>Ga0180009_10000018_pt1 | contig 333377 bp, 257 predicted proteins | sample OS_PC_MetaG_FD_123537 | JGI IMG/M metagenome (GOLD analysis project Ga0180009, IMG submission 123537) | Groundwater microbial communities from the Aspo Hard Rock Laboratory (HRL) deep subsurface site, Sweden - OS_PC_MetaG | ecosystem: Environmental > Aquatic > Deep subsurface > Groundwater...
TATACAATGCTTGGATATTTTGGATGCTTTGATCCTTTTGGTCTATCAATGACCGGTTTTGTGGAATTCAATAATTTGTCTAGTCTAGTCCAAAAATCCATTATTCGTTTGTAAAGATAACGCGAGTTTCAGCCGCCGCCTACACAGATTTTGTGTTAATGTTTTTTTTGCCAGTAATGACCAACTAGACACCTGCAAAAGCGCGATGGCGGTCGGTCTGTAAACTTTTGTTGGGGTTTTATATTTTCCCTGCTTTGCGAAGTTCTAAAGCAATTTTCAATAAAAAGGAATCCATCCCTTTGTTATCAACAAAAACTGTTAGTATCCCTGATTTTGAAAAGAGTCTCTCCCTGAGCTCCGAAGGAAAATTGATCGCATTATTAGCGATAATAAAAATCCAAAAGAAACCGAAGTAAATTAAACGAACAGTATCGAAACCAAACATATTCCCCATAAATTCTGGGGCTATAATCAGTTGTTTTACTGAATCGATGTTTTTAGGAGTGCAAATTGCGTAGAAACCATAATCTGACGTATCACCCGGTCTGTTGTTTAATAACATATTCCTTATGTTTTCTTCATGTTGTGCAAGTGTAAAATCTTGAAATTCAGGTCTATTTGAAACACTGCAACGCCACAATAATGAGAGTTGGAACAATTTGAACGATTTATAGTTTGATGTGTTGAATTGAAAATTTGAAGCCCTTTTTTTTGTATCGTCTTGAAGATTTTTTAATTGAATACTTGCTTTGTCTTCAAGGTCTCTAAAATGATCCTCACATTTTTTACACAACAGTTTTTCGTAAATCCCTTTAGGTGGCTTTTTACTCTTAAAGTTTGGATTAGTAGAAACAACTTGATAACGATGATTCGAATCGTAGAGTTGGTTATATTCGTAGATAAACTCAGATAGAATATGTGACTTACTGAGATCCAGTTCTGATTTACACAGTGTACATTCCATTTTTTAAAAACTTGGATATTATTGTTTTGCTACCCAACGCATGCATAACCAGCGTTTTTCGGAGCGCAGCGGAGAAAAACGTCTGAGTTGATGCACTTGTTATGCATGTTTACAGTGTATTAGCTTTCAAGTAGATCGAATAGTTTATCACTATCAGACAATAGATTTGACACTGAGATTTTACAGATCTCAATATTGAATGCCTTGCTTACTGCTTTAACACTATTTTTAAACGCTGTTCCTGCAAATGGTGAAATATGGATTCTTTCAATGAGAACTGATAAGTCCACCTCCACAAATACATGTTCTATTTTGTGCTCATCTAAGCGCTTAACATCAACATCAGGTACTATAAAAGCTCGAACCTCGTTTTCATGCTCGTATGATTTTCTTTTAATTAAAGGCACAACTTGCCCATCAACCATACAATCCGATACATTTAAGGATTCATCAAAAAAGTCAACATACTTTACTGGGTAAATATGAATTCTATTTCCAGAATAGGTAGGAAAAATCGATTTTGATAAAGATTCAACTGTGGATTCTATTGCTACTCCTTTACCTTCATCCGAATACAGTTTCCAAAATGCCTCAGACTCATAATCACTTATGTTCCAACAATTAACTTGTATAGATTTCCCAAGAATTTTCATAAATTTTAAAGACTTTTTTTTTATTTTGTCTGTCTCTGAGTTTATGGTCCTTTTAAATTTTTCAGTATTTATTGGAACTCCGTTTTCTGCTCCTAATTTTTCAAATCTATCCAATGATTCTTTTTCAAAGAATTGAATTGTATCACCTAATGCACCATGAAATATTTTGAGGGCTGGTATTGGCATGTACCCTTCAAAAGGATCAGAATCGATAAATTTTTCTAATGGAGCAAAATACAATGCTTGCCTTGAAATCAGGTCAATAAACTTGTCTAAGGTTAAATAACGCCAGATTTTCTGGTCTGAATTCAGTGAAGGTGAAATTTTAATAGTATCCATAGCTGTTGCTTTTTAAATTGCATAACTTTATATTACACCGGTGATTAACTATATTGATAAGTGCCATGTTTGTTTGATTAGGTCAATCAAATATATGAATTTTAAGCTTATTTGTGTGGAATCGTAACTGTTTTGTTTTGAAGAAATATTGGCTAATACCAGCATTTGAAAAGGAGATTCTTTTATTGCCTGGATTTGGCGATACTTCATTATATTAAGGGATTATCGTTGCCAATAGCAGACAATTGTCTGGTTAAACCGTAAAAATGTTGGTAAAAAGCAATAATAAACCGTTGTAGGTAGATTTTATGGGGCGGTTTTTCTTGGTTGATTTTTTTATCGGTAATACCGGACATTTTCAAACGTTTCGCAAGGCCATTTTAGATCAGATGAGGTGAACAAGAATATGGTATTATTAATTCAGGCGGTTTCTCCATCATCAATCCACTTGCGGGTAATGATAATACTCGGAATACTATAATGGAACCAGACAGGCAGTTTCACAGCAATCAACACTGTGTTCATGCTACTATGATATCCTCTTCATGGATAAAGAGCTAATTACAGGGGGCGTAAAAAGAGGGTTAGCCTGTGGGGAAGTCGGGGGAGAATGCTCTTCATGTCCCCCCTGCTCGAAATCCAGTCAAGTAGCTTTTTCCCATCCTTTAGATATCGGAGGATAGAAATGGTAGAAGGTTTGTTGTAGGTCAGCAGTCGATTATTTGTTTTTGGCGAATAAACTGTAAAACTCACCATAGCCTTTCTCTTCCAACTCCTCCTTTGGGATAAAACGTAATGAGGCCGAGTTGATACAGTATCTTAACCCGGTTGGTGGCGGACCATCATCAAAGACATGACCCAGGTGGGAATCGCCATGTTTACTTCGAACTTCTATCCGGGTGGCAAATAGACTTCGATCTTCCTTATTTACAATGTTATCTGCAACCAAGGGTTTGGTGAAACTGGGCCAACCGGTGCCCGACTTATATTTATCCAGAGAACTGAAAAGGGGTTCTCCTGAGACAAGGTCCACATAAATCCCTTCTCTTTTATTATCCCAAAATTCATTATTAAATGGCGGTTCGGTTCCCTCCTGCTGGGTGACTTCATATTGCAGGGGTGTCAACTTCTGGCGAAGAACGGAAACGGGTGGTTTCGAATATTTTGAAGCTTTCTTCATCCGTTGGGGTGCAGCTGTTTTTTCTTCTCCCCAGATTTGTTGTAGAAACTGATCACGGCCTGAATTATATCGGTAATACTTATAGCGGATTGGATTTTTTTTATAATAGTTCTGGTGATAGTCCTCTGCAGTGTAAAAAACAGAAAACTCAGAAATTTCTGTAGCAATCGGTTTATTAAATCGACCTGATTCCTCCAGCTTTTTCCTCGAATCCAACGCTGTCAATCGCTGCTTTTCGTTATGATAAAATATGGCGGGACGATATTGCGATCCCCTGTCGACAAATTGTCCGTTGGCATCCGTCGGGTCCATATGGCGCCACAAGACATCCAGTAATTCCCCGTAACTGATTATCCGTGGATCATAATGGATCTGAATGGCCTCTGTGTGCCCGGTTGATCCTGACGATACCTGGTCGTATGTTGGGTTTTTAACGTTCCCTCCGGAGTAACCGGAGACTGCTTCTATCACACCTTCCACTTTTTCAAAATCGGATTCCACGCACCAGAAACAGCCTCCGGCAAAGGTTGCTATTTCTTTGTGGTTGGGCTGGTTGTCCAGGGTCTGTGCCATCAACTCTTTTTTTGTCTGCTGTTCCACGGCATAATTGCTGCCGACTGTTACCAGCATTAAAACAGCCAGAATCGATAGGGTCACCATTGTTTTCATTGCCTGTCTCCATCTATTGGGTAAGGTCTTTGCTTTTGAATCCTTACTGTTACAATAAAAATTATCTCAAAAGAGTACCGTTTCAATTGCGTTTTAATCCCTTTGCCTGATGTCATTTACTGCATAAGGAATACCATCCTTTCTGAATTATGCCCGAGTTCCATCGTGGAGCCGGAATCCCAATACCAGCCTTGATTGATAAAAAGGAGCTGTTCTGCCTTGCCTCTTTGGACGTCTAAAAAACTGCCGGGAAGTTTTGTTAAAATTATGGAAGGAGGAGCAGTTGAGACAGCTTTGTCTCAGCAGGAAATCAAGAAGACAGATGGGCTGATCTCCAGGCAGGAACTGGGAGGGAGCAGCTTTTGGATTGTGTTATCCAGTTTGAGTCACTTAATCTTTATGTTGGCACGAATCTGGAATTTCTTTTTTGGTATCGGAATGAATGCGCTAACCCTGAAAATAAATAGACATGAACTGGATAGAATCTATAAATCTAAAATTGACCGAATCTTCTGATGCTTCGAAGATACGTAATGTCTTCAAAGAGGTTAAAACGAGACTGTTAAGCCAGGATCAAAAAACAAGAGTAAAACTCTATCGAAGCACGCGTTCAATCAATGATTGGTCCATACATCTCCTCAGGGAGTTTTCAGATCTGGAACCGGAAAAAACTGAAATTGGACAGAATGTAGCCAATATCGTCAGTTCATTCGGAGATGTAGACCATGCTATCTGGCGCAAAGCCGGTTGAAAACCTCCCAGTCCTGTCTCTACCTTATCCCTTTCTTTTTCAGGCCCGATTTCTCTGTATATGCAAAAATGTACAAAGAGCGTCATAAGGGCAAAAACTTCCCGGTTGTTCATCTTGCTATATAGCACACAAAATATGATCCGTGTCGATCTTTTGTTCCGGGAAACACACCCCGCCTAAACCGCTATCTTGTCTGATAACACTGTAAATTCACTTGATATCCTCTTTATCTTCGTTTAGCGTGTCTGTACCTTTTCTGTTTCATTTTTCCAATTAGACACGCAACTTAAGGAGGCATTATGATTCGAACTGAAATCTCGCTGTTTCTGAAAAATGAACCCGGGGAGCTAGGGAAGTTAACCCGATTGCTCAGCAATGCCAATATCAATGTTGACGCTTTGACAATCCAGGATGCCTCTCACTATGTGCAGGAGTTGTTCAAGGCCAGGGGAAAATCGATCAAGAGGATTGCCTCGGTTTCCAATTATAACATGATGAAGCGGGATTCAGCGGAATTTGCCTTGATTCGGTTGTTGACCAATAAGACCGATGAGGCGGAACAACTGCTGGGGGAGAACGATTATCTGTTTGACACGATGGATGTTATCACCCTGGAGTTGGAAAACGAACCCGGAACACTGGCTGATATCACCGAGAAGCTGGGAAACATGGGGATCAATATCAACTACGTTTACGGATCGGTTTTTGATCCAAAAGAGAAGTGCTTGTTTGTAATTGCAGCAGAGGATATAGATGCGGCAGCAAAGGCACTGAGATGATCTACCTTCAGGCAGACAATCACAAACATGAATTGTGTAAGAAATATCAGAATCCTCCTTGTTTTTTTTTATTGAGTAAAATATTATAAGACCGTTGTTACATACCTGCCATATTCACTTCTAGTGTTGCACTTCATGCAGTACTTGCAGGAGTCGAAAAGACAGGTGGAAATGGGGTGCGAATCCCCTGCTGTCCCGCAACTGTGATGCGGATACTCTGAGAAGTCAGGGTATGCCGACAAGCCAGATCTTCTTTGATAAGCATTTCCTCGTGGAAAAGGAAAGCTGTCCGAAGCAAGTATAAATTACAAGTTTGCTTTTAAGAAACTCAGTTTAGTCCAGCCTGATATAGTTGTGCTGTTGCTAAAAGGCTCTATTTCGATTTGGGTATTTTAGTGTGGTCCAATTTTCTCGGCTGTTTCTGACTGGTTTTGAATCTAAGCATGAGCTTATCAAATCATCTGATTCTCTACTGATTTGAGAACGGCTGAACGGTTTTAATATCGCTTTTATTTGTGGATTATTCCCATGAGTAGACAAACCCTAAAACCCACTGGCTGTAATCAAAAATCAAACTTAAAAATTTTGAATAACTGCATGGAGGAAAATGAGAAAACTAAACCTGCTTTTTTTAGGAATATTTTTTGTCTTATCCATGGTTGGCTGTAAGCCGGCTGAAGATAATGACGATGATGGATCTAATACTTCAAGTAAGACCAGTGAAATTTTTGGGAATTTCACCGATAACTATTCAGGAACTCACACCATTACTGCAGCAACCTGGGTGAACGGAATCTCCAGTTATCTTATCTCCAAAATCAATAAAACCGACCGGTATCTGATTGCAAAAAATGATGCTGGTAATCCTTTCAATGGTGGGTTGTATAGCCGATTTGACTGGACAGTTGACTCCAATGGAAACCGTTACTACTGCCAAATAGCGTATAATGCAACCAGCGCGGCTGATGCGGAAGCTGTCAACACAGCGGATAAGACCTCCCCGTCGACCGGTGGTTGTGGCGGCTTTGCCTGGAGCAAGTTGATATCATTTAATGAAGTCTTAGGAGAATTTGCCGACAACTATTCAGGTTCCCACAGTATCTCCTCTACACGATGGGTTCAGGGGGAATCCGGATTTTCCATTACCAAAATCAGCACAGACAGCGATTATATGCTGGCAAAAAACGATACTGATAATGCTTATAACGGCGGAAAATACAGTCGTTTGGATTGGGCAACCGATAGCAGTGGAAATCTTTATTATTGTCAGATTGCATATGATAAAAACAGCGAATCCGAAGCAGAAGCCATTACTACAGCTGATAAAAGTTCTCCGTCAACAGGTGGTTGTGGGGGATTCGCCTGGAGCCGGTTAATCGCCTTTAATGACGTCATTGGAGAATTTGCCGACAACTATTCAGGGGCTCACAGTGTGTCTGCAACACGTTGGATACAGGGAAATTCAGGTTTTACTGTATCCAAAATAAATGCCGATAGTGATTACCTGGTGGCAAAAAATGATGCCAGTAATGACTATAACGGCGGGAAATATAGTCGCCTTGATTGGACCAAGGATGGAAATGGAGATCTCTACTATTGCCAAATTGCGTACGATAAAGCCAGTGAATCGGAAGCGGAAGCAGTTACCACCGCAGACAGTACCTCCCCGTCGACCGGTGGTTGTGGCGGTTTTGCCTGGAGCAAGTTGATATCCTTTAGTGAAGTCATCGGAGAATTTGCCGACAATTATTCCGGTTCCCACAGCATATCCGCAACAAGATGGATTCAAGGAGAATCCGGTTTTACAATTACAAAAATCAATAGCAAAGACAATTACCTGATTACCTTAAATGATGCTGTTAATGCTTATAACGGCGGGAAATACAGCCGGATGGACTGGACTACTGAAAGCAACGGAGATCTCTACTATTGTCAGATCGCCTATGATGCTGCCAGCGCCAGTGATGCTGAGGCTATTGACACAGCAGATGATAGCTCTCCGTCGACCGGTGGTTGCGGTGGCTTTGCCTGGAGTAAATTAACTTCATTCTAAGGAAACCGGAATCAGGAGCAGCTGATACTACTTTGTAAAAATATGTGTCAGCTGCAGAAGAAACAGTGTATATCCGCTGTGATCTTCCTGTTAAGGGGTGTCTTCTTCCACTTCAGATGGTGCAGCGTTGTGAATAGGATAAAAAAAGGTATCATGATTTCTGGAGCTCTTTTGGGGCTGGTTACAGCGGAAGTTGCACGGAACTCCATATACGCTGCTGAGTTTGATGTCTCCTCGGATGAAATTGAGTTGGAGGCGATTCTGGTGGAAGGTTCACTAATAGAAGACACGGTTTTGAATACACCCAAAAATGTTTCCGTGGTGACAGCGTTGGATATCGAGCAGGCACCGGGGAAAAAATTGATTGAGATTCTGTCAAGTCAGGCCGGAGTATCAATAATGAGCTATTCCGGGCACGATAAACAGTCGAGTGTTGATCTGCGGGGTATGGGCGCGGCGGCAAACAGCAATGTCCTGGTAATGGTTGATGGCATCAGATTAAATGCTCCTGACCTGTCGGGAGCTGATCTGTCATCTATTCAAATGGAGGAAATAGAAAAAATAGAGATTATTCACGGTGGCGAATCGGTTGTCTATGGAGATGGAGCCGTTGGTGGAGTGGTACGTATCTATACAAAAAAACCGAAGCAGGGATCTTCGCTGAAAGTTCAAAATTCGGTAAGGAGTTTTGACACGGTTTCCGCCTCGCTTCAATATTCGGGAAAGGACCAGAATCTAAGTGCCGGTGTCAATGGCGCTTATTTTGATACGGATGGGTACCGGGATAACGGGTTTTATACCAAAACAAGTGCCGGTTTCAACTTTAGCTATGATCTTTCTGACAGTCTTTCTCTTTCGCTTGTATCGTCCAATGTAAACGATGCATATGGTCTTCCCGGAGCGGTCTCCATTGATGATATCGATTCACCGGATAAGAGGAGGAAGACTGACCATCCGAATGACCGGGGCGAAACCAGGGATCAGAGACTTACCGGAAACCTGGAATTAAACCTGGACAATCAGGGGAGTATCAAGCTGATGAGAGGGTATCGATCGCGTTACAACTCATACATACTGGGATACAATGCTGACTCCGATCTATCGGAAGAGGAGCAGATGTCACATATTGATGAAGAAACCAGGAGTCTCAGACTGGTTTATTCCCAACCTTACTCTTTATTCTCCCTTCAACATACACTGAAATGTGGTCTTGACCATTATAAGAGTTATTATGTCAGGGATTCACTCTCTCAAAATGAACGTCACAACAGCAACACGGAGAGTCTGGGGATGTTTCTGATGAACCGGTGGAGTCTTGGCAAAAAGGCAAAGGTGAATCTCGGCTATCGACTTAATCGACTCCACGGTTTATTTCGCAGCGATAAGGGTTCTTTTCAAAATTCCGCATTCATTTGGAAAAATGGTGATCTGATTGAGAAAGAGTGGGAAAACCAATCCTACGATGTCGGCGTGAGTTATCAGAAAGACCCTGAAACCAACTTTTTTTTGGCGCTGTCATCCAGCTTCCGTACTCCTAACGTCGATGAATTTGCTTTGGCTGATGAAGATTTAAAACCTCAACAAAGTCAAAATGCGGATTTGGGTATCCACTATAAGAACGCTGATGCCTTGGAGTATTCCATAACAATTTTTCAAATCTCTACTGAAGATGAGATTTATTATGGGATTGATCCTTCGACCGGAATTACTGAAAACAGGAATTACGAGGATGTCACTTTGAGGCAGGGGGTTGAAACAGAGGTCAAATTTTTTGCTTCTGATCTTTTACTGCTATGGGCGAATGGTTCGTTTATCAGGGCGGAATTTGAGGGAAAGGGAACAAAAATTCCCCTGGTACCGACTTATAAAACAACATTGGGACTGGAATACGGTCTAACGGATCAATCAACTCTATCGATTACAGGAACCTGGGTGGGAGAACGGTGTGACGGCAATGATGAGAGCAATAGTCTCTATGAAAAACTGAAAGCATATAACGTTATAAATACGAAGTTTTCTTATGATTTTTATAAAGGAAGAAAGCTTCATCTGGGAATTAACAACCTGTTTAATACGCTCTATTCAAACATTGCCTATAGTGAAGCGTATTATCCCATGCCCACTCGTGATGTATATTGTGAATTAAAATGGGAGTTCTAGGCATGATCCCGACAAAGCAGATTTTCCGCTTTTCAGGGCATCTCCAATGGCAAAAAACAGATCGATTATCAGTTGTTTTAATCATGATGACAAAATTTAATCTCTATTTTTGGGTGCTTTTGATTTTACAGGCTCTATTGCCTGGCCATTCTGCGTTGGCAGGTACTTATGCCCCTGCTGCGGATGAGACCGGATCGACCGCCATTTATATGAATAGCGATCGGTTTATAGGTTGGGCTTCCGGATGGATTAACCTTGTTTATGGAGAGGGGGTCAGCAGCACTTTTAAAACACCAGAATATGCCCTGGGGGCTGCAACCGGTAGCTCCTTTGATATTGTATCCTTGGGGCGGGGGGGCAGTATCACCTTGACTTTTGATGTCCCGATTAGAAACGGTTTTGGGTGGGATTTTGCTGTTTTTGAGAATGCTTTTAGTGATACCTTTTTAGAGCTGGCATATGTTGAAGTCTCCTCCAACGGTATCGATTATGTAAGATTTGAAAACCATTCCCGAACACCCTCTGCTGTGGGCGAATATGGTAGCCTTGATCCCACAGATATCGAAGGATTGGCTGGAAAATACCGATTGGGATATGGAACCCCCTTTGACTTGGGAGATCTGTTTTTAAGGAATGAAGTGACAAGTGGCATTCTCAATCTTTCCGCTGTTACACATATAAGACTGGTCGACATCATCGGTGATGGTAGTTGCGTTGATTCTGACGGGAATCCCGTTTATGACCCGTATCCAACCTCCGGCAGCGCCGGGTTTGATCTTGAAGCTCTGGGCTATCGATATGAAAGCTCCTCTCTGAGCAATACGGCTCCTGATAACCCTGAACTACTTACACCGATAGATTCGGCAATCGCTGTTTCATCAGTCCCATCCCTTGTCATCAGTACTTTCAGCGATTTGGATACTGAGGATTTTCACTTGGCAACCCGGTGGCAGGTTACTGAAGAGGCGGGGTTCTCTGCTTCAAGTCTAAAGCTGGAGGCCATATCCAGGACACGGTTGACCCAGTTGAGTGTTCCAGAGCTCATCCTTAAAGGGAACAATTCCTATTATTGGAGAGCCCTTGTATTTGACAGTTCAGGGTCCAAATCCGGTTGGTCTGATGTTTATCAATTCACCACATCGGATTCAGCAGAAAATCCGGATTATATTTTGATGGATTGGGACGGGGATGGAACGGCGGATGGTGATATCTTGACGGTTGCCACTACAAATTCAGCCGGTGAACAGTGTTATATCGGTGTTGCAGCAGTTTCGAATGTTGATCGCATGGAAATTGTAAGGTCATTTGATATCAGTTCGGTCTCTTCCACCGGTGAAGACACAGTTGATAACTATGTCTTGGGATTATTCGGTTTTAGATTGACTGTGATTGATTCGGAGGAGCCTGTTGTCTTGACGATTTATTTCTCTGAATCGGCAGCTTCAGATGCGGATTGGTATTCATATGATAAGGTAAACGGTTGGCTGAAAAGTGATACTGCATCTTTTAACACTTCACGAACAAGTGTAACGCTCGCAATTGAAGAAGGGGCATACGATACAGGAGACAAGGATAATGTGAAAAATGGGATTGTAGTCTACAAGGGCGGACTAGTCGAAACAAGCGAGAAGATTGATACCGATAGCGATGACGGAGGCATTGGAGAAAGAGGAGGATGCTTAATCACGGTCACCCAATTTGGATTTCCAAAGAAACCGATTGTGATTTTCCTTCTTTTAATTGCTTTAGGGCTGGCATTAACCGGCACAAGAAGCTTTTATACCGGTGCCCCCAGAATAAAAAAGAGGAGATAGTTACCGGTAGCGTGAACCAGGAAAGGGGAAAGGAGTGTATCGTCAAATTCATAAACAGAAGTACAAAGAACACCGCCGATTAAGGGAATGAGTGGGAGGTCCGCTCCCGGGCTATGAATAGTTGAAAATGCTAATGAACTGATGATTAAAGCGGGAGCAAATCCCCAACGGCGGAAAAAACCAAAAATAACGCCTCTGAAAAAGATCTCCTCTGCCAGTGGGGCCAGAAGACAAACAATTAAAAATACCCAGGGGGCAGGGATATCGGCTGAGAAGGGGACCGAAACAGCAGGATTTAAGTGTTCAGGGAAGAATAATTTGAGACAAGATCCAGCCAGCACCATCAGAACACATAACCCGAAGGCAAACCGAAACCTTTTAAGCGTGGGTACAACAAGACTTTTTGAGCTGCGGAGAAACAATAAATAAATAAAAAAGAGGGTTTCTGTTAATCTGCTGAAGCCAAGGATCAACAGCGAGTTCATTGTCGTCCGTGCATTAATCAAATAGCTGGCGGTTTCAATCAGAAACACAGCCAGAATGGCAAAAAAAAGATCGGATATCTGAATGTGGACGGGTTTCATTTTAATTTTGTAAAGAGAGATAGGCACACTGCTGAGGATATAAACTGGTGGTTGTTTTGATGATGTTCGCCATAAGTCCGGCTGCGATAACATCACCACGCTGACCGAGGGACAACATTGCTTTACAGACAACATTGGGGCTGGGATCGTTCAGGAGGCCGGTCAATTCACTTGTCGCTTTTGGATGATGCACATGAGCAAGAGCAGTTGCCAGCCACAACCGATCGGCAGTGTATTGACTATGTAACAAATTGTTATAAGAACCAAATTTATTGATATCTGCTTTTTGTCGGATGATATCTTTCAGGGCTGCAATCCGTTCCATCTGATTTGCAGATGATAAACCTTGTGTAGGATTTGAAATATTGTAAGAAGGCTGACTATATGGCCTGAGTTTATAAGAAGTGAATAAAAGAATTAATCCGGTTATCAGGGTTGCAGCCTGGATAGCCCTATTGGGTGTCATCAGTTTTTGTAGAACCATCATTAACGCCAGGTACAACAGAAGAGTGCAACAAATTGGTACGGTAACCAACAACGATATAAACAAAGCCAAACGAAAGAATTTATAATAGTCACCTTTATCTGAAAAATCCCTAAGCGCTTCAGCCGGATTGGCCCGAAAATCGGGGATAGAAACAGAAGTCATCTGTTTTATTGGCGTCGAAAATCCCATGGATGTTCCATTGGAGCTGATAATCAAATCAGAAATAGCGCTTTGGCTGACCTTAAGATAGGAGAGTGATGTTAAAACTGCGTCGATCTCTCTTTTGAGACTGGGTTCAACCTCTGAGGTAAGGTAATAGGTTTTAACCGGTTTTTGCTTTTGGGATTGAATGGCTGCAGCTACCAGGAAGGAATTGTCATAATAGTAATCGCTTAGCTTCTCTCCCACGGAATTGGAGAGCAAGAGATGATCACGAATGGAGACAAGACTACTGTTATCATAAAAGCCAACCCAGGTTGCCGATATTAAAAGAGCGATAATGAGTTGAAATCTATTAAACGGGTAAAGATTATATCCGATTGGTTCTCCAGGGATCTTTCTATCAAGAAACCAGATAAAAATCGGAATGATCAAAAAGTAGCTGGAAGAAAACCAGCAGATCGAAACCGAATTTAAAAGATAGAGACAATAGATCCAGATTGGGAAAGAGGAGTAGCAGACAACTTTCCAAAAGATGCCGGGAGTTCGTGCCGCATATAAAACAAAGATTGTAATGAGACTGATGCCCACTCCAAGACTCATTGTAATCAGCAGCGCGCTTTTAAAAATAGCGATTGCGCCGGAAGAATGAGTGAGCGCTGTATAACCCGGAATAAAAATTTCATTTGCCCGAGATATCTCATGGAATCTGGATAGCTGGGTGCGGGTGACATAATAAAGGTGAATGACTGCCAATGTTTGACAGATTATCAACCCAAGCAGCAGGGGTAACAGCTTCCGAAACCAAGATATTGTTAAAACCTGTTTTTGCCAAAACCTGATCATTAATTACTAATATGTTTGAAGACCTGAATGTTTCATTGTTGGATCAGCTGGGTGTGCTGGGGTATCCCTTACTCATCTGCTCCTGCCTGATTTTGTCAATTATTATTGAAAGGCTTGTCTTTTTTCTTCTAACTTATCCCGTGTCAAAACAATTGGTAAATCAAATTGTTCAGAACAGCCGCTTGACGGTGTCAAATGATTTGAAGGTTCGTCTCCTTCACAATCCCTTTGGAAAAATACTATTGGAGTTAATTGAAAACAGAGATCGACCTTTTGATGAAAGAGAGCGTTTCTGTTCAATAAAACTTGTTGATGTTGAGAAGCCTCTGACTCGATTTTTACCCGTGCTTAAAATTCTGGCATCCATCAGTCCTCTACTCGGGCTATTGGGAACAGTCCTGGGAATGATTAACTCTTTTAAATTAATCTCTTCCAGCAACCAGCCCATCACACCGTCCCTGGTTTCCGGAGGAATATCACAAGCCCTGCTAACCACAGCCATTGGTCTTGTATTGGCTTTACTGGCCCTGGTGACTTTTTCGCTGTTTCAAATGCGGGTGAAAACACTGATGCAACATTTCATCCAGCAGTTGAATATCGTCAATCTTCATATTCAGCAGTGTACCCGGTTGAGTTTGCAGGAGAGAAGAGGGAGAGAAATTGTCAGCCAATGTGGAGAAGATTTATGATTCAATATCCGGATTATGGAAATTCAAATGAGGCGGATGGTACTCTTGACCTGACAGCGTTGATCGACGTGATTTTTACTCTGATCATCTTTCTGATACTGACCATGGGTACCACACAGGTTATGACGGAAATAAACGTAACCCGTTCAAATCGGTCGCAATTGCCAGCTCAACCAAAAGCAGATCCCCTGGTTATTGAAGTCAGCCATGTTAATAAATTCTGGAAAACCCATGATTTTACAGTAAAAAACTTTGCTGAATTTAAGAATCAATTTTTATCACAATACGGCAAGGAACTTCAGCGTCCTGTCGTACTGGCCTTGGATAGAACATTGCCTGTGGAGAACCTGATTACCCTGATGGATTTTCTATCAAAAAACGGATTTACCAACATTCAAATAGTAAGCGAATGGATGCCATAGAAAAATATCCATCATATTTATTACTGATTGGATTACTTTCTGTTTTTTTGTGGCTGCATCTACATCTCTTTAATAATGTACACATGGGGCTTGGTCCCGGTGTCTCCGCTCCAGTTAAACAGACGTTGCATATCCGGATTGATCCCCAGCCCCGGCAGGAGATTAATTCCTTGAAACCGGCTGAATCCAAACGACCAAAAAAGGTTTCAAGATCTGAAAAACAGGCGAAAACTATTCCGGATTCGAAACCTCTGAAAATGATAAATCAGCAAGAACGGAAAATCGTATACAAAGCTGAAAAACCGGACTTAACGGTATACCCTCAAATGAAAGTTCTGTTGGCAAAAACCGACAATGGGAAGATCACTCCGAAAATACCCGATATTTATGCAAATGGGGTGGTAGAAAAAAAAGAAAAACCGATCGAGGAAAAATCCGAAAAAATGGAGGAATCGCAGAAGAAGGTAAAAGCGGAAAAGGTTCTTCCTATTACAAATAAAACCGCGATTTCTGACGAAGAGATGCTCCCCCTTTCCGTGATTCGCGAGTTGCCCGAGCCAACTATTCAATCAGCACAACAGTCAAAAGCATCAAAAGAGTCCGATGATGTTCTTGCCAAGCCGGATGTAGACTGGAATCAACTGCTCAAGCAGTTTATTTCACAAATTGATGTTTCGGACTATTATCCTGCTTTGTCACGAAGGAGGCGTCAGCAGGGAGTCGTTGTTTTAAATCTGGTATTGGAGGGAAACATGGAGTTGACCAGTATTTCAATAAAAAAAACAAGCCAATACCCCCGTTTGGATAAAGCGGCATTAGCACTGATGGAAGAAAATAGAAAAAATCTGAAGAAAATATTGGGTTTAAACCCGGTTTTACTGGAAAATCCGATCTCGTTACACCTGCCAGTGCATTTTGCTTTGAAATAGAAGAAAGGCCTTTTTAATCTCCAACAGAATTAAACATATGAAGAAATCGATTGTAGTTCATTCTTTTCTGCTTCTCCTGCTGTTTCTTTTTATGGGTGATTGCGGATTCTCGCAAGCAACAGGTATAAGAACCGGAAACCGGAATCTGTCTGCTGATTATTTTCCGGACAAGTCTGTTCTGAAATATGCAAAAGGGTTTTCCATTGAATATCATTTGACCCATAAGATTATTCGAGTGACGAATCCCTGGCAGGATTCGAAGGTAGTCCACACCTATGTACTGGTTCAAAAGGGTACCGAGCTTCCTCAAAACATTGAAACCAATAAAGTAATTTGGATTCCGACCGAGCGTATTATCAGTTTGAGTACCACAAATCTGCCCTTTATTGAGAATCTTGATCTGGTTGATCAATTGGTTGGGGTTGGTAATACAAGACTGATCAATAATCAGAAGATACGTCATAGGGTTCAGTCGGATAAGATCAAGGAAGTTGGGTGGACGAGCAATGTTGATATGGAGAAATTGCTTATACTGACCCCTGACCTGGTGATCACCTTCGGTGTCGGGAAATCAGGGCTGGAAGAATTGGCGATTTTTGATGAATTTAATGTCCCTTATGTAACAAATACGGACTATCTGGAACCTACACCCCTTGGCAGAGCCGAGTGGATAAAGTTCATCGCCGCCTTTGTAAATAAGGAAAAACTGGCGGAGGAGCTGTTTGACAAGATTGAGGCTGGCTACCTGGAGAATTCCAGGCTTGCTGAAACTGTGAGGAATAAACCCTCTGTTTTTACGGGATCAAACTATAAAGGAAGCTGGAGAGTTCCGGGGGGCAAAAGCTATCTGGCAACAATGCTAAGCGATGCCGGGGCATCCTATATCTGGGCAGACGACAATACCAGGGGGAGTATTCCCCTGGATCTGGAAACTGTTTTTGCCAAGGCTTGGGATGCCGACTTTTGGCTCAATGTTGGAGCCTGGAACAGTATTCAGGAGCTAAAAGCAGCGGATTCCCATTATAATGGATTTAAATCTCTGGAACGAAAAACAGTATATAATAACAATGCCCGGATAAATCAGTTTGGAGGAAATGACTATTGGGAATCCGGTCTGGCGAATCCTCATCTTTTATTAAAAGACCTTATTAAGATTTTTCATCCGCATCTGCTGCCAGATCACAAACTGAACTGGTATAAAAGACTTGAATAATCCGGGGATTCCAGATTCCTCAGCTAAGTAATCCTGTTTCGAAATGTTTCCTTTGAAATATTTGTTTAAACTTTTCTGTCTTACTTTATAAAAGAGTTATTAATTACTCGATATGCAAAAACATAGAGTCGCCAGTTATACTGGTTTGATGCTGCTGCTGTTGATTTTATTCATTCTGGTGTTGGCACTGGGATCTGTGCGAATCCCTTTTTTCGAAGTTATGTCAATAGCGATAAACGGGGAAAGCACCAATCCTGTTTGGACAAATATTGTTTTGAATTTCCGAATGCCGAAGGCGTTTACGGCTATTCTGGCTGGCATGGCCTTATCTGTAAGTGGTCTGCAAATGCAAACCCTTTTCCGCAACCCGCTGGCGGGGCCGTATGTGTTGGGCATAAGTTCCGGAGCAAGTTTGGGTGTTGCTGTCCTGGTGTTATCTGCTGGTGTGTTGAAAGCAGTTCTCCCGATACAATCACCGGGAATACAAGCATTCTCCCATGTTATTGCAGCTACCATCGGTGCCGGTTTAGTTATGTTTCTCATAGTCTCCATTGCGATGAGGATTCAAAGTAGTCTCACTCTCCTGATAGTCGGTATTATGTTAGGGTATGCAACCAGTGGCATTGTCAGTATTCTAATGTATTTTGGTAATCCGGATGAAATCCAAACCTATATCATCTGGACGTTTGGGAGTTTTAAAGGAGTTAATTGGAGCCATTTGATGATTCTGGCACCTTGTGTTCTGGTTGGGACATTGTACTCCTTGGGCAAATCCAAATCACTTAATGCTCTTTTACTGGGTGAAATATACGCTAAATCTCTCGGACAAAACATCAAACGAGTCCGATTGGGTATTCTCATCTCGATATCCCTAATGGCAGGCGCAGTTACCGCATTTTGCGGACCGATAGCATTTGTGGGAATTGCCATCCCCCATTTAAGCCGGGGTTTGTTTCGCTCTTCCGATCATCGTTTTCTTATCCCCGCGACTGCCCTTGTTGGAAGCATTGTCGCCTTGGGTTCGGAGTTGATAGCGACCTTGCCCGGGAGTCAATTTTCATTGCCCTTAAACGCGGTTACGTCTATTTTTGGAGCCCCGATAGTTATCTGGGTTGTTCTGCGTCAACATCGTTCCCTCGGTATATCATGAATCATATTCTATCTGCCGAAAATCTGGTTGTCGGTTACAAGAGTTCTTATAATGTACAAAAAAAGGTTTGTGGGCCTCTGAACTTGGATTTGAAATCCGGGGAACTAGTGACACTACTGGGACCGAACGGAGCCGGGAAATCTACGTTATTGAGAACCATCGCCAGGATTCAAGACTCACTTGCAGGAAAGATCAGCATTCATAACCGGTTACTGGGAGACTACAATATGCGGGAGTTGGCCTGCTTGATTGCTGTCGTGCTAACAGACAAAGTGTCATCCGAGTATTTATCGGTCTACGAATTGGTCAGTCTGGGAAGGACTCCTTATACAAACAGTTGGGGAGGGTTGAAAGCACGGGACTGCAGAATCATAGAATGGGCTCTCAAAGAAACGAATAGCTGGGCTTTTCGCAATCGGAGTATCGATACACTCAGTGATGGAGAAAAGCAGAAGGTAATGATAGCCAGGGCGTTAGCCCAGGAACCGAAAATTCTACTGCTGGATGAACCGACCGCATTTCTGGATTTGGTACACAAAATTAAGATTTTCAGGCTGCTGAAGTCTTTAGCCAGGGAAAAACAACTATCCATCTTGATATCAAGCCACGATTTTGACATAGCAACCAGAATCTCTGATAAAATCTGGTTGTTGGATAGCAAAGGAGAAGTTACAACAGGGGCTCCGGAAGACCTGATGCTCTCCGGGGCGTTTAAAGAGGTGTTTTCAAAAGACGATATTAAATTCAACTCGGAATTCGGAACTTTCGAAGTATTGGATCCGCCCCAAAATCACATCATGTTAAAGGGAGAAGGTTCCGCTTCTCAATGTACAATTAAGGCTCTGCAAAGGGTCGGTTTTGGAATATCAGAAGACCAATCAATTGTCTCAGGAACAGTCTCCATTCATCAAGAGTCAGATGAAATCTGCTGGAATCTGGTCACTCCCAATGCTTCGGGGGGATATCACACAATTTATGACCTGATTCAAGCCTTATCCAGTGGTTAGTCTGATCCAAAAAGGTCCGTCCATATCCAACTGCCGTCGACGTCATTATACTTGCTGAGAAAGGCGGAGAAAGAATCATCTTCGTTTTTCTTGGAATTTAACTCACCATAGGTTTTGCCGGTGATGTAAATGTCGTTACTGCTATCAATGGTAATACCGTTGGCAGAATCATATACCGTCGAACCTGCTTGGGTTACCCAGGTACGGTCCCCCGAAGAGTTATATTTAAGAATAACCAGATCAGTGTACCCGACATTATCACCGGTTACATCTCCCATTGTTTCACCGGTTATGTAAACATTTTCTGAAGTATCAATCGCCAAGGAGTTGCTCCAGTCATTAACACCGCTGCCCGCCTGCTTCATCCATTGTTCACTCCCCGAAGAGTTATATTTGGCGAGGAATATTTCAGTATAGTCATGGTTTTCTTCATAAACCGAATAGTCGTAGGAAGCATCAACGGTTCCATAAGTATAGCCGGTAAAATAGATATTGCCACTTGTTGCAACCGCCACGTCTTTTAAATAGTCATCATATGAAGTTCCCAGTTGTTTAAGCCAGGTCCGATTCCCTGCAGAATCAAATTTACTGAGGATAATGTCTGTGTTGCCGATTTTACTATCTCCCAGGGTATCATTCGTGATCCCGCCCACGATGATGTCATTACTGCCATCAACTGCCAGGGCGACACCAAAGGTTTGAGCATCCGTGTAATTCGTCAGAGTATTTTCCGTCCCCAATTGATTGACCCAAAGTGTATCGCCTGACGAATCCAGCTTCATCAAAAACAGGTCTATCCCGACCGCATTAACGGCTCCTGAACCAGGTAAAACACCATAGGTACTTCCTGTAAGATAGATATTTTCCGAATTGTCAATAGCAATTCCCCAGCAAAAATCATCCCTATCAGAACCAATCTGCTGAACCCACTGGCGAATCCCTGCTGAATTGTATTTCATAACAAAAATATCCGACCCACCTGAATCAGCGCCCGATTCGAGTTCGCCGTATGAATAACCTGCAATGTAGATGTTGCCTGATGTTTTTGCCACGGCTATATCCATGGCAAAATCTTCGGTATCAAAACCCGTTTCCTGAATCAGCCAGATTCTGTTTCCACTGGTATCATACTTGGCCAGAAAAATATCCGATTCACTTTCTCCGCTGTCGGAAGAGATATCACCGTAGGAAAACCCTGTTATATAAAGATTGTTAGAATTGTCCCTGTCAGCTTTAAGTCCCCAGGAAGCTAAACCGGAAAAAGTCGTTGAGGTATCCTCATCCTTTTCCTCATCCATCGCACAACCAAAAACAAAGAATAAAAACAACAAGTATACCAGGGAGAGCCTTATTTTTGATTGGAATATCATTTTATACATCGATCTATTCAGGGGATTTGGTATATAATCAAATAATGGTTAAATAAATGGCGCACGTAAAACCGACGGTAAATTTGATGTTACAGATTATTGCCGCTTTTGCAAGATCACCCTTGATTGAATACTGATTTGTAAAGATAAAATATTGCTTTTCTTTCAGGAATAAACTCGCTTGTTGGTGGGTGATTGGTATGTGTTTGAACGCAATGTTAAGTGATTTTAATAGTGAACCCTCTGTTCTTTCCGATATCGGAAAGAACTGGGAAACACTCAACTCGGTTTTGACAATCAGCTGTCATTAGAGTAGATAACCCCAGATGAGAAAAATCAACCAGCTTCTTCTATTTTGCACTAACTTTCAACACAACCAGTGTCACATCATCCGAAAAGCTGCTCTTTTTTCCACAAAAATCTGTCAACGCTTTGTACACACCGTCCTTAACACCATCTGCAGATTGATCTTTATTGATTTTGATGGCCCTTTCCAATCTTTCATAGCCGAATCGCTCGCCTTTAAACGACTCCTCCACGAGACCATCGGAAAAGAAGGTGACAATATCGCCTTCATTCAATTGACATTCAATTTCAGTATAGTTACGTGGCCTATTTTCCGGCTCTAATAAAGAATTCATAACATGCCCTGTAACCTTTAACCTTTTACAGTTTCCGGAACGACTGTCATAGAGAATGGGTATTGGATGGCCAGCATTGGTAAACTCGATTTTCCTGGTTTGAATATTGATACGAGCCAAACCCATGGTTACGTTTTCTTTTATATGCTGCTGGGAGACTCCCAACTCTACACTGGACAGGATATTACTGATTGTATCCGTTTGCTGGGTTTTCATATAGGTACGGAACACACCTCGAGTCAGGGCAATGGAAAAGGCTCCCGAAAACCCTTTTCCTGAAGAATCGGCAATGACGATATGAAGATTTTCATCATGGACAATGTAATCAAAATAATCCCCCCCCACTTCCATGGCTGGGCTGAGCATCCCGCTTAATTGAATGCCTGGTAATACCGGGGTTTGCTGAGGCAGCAGGTTCATCTGCAAATCATGAGCTTCTTTTATCTCACCTTCGAGGCGTTTGTTTTCTGTTTCGATTTTTTCAAATGCGCCTTTAAGACGAGAATTCATGATGTTGAAAGAACGGGCCAAATCACCTATTTCATCTCTGCGCTTGGTTGTTACCTGATAATCATAATTACCATCTGCAATAATCTCAGCTCCTTCAGTGAGCTGAAGCAGCTCTCTTACGAATCGAAGCGCAATGACCAGTCCCAGCACCACAGCAATTGCGATACTGATTGCAATTCCTATGAGCAGCCCTTGGTTGAACTGATTGGACATCTCATTTGTCAGACTTGAAAAATCCTGGGAAAGTTTGCGCCACAAGGTGATATTCCACCCCATATTCTTAATCGGTACGGTTTCCCTGAACCAGACCTGATCTGTTTTTTGTTGTGGGATCATCTTAAACAACTCATTGGCATTAGTGTGATAAACGGCTAGATCGTTGTTGTCCGTTAAGAAAAGGCTGGGCGCTTCCGCTTCGTTTTCGCTGGGTAAAGCCTCGGCTATATCCTGGAGCAGCGTATCCATCCTTATCTGCAGTAGAAGTTTGGAGTTTTTGAATTCATTAGTGAGCGGCGTAGGATAGATGCCCTGAAAACTATATAGAACCGGATATCCTTCGGTACCGTCAATTTCAGGATCTCTACTCTGCATGTTAAAATTGAAGACCTTCAAACCACCGTCAATATCTTTTATCTTATCTGAAGTAAAAACGCCTGTGAGTGATATGGGATAGCTCATTAGAATGCGATCGTATTCATCCAGCCAGAGAAGAAAGTCCACTTGGTCCTCATGCCGGGAATGAAACTCTTTGAACAGGTCGTACAACGTGCCGGATTCAAAGTTGAACTCGTTGAAGGCGTAATACTGTCTGAGAACCTTTTGAGCTTCAAATTCAATTACTTTCTTGTTATCTTTCATCTTGTCATACAGCTCTAAAGCCCAGTTTTCAAAACGGTTAAACTCACTGGACAATACATTCAGCTTACCTAAATTATCCTGTATCTGGATCTGGCGTTCTTTTTGCTGGGTTTTTTCGACAAGAGTCCGGTTCATGAAAAACGTAATTCCTCCCAGTAAGGCACCGGATATTAGAATCAATATTAGGGAAAACAGAATCAATTGAGATTTCAAGTTTAATTTCATAAGCTCCTCTTTTTCAATATCCACTCATGGAACAGCTAAAAGTCATTAACGTTGAACCACTGTTAATCGGTTAATCTCACTTAAAATATATTCTTGAAGAATTTGGCAGTGCTTGGATTTGTCGTGCATCTTTTCCACGTGTTCAAGAAATCCTTGCCAGGCGATTTTTGCTTCGGAAATCCTACCTTGATGCATAAATACAAAGCCCTGAAGAAATTTGCTGTCAAGGTCGTCAAAATAGTGGTAGCCTTCAAATTCATTTGCTGAATCCAAAGCAATCGTTTTTCGAAGCCATTCGTTGGCTTTTATTTCTTCCCCCATTAGCACATAAAGCATTGCCAAGCCGTACCTTGCCTCAATATTCATGTTCAAGACCTGTGTTTTTCTAACCGGTGCTGTCTTTTCGAAATCTTCGATATTATCGGGGTTAATGTTGAATTGTTCCACAATTACTTGAACACTATCCGATTCAACTGCCTGATTATATAGCTTCAATGACTCTAGGTAATTACCCTCAACCATCTGTATCAGGGCAAGTTCTCTTAAAGGGCCGGTTTTTTGCCAAGGGTCATACACCAGTGCCAATGCTTTGCTAAACCACTTTTTGGCTGTTTCTAAATCGCCCAATTCCCGATAATTAACTCCGATCGCTTGTGCCGATTGGAAACTGGCTGGATTTTCTTTCAGTTCAGTTTCATAGAAACGGTTGGATTCCTTGAAAGCTAATTGTCCCTCTGGAAAACGACCCAAAGCTTGATGAACAATCCCTCTGTAATAATATGCTTTCCCTTGATCCATTGTGGAAAAAGCATATTTCACATACTTCTGGGCATAAATGTTTGCTTCTTCAGCAAGTCCCTGCCTTAGTTTTAAGATAATCATTTGCAGACAGGAAAAACTATCTTCCGGGTTGTTGCTCAATGCTTTTTGAAGCGCCTCTTCACTTTTCTCATATTCCTGTTTGGCAATATAGATCTGGCCTAGGTTTGATAAATACCAGTTATTTCCCGGCTGGTATGTATCCGATTGTAGAGCGTAAATTAAAGCGGTATCATACTGTCTCAATTTATAATTATTTCGAGCAATTTCTATATACAAAGTAGCGAGTTCGTTTTTTATCATACCTTCATCAGCCCAAGTCATTTGCTTAATTTGCTGATAAGACTTGTTGAAGGCATCAATGGCTAATTGATACTTACCCATTTTGGAGTATGTCTCTCCCAGTGATAACCAGATCCAGGGGAAGGCTGGTTGTAATTCCAATGCTTGGTTGTAATATGCCTTTGCTTGTTGAAAACGTCCTATGTTTGTGTGTACACCACCGAATAATCTTATTGCTTCAAGTTTTTGTGCCCGCCAGTCTAAATTTGGAGTAACAACCTGTTCACCCCATTTGCTGCGATGATGGAGCTGATTATTGGTCATCTTATGAAGATAATGAATCACCTTCTTTGGATCCTTTATCCAGAAATGAGCTGCTAAAGTCCTCTCCAGGATGGCGACTTTTTGATGGTTTTCCCAGTTAAGAGGATTGATATGAACCAGCTTTCTGGCATAGGAATAGGTTGGTAGAATTTTAGAGATGGGCCATGTTGCTGTATTTTCACTTGTGATAGCAGCTTCAGTAATGCTCCAATTGTTTTTGTAGTATACCAGGGATGTTCTGTATTCATGCTCTCTTGACTGAAGGCAGGTGTTGATCAGATTTAAAATATCTTCTTGATTAAACTCATTTTTTTGGGTTTTTATGAATGCATGGCTTGTAGCAAGATCAAATAGATAGGTATAATACACTTTATTTTGACTATTCAAATAAACGATGATCTCCTGAAAGTTCTCTCTTTTGGGGTCTGACTTGGTTATAACATTAAAAAATGGTTCTATTTTATCCTGCTGTTCAATTGAGATTTTATTGAATCCATTCTGTTTAAGGTGTTTTGTTAAGGGCTCTATCTGTGAAATATCTCCAAAAATTCGAATCACCGTATCGTCCAGATACGACTGCAATAACTTTTTCTCCGTCGCTATCATCGTGGCAAATAGAGGGGAGTCTTCAACTGATTTTAAAGAGAAACCGGTTCCTTTTATATCCTTGATATGAAGATAAGAGGTCCAAACATCGCCGGTACGCACCTGAGCTGATTTTTCCTGATCCAAAAGTTGCTCCGCCTGAAGAAGTACCGCGGATTCCTTAACCTCAGCAACAGGCTTGTTTCCCATCATATCTCTGAATTGCGCTCCTATCTGTTTTAGTTCCGATTCTACCTTCTCCAACTCTGCTTTATAGTTCTTATTCAGGGCATCGAATTGCAGAGATTTTTTCAAGATTGACCGATTCTGCTTCAGGTAACCAATCCGACGATTCATATAGGCGCTTTCCGGTTCTTCCTCCTCCTTTTGTACATCCTTCTGGTTCAGCCTTTGTAGATTGAATGAGTAACCGATTACCGATTCTGAATGTAGCCGCTTAAAGTTTTCGAGGTAAAAATCGAAAATGGAATTTCTACCGCTGTTAGTCTTGTAGATTCCAAATTTACCGGTTCCGGGGTGATACCAATAGACTTCTGCCTTATCTTTTTGAAGATTACCGGCTAGCACATAGTCGAAGCTCTCCAATTCTGATTTCTGTGAAAGGATCTGAGAAAAAGTCAGTTCTTTGATACAGCGAAATGAATGGTTCCATTTCAGAATACGTTCGATCTCCAGACAATTCCGGGATTTCTCACTAAATGGGATTACCGCCAAGTTCAGCTTTTGCAGCTGTATTTGCATTGATTGCACATGCTGCTCGGTCAATTGTTCTTGCTTGGTCTGAAGCGCTTTGAATAGAAGTGGGAATGTCTTTAGTGCGTCGAGATCGGAAGGAGATGAAAAAATCAAATTAAATTGTTTTAAAACACCTGCCTGCTCTTTCAGTTCTATTAAACCACTGTTTTTCGTCTCCTCAGACGTTTCTTTGTCCCCTGTTTTCGTGGTTGATAAAAGATTGATTCCGGACCAGGCAACCTTTTGTATATGATCGAACTGAATTGGCGGGAAAAGGTCAAACTTGGTCTTAGTTCGATATTTTTCCAGGTATACAATACTTTTTTCAATATCAATCGGGATTGAACTCATCACCGCCAGACATAATAGCTTTTTGTCATCGGGATGATCATTCAACAAATTTTCCGTACGTTCCAAAGCTCTTTGATATTCTTGCTGCTGAAGATCTGATCGGGTTGCTAAAATGGTGGCTTTCAACAGTTGGGCATTTGTTCCAATCTTGTTTTCAAAGAGTATTTTTGATAAATCGGAAGTTAATGAGTATTGCTGATTGTCAAAAAAACGTTCTGCCAGGGAAAGCGTAGCATCAACCAGATGATGACGATTAATGTCCAATACCACGTTTTCACTATTACTCGCGGGCTTAACACTCCCAATTCCTGTGATAATACCCTTCAATGGGATGTCCTCTTTCTGTTTGCTGCTATTTACTGATGATAAAAGAGCCATTTTGTTTTTAAAGCCTTCCACCGCATATATGGAAGATCCAGAGACTTTATCATAGCAAGTGATAGCCTCCTTGAATCGCTTGTGGTTTTCATAAAACTGCCCCAATTTTACCAACATTTCATCCCTTGACTTGATTGAATGAATTCCACTCAGGTAAACAGTTTCAGCTTCCAAAGGCGTATCTCCCGATTCTACCGCCTTTCCTTTGATTAAAATCCAACGATCTTCAAGCCTGTTTTTAAGATTTGTAATTTTGGGTCCTGCTCCATATTTTGTGTTTTGTTTTGATACTCTAAAATCATAGGATTCGGGTTTTTGAAACTCCGGATTCCGTGTGAGCAGATCTGAATCGGGTAGACCCACAACGTCTGTTTGATTATTCCAGAAAAGGTTGTTGTGTAAAGTAATCTCAGATTGTCTGTGCGCTTCGATTCCCTTCCCACTTGATCCGATCAAATTGTCTTTTATGTTCACGTAACCGTGATCGGTTATGCTGATACCTGAAAATTCGAAGTCTAATATGGTGTTATTCGCAATCATACCCTCGAATTGGTTGTCGTAAATAGCTATCCCGCGATAGCCGCCCATCAAAAAATTGTTAACAAAGTTAACTTTACTGTTGGTTCCTGTCTCGATGGCTGCATAGGATTGGTCTATATAAAGCAAAACATTTCCTTTCACCGGGTATTTTAATGCCGATTGATTAATGTAGATTCCATCCCCTCTATCATGATGAATGACATTGTCTTCGATTTTGACTTGACTGCTCTCTACGTAGATCGAATTTCGGTTAAAAGAGAGACTGTTACCAATAATCGTGTTTTGTTCACTATCTGTGTTGGCGACGTCAATCCCTTCGTTTGCATTGTAGCGGATGATATTGTGGTTGATCATCGCGACCCCTTTGTCGGATAAAACAATGCCGTCGTCTTCGTTAAACTGAATATTATTCCCGCTGACATTCACAAACGTATTTTCTCCATGAATATATACACCATCATTTTTATTGTAAGTGATAACATTTGTACTGAGTTCAACGTTTGCACCATCGGATATATCGATTCCCCAATATCCGTTCAAATATATATAATTATTAGCAAAAATCGATTTGGTTGGTTCTCCTCCAAGGACTATGCCGTCATCAGTGTTCAGAAAAATGGCATTTTCCCTTGCTTCAACAAAGGCTCCGGAGCTCACTTCCAAACCGTCATCGGTGTTGTTAAAGATCCGGTTATGAATAAGCCAGGCTTTTGTCGACTTGTCAGTGATATTGACGCCATCGCTGTTGCCTTCAATTATGTTATCAATAATCTCTGTTTTAGCGGCTTCATAGAGTTTGACTCCAATGTTGTTGTTGAAGACTATATTCTTTTTTATCAGCGTCTTAGCTTCTTTCCCGATTTCCAATCCGTGATTCGTTTGGTTGGTCACCGTGTTTCCTGTAATGGTTGCTGAAGAGCCAGGATCCTGAACGGTTATTCCCCACTTACTATTTGTCACTCGGTTATTGTGGACTTCACCAATTGCCCCGGAATAGAAGGATATGGCCGACTCTTCACTGTTTTTGATATCATTATTGTGTAGCGTCATTTTCGAGTTATTTTGCGCCACAAGACCATACTTGTTGTTTGTAACTTGATTCTTCTCTACGATTACAACAGTATCGGCATCGAGACTGGCAACTCCCCATTGGTTGTCACTCAAAGTGTTTTCCGTTAGTTTCATAAATGAAGATGAAAGGATAAAAACGCCGATTCGGTTGTGGTTTATCAGGTTTTTTGACAATTCGGATTGAGCCTCCGAATATAGCTTAATGCCGATATCACAGTTTGATATTTTATTATCCAAAAGCTTAATCTGACTTTCACTGGATATATCAACTCCATTAACTTTGATATTTTCTATAGTATTGGAGGTGAGAGTAACAATCGTGTTATGGCCCGTTGTGCCGACGCCGAATTGATAGTTGCGAATTTGGTTTCGAAGCAGGTTCGCGGTAGACCCCGATTGCAGATAAATCGCTGCTGATTCACCTTCTTCGAAGGTGTTTTCTGTAATTTCCAGTTTTGCCTGTTGGGTTGCGTTGATTCCAAACCGATTGCGCAACATATTATTCTTACTTATTGTTGCACTGGATTCTCCTTCCAACTTGATTGCCGACTCATTATCTTCGAATCGGTTACTGCTGATTTGACCTTTGGAAAAATTAAGCTTAAGAGCGCTCTCGGCTTGGGAAAAATAGGTCCCGCTGACATTGAGCTCCCCATAGGCGCTACTCACACCTGTTGAACAGGCCAGCAAGCGGCTGTTTTCTATTTTTAAAACTGAAAACTCACTATGAATGCAGGTTCCAGAAACGGATTTACCCGGTTGGATTTCAATGTTTTTTATGCTGACATTAGCCTTTTTGATAGTAATAATGTTCTCAATCAGCATATTACCGGCTACTTGTGCTCTCCCAGGTTCACCACCAACTATCCGGATATCTTTTTTGCCGTCAATCAACAAATGTTCCGGATACAACCCCTGCCTCACTAAAATTGTATCACCCTGCTGGGCTCTATCAATGGCTTGCTGAATCGTAGTAAACCCTTCCTTTCCATTAGGATTCACGATCAGTGTTTTTGCTGAGGCCTGATCAAAGATAAAAACTGAAAAAACTAGCCATTGCAGAAAAACGATCTGCCGTTTTATGGATTTGTTTTTCATTGGTAATCTCTTAATGGAAAGTGTTTTCAAAAACGTGTTAAATTATGGATTGTACTTCCGATTGTCTCTACTGATAGTTCTCTTTCAATATGAGGATAGGATAAAAGATTGTTGAAGGCTTCTTGCTATCCCTGGGGATCATGAAATAGGTATTTTTGGGATTCAGTTCTTTTTCAGTGATAATCAGTTTCTGAACAGGCTCAATCGGGCCATCCATTCTGCATATCCAGTACTTGATGCCATAATGATTGGAGACATAGCGATCAATGGAAATCACATTGGGATATCGATTCTTTTTTTCCGCCAGCGAAGAGATAACAGCAGTAATTTTTGCGATTGCTGTTTCAAAGACAACCCGCAGAGGGTCGTGATGCTCCGATTCCTCATATTTCGGATGAACAATGCCATTTCGAATTTCGACTATTTCTCCCATGGCGCTTAACAGCTCTTTGTCGATCATCGTGTTTCTTGCGAAGGTATCATAAAAGGTTTTTTGGCGGATGTCATCATTTCTGATCCAATAACCCAACCTACGGAGTGATTCAATGATTTTACCAAAAGTTAATCGTCGATTATGTAAAAAGTCCAAATCCTTTTTATCCTTAAATCCACTTTTTAGACGAGGCAGGTAATTTTCATCACCAAACAGGATATTTGTATAGAAATCCAACAAATCCCAGCAGAGTCTTTCCACAATAGCAAAAGCTTCCATCACGATTCCCTGTGAATACTCAAGAGATTTGATATTAACGGCTAAAAGCTGTTGTAGGTCTTTTACCCTTCTAAGGGAATGATAAACACCTGGAGGTTCCTGGATACGTTGTAAATTGAAACTCTTTAAAACAGCGTTGATGAATTCATCCTTTGTCTGAAAAATTCTGTTCGTGTTCTTTTTCTTAAGCAGATCGGCTAGTTGCTTTTGACTAAGAAATTCCGCCAGAAATCTCTCAATAGGATTATTTAAACAAAACTCTGCCAGACAATCTTTGAAGGAGATTGTCTCGTCAGCATAAAGACTTTCCTGGAAGTAGATTTTTTCCTCATTTGAAAGAATACCATCAATTCCATTAACAAAATCTGACAGGGAAGAGTCATCGCTCCCTTTCGTCCTTAATAAGTCGGCAATATTTTCAGAAACACTCGCCTCGCTAATTTTGCTAATGGCATTTAAAATCTGGTAATTCCAATGATGATCCGGATTGTTTACAACAAAGCATGCATAGACATCTTCAAACCGGATATCAGGTTGACTTGAAATAACCCGAGCTACATGTTGTTTTAACTCATCATTCTTCCCCGTGGCAATTTTCAAAACGACTGATCGACAGGACTGCAACGGTTGATGAATGATAAGAGCCATAACACTATCGACAATATCCGGAGCTTGAGACTGCAAGGATTTAATTCCGTTGAAGAGCTTGTTGACATGAGATTTACTTAACTCAAAGTTCATCAAAGTATTCACTACAACTTTTTTCTGTGCCGGATTCAGGTTTTCATTTTCGATCCAGGAGATAAGATCTTTGATAACCACAGGTGATTCGGTTTTTCCCAGACACTCCAGCAAAAAGGAAAACTCTACAAATTTATTCTTGCGATCGTATCGTCTGATTTCATCTACAATTATCTTTGCCGATTCTTTCGTGTTGCTCAATGCCAGTAAGGAAACTGAAATCAGTCGCTCTTTTTCACTCTTCTTCTGGTTTTCCAATTCATCCATTAAACGTTTGGTCAACTCTTTTGGTAGAATATTGCTTTTTGCATAAATGACAAAATTGCGGATAGCTTTTAATGAAATTGTCTTCGTATTTAAGAATATAAAATTGATGAAGTCCACTATATCAAAACTAGAAATCAATTCTGCAGATTCCCGAATCATTTCCTCTTCATTACTTTCAAAAGCAGTCAGCAGCAGGGAAAAAGCTTCTTCTGCTGGCAAATAGGGCAGAAACAATCGAACTGCCATCACCTTAACCGAAGTAGACGCAAAGGAGCCGATCATCGCAGATCCGAACAGAAAACGTGCACCGGCTGTTTTTTGATCTTCAAATCGGTTCAATTGTCGTAATATTTCATTCTGCAGCAAGGGATGGCCTTTTTCCAGATTCAATTGATGCTGAAGAAATGTTGCCGCCTTTTTTAAACCACTGTCACCAAGCACACGATAAACTTCCTTTCTGCACAACGCATTTGAATCTTGAGATAGATCTTTTAATTCCGGAAAACTAAGGCCGGACGCGAAAAGCTGCAATGCTAGGATACGGACGTTTGCATAAGGAGATCTAAAAGCCGTTTTTACAAGATCACTATATCTGCTTTCTTTTGTTGTGAGAGTTGAAATAGCCTTAACTATCCAAATCTGCAGCCATTGAGGGCAACTTAGAAAATGTCGGCCAGTCAATAGCTGTTCAACGGTCCGTCGGGTAATGTCTATTGAGGCGAACTTCAGAATCAGTTTTAGGATTACGCTTTGAAGAGCTGGATTTTCTACATTGATCAGTTGGTAAATCCGTTCCGGGATTCCAAATCTATTGAGGTTGACTGCAAATTCGCAGTAGCTGCGAAGACCGTCTTCTTCCGATTCTGTTTCCAGTTTTCGTTTGATGACACTCGACAAAACCTGCTCAAAATCGTTGATTGACTTCTGCTCGGTGACCAGAAAAGCCTCTGAAACAAACTCCAGAGCGCTTCCCAGTTGATGAGATGTCAGTTGAACCGAACTCTGAGTGGGATTTGAGATCTTTCCATGTTTCTCATGGATGGGGCCTAATGCCAGTAAGGCAAGATCTGATAGATTTCCGCTCTCCTGCTCCAGCTTGCTTAACAGAATGGTTTCATTTTCATGAGATATGGGGAATTTCAGATTGGAAACGATGTCGCGAATGGCTGTAATGATAGCATAACTGTTTTCACTGAAATTAAGCCAACCTGGAGAATCGGCAACAACATCGGGCATATCGGTTATCCAATGAATGGCCTTTTCATAGAGAGTAAAGATCGCCTCTAATTTGTTTCCATCAGCTTTTTGGGCTAGCTTATAAATAGCATCGATTTGAGTTTCCGCTGTCTGATTTTGAATGATCTCCTGTAGTTCGCTTAAGTCAGTCATAACCTATCAGGAATTAGAGTGGACCCGATTGCCGGCCGCCAGATAAACAGTGTTGTTTCTTGCCTGTAAGTTCCCCAGTTCTGCTTGAAGTGTATTCAATATATCAAAGAATGATAACTCTTCCCCGGAGTATTTATAAAAGCTAAAAAGTAGATTCAATTCTATGGGATCACTTGTGATTCCCAATAACAAATCCTTTGCTTGCCGCCTGACACTTTCTATTAACAAAAAAACCGATCGGAGGGAGGTGTTTGAGGGGATGATTAAAAACTGGGTCTGGTTGAATCGCGTGACCGCATTAGAATTCCCGGTAAGCAAATTCAGAAGTGCACAAAAATCTAGAATCAATGCGTTGATAATCTCATCCTCATACTGTTCTTTGAGCCTGTCCAGATTGTTTATACGGCAAAGTATTAGAAATAGACCATCTGTATGCTCATCTGACCTGATTTTTTCAAATAGCTCTTGTTTGGATTTGAGGAAGTACGTGTCCGTCATCAAACCCGTTAGAGGATCTATTTTACTGTCCTCATGCTCTGCTACGCTACCGAGGTACAACGCTATTGGTGATACAAAGGCAATAAGGAATTTAATCTCGCCTTCGCTAATACTCGCATCATCTTTTCCCAATCCGACGAATCCCAAAAAACGATGTTCAAGTTTAAGGGGAATAAAAACATCCAGTGACTTCACTTTCCAGAAATCGTGATTGGTTTCGGTGAAAAATCCCGCTTCCTTCAATGTTGGCTTTGTGTAATATGGCTTAAGGGAACCGATCAGGTTATTGTGGAAGTGATTATTGACAAACAGAGTGTTGAGAATTCCAAATTCGGAACCGATCAGCCGGATGTCAAAACATTGGAGTGCCAGTTGATCGGGATGAAACAACAGAAAGGAAACATGAGGGATGTTGATGAGCGGTGAGGCTAAAAGCGAGAGCACTCTACATGTCGTTTGAGTTCTCGATTGTAGCGATAGTTCGTTGGATCGACTGAGAGCGTCCAACATCTCTTCGAAGATCTGGTATTTCTTTAGTTGTCTTTTTAGTTCCTTGATTTCATCCATTCGATACAAGCTCGATCCAAATTCTCTCGCTCTTTATACAAAGTCTCATGCAAAAAGCACTAAAAATCCTGCGTTTTCGTTTTTACCGGCTTTATTCTTTCTGAAAAAACGCCAAAGCTTCCTGTCGGTTTGGAAAGACCTGACAGAATCTAGGGACAATATTGCAGATCTCCAGGTTTTCAATATGGAATTTGTCTTCGCAAACAAGCACCAGACGTCCTTTCTTCTTATCGAGGTCTGATAGTATTTCAGTCAGAAGCGTGATTCCGATCGTCGTAAAATCACGGTTCTCCGGAATTTCGATAACCAAGCGATGACAACCCGGCAGAATCTGATTAACAGCTTTCTGGAAAGGTTCAATCGTATCCGGTCTTACATCACCTTGTAATTGAATGATGTCGACACCCTTCTCGTTTAAATGAATAATTTCAAGACTCATGTAACATCCTTAACTTATTTGGTTTTATTGTCCTGATCCTTTAAATAAATCACCATGGTTAATCCAAGATTTTTTTCGCTGCCGACATGCACTTCATCAACATATTTTTTTATCATGAACACCCCCCATCCTCTTTTGGAAATATCGTTCCTCTTAACTTTGTTGTCGATGCTGGGTGCTTTCACTTCATCCAGATCAAACCCATCCCCCTCATCGGTGATATTGATTTCTAACCTGGACTCATCGACACGAAAGAGGAGAAAGATCTCCTTGTTGGGATCATTTTTATTTCCGTGTTCAATGGCGTTGGAGCATGCCTCTGCGACGGCTGATCTAATCTTACGGGTTTTTGTGGCATCAAACCCCATTGTTTGAGCCAGATTTTGAGAAGCATCCATCACCAAAGATAAGTACTGATTATCACTTGGAATCCGAATGGTTAAATCGACGGGTAATTTTGGCTTCATCGCGTTTTTAGTGTCTTAACGTAACTGAATCACAATATGAAATTAAATTGAGTGAACAGGGTGGAATCCCTTGATTCAAGCAATATCCTGTTTCTTGATATTCAATCGCCCAATAATGCAACACTCAGTGACAGCGTCCGGGAAAGGAAATCTGCAGGTAAAAACCATTGATTTAGCTATTTTCGTGAAGCTTAAGGAATACATGAGAATATGTCCAGAACAAAATGAAGGCGATTTCGCCCCGGTTTAAAAATTTATGGAACGCAGTACTTTCAGTAATTCCTCATTCGTCAGGACATAGAATATAGCATAGCAAGAGTAGAATATTTTATAGCAAGAATAACAAAAATGCACAAAAAATCTGTATTAACAGTATAATAAACCATGGCATGCAACATGCTCTATACTTTCACCAATGACAATTTCAACTAAGAATGTTGGATTTCCCAAAAAGAATTCAGGAACAACAAATCTGTTATTTGTTATGTGAAACTCTTTTAAAAGGTGCAACTTCATGGAATTCAAGGATCTGAATCAATTAGATTATATTTCTGTACAACAAGAATCAGGTGGGTTGGACGAAATTCAACGACTTTTTTTATCTTATATAAGCGGTTGTCATGTCGCTCTAAGTGGACCACCCGGTGTCGGAAAGACTGTTCTGGTCAATGAATTTGGTGAGAAAGTAAATCAGAAACTGATCAGTCGTGTGATGGGACCTAAGGTGAATGAATCGCTGCTAATTTCATATCCCGATTTAATTAACAGTAAAGGGACATCAGTGACAGTCACCCGTCCTGGCCTATTAGCCAGGGCGTTGAAGGACGATTGCATCTATTTTGCTGATGAGATCGATCGTCTCACTGAGGACAATCAGAAGCTGCATAACTCCGCCTTTGACAATCGGCGTTCGGTGACCATGAGAGATGGAACCGTTATCCAGGGCAAAGAGAATTTTTTCGGTATTATCGCTTATAACCCATCCGAAGGTATGAAAAGCGATTTGGAGTCTGCCTTGGCCGACCGGTTTGTTCATATCAATTTTGATTATTTTCCCCCGGAAGTGCAATCGATGATCTCCCTTAAAAAAGCGGGTTTTTCCGTAAAAAACCTGTTGCCGGGAAAGGTCAGCTGGCGAGCCATTTATTACCACCGCGAGCGAAAGCATCTTCAGTTTTTTGAAGTAGAGACCGTCAAGAAAGATCTTTTATTAAGGGATACACATCGGAATAAAACCATGGAGATCTCAAAGCTTAATGCTAAAGATATCCAAACCAGATTGTTTATCTATCTGAGATATCGAAATGGTCCGGTGTTATCCAATTATACACAACCTGTTGCTTACAAACTGGAAGATCTGAGTCTGAAGTTGGCAGAATTTGGTGATGAATTAAGAAAATTATCCACAGATGGTGTTCACTATGCAAATCGGAAACTGGTCTCCGATATGGGCGGTACGGGCGAATCGATCGATTTTTCATGTATTCGTCTGCACATTCCATCTTCCAGAATTCAGCAGGCAGCCTTGAAGCAATATGCCTTTTTGACAGCTAAAATTGGATGCTCGCCTTATTTAGCGCAACAGTATGCAGTTAATCTTATGATAGACCAGGCCGCTTTTGGAAAGTATGGAAAAGCGAAGCTCGGCCAGGGAAATAGTCGTGATTTGTTTGTGGCTATGGCCGGCACCAAAGGACTTTTACCCATGCGGAAGCAACGAAAACTATGTGCATAAGTAAATGATAACGAGAAGTGGGGCAAAATGATTAAACTCAACCCATGGCGATTCTGGCAACAAAGAAAGCGGGAGAAGCTTGACAGCAGGAAATTCCGGCATTTCTGCAGATTGCTTAAAAAGCATCCTTTAATGCCTCTGTTTCAAAACAGACTGGATCTCCCGGATCTGGAAAAAAGATTCGTCAAAGGGAATCGATTTGCAATTGAAGTCATCCAGCAGATGAACGAAGCGAAAAGCTATCATCCCATACCACTTGGAATCTTAATTGAAGCGGATAAGGCAGGAACACTCAAATGGATGGAAGAACCCAAATATCAGGAGGTGATTCCTCCGCTTGTATCATTAGCGCTAAGCGCATTTGTGGCGAAAGGAACCCTGGGATTGAAACAGGTTGTTGACATCATCCGCGAAAGAGAATTGGCCAGGGGATTGTATGAATTGCGACATACATACTATATTAGACAAAGCGGGCTGAAGAGAGTCTTTCAATCAGCCGAAGAAACTATCTACCGACTAAATGACTTGAATTCATTGGCTCAATTTTTCAGATACTTCATTCATCCCGATGGTTTTAATGCTCTTCGAAAAATAATATGTCCATCCAGCTACAGCAATTCTGGAGTAGTAATTCAAACATTGAGGCAAATGTTACTGGCTTTGCCCGAATTTCAAAGTGTCCAGCATATGCGACAAGGGTTGGAGGTATTGAAAAGCTCCAATTTTTCTTTGATTGCCAAAACCAAATGCATTATTCTAACCCCCTATTGTATATTCTTTGGTAAATGCTTCCAGGAATACGGCTGTCACATGACAGAATTGGTGAAAGCTATCGAATGGGTTTGTGGAACCACACACAATGTTCATCTGATTCATGATTTTGAAAGAAAAGTCGTGCTGATGCTCCAACTGGAACAGCAAGCCGTTCCCAGCGAATTAATCTCTCGTATCAAACACAGTGTTAACGCCCCGCTGGAAATGCGCTCTCAAACATTGCTGAGAGAACTCCTGATTCATCATAACACCGATTATGACGAAAGTATTCTGGATGTCTGGCTTATCCTGCGGGAAACGTCATTGTCAGTCTGGAAAGATACGCAAGTCTCCTCCAAACAATATTTCGAATATTTTCAGAATGATATCGAATACTGTCAGCATCTGGTAGACTGGATTAAGAAAGATCAAAAATCTCTATTTCTAAAAATGGCAAAGATGTTGTCCTCTCAACCTGCGGGTAGTCGCCCAAAATTTTTCAAAACGGGTTTTTATCTTTTAGAAAACACACATTCGTTGGCGCTCTTTGAGACGTTTCTCAAGTTGCTCCAGCAAAAAACTCTGAATTTAGATACCTACATTCCTGACAGCCTGGGGCATTGGAAACGGGAAGAAAAAATGAATTCCCTGATTGATATCTGTCTGACGCTTTGGTTGTCCGAACTGCTGGATGAACATGGTTATGAGCTGACCAGATACCTGGCCCAGATAAAAGTACTGCTGGCATACAACAATACACCGGAGCTACAGGCGGCTTTTTATCGTGGCCTGGAAAAAACGCTTCGGTCCGGTGTTAACCTGGATGAATGGTTGGAAGGCGCCCGGGATCTTTATCATCAGAATGCGAATGCTTGGGATACGGAAAGCCTGAATCATGTTTTTGAACTAAAATTCGAAGAGGTCAAATCCTTTCTCAATCGATATTCCGTATCTCTTTTCGGCAATGTGCCGTTGATGGTCACCAAGGATGAATTCCCCTCCACTAACGGTAAACAGGTTTTCCTTCCTCAATCCCATAACCAGTATCCCGATAGTAAAGCTGACCTCTATGAAAATCGCAATGCCAGTCTTTTTGTTGCCTCGCTTTTTCATGAAGTCGGCTATCATATTCAAGCTGGCACATTTCTGGTCGACAGTCAGCCGACCATTGAGCGGTTTCCCAATGGAACGCTGGCTCACCTGATCCTGAACATCATGGAAGACTTTCGGGGAAGAGAACATTTTTTTGCACATCCTTATAACAACAATTGGCTTGAGTTGATCAAAGAGGATGAATCACTTATTGTTCAAGGCAAGGAAATCCCCGATGGTTGGGCGGATCACTTCATGCAGTTACTCGTTTGTAAAGGATGTGTCGGGTTGACACCGGGGGATTTCTGCAGTCTGAAAAAGAAAGCCGAAGACCGGTTGTTATCACGATCCTGCACCCTGTTTCTTCCTCCTGATGGCAGGGAAATTACCACTTCTCTGAAATCAGTGCTGGAGCTGATCATTTCTAAGATTCAAACCCTAAAAGGAAAAACAGTCGCTCACAGCTTGCTGCTGGTGAAGCCAATTTATCAGATCATCTCCCAGGTGATTGGAGAGCAGATAACCATTAAAGCCAATCATAATGTTTTTGAACTTGATGTTGATGCCGAAGCCGGCCAGGACGCATTCACGGAAATAGATGGCATCAGCAGCGGTGACAGGGAATTTCAATTGCGAGAACTGGCCCATCGCATCATGCCCTATCAGGAAGCGTTTGATGTTCCTAAGGAGGTAATAGAAGCAAAAGCCAGAGAGAAACAACAGCAGAATTATCCATCAGCCATAATGAACGTTCACCTCAACAGTAATCAGACACTTCTACCGAATACAGACCCTGCTGAGAAAGTCTATGTGGGGCAATATGACGCAATTCAGGGGATTGACATCCAAAGTCCCTTTCCGGTTATCTTCCAGAAGGAATCTCGATCGCATCCGCAATATCAGCAGATTTTCAGGAAATATGGAAATGTATTTAAGGCGATGGAAGAGGCCGTCACTAAATTGCTGGTTATCCGGGAAAGTGTGGAGATGGACGGCAGAGATCCCGACGAATTGATGATAGAAAACCTGATTGAAGGGATTGTCGATCCTCAATGCATCCCGTTTCTTGAACTATATGAAAACGATGTTCTACTCGAAAAGGAAAACCGGGTCGATATGGAGGTCAAACTTCTGGTCGATGCCAGTGGATCTACCAACGGCAGAATCCTGGAGATTGAGAAGGTCTTCGCTTCGGTTCTATACAGAGCTTTTGAACTATTGGGGTTTGATGTCAGTCTTTATTTTTTTAACAGTAATAAAAACACGTTCATAACTGAAGTTTCCAACCTCGATGCTATTGGTCGCATCAAGTCGAGCAATAGCAATCGTGACGGGGTAGCGATTCGCTATGTCACCGGCCAATTTAAATTTCAAAAAGATCATAGCCTTCTGATAGTGATCTCGGACGGATTTCCGGCAGATGAAGGATACGAAGGAAGATTGGCCATTGAAGACACCTGTTATGCCATGAAGAAAGCAGCTGACAAAAATATTATGGTGCGTTATTTCAATATCGGAGGGTTACCGGAAGAGATCCTGGAAGCCTTTAAAGCGCATACAAAACACACCTCTGTGTTCTATGATCCAAAGGAATTGATAGCCTATGCACCCCAATTCATGGAAGAGTTGGTTAATGAGCTGTCGGTTTGTGTTTAGAAAAAACGTTTCAAGTATCAATCCATCACTTCGCTTATCAAATCCTCCTGGGAATTGTCGATAGCAGCGCCGTTGCCGGTTAATTCAAGTCCAATCTCTGGATAGCCGCCAGAGGGGCTATCACTTGCAGACGTCGGTCTGCCAGGTAGTATTCGAAGTAGTATGCAAAACGTTCATCGGTTATCATCTCAAAATAAAGATCTTCTGCCAGGGTGTAATCACCTTCGATTTCTGCCATCAGCGCCCTGAGTGTGACAATACCGGTCAGTTCCGAGTTGGTTGTCTCGTATTGTTTTCTGATCTCTTGGTAGCGGTCCGGATGTTCAATCATGGTGGCCACCGGTTTCCATTTTTGCGGGAAATCTGAATCCTCAAAGAGAGCCAGGCTCTTCTGATAGTCCTTTTTTTTGTTCAGGATCAGATGAAGGATCGGGAGATAGAGCTTGGCGCTGATGAAGTTTTCGCTGTTCCAGTGAGGTGTTTTCACCATCTCCTGGATAACGGTCTCGGCTTGTTGCCACTCTTCCTGTATCATATGAAAAATAGCCAATAAGACTGTCAGATCCTTGTCATTTGGGTTTTGTCGGGTGAGCTCCCGGCATAAGTGCATGCTTTTTAAATAGTCATTTTTTGTAACCATTGCGTCCAAAAATTCTGCCCAGGTTTTGGCATATATCTGCCAGCGTTCTTGTAGCAACGCTTGCTGAGCTTGTTTTAACAACTGTTTCCGATCTGCAGATATCAGGCTGATTAGCATGATGGGGAAGGACTGTGCGGTCACTGTATTTTCTTCTTGCAGGGCCTCGTTAAGGTGAATCAAAGCTGTTTCTTTGTCTCCTTTCAGATAGAGTTCAAAACCCATCAAAGCTTTTAACCAGCAAACCTCCTGGTGACTGACTGCTGTTTGAAGAAAAGACGGGAAATAAGCCGGGTCGCTCATGGCAGGCAGGATTCGTTGTTGAATCAGGTTCGCATAAGAGTCACCAATATAATGCTTTTTCAGGATCTGCTGTTCCATCTCAGAAGCTAACCTTCCTTTCCCTTGGAAGTGATAGATCAAGACGCGTGTAAAATCCATGGAGGAAACATTATAGATTTGCATCTTGTCCAGCTCATTCAGGGCAGCATCCAGTTGCCCGGTTGCCACCAGCGACATGATCTGCAGTTGCCAGAGATTGAACGACCAGGTGTAAAACCCGAGATCTTCCACTTTGGAATACCAGTATGGCAGGTTACTAATAATCTGATTTTTAGCGGCAATCTCCAATACAGCCTCAAATCGGGCAGCACGGAAAAGCGCATGGGTTAGTTTGAACTGAATGATTTCGTCTTCCGGGTACTGGTTTATCAACTCAGGTCCCAGTTCGGAGACGGTGTTCAAGTCACCTGCATCATAGCTGTGGTTGAAGGTTTCAAGTGTCTGGTTGTCTGTTGGGACTTCAGCCAAAAGCTGTCCGCCGATCAGGAGTGAAATTGCTAAGTAGGCGATAAGAGAAACCTGTGGGAGCCTGTTCCTCTGTTGGTTACATTTCATAGACAATCGGGAATTGGTTACGCAGGTTCTGTTTATCAAGTTCGTGAACGCCTCCGGCCAGATCATAATTACTGTCACTGGTTAGATCCAGCATCAAGACATCCTGACCGTGGAGTTTTAAAACATGATCGCGAGGAAAACGCTTGTGCCAGCCTTTGATTCCATTGAAGGCATGCCCCGGTATGACAACAATTATGGTTTCAAACTGGGAATAGTTTTTAAGCATTGCAGAAAACAGCACGGCTTTGGTATCACAATCGCCAGCCCCATTGACCAATGTTTCAACCGGAGACCACAAACCGCCAATATAGCGGTTAGCTTCCCTGACAGGCGGCAACTGATAATTGATGTACTGAACGAAGGACATGATAGTATATGCCAGCATTTGCCATGACATCTCTTTTTCAATGGCATGATTCAGGAATTTTACTGTCGCTTCCTTGAGTAGAGGAGCATGATCAATCACAACCGCTGAGTAATCAATTGTGACCCTACCCTGATTGAAAATATGAAATCCCTGTGAATCAAGGTATTTTTGCTCGAACCAGGTAATTTTCTGAGAAAACTCTTCATACAGGTTCGGGTTAGCGGAATTATGATCTCTGAAATGGACTGGCCCCTTCTTCATTTTAATCCGGCTTATAATCACTTTCATCTCCTGATACTGTTCCAGAAATCCAGGAAGATTTTCCTGATAAAACTTCTTCCTGGTGTCTGCAGAGAGGCCAAACTGATTGATTGAATTCATTAACACTTCCTTTGAGAAATCCAGTGTAATGGTTCGTTTTTCCGCAATATAATCTGTCCAGGTGTAGGTGACTGAGTATTGGTCTTGAGAAATCTTTCTGGAAAAGGTTCCAATGGTGTTTTGCCATTGATCTGGTTGACTGATTAAAGGGGCAGCGATAGCTTGGCTGACGCCTTGACTGCGTGTGCTGAAAGTGGAAGCACCCACTGCAGGTCCGAACTCCGGGTGATTTATGATGATAAATGAGAAAGCCAGAACCGTAGAGATCAGCAGTCCCCCAAAAAAATCGATTCTATTTAACACGAATCATCTCCACATCGACGTGAGGGATTAAGGTGTTCATCAGATCGCCCAATCCGGACTGTACCATGATGGCAATGGTGATGACGATTCCGGAAAGCATAATAGCGACTGCCACATTTCCCTTTTTAATCAAATCGGCTTCTTCGATGGAAGTGGTCAGTTTTTGAAACAGCTTGGATGAAATCACCACCGTAATCACCGAGAAACAGTAAGCTATCACAATATAGGCCAGAATGTATGCCAGGGTTTTTAAAATATTCTGGGCGGTCAACTGAGTTGTGATGAATAGATCCTGTAGAACAGCGGAAACAGGGTAAAGACTGCGCATCATCAAGATACCGAAGGCTATCATGTTACCGATGGCGGCCACCGCAACCGCAACATTTCCTCCCGCAATGCTGTCCAGATCAGCTAGGGAGAACAGGCGGAAAAAGAGACGAAAAGTCAGGTATACCACCAAGATCGAAATCAGAACAGAAAATGCAAAACTGAAAATACCCATTATAATAATCATGCCAGCTCCAGTTGATTTGGGTTTATCTTGCCCTCAATTGTCTAAAAGCGGTTCATACACAGTGCAGATCCTATACTTAAACAGATGTTTGTATTGTCGATTTATCCCAGCACACAGTGTTTTGTCAATTGCCGGATCGGGTCTTTCTTCGGAATAATGCGACTCCACTATTCCAACGGAGGGGGTTATTCGGTTTGAGATTCAATTTCCCTGAAAGTAGGGATGGCGTAGCAACATGACCCGGATCTTTTTAAAATCAGGAAGTGTCTTCAAAATATAAATCGTTTGCTCTTTAAGGGCTTTATTTCGAGCCTGTCCATACCCCAGCGTGTTGATGAGGGCAACCCCAAAGAATGGCGAGAAAATGATTTGGAAAGAATGGTTCATGACTGGTATCCTTTTTAATTGGTATCGGTCAAACTCCGTATTGTTAAAAGAGTTAATTTGAAGACAGTATATCAGTAACCATTCCATATTGTTTTCAGTTGATTTTACAGAGTATTGTAAAAATAAGGCTTGATTTCGTTTAGATAAATGTCTCATTCATTGATATTCCAGTATAACTCCCGGGAAAAATAGGTGGTCTAATCAACAATTTGATGTCAGAAGGACGCAAGAACGAAAACATACCTCTGCGTTTTTGTGAAATCCTAACCAGCTCTTTACATCCCTGCCGAGGTAAAAAGGGCTCCGAAGGAAAAACCTGACAAAATCTTGGAGCATATAACCACAGGCTGGATTGACTTTCCCTGGATAACATAATACAAAACGGGTGATAAAGACGATTGAGAGTTCAACGTTGGATTTTTAATATTTTCATTGAATCAAAGGGAAACTATGAAGCTGGAAACTATGGTTGAGGAATTAATACAAATTGAAGCTATTGCAAATAAGGTAGCTGACTATAAAAAACGATTTATCGAATCAACTGGCGTAGGTTTAACTATTTCCGATGCTGATTTTCTTGGTGTTATTTTGATGACACCGGCAGTAGCGATTGCAATGGCGGATGGAAAGCTTACTTTTTTTGAAATGAGATACATAAGTAAAAAAGCACGTGAATACTCGAAAGGACGTTATTTCCCATTCAGAGATCCAGTCGCAAATGGAGCAAAAGTATTGGCGAAGAACCTTGTGCAATGGGAGAAACCCTTCATGGCGTTTGTCAAAGAGATTCTCAATAGCCTGAATGAAGACAAAGAGCTTGTTGATGAAATGAATGCCGTAGCTCAATCTGCCGGTGGACTTTCAACCGCTGCAAACCTTGGATTGTTTGTTGCGAATATGTATCTGTTTGGATTGCTGGGAGCGTTTTTCGTTGCCTGGATACTCGGTCCAATTCGAGCTGGTCGAACTGCAATTTCTCAAGCTGAAAAGAATAAGATAGTCTTAGTAGCCGAAGAACTTGGCATTAGAGAGAATTTTAATTTTCAAGAACTTGAAAAGTATCTTGAGAGTTAACTGATTTGCTAACTCCCTTTGAATGCCAATGGGAATGCTATCTGGCTGCCTTACTTTTGTAAATGACATCATCGGAGTAATTATATGACAGTCCTTTTTACAATAACGCTATTTATAGCATTGGGGTTTTTACCTGGAATTTTTTGGCTTTATTATTTTTATCGAAAGGACGTTATAGAACCTGAACCAAAAAGTCTGATTGCTAAGACCTACCTGGTTGGGATTTTGGTTGCAGTTCCCGTCGTCATTGCAGAAATTCGACTATCTCCGGGATCAAATTCACTCGCTTCGGCTGTCATCGTTGCTCCGGTTGTTGAAGAGTTTTTTAAAATGTTGGCAACCTATTGGTTCGTGTTCAATAATAAAGAATTCGATGAGCCCATGGATGGAATTGTATACGGTGCCTCAATAGCTTTGGGATTTGCGTCCATAGAAAACGCCGGCTACTTGTATAGTGCATACCAAATGGGGCAATTGCAGGAAGTATTCATCATGCGTGCACTGTTATCTGTGCCTGGCCATGCTCTATTTTCCACCATTTGGGGATTTGGATTGGGAATGATTAAATTTAAAAAGATCTCCATTCCTGTCTTTTGCATAATGCTGTTGCTGGCTATGGCAGGTCACGGTATTTTTAACTTTGTTGCTGGTACGGGTGATGGCTACCTAGTACTACTAATGGTTGTCATAGGCCTGCTTTGGGGTGTGTTCCATAGAAATGCCAGACGTGCCATATCGGTTTCTCCTCATCGGAAATTCAGCAAGTATGTGAAAAGCAGCCAATTTGAAGGTGAGTCAATATTGTAAGGAAAAGCAAAATTCAGGCACTCCCTCCCAATATCCCAAACGGAGCTTGGAAGAAAGGGAGGCTCTGCTGGTTTTAAAGGATCTCCAGTTTTTTGGCGGAAGCTTTCAGCACTTCCACAGTACGGTTAATATCCTCTTCAGTATGGTCGGCGGTTACGATGAGTCTCAATCTACCCTCATTTAATGCGACTGCAGGGTAGATAATGGCGTTGGTAAAAACCCCCTGCTCAAACAATTCCTGGCATAAATGGGACAGTTTTATCTCATCTTCCACATAAATAGGAATAACCGGACTAATACTATCCTTCAAATCAAATCCTGCATTCACCAACCGTTCCCTGAAGGTAAAGGTATTGTTCCACAATTGAGTCCGGTAACCTTCATCCGTCGTCAACAGCTCAAGAGATTTCAGGATTGCCCCTGCATCCGCAGGGCTGATGCAGGCTTGAAACATATAGGCATTGGACCGAAACTGAATGTAGGCTGCCAATTCCTTGCTGCATGCGACAACACCACCCAGGGAAGCTGTTGCTTTTGACAGGGTGGTCATCAATAGATCAACTTGTTCCAGGCATCCTTTCTCGGCACAAAAGCCGGCTCCATTTTTCCCATAAAATCCAAAGGAGTGAGCTTCATCAACATAAAGGAAAAACCCATGTGTCTTTTTCAAGGCGCAGATCTCCTTAATCTTTGTTTCATCTCCGGACATGGAGTAAACCGATTCCACAATCAGAAAAGTATTGCGATAGTCACCGGAAGAGCGAGTCAATATCGTTTCCAGGTTCTCGATGTTATTGTGATCGAACATCTCTCTTTTGGCCCTTGTGAGCCTGATTCCGTCATGAACACTGGCATGGCATTCCCCATCAATTATAATTAGATCCTCCGGTCCTGCCAAAGCTGAAATCGTCCCCAGGTTAGCGCTGTAACCAGTGGGAAACAGTAAACACTCCTCTTTTTTCCAGAGTTTACAGAAAAACCGCTCGATTTTCTGATGGAGTAGATTCATTCCTCCGGAAAATACGGAAGTACCACTGCCGGTCCCATATTTATCCACGCATTCCTTTGCAAATTGAATGACCTCCGGATGCCTGTTCAGGCTAAGGTAGTGATTCAGATTCCAGATCACATGGGGCTTGGTGGCATTCAAATCTTCCAAAAGATCATGATCCCGTGATTTCTCTGAAACCTGCCCACGATGGCTGCTGCCGAAAGTGCAGATTCTGTCGTAGGGATAGATTCCAGCATCTTTTTGCAGTTGTTTTAGATCAAAAATAATTTCTGCCTTTTCTCTCAATGTCAGGTTGTTCTCCCTGCTAATCGTTCTGGCCAGAAGACCGATTTTTGTATAAGGGGTTAAGTTCTGCATATCTACTTTTTCCATCTGAGAGCTCCTTAATGGGTTTCTTAGAAATCCTTAAACCGGGTATCAAGTATTGAAATCCAGTGGTTTGCTTCGCTACGGTTGCTAGCCTGTTCTTTGCCAGGTGTGTGCCAGACAGCAATATGTTGAATTTATAGAAGTTAATAAACTTGCATTGATTTTCCCTAGAAAATATTCTATTTCATCTATGTTCATATATAGTGAGAGCCAAAAAAAGAGAATCTTGAGGAACGGAGCAGGTGTGAATACCCAGCCATTTTGTTCTGAAACTGAAGATTGATGTTTTGTAGTGTTGATCAATCATCTCCCACAATAGATCTGTCTATCGTTCAATAGAGAGAGGCTTTACGTCACTCCCATGCGTTATTTATGAAAAATGCTCAAAAAACTCGTGCGGACGCAAAACGACGGGGAAAGATAACCATGCTGCAGGAAGATTCCGGGGAGAGTTCGGGCGGGAAAGGAGACAAACCCGAGTCACCGGATCGGGCTATGGAAGCTTACACACACCCCTTCTACTGGGCTCCTTTTATTCTCATGGGGAACTGGCTGTAGATCACAAAAAAAACGTGCCTGGTAACGTCCTTTAAGCAATATCGCTGAAACAGCGCAGGGCACAAACTCCTTCTCCCTGCTTCACAATCGAAAAATATTACCAGCTCCGTTTCATTGAGATCAAGCCAGGGTTACCAGGATTGAGAAGATGCCGTCATCCATTTACCCAATCGAAATAGGCCAAGGGGTTGTTGATTGTCAAATGACAGTGGTTTAAAGCACAACAGTAGCAAATCCTGATCACAGATCAGACATTATTGATTCTCTACTCTGCTTATAAGTTTTATGGTTCTCTGATCACTCGGATTCAATCTTCTGGCTACCCTGAGGTTTGCCCATGCCAGATCGGGTCGGCCTTCGTTCAAATATTGAACAGCTATCCGATAGTAGTTTGTGGCAATGTTCTTATTGAGTCGAATGGCTTTACGAAAGGTCATTTTCGCCTGATCGGTTTTCCCAGTTTGAGAATAGGCGACACCTAGATTGGGGTAGATCCACCCCAGAGTTGGGTCCAACCTGACAGATTCCTCCAGGGCCCATATGGCGTGTTCCCACATATGTCTGATGTTACATTCGTAACCATAAATTCCGTAAAAATGAGCTTTCAACGAATCTCCATATTTTGGTTTAAGCATAATGCCCACCGTTTCCGGCGGGATGTTAAACTCTCTTGCATATTGCTGCTTTGTGCTTTTCCTGCCATATTCCAAATATTGCCCCTGGTAGAAAAGAGCCATGTGGTAGTACTCCGGCCGGGATCCGTCCGGTTGCCTTACGTGACCACCCATGGCAACAACACCAACTTTCCAGCCAAACTCATGAGCCAGGGCCAAAATAATATAGGCGGAGGTATCACAATCCAAATTCCACTTATACAGATCATCAATCATCGAGGCATAATCCGATTCCTGGTAACCATACCCCTCAAAATTGATGATACGGTAAGCTGCCCATATTTTTTGTTCAACCGTGAATTCCTTGAACGAATTCAGATCCGCCTTCAGAGTTTTGATCAGATGGTTGAAGCGCAGCAGGGCGATTCTGAATTTTCGTTCATCGTTCAGATATAGATTCTTCTCCAGGGCAAACAGAAGCCGAATCGGATTATCCCGCTTTAAAGCCAGCTTGACCGGCAGATCCGATTGAGTGAAAGTGCTGGCCAGTTCCCGTTTTAATTTCGGTATTCCCTTGTAAATAATAAGCGCTTGAGTTTTGTCCCTTCCTCCGCTGGTGTGTGCGAGACCCTGCCCATTTGTCGTCATCAGTACCAAGGCAAACATGCAGAATATTTGTATCTGGCGTTTCATGGGTTGTAATCATCTCAATCAAATTGTTAATGAACAGGAACAATTATCATTCCCGATCCATGGTTTGGAAGAAGCTCAATTGTATAATTGCCAATTGCGTACCACGAGCTATCTCGTTGTTTTTATAGAGCACAGCTAATCAGTCGAAAATCGTAATTAGAGAAATGTCTATCCTGGTTATATTCTTTTATAGTTGTATTCATTGCCTGATGTTAATCGACAGTTTTCAATTTTTGAGGTAAATGCTTACCCTTAAATTCCTTATTTAGCGAGAAGCATATACATTTTAAGTATGTTCTCAATAAACAAAGACCTGATTATCTACAATCGACAGCCTTTTTTACGGCTTATTCGGATGCTTGCCTGGAACCCGATAATAAGGGGACACGTAACGTGTACATGTCCCCAATTAAAGCGGGTTCAGAGCAATTCATTTATCCACTCCATGATGGGCTGCGAATTGTAGATAATCAGGAACAAAGATGGATTACTACAGTATTCCGCATCAAAATGTGGGGTGATTTGATAAAGGCTACCGTTCGGAGGAATCAGACTGGTATTAAAATTAATTATCCAGGAACTTGGAAAGGATTTGGCAAAGCCAATAGTGATCGTTCTGACAGGATTGCGCGGAACAGGAAAAGGCAAACACCACTTCAACCAGTTTCATTGCTGCAATAAAAAAACCGGAGTGAATTACCTGACAACATCTACCGTATATTGTTTGAAAATGGTATCGGGTGACAGCAAAATAATGTCTCCGACTATTGCTTGTGAAATAAGCAGGCGGTCAAAAGGGTAGCAATGACCCAAGGGCAGCGAGCTGAGTGTCCTAAAGGTGTTAAACTCAATACAAACTTGCTGTATGCCACTAAAATTGAACTCTGTTTTAACCGTTTTCCAGCCTTTTGACAATTCGATTCTGCCAAGACTTTCTTTGATTGTTATCTCCCAAATGCTGACGATACTATAAGGCAGTTTTGAATGATGATCCAAAACGACTCCCTGGTCTTGGAACTTAATCTCTCATCACCATGAATAAACCAAATCAGGGTATGGGTATCCAAAAGAGCTTTCATTCCATGTATTCCTTGGGGTCATTCAGAGGTTCGTCAAAATCATCATCCATTTTAATGATCAAATTCTTTCCATCGCCAATTCTTCGTTCTTTCGCGCTTCTGGAAGGACTTCCAGACGAACCACAGGTTTGTTCCCCTTGGCAATAATCACTTCCTGGATCAGCTTCGATGACTGTGTCTTGGCTTCATGAATATCTACCTGATGACTATTTACTCCATATGTATTAGCCAGTATAGATAGCCAACCAAATATCTATTAATAACTCAACTTTCCCAGTTGGGTATAATCGCTCTGCTCTTGTCATCCCAGCCTTAAACCGGGATCCAGATGAAACATTACTGGCCGCTTTGCTTTCTCAAACATAAAAAGTGTAAACATTTATACTTCACTGGATTCCGGATCAAGTCCGGAATGACAAGTGCTAAAGGCCAATCAGGTTATTCTCAATTAGTAAGTGGGAATTTTGAGTTATTTAGCTTTTAGACACTTTTTGTCCACGGCTATGTGTTTCTGCTTGACCCGGAAAACTTGATCTTTTGTTGCAGGATGTGGATAACGTCCTCATCCGGATAAAAAGTGATCTATAGCAGTATCATATCCCTTGGTTTCCCCAATATAGACCGGTTCGACATCTCTCTGCAGAATTCGTACGGCATAGTGTGCTGTTGTTTAGCAGACCTTCTCTATCTTGCTTTTTTTATCATTCCAACCCCTGGGTAAGTTTTCTTAAATTTCACAAAAACTGTCATCTTAACCTGAAATATTACCTTACTCCCTCCCCGTCATTTCGAAGGGAGCCAAGCAGAAGGGGTGGATCCACTCCTCGCTGTACATGAACTCCAGCTGGGGATTTCAGGTCGATCCGCAGCTTTTCCCGTTTTAGAAACCCGGACCCAGGATAATGTAAAAACTGGCCGTTGCCCCAATCGGGGTTACCGTTTCTGTTCCTTCATCAGTTGTAGTACAGTCATAGTAAGTATAATAGGTTCCTCTACTGGTGCAACTTTTACCGATTTTCTGAAGTTCTACCGTAGAAGAATCATATCCCAATTCGAACCCGATTTTGAAAACCTTGTTTCTCATAAACTCCATTCCCAAACCAGCCATAAAACCGGATGTAGAAGATTTGACGTATTCACCACTGGCATTGGGCATGCTGATACCCGCCTTGCCGAAGATTCCTACACTTTCAGATGGCATATAGGTGTACCCCGCGTTGATGTTTAAGGGGATGGATGTATATGATCCTCCTGTCGTATAGATGTATATCAGGGGACCAATTCCGGCGCCAATTCTAATCCCCATATCCAGTTCAAGATAGGGTTGATAGCTGAAGCCGATGGGTGTTCCTTCCTCCTTGCTGTAGGAATATCCCTCCTCTTCAGGATATTCTGCTTGAATGTTTTCCCAATACACATCCACAATATTGCTAAAACCGCTTATGTAGGTGAGTCCCAGATTGTTTTCAAAATTTAATGCTTTGGCTTCCTGGAAATGGGTCAGACTTAAAATCATCAGGCTTAAAAAAAGAATCAGTCTTGTTTTCATATCGTTACCGTTAAATCAGGGTTTGAATCAAAAGATCTCATCTTTGAATTACCGGCAGTAGTTCCGGCAATATCATTTTCAAGAAGAGAAAGAAAAATCGTTCCACAAAGCAAATCGTATTGTGTTCTGGTGTGCCACTACACAACTACCAGAATCATGCCACTTTCTTTTTTATTGTAATTACAGGCTTTTCTTTTCGTCCTTAAGAATATATTAGATCCCAATCTAATACCGGTATAAATAATTATATCCAAGATTTGGTTTAAGAGCAGAGAAGGGATGTTCAGGCGGAAAGTTTAAAAAGGGTGCTCACTGGAAAGGGTGATTCCAGTCAGAAGTGGGTGGATCCGCTCCCGGACTGTGTCGCAATCCAATTCTTTGTCAAAAGTGGATCAGTCGCAGGTTCGAAGCTGCAAGTCTCCAAAAATCTAAGATGAGCTAAAAACAACGCGTTATTTTTGTGAATTTAACTATTATTAACGCGATAAATTTATTCTATGATAGAAATATTAAAATTGATCATCATTCTTTCCCCACCATCACGAAGGGAGCCCAGTAGAAGGGGTGGTTCCAATCTTCGCTGTGCATGAATTCCAGCTGGGTGTTTCTGAGGGCAGTCTGGGGTTTTTCGCCGTTGAGAAAACGGGTGTAGAACTTCTCCATGAAGACCTGGGTGCCTTCGTCGCTAATGGTCCAGAGAGTGGAAAGCACCGCGTGCGCACCCGCTTCCTGGAAAGCCCGGCGCAGACCGTAGACTCCTTCTCCCTGCTTGATACTCCCTACACCGGTTTCACAGGCGGAAAGCACCACCAGCTCGGTTCCGTTGAGATCTAGTCCAAGGGCTTCCAGGGCGGTGAAGATACCGTCATCCTCCTTTGAACTGAAATTGGCCTTGACCCCCTCATTGGCGCCGGTCAGGGCCAGACCGGATCTGAGCAGGGGGTTTTCCTCTTTTTTAATTGGATTTCGATTAGGATTGGTTTTAGTTGAACTATAGTCACTAGTGTTTGCCACTTTAACGCCAATCGTTCCTCCAACCAAATGTACCGTTTTCTCCTCATTTTTTCGAAGAAAAACCATCTCAATATCCTTATACCCCTTCATCCCCTGACTTAATTTTGTCAAACCTTTGACTGAAAGGATTTTCTCTCCGGCATATCGAATGATTCTGTCGCCCACCATAAGGCCTGCCGATTCACCCTGGTATCCTGTAATCACTTCAGTAATAAGCACACCGGATAGGGATTTGGTTGAATGCACAGCAGACTGGGAAGCAGTTGTATCAATTGTTACAGGCATTAATACTCCTCGTTTCAGGTCATTGCCCACACCCTTTTGTGTTGGAACAGCATCCAGAAAAAAACCGTGGGTGGCCAAGTGTAACACCCTGGGAGCTGTTACCGACTTAAGATTCTGTTCGGTGGCTGTTTCATAAGCAAAATAGCTCGGTTTTTTCCCCTGTTTTCGCCACATTCGTGTGATCTGGTCTCCTTCAATGGCAGTTCCGGGAAGGGGTGTGAAATAGAGGTCTCCTGCCCGGGAAGCTACGGTTCGTTTTTGTTTGCTGCGAACGCTTGCGTATTCCTTTACCTGGGACTGATCAAAATACGGGGAGGAGAGCACCGCCGGATCTTTAATGTTTCCCGTAGAGAGGGGAACCACCAGGTCCCTGCCGGAGGAGAGAACTACCAGTTCCCTGGATTCCGAGAGATACTGGCCATTTCCATCTTGAAGGGTTGAGAACGGCAGCAGGTGCAAAACACCGTCGGGTACAATATAGACTTTTTTCTTACCCTTCAAGTTTACCGACAGCGGCTGCCATAGTTTTCGGTACAGGTTTTGACTGGTTAGTTTCAGCTCTTCACTACTGAACTCATCGGGGTTTTTCAGTTGTTCCCTGAATTGTTTGACCAGGTCTGAAATGGGATCCAGATTTCCCAGGTCTATGATCCGGAAGGATTGGCCGGCAGTTTTGTCAACGATCAATACAATAAGATGCTCCTTTGAATAGTCTAGTTTTTGCCAGTCAAACCGTTTGAATGTCAGGAAGTCAATCAGTACTTCATCAGACTGAAGGGCCTGCACCACGACTTGAGGGGTAACCTGAGTCTTGGCACGGGACAATTGCTGTACCTCGCGACCCAGAGTGGCTTCCAGTGCATGAATCTCACCCTCCAATTGTTTCAGACTTTGCTGGTGAGCTTTAGGATCTTTGTCTCCCGGACCCGAAAGTGTTAAATTGGAAAGCTGTTGTTTCTTTTGTTGCAACTGCAAGGCTTTTCCGGCCAGTTCGGGATGACTTCCGGATCTGGTCACGGCATTGATTTCGGAAGCAATCCTGAGCAGTAACCCTTTCCTTGTCAGGGAAAAATAAAAGGCTTCTTCCGACATCTCGCTGGAGTTTTTAAACAGGTAGAAGGATAACAACATATCTCTGTTAACTTCCTGCTGCTTCAGATAGGACTGCCGCGTAGCTTCCCCGGCCCCCCAAAGCACCGATTCCAGAAACTGGTTGCTCATTCTCAGGTATTTCTGCGAGAGGGGTTCAAACTTTTCCACTTGCCCCTGTACCAGATATAGGAAAGCCAGCGACCCTAATGTGTTTACGGTCGCCGGATGTGTTTCTCCCAAAATCTCAGATTGCAGTTTCAATGCTTTTTGATAAAGGGATTCCGCTTCGGGATAGCGCTTCTGGATTGTGTACAATCCAGCCAGATTTCTCATGGAGAGCATTGTATGCGGATGTGTTTCTCCGAGTATTTCAGAAATCAGTTTCAGTGCTTTTTGATGAAGTGATTCCGCTTCGTTATAGCGGCCTTGGGATTCATATAATCTTGCCAGGTTATTCAGGCAGGTTAAGGTTGTGGGATGTCTTTCCCCGAGCAACTCAGTTGACAGTTTCAATGATTTCTTACTAAGGGGTTCGGCTTCGGTATAGCGATCCTGGGATTGATACAATGATGCCAAGTTGATAAGGGAGGTCATGGTATCCGGATGTTTCTCTCCCAGTATTACGGTTTGCACTTTAAGTGCTTTTTGAATAAGAGTTTCGGCTTCGTCATAACGACCTTGGAGCGAGTACAAGGATTCGAGGCTGTTAAGGGAGCTCATGGTAGCGGGATGGTTTTCTCCTAGTATTGCGGTTCGCAATTTGAGTGTTCTTTGATAAAGGGGTTCGGCCTCTGCATAACGCCCCTGGGACTGGTACACGAATGCGAGGTTGTCAAGGGACCACAAGGTACTCAGATGTTTCTCTCCCAGCACTGCGATACTCAGCTCTAGAGCTTTTTGATAAAGGGATTCCGCTTCGGTATAGCGACCCTGGTCACAATACAATGCCGCCAGGTTGTGCAGGGAGGCTAAGGTGTCCGGATGTTTCTCTCCCAGTACTGCGATTCTCAGCTCCAGAACTTTTTGATAAAGGGATTCCGCTTCGGTATAACGCCCCTGGGATTGGTGCAATAATGCCATATCATTTTGGAAGCTCAATGTATTGGGATGCCTCTCTCCCTGCACCGAGATACTCAGTTTTAGTACTTTTTTCATGAGGAGTTCTGTTTCGGTATAGCGGCCTTGTGATAAATAAGCCCCTGCCAGATTACTCATAATAAGTAAAGTCCTGGGATGTTTTTCTCCCAGCACAATAGTTTCTCTTTTTAATGCTTTCAGGTAAAGGGATTCCGCTTCGGCATAGCGACCTTGGAGCCAGTACAAGACTGCCAATTGAACCAGGGAGGTTATCGTATCGAGATGGTTCTCTCCCAGCACAGTTATACGCAATTTCAGTGCATTTTGATAAAGGGGTTCTGCTTCAGAATAGCGGCCTTGAAAAGCAAGTGCCGCTGCAAAACTACCCAACGATTCCAACGTTTCCGGATGACGATCTCCCAAAACAGCCTTTCTTCTCTCAAGACTTACTTGGAAGAGTTTTTCTGCATCAGCATATCTCCCTTGATCAAAGTAGCAGCCTCCTCTCTCCTTCAAAGAGGTCAGATGGTACGGGTGATTCTCGCCAAAACTCTTTCTGGTAATTTCAATTGCTATGGTCAGTTTTTCCTCTGCCTGTTTGTAGTCGAAGGTGCGGATTAATCCTTCAATTTCTGTATTGAGTCGCTTCCACTTTATTAGCGCCTCCTTAATCTCCGGTGTATCGGGAAGCCTGGATGCCTTTTCGGTAATCTCTTTAGCCCATTGGGGTGTTGTTCTACGGATTTCAAGGATCTCATTGTTATATTCATCGATTTTGTTGTAGTTCTTATCCTTGATGGCGGCATCGATAGCCTTCCAGTAATATCTAACGGCTTCATCATTGAGACCCAGTTTTTCAGCAGTATTTCCAGCACTGGCCAGATATTCGGGGTTGTTAGACTCCAAAGCGATTGCCTTTTTGTAAAATTCGAATGCTTCCTCAGGTTTCCCCTCCTTTTCAATTAAAACACCCCTTTGATAGATTTCCGATGCTTTTCGGATGTTTGCCTCGATCTGTACTGACCCTTTTGATTGCTCCAGCTTCCGGTTATTCCCGGTTGTCAAAGAACAGCCGCTCAACAGAACAACAGACAACAGAATCAAGCATACAATAATAGGGTATTTTTTCATGGTTAGCTTTTAAAAGTATTATGGAGCGTAATCTGTAATTACATTGATCCGATTCTATTGGACCAATGGGGCGTTGATTGTCAAATGGCTTTACATTAAAGCGACCGTATAGTGAATCATGAGACGCGAAACTTACCGCGTTCAAAAATGCGATTCCACCATAACTAAAATCAGGTATTATTCTTTCCCCACCCTCAAAAAGGGAGCCCAGTAGAAGGGAAAGAAAGCATCAAATTTCTTTCACCTTCTTAATGAAAACACATCCACTTCAATAAATGGTTAATTGTAATCTTTCCCATTCTAATCCCTCGAACTCAACCATCTGAAGATAATAAAGACGATCAGAAAGAGCAGTCCTGATGCCAGGGAGAAAACAGCGATAACTCCCCAGATGTTGGACATGATGGATTCAAGGAGTGGTGATTGACTGGTCAGGAGGGAAAACGGGTTTCGGCCCTTCTCATAGTTCCAGGTATTGTACTCCAGGCCGCCGGCAAAACCGGTTATCAGACTGAGCGGTGAAATGATGAAGGCGAAGAAGCCGAAGATCTTACTCTGCTTTGCGGATTCCTTTTTCTTGATGAATTCATCCAGTTCGGTGCAGCGGTCCTTGACCTCCTCGTAGATCTGGTTGATCTCCATGGCTTCCCTGATCTTGTAAAAAATATCCTGAATCGCCTTTTTGTTGCTGATCACCTGAAACCAGGAACTGGTGGTCATGTGCTGGATATCGTCCCTCAACTGGCTGATCTCGATAATGTCATTGCCCTTTCCTAAAAAGGGGACACTCTGTTTCAGCAATCCCAGAAGGCTCAGGTTGCGCTTTTCGTGGTACGCCCTTTCCGCCAGAACAATATCCATCCTGGATTTTGAGAGAATAAAGCGCTGGGCCATGACCATATTGAAGATAATGCGCGACGCTTCATGAGCCTGCCGATGTTCGCCGGCGTTGCCAACATTATCAAAATTCAGCAGAGAAGACGATGAACAGAAATAGTGCCGTTTTGAGGTGATATCTACTACCGTGAACTCGGTGACAATCCTCTCATCCGTGGGGAGGTTTTTATACAGCGGATTCTCGTCACAGACCATCATCTGCAAGGCACCACCGGTGGAGCGGCCATCGACAAGGTAGCCGCCCTCATAGTTAAAGCCGGTCAGTGTCGAACAAACATAATGCTTGTTAGGCATTTCCAATCGCTTAATGATTGCCGAAACAAGGTCGGGAATCTGTTTGTTGAATTGTCGTTCCCAGGCTCGCAATTGTTTTTGCAGCAACGCTGAAAAAGGCGTCAGGGAGATACATTGTTCCAACCATTGGGTATCCATTATTGAGGCCGATTTTTCGCGGGTTTGAATGATAATCTCAAAAAAGCCCAAACCATACTCATACTGATGAAACAGCAATTTGATGTCGGCGTCCTCCAAAAGTCGACGACTTTTTTTCAGACCTTTTTTCTGATTAAAGTTGATGGCAAAACTTTCGAATTCCCCAAATTCGGGTTGCAGTGTTAATTCAACACCGGATTGATATTCATAGCTGTTGAGTGTTGGCAACGGGTCTTCCATTCCGGTTATTTCAGATGTGGTAAAAATGCTTTCAACAAAAGGAAAAAACCATTTGAGGGCATTCCTATCCGGGGTCGAGGGGTGCCATTTTGATCTGTCCAGGGACAGCAGCTTGTGTAATTGTGGCGGTGTCCACAAAGGGATAAAAACGGAGGTGCCGACATAGGTAGGTTTGATCGTCTTCAGTGGGGCGCCAAAAGCCCACAAGGCTTCCAGAATATCATTCCATTCCAGATAAGATCCCTCTTTTGGTGTATCCACGATGGTGCGATTGGAATGCCGTTCATCATACCAGGGATCATTATAATCATAGCCTTCCCGGGGATTATCTTTTGATCTATCCGGCAGAGCTTGTCGCTCGTGGGCGTCATCTTCCATGTGATCAAGCAGATCACTCAATCCTGCCAGATGGAAATCCTCATTTGGCTGAATGCTGATGACGTGCTCACTCATCTTGCCCCGGTTTTTGGATTCCCGTATATAAAGAACTTCAAAGCATTTTTCGCCTTCGTCTTTATAGACCATGGGATTTCGGGCAAAGAACTTAAACAGCTCCGATTGCGGATCAGTGACAGCCAGCAGGTTAACCCTTGCGAATCGATTAGAGGATTTTGGTTTTCTTAAAGGCAGTTCAATCTCAAAGCGTTCGGTTCGTGGGATATCCTGGTACATATAGCGGTTAACTTCGTTGCTGAGAGCTTCTTCCTGTTGTACAATCTCAATCTCTTTTGGAATCAGATCCATAAAGCGGTGAAGGGAATCCATATCCTTGATTTTCCCTTTTTTTAAGACAGCCTGTACCACTTCCCAGTATTTTTCCAGAGCAAACATATTCATTTCATGCAACTGCTCATCGTCGTACTGTGATCTGGCTAGGTATTTTGAAGCGGAAAAAAAGGCATACAGGGATCTTAAGAAAGGGGGACGACAAATACCACTCTCGATTTCCTGGACATAGGCAGCTAACAGTTCCCACTGCGCCGATCGGATATCTTGTTTGCTCAGAGTAGCAGCTAGTGAAGCGGTTGCCAGATCCAAGGTCACAAATCCACGGACAGTGTGAATAACGATGGTCATCTCCCTGTCATCCGACAGCTTCAAAAGATCAAAATAGTGTCTGAGCGTCTGGGTGGTACTATTGAGCTTTGTTTTAAGCTCCTTTTGATCATGTTTCTGGCTGAAGGTATTCTTCTGCGGGGGTGATGCAAACCCGAAATAGACTTTGTTCTCGAAATCGGGTTCTGCAAACTGCTTAATGTCGGTGTTTTGAGAGAATTCGTATTTCATATTTTTAGCGATTGGCGTTTAGCAATTAGCAAAAGACTTTTATGGATACAGTTTTTAATTATTTTTTGGTATATCGTCTTAGAGCCAAAACATTCCGGATCTCTACGGTGCTGGATAGAAACCATTTTCCGGGTTTCAAAATTGGATCATCGAGGCACCAGTTTTTCCCATTGGAGATTAATCAAGTCCTTTGTATATTAATTTTGCAAAGATCCTACTGATAATTTTCAATATTGTGAATCTGTTTTTTGTTGCTGAAAACCGATGCTAAGGCTCACATCTTGTATCCTTATAATGAGCAACTAATATTCCATTATATAAACTATTGTAATATTAAAGATTTATAAAATTATCGCTTTTTTGTTCTAGATTTGCGAATAGTATGGCTAGAAATTTATATAACACAGACAGTAGCCCTGGATTTTAATCACAATATGGAGGTCCGGAAATGTTTTCCCAAATCAGGGTACTGGTAACAAAAGAAAATGTTCCCCAGAGGGAAAAACTTTTCCGGATTAGGATATAACAGGAGAAATCCAATGATAGTTGAAAAAATTACAAACAAGAAAAAGGTGCTCATCGGATTTGCCGGACCAAAACTGGACAAAAAAACATCTGAATGGCGTCCTACAATAGAGGTAGTCAATCTGAAAGAAATAAAATTTGACCGGGTTGAGTTGCTTTACGGTAATCGTAGAACCAAAAACTTCACGCTGTCTTTGAGGGAGGAGGTTGAGTCATTGCATCCGGGAATCAAAGTAAACACGCACCTGGTAAAAATTGGTGACCCCTGGGACTTTGAAAAAGTCTATGAAGGATTAAAGGAATTTTCGATCAATTATGATTTTAAACCGGACAAAGAGGAATACTATATTCATACCACGACCGGTACTCACGTTGTTCAAATCTGTCTTTACCTTTTTACCTCATCCCGCCACTTCCCCGGTATGCTCATCCAGGTCATTCCGACAGACGATAATAAGAAAGCGTCCGGGAAACCTTACAGTGTTATTGATCTTGAACTTGCCAGGTACGATCTGATCACAGCGCTTTTTCATGAAGAGCACCAGGGAAACGTCGAGTTTCTTAAAGATGGCATTGAAACCAAAAGCCCGCTTTATAACAAGATGATTGAGGAATTGGAATACGTTTCTGTCCGCAGCAAACACCCAATTCTGCTTATGGGCGCAACTGGTGTTGGAAAGTCCAAGCTGGCCCGACGTATTTTTGAATTGAAATTGGGCCTGGGTCAGTTTGGCAAAAAAACGAATTTCATCGCCGTCAATTGTGCCACACTGCGTGGAGACACCGTCCGTTCCGAGCTTTTCGGGCATGTAAAAGGCTCTTTTACCGGGGCGACTGATAAGCATGATGGCCATCTGAAAAAAGCAGATAACGGGATTTTATTTCTGGATGAGATCGGAGAGCTGCCATTGGAAGTTCAAGCTGACCTGTTAACGGCTCTTGAAGAAAAAAGTTTTTTACCCGTGGGTTCATCCGATGCCGTGTTTAGCGATTTTCAGTTGATTGCCGGAACTAATAAGGACCTATATAGGGCCGTTCGGGAGGGTAGCTTTCGCCAGGACCTGCTTGCCAGAATTGACCTTTGGGCGTATATCCTGCCTGACCTTAAAAGCAGACCGGAGGATATTGAGCCCAACATCGATTTTGAACTGCGAGGATTTAGTGAAAACAAAAAATTTGTGCAGATCCGTTTTGAACCCAAAGCCAGAAAACAGTTTTTAACCTTTTCAAAGCAGAAAGCCCCCTGGCCCGGAAACTTCAGAGATCTCAAGAAAGCGGTGATTCGTATGTGCACCCTATCAGATAAGGGGCGAATAACAGAGCCGGTTGTTAATGAAGAGATTAATCGTTTAAACCTGTCCTGGAAGAAGCTGGAAAGAGGCACCGCACAGGATGAGACGGCTCCCGTTGATATGATCCGATTTCGGGAGCTGGATCTTTTTGATCAGATCCAGTTGGAAGGTGTGATAAAAGTATGCAGGCAGTTTTCTACGGCGGCGGAGGCCGGGAGGGCATTATTCTCCCGGTCAAGATCCGGTAAAAACGACTCTGACCGGTTGAGCAAGTATTTGAAACGATTTGAACTTGACTGGGAACAGGTCAAATCGTTATAGATTGACCCGGATTGTCCAGGGCCCCTGGATAATATCAGATCCGGAGCTGAAATCGAAGATCTCGATTTTTTGTGAATTAAAAACAACTGCCAGTTTGAAATCTTTGACAGGAGGAACCGATATTATCGCTTGTCCCTCCTTATCAATCATGACGACTGATGCGAAAAATTCACCAGAGATTATTGTTTGCAGGAATCGCTTTTGCTGAGGATTCAAAGCGGCGAAAAAATCATCTTCTGTTGACGCTACAAGTGCTTTGACCGTATTAAAATCCATTCCGAAATGGGATGCCAAATCCATGATGCTTACTCCCTGTGCGGCCGCCATTTTTATTGCAAAAAATACCTTTATCCCCTCTTCAAACTGAATGTACTGGGCTGCTTCGGCAATGGGGATATTGTTTCCAAAAACCAGTAAACCGGTGTTTTTTATTTTAACAGCTTCATTGTACCGGCTGCAAATATTAAAACCGGCATAAATCCTGTTTTTATAAGGATCTGTTGACGGATCTGCTTTGAGCCAATTATTGGGGATGCCGGGCAACTCATGCGTATTCGCCCAAAGCTGAACAGCAGCAATCGGATATCCCCAATAGGTATTGGGTTGAGCGGATGAGACTGAGCGTCCGGTTCCCAAGTCAGGTTTGCTCCATGTATTTATTCCGATCAATTTATCCTTATAAAAAAGACCGCCTCCGCTGTTGCCGCCTGCTATAAAGGCAGTATGTAAAATGTGGGATCGCGTATTGCTTTCCGGGCCCAGGTATTCTCCGGATGTAATCGCAGGAAAATCCTGGGGGCCGATTCCGGGAAAACCGATACTTCGAATCTTCGGATCATGGATTGATACATCAAACGGATTCTCCATTTGAACATAGGGAAAACGATCCGAATCTGATATCTCATTGAGTTTTTGCGGGAGTCCCTTTTCCAAATCCATCTTGGCGTGTGATACAATTTTCAGGATAGCACGATCCCTATTGAAATTCATGAAATCATCATCAACATAAAAAGTCTTGGCAAGATATTCCAGGCTTGACCTCCTGACATTTTTTCTGAGGTCTTCTTCTTTGGTCATAGAGACCCACATAAATCCGGTATCGACAGGGATAGCGACCGCTTTTACGGAAATCCCGTTTTTGATAACCGGTTTGGCGTCAGCACCGGATATCTGCTGGGTTCTGATTCCAAACTGTCCGGTATCGTTTGCAACATGGGCATTGGAAAAAATCCAACCGTCAGGATTGACAATTACACCTGATCCCACGTGTTGAAAAACACGCTCCCTCTTGATGACCTTTCCTCCTCCGAAGTCAACCGTATCATAATTGACTTTGACGATATGATTGTCAGGCATATTTTCGACGATGAAATAGTCGTAAACCTTACCCAGTTTTACCACAGCCGCAATTGTCCGGTCCGAGACCCAGTCCGGGGATTGTTGAGCAGGAACTGCAAATGGTAGAATGCTAATAGCCAGAAATGTCAGCACGATTTTTATGGAATTCCGTTTATTTCCCATTTTACACCTCCCATCTCAAGCTTTTTAAAATGCGTTTTGCCAGATTCAGATTCCCAACTCCCGTTGGAGCCGGGCTTTCTATGCTGATGATTGACTTGCGATTATCCTTATAGGCGCATAATTGGAGAATATTAGCACTGAAGGCGCTTTTTCGGGAATCATCCAGATAGACGATCTGCTGCAACTCCCTTTTCTCGATGTCATATCCGCCAAAATTCAGATTGGTATTGAGTGGTTTAATCGGGATTAAGGATGACATTTTGTCATTATTAAACGTGATAATCTTCAGGAACATGGGATATCGTTCTCCTTTTATCCGTTTGCTGAAAATAAGCATGTTATCTTTCTGACCAACAAACTGAAAGGAAACAGGTAATTCAAAAGATAAGGAATCATCTGGCGCTGTGAACATTCTGTCCTTTTCATAACCGGATCGAAACCAGATTCCCAAGGTCAATAGAATGATTAAGGCAGTGACAGATATCCTGTCCGGAAAAAATCCCAGATGTTTCATCTTTTTTTTGTCGTATTGTTTCAGTGATCTTTGGATCAATACAAAGGTAATTGCAAGCAGCAGAACTGAAAACACAAGCGTCAGTCCGATGGAAACCAGGTCGGAATTAATAGTGATATCCAGTTTAAACCATTCGTTCACATAAGCATAACCGCAAAAAATAAGCAGTGATATCACCAAAGAATACAGAAAATATTTTGTTGTCTGTTTGGGGTTAAAACGGGCAATTCCAAAATAATAGCCAATAAAGGCGCTTAAGGAACTGTAGATCGCAAGGCGAAGAATCAGGGAAAATACAAGGTAGTAGAGAGAAGCTTCGCCGATTGTGAAGATATCATACAGCGTTGCGGTCAAAGCGTAGCCGATACCTGCAAAAGCTCCATACATCATCCCATCTACCGGCTCGTCAAATTCTTTTGAGGGATAAAAAACATAACGGACAATGAAATAGATGCTTACAGCCGGAATAACGCCATTGACGAAAAGCGTTTGGGCAATGGGCAGTCGCACCGCATTCAACGACCAGGTATCGGTATTAAAGATAACAACACCTAAAAATCTGTTGAAGACGATAAAACCCACTATACCGGAAAAAAAAGCCAGTGCAACCATAGGTGTCGGCTCCGGATCTTCCCTGTCCAGCACATAAAAGAACGATAACCAGATCAAAGCCGGGACCAATCCGGCGAAGAGAACCGTCAGGGTTCCCATGACAGTTTCCGTGCTGAGTAAAACGCCTCGTACAAAAAAATGAAAAAGGGCGAATATGATTATTAACCCAAGGATGTTAAACAATCCCATATTAATAAGGTTACGTTTTCCTCGATTCATTAATATCTCCCGGTGATTCATTCGAGTTATTCAATTCGGAACGCCATCTATTGCGTTCCGAATTCGTACCTGCTGAAGCAGAAAAATCCTATATAGGGGGTATCACGGTTTAATGATGGGATTTTAAACGTCGATATAATCGAGAACAGGAGAATCAAAGGATTCCCCTAAATATCCCCACTATCCAATGATTGTTATTGATTTCCAATTATTTCGCTTAATAGTACCAGTAGTGCGTAGAACTCCTCAACGTTGCTGATGTTCTGTACATGGTCGGCAAAACTGTTGAATTCACCCACATTTGCCGAACCAATACCGACAACGGCCAGGTAGATTTCGTTATTTGGGAACAGCTGTTTGATGATTCGTTTATGATCGTTTGGAGAATCTGTGTCTTCGCCATCTGTCATCAGGATTAAAAATTTTGGAAAACTTCTTCCGAGCGCCTTTTCGGCTTGTAAGAGCTCATTAGCTCCCCTGGCAATTGCAGTGTAAATAGCCGTGGAGCCCAAACCGGGATGAGAAGCATTATTTAACACGAATTTTAATTCCTCGATGTCGTTGTAATGTGAGCAGTTGTAAAACGGTGTCGATAGGAATTTATCTTGTGATCCGAACCAGGAGATCGAGATAAACTCTGCTGTTTCTCCCGGATGGAGCTGAGATCTTTCATAAAGGACATTTACAAATTCAGCAACACTGGCGTCCGTTGCCCGAAAATCCTGCTCACTTACTGAACCGGATGCGTCGATAATCACTTTATACATTAACGGCTCGTATCCAAAAGCCTGTTGAGCCCCAAACAGGAAACAGATGGAGCAAATCAACAATAGTGTTTTATTCAGTTTCATTATTTTCTCCTGGAGTCGGGTTAGTTGGATTCAACAGCTTTTTTCAATTCTTGTGCAATCTGATGAAGTTGGGCAATGGTTTCCCTGGTGATGGGTTCATCATCTGTTGTTACCAGCCCCTTTATCTTCGGAAGTTGAGCTGCTATCTTCTTTAAGACTGGTTGACTTGCCACCAGGTCTTTCATGCTATCCAATGATCTGATATACACCTCGATTACATTGCCTTGAGTTAAAACTTTGGAGGCGTCCGCATCATAATTCTTCATCAGACTTGAGGTACTGATATAAAGTGCTTCTATCCATCCGCCCAGGCTGACAGATACAGCCAGATGCTTATTTTTACGCTGGTTGAAAAGAATTTCAGCAGAAGCAAAGATGTCATCAATCTTCTTTTCCGCTTCTTTTTGATTATTATCTTTTAAGGTCTGTTGCAGTTCGTTGATCTCTTTCTCCAGCCCCCGGGTCAGCTCCAGACTCTTGGTAAGTTTCATGAGGGTCACACCCAAATCCCTCTGCTGCTCTTTTGTCGGTGAGCCATACATCAGGGAGATTCCGTCCGCACAGCGGGCTCCAAGATTCAAGGCTTTGGTGGTTTCAGAGAGATACCGGGTTTCCGTATTAACCTCAACAATCCCTCCCAGTTCAAGGTCCGACTTTGACAGGAGTTGAAAAATTATCATGGGTCGGGGTAAAACATACATGGTTTCATCATCGATCTTCAGGTTGAGCAACTCCGTTCCGAAATCCTTGCTCAACTTGAAGTCTTTTTTCTTAATCTTGGGGTCAGCAGCAAAACACTGACTGGCGAGAAAAGCCAGAACAACCAACAGTATTAAAAAACTTTTGGATTTTAGCTTTTGATTCATTTTTTCTCCTTTTTTGAACAGTTTAAGGTTATTGAACCTTGGGGAAAATTGCTCTTGTTCTTACAATCCCGGTTTTAGCTGTCGCAATAACAGGAAAAAGCCGAACAAGTATAGCAATATTGAATACAACAATAAAACAAACACATCGCGCAGCCAGGTTTTCTCCAGCAAAGATTCCAATCTGGTGTCTTGCCATAAGCCTTGAGCGGTGGCGTGGAAAGGAGAAAGAAAATCGCCTCTCATTCGGTCAAAATAAAGATCCTCAATAAAACGGTTTTGCGATTTTTCCAGAGTTGATTTTATAGTATCATATTCTATATTCAGAGCTTTGATAGCGTTCTCCTTTTCTACAAAACCTGTCTTTCCTTGTCCACGCGATTCATTCAGGTTTTCATATATAGCCCTTTTCTCCGATTCGTAGCGTTCGTCTATATCCCTGAGCGGATGAAACTCCCAATTGGCGGTTACAAACGCTTCGTATGCCCATCGAGACGGCATGATTTGCGCCGGTGGAGGTGCTTGTAAACCATCCTTTTGCTGCCATAAGTAAACCTGCTCCCCCATGTTTTCAAAAGGCAGGAAGGCGCCCCCCAGAATAATCTGAGGAATTAGGATCAAGGGAACCAGATTGTAGGCTGCCACCGATGAGCGGATAAAGGTCGAAAAAAACAAACCGGTTGCTATGCCGCTAAATGATACCAAAGTCATTAGGGCGATGTGAATTACCAGCAGTTCCGGCCTGATTTGCAGAATAAGGTGTGCAGGAATAAGACAGAGAATGCTTTGCAGCAAGGCAAACAGGGACAAGATTGAAAATTTAGAGAAATAGTAGCTGCCGATAGAAATGTTTTTAAGACTTTCACGATGCAATATTGCCCGTTCCTTGATGATTTCGGAAACGCTACTTGCCAGCCCTAGGAAAATTGCTGCCAGTACCAGGATGAACAGAAAAAAAGGATACTGCTCGTTCTCAATCATTGAGTAAGCCTGATCTTTGGGACTGTATTTGAATACAAAAGCTGAAAACAGTCCAATCAAGGGAGCCGCCAGAAAACTTATAAATAGGTTGGAATGATCACGCGATTTGCAGATGAATTGTCGTTTTAGTTGAAACCAGGTCTGCTTTATAATCGAAACGTTCGCTTTTGGGCCTGCAAGATTTGATACAGAATCTCCATATTCGAGATCTTCATTTTGCCGATCTTTACCGAATTTTTCCTCGATTTTGGATACAATTTTCCAGAAGTCAGCAGATTCTGTTTTCAAACTTTTCATCAGAAGATTGGGATTGACTTCATGGCATTCCGGGCATTCAATATAGTCCTTCAGTGAATTGGGCTCTTTAGACACCTCATTAAACAGTGTCAGCGCTTGTTTGGCATCGCCAAAATGCGCCAGTTTACCACCTTTATTCAGGATCAAAACCTTGTCGATCATCTTGTATATAACTGAAGAAGGCTGATGAATGACCATTAATACAATTTTTCCCTGGTTTGCCAGTCGTTTCAACAAGGCTACAATCTCTTCAGCATCCTGGGAGGAGAGACCGCTGGTGGGCTCGTCCAGAATCAAGACATCCGGATCTCCCACCAGTTCAAGGGCGATATTCAAGCGCTTACGTTCTCCTCCGGAAAGCACTCGCTTTTCGATGCTCCCCACCACTGAGTGTGCTTTCTCCGCAAGTCCCACGTCTTTTAAGATTGCCATGAGATGCTCTTCCGTTTCTTGCCTGCTTTTGTTTGCGTGCGGAAACAGGAGCTTTTCCGCATAAAACAGATTTTCCAAGGTTGTCAGAGGTTCCATTAGAATGTCGTCTTGAGGAACAAACCCCAACTTGTTTCCCAGTGTCAGTAAACCTCTTGGTAGTGGGTACTGATTAGCTTCCACCGCACCGACAACCGGTTTCATTTTCCCCAGGAGTGTGTTTAGGAGGGTGGATTTTCCGGAACCGGCGGGTCCCAGAACAGCCCCCAGATCCCCGGCATTCATGGACAGCATGATGTTTTCGATAGCGTTCCTGTCACTGTTCTTATATCGGGAGGAAACATTTATCATGCTAATGTTGGTCAACTGAATCTTCCGAGCGTGAAAAACTGATTCGGGATTTTTGAGATCAATCCGCACAAAAATGTTTCCTATAAGGAGATTATCATCGTGAATAACTTCCACAGGGGGCACAATCGGATTTCCGTTTTTTAATAACTGCTGACTGCAGCCGGAAAGGGTTATTAACGTTTTTGTATAATCATTTGTCAGCCTCAGAGTGCAGTCCTTCGGTAATGAGGAATCAAGTTGATGAAGTCTCAAGACCTGGTTGTCTTGTTCGGGTAGTTTAAAAAGATTTCTGGAACCGATATCAGAAAGAACAATTGTTCCGGATAGACCTTTTACAGACAGCGTCTCACCATTAAAAATCTTAAAAGATACCGGGCTCTCAAATTCCATACCTGATATTTGAATAGACATATCAGATTTTAAGGCTTCCAGCGTAATCGTGTTTTGGTGAGTAATAACTTTAAAAATAGATTCTTTCGTAGCCGAATCTGACAGCTGAATGGAGTTTTGTTGTCGAACAATCCAACTGGTCTGTCTTTTGTCTGATGCCTTTTCTGTAAACAACTGCTCAATTTCATCACGATTAAACCCGAAATGAATACCGTCAAAATAGACAGTATCGGAGGCATTGAATTCGCAATAATAGTAATTGTTCGTAATCGGATCACCGTTAACAAAAACGTCTGTGCTGTTCAGGGAGATAAAATAACATTTGTCACCAAGTTTTAAAAAAGCGGCCTTCCCGTTAAATGAACTGAATGGGATGTCAGCCCTGGTCTGAAATCCTCCAATAGAGAGCACATTGCCGTTTTTTGACAGTGCTTCAAACTCCGATTGAAAAATGTGAAACATGGTTTGAGAACTCTCAAATGGGATTTTTAATTCCTTTGAGATCTCCGTCAGAAGTACCAGCTCTTTTGGATTTGGCGTATCAACAAAAGAAAGCGCAAGCAGATCAAGAAAAAACGCTTGAACTTCAGGTGATGTTAAGGTTTTAAGTAATTTTCCGCATTCGTCTTTTAATTCACCGGGGTGATCGGCTGCTGTTTCTATCAATTCCAGCACCAATTCCGGACCATTAATCCCTGCCTCTCCCAGGAGGCTTCTGACGACAATTGTCACCTCCTTCTCGCTGATTTCCCTGTCGACCAGGATAACCTGTATATATAATCGGATTTTGGCCAGTAGAAGATCTCTCTCAACCACATCTTTCATATCTACTCTTTCGGTTTTTTGGATTAGTTTTGATAAGTTACTTCAATTTTTTCCAGGGTTTCTATTGCTTCTTTCCTCATGTTATAATCGCAATATAAGTAGTGTAGAGCCCATAGGTAATCAATGGTTTCTTCTTCAAACCAGGACTTAACCTCAAGAATTTCCTGTTTAATCGATTGCCCTCTGGTCAGGAGAGTTGAAGTATCTCTTGATTCAATTGAAGCAGACTTTGCAAAACGATCTTTCAGAGTCAATTTGACTGCGCGATCCTTATCCGCCTGGTTTTCATTTTCCGACTGATAGCTGAAACGAACCATTTTGCTGGTATACGTTTTTTTATTTTTATCGGTTACTGTCTTTTTCTCGTCAGGTTCAGGAATGAAAATTCTGCTTCCGCTTTCAAGATCCAGGATCACAAGCCTGCTATTCATTCCAACCGTAACAATCGCACCATCGTAGAGTTTCATCCCGCGAGTTGCTGCCTGTTCTTGTGAATCATTCAGTACCGTTGAGTCACCCTCAACCTGCAGTACGATCCCCAGTGGCAGGTTTGAATCCGCAAATGATTCGCTATTAAGAAACAGCAACAAGAGCCCGATCAGTAAGGCGCTGATGGTATTCTGCTGCCAGTTTTTTTTAACAGCGTTTAATTTTCCATTCATTTCAATCTTTCCTTTTTACGTTTATTCTGGTTTTCCCCACACGGGGAGGTCATATCAAATATGACTTTCAATTTGCCAGTTGCATGCCAATTTGAAAAATCCTGAAATTACAGTCAATATGCTCCGACGTCGTTTGGATATGCGAATATATTATACATAAGCTAGAAAATCTTCTACTTCGTCATTTTGCGGATCTAAAAATAGCATCCTCCGGCATCAGTCTTTCAAATGCAGGTTTACAATCTTCAGTTAATCCCGCGTAGAGACATTTTCCTTTTTTATAGCCGACAAACTGGAACAACTCTTCACGATGGTGCAGTATACAATTACCTGCAACAATCCAGGGGTCAAGCCGCAACAAGGAACCGTGAATATCAGTGCTGCGCATGTGATTATATAAATATAATAATTCTACTGTTAACTGCTGCCGGGTTGAGATCTCTCCCAGGTAGCAAGCCGGACCGTTATAGAACATGCATTTCCATGTATACTCGTCACCGGAGATCGATTGAATGGCGATGGGCTTGATTAGCGAAATTGTTTTCAAAAAAGTTACGTGTTCTTCAATCTGCTCTAAAAGGGAGCTGATGCTAGCAATAGCCGCTTCCTGATCTTGATCACTTTTAGATGAGCTGGTGTGGTGCCGCCATTTATTTCTCATCCCAACTGCATCATCCAGGGCTTTTTCGAAAGGCTGCAGCCTTTTTTTACTGGTTCCTACCAGGGAGAAATAGATCTGCGGGAAAAAGGATCGTTGCGCATCCAATTCGGATTTAAAATTTTTCCCGAACCTGGCCAATGCATACTTGTAGCGACCCAGGGATGGTTTTCCAAGGCTTTTCTCCCAATCACCGATGGAAAGGGGTGACAGTTTCTTTTGATACCAAAAGTAATCCGCCCATTGAAACAACCCCAGCAGCTGTATCCAGAAAATCACCAGATCAATCCGCGCCAGCAAAACCGAAGTCGAATCAGCCTTTATTGCCAGGGCTTGTTCCGCCTGGACAATAAGCAATGGCTTTCTCTCTTCCCAGGGAACATGGACAAGCTCCTGCTGCGATTCTTCGAAATCATAGCGATAATTGGTTGCCAGACGCTTTGCTAACTGTCGATTATAGAGATAGCTGCTGCCAAGATAACAACACAAAATGGCGGAGCAGGGAACAATAAGAGGCAGGTAGACGCTGTTCCAGAAAGCCAGTCCAACCAGGAAAACATACACAACCAGCACAGACATAAAAAAGAGGCGCCGTCCCGAACTGGAAACCAGCAACCTTCCCCATTCGATACTGAGCCAGCCAAGTGTGCAGTAAAGCAGGAGTGATAAAAGCGGCCAGCGATAACAGGGATAGAGAGGGATATCCCCGTTCACAAGAGCATTAGCTGTTGATAAAATAGCGTATAAACCTGGGGTGAAAGGGATATCTGATTCTTTTCCCGAAGTTTCCCTTTTTGGTGAAATGTCCTCTCCTTCAAAGGCAAGCACACTTCTCCTGCTCTCATCTCTGTTTATTTGGAGACTGATAGAACCGAATAAGGTATAGGGCCAATCATGCTGGTCGTCAACATTATGAGTAAAACCAACCAGGACGGTTTTGGGGAATGTTTTAAATCTGCTCCAGTAACGATCACTCTCAAAAACAGGTTGCAGCACAATTTTTTGTATTTCGTGATCATCGGTCTTAACAGAATCGTATGCTTTGGTAAGATTTTTCATCTCCTTCCGGGATGCCCTGTCAAATCCAAGCGGGTGATAGCTGAATTGCAGGGGTAATGTTCCATCAGGATAATGGTTAACAATGTCTAAGTGTACTGGAGAGTATTGCAATGCCAGTGCGAACGCCGTATAAGGAAGGTTTATGGAACCATTGGGAGTTTGAAAAGTGTGGAAGGGTTGGTACAGTTTGCTCTCGCTGGTGAGGGTGGTAACATAGTTCAGCTTTGCGCCAAGTATCAATAACGGTTTGATCGTTGGACTATAAATGGTTTCGTTCTCGATTTTTCTAACCGGCATGAACACTTTTTTATAGCACGACAACGCATCAACCAGAGCAGCTGCATCTTCGGCTCCCTCATCGGATTCCAGGTATTTGCCCATCCAGCTTTCAGAGTTTAGAAAAAAATCAAACAAAACGATTTCAGCACCCAGGATGCAGGATAGTTTCAGGTTGTCGGCGAGCCTAAAAATTTGATAGCGGGATTGATACAGATCCGGTGAGGCATTATAGGTTTCTGAGGTGTAGAGATCAAGTATTACAGCATCGATTGGAGGAGAATTGTTCACTTCCGCTTTATAATACCAAAGATAATGATTGAATCCCTCTTCAAACAATCGCACTTTGCGGGAGGTCCAATCATGAGATCTGATGATAAGGGAAAGAACCGCCAATATCAACACAAACACCAGTGATTTTGCAGTGTACGTCTTCAAAAAGACCAAAAGCAGATCCTTGCCGAGCGCTTTAAATCCACTCCTCAGTTTAACGCCGATTGCCATATTTAGTAGTAACAATAAACCAAATTGTAAAGAACCGATCAAGCGAGAAATATTTTACACCTATTTTCCAGTTACTTAATCATTGCATTCAGAAATCGTCAATCAATAATCTGTTTATTCAAAACAATTTCAACTCTGAATCGGAATATCTACCATTGATTTTTGTTAAGGTGGCTGATATTGGATTGAGAAAATGAAGTATCGGTTTTAAAGGGATTATTCCCTGGCGGGAGTAAAACATGATCGCTGGAGAGTCGCTGCCACTAAACAAAAAAAGGAAGCACTGTACGCGTTTGTCAAATTACGCCGGAGTAGTGTCAGCAGATACCAAGGATTAAACTGAAGAAAATCAATTACAATAGAATTTTTATATCTTAGGAGTCAACCAAATGAAACTGGATACGATGGTCGAGGAACTGTCACGAATAAAAGAGATAGCAGATCAGGTGCAACTGCTTAAAACAGAATTCAGCAATAAAACGGGATATGGCAAAGATCTGTCAGACTCCGACTTTTTGGGACTGATTATGATGACACCCGCCGTCGCAATAGCCATGGCGGATAAAGAGCTTTCCTTTTTTGAAATGCGCTACATGGGTAAAAAGGCACGGGAGTATTCCAAAGGCTGGCATTTTCTCTTTAAAGATCCGGTTGCCAACGGATTACATGTCCTCTCAAAAAACCTGGAAGAGTGGGAGAAGCCGTTTATGGAGATCACAAAACTGGTTCTGAAATTTCAGAAAGACGATAAATTTCTCATCAATGAAATGAACCAGACTGCCCAATCAGCTGGAGGACTGTCTTCAGCCATCAATAACCGTTTGTTTCTGATTAACAGTGTTCTCTTAACACTGCCAGGAGCATTCTTTATCGCCTGGATTCTAGGACCCATTAGAGCCGGGAAAACCGCCATCTCCAAAGAGGAAAAAGGAAAAATCATTGATATTGCCGAACAACTCGGGATCAGAGATTCCATAAACTTTAAGGAACTTGAGGAATATCTGATGGGCAATTGAACAGATCCTTTGAATTCACCACAACATTACAGCCATAGATCCTATTCTATCGTTCCTATCAAAGTCTCTAGAAGTTTATGCATCATATTTTTGAATAACATATAAATTCAATTGTTTAACGATTTGGTATAGGTGTTGCCAACGATTAATATAAAACAAGAAAAGTTCACCTCGATCAAAATAGCACCTAATATGAAAATCTCAGAAACTCTGCAAACAATTGCAACACGAATTCACCAGGCGGGTGGTATACCGGTCCTTGTCGGAGGAACTGTCCGAGATCTCTTGTGGAATATTGAAAGCAAAGATATTGATGTCGAAGTCTTTGAGTTGCCGTTGGAAAAACTATTACCTGTTTTAAGCGAATTAGGCAAAGTTTCCGTTGTCGGACAATCGTTTGGTGTTATCAAAGTTAGAATAAATGGTGAGGAGTTTGACTTTTCCGTAACGGAAAACATCTCGGCCACCTCTTTTGATGAAGCGGCCAATCGCAGGGATTTTACCATCAATGCCATGGGAATAGACCTGATGACCGGGGAAGTTCTGGACCCCTCCAACGGAACCCTAGATCTTATGGAAAAAACCCTTAGGGTCGTAAATCCAGACACCTTCATTGAAGATCCATTGAGAGTTTTAAGAGGTGTGCAGTTCAGTGCCCGTTTCGGTTTATCCCTCCCTGAAGATACGATCAACCTGTTCCGCAGCCTTTTGGATGAATTAGTGGAGCTACCGAAAGAGAGAGTATTTGGGGAGCTAAAAAAGTTGCTGCTTAAAGCAGAGAAACCGTCCATCGGTCTTCAAGTGGCAAAAGATGTCGGTGTCATCCGTAAGCTTTTTCCTGAACTTCATCACTTACAAGGCGTTCCCCAGGATCCTAAATGGCATCCGGAGGGAGATGTCTGGAACCACACCCTTTTAGTGGTAGACGAAGCGGCTAAACTGAAATGCGGTGACGAATTTCAGGATCTCTGCCTGATGCTGGCAGCACTTTGTCACGACTTCGGTAAACCGGTAACAATAAAGAGAATTAATGAACGCTGGATCTTCCACGGGCATGCGGAAGCCGGGGAAGAGCTGGCTAAAGGTTTTCTAGAACGCATCACCAATGAAAAAGAGGTGCTAGCAAAGGTTGTAGCCCTGGTAGGAAAACACTTGCATCCGATGACACTATTCCATTCCGAGCAACAACAGAAAGTGGGGAATGGTGCTATTAGGCGGTTATCAATGAAAGTGGATATCCCGTTGCTGGTAAAACTGGCGGAAGCTGACCATTTCGGCAGAGGAGAAGAGGTAACCAGGGGTACTCGTTTCGAAGCTGGTGAATGGCTATTGAAACGAAGCGAAATGCTGAATATGGACAATACTCTCAAACCTGAACCAATCCTGCAGGGAAGACACTTGATAAAACTGGGCATGGAACCCGGTGAAACATTCGGTAATATTCTCAAACAAGTCTACGAGCTGCAATTGGATGATAGGATCACCTGCTTGGAGGAAGCGTTGGAGTGGGTGAAAAATAATTTGGCTTTTCCAGGCGGGCAAGCAGTTTTCACGGGGGATTGATTTGATTTTCTCCTCATGATTCGATTCATTTATAAGATCCCCTCTTTCGCAGGGATGACGGCTATAATCCGGTTGATATGCCGAATAGTTACGTAAATGCCTCCACAAGATCTGCAATACTAAAGGCAGAAAGTAGATGAATTTATAGATTGATAGATAATGATCTAAGATAGGCAGATGATGATTAGATAAAAACCGTGAAATTACAGAAAGATGCCGGATTGGTATGTATCATGCTGTCATGTTAATTACTAAATATCAAGAGCTCAGTAAAAGCTTAGGCCAAGGGCCGTTAGCCGAACCACTCATTTTGATATTTAAGACGGAGTTGAGTTCAGATTGGGATTCCTCTTCCAATAACCCGACCATGCGGAGTGAAGGGGAAAGGAGTATCATGGTTTTATTGCGAATCAGACCCACCCAACATCTTTGTCGTTGAGGATACACACTCAATTGAGTCCAATGGGGCCAGACTGGTCTGTATAGCACATGTTTAGAACTGGAAAATAAATCCAATTAAAAAGGAGGGTGTTATGAAAGTACAGCAAAAAATCTCGTTGTTATTGGTGGCTTTTTTACTGGTGTGCACAATCAGTTATGCCGGACCAGCTATTTGTGATGTGACCAACGCGGCTATTGCCGAAGGAGATGGTTATTTGGCTTCAACCACTGAAGTTCTGGGATCAAAATACTACTGGAAATATTTTGAGGAAACGGCTGGTGTGATGGGTATGGACGATGAAGATTCAATGAAACAATATGCGGTTCAAATAAACCAGATGGGCGGAAAAACGCCCTGGCTTCTGAGTAATGAAGCAGCACAGATGCTTCTGCTTAATGACACAACCCATAGAGATTGGGCAATTGAATGGTGGAGAAGCAATAAAAGATTTGCTCCTCCAGGAAACGGTCCGATCCAAATTGAAAAGGCTTACCAAGCCATTCACAACAGGAATAGATAGTTTGAAAATCAGGGGACGTTACAAGTTCAGTGATAAAGCAGAGTAATGTCGTCTGCGGAAGAACATGTCCCCCACTTTTTACTCCTATTATTCTTTTATCCGGATACTATCCATGTTATCAAACACGATTTTGCCTTTTGAATTAGAGCAGTAGGGTGGATCTGCATCGCTTGATCCACCCTGCAGTCGAAATAGCCGTGAATTTCTATCAGGTCAAAATTAACTTCTTTGCCGATGTTTTGATGAGATGCTGAACAGATATATTAGTTTTAGAATTAAGTAAAACACCCCCGATAGAGCCGGAGGTCATTTAACTTATTGATATCGGCAATTACGGGCAAACAATCTACAAAGCAAGGTTTTTAAAAAACTCATAATTCTGGTTCGCCAATCAGTGCAGCCCGGACATAGATATTTAACTTTTAACGCTTCGGAGAATTCATGAAACAATCTTTAGCTCATTACTTTATCCTGACTATCTTAAGTTGTATCTTGATTCCGGGTTTCGTTTACGCCGCTGGTTGCAACGGAGAAGCTGAGCGCGTCATCATTTTTTTAGTACAAGACGATGCAAGCCAGGAGGTTATTCAGCAGGTTGTCGATGCGCAGACTGATATTTGTGAAAGTGCTATTGCCTCCACCTATTTCGGAAAAATTCCAGCAGCAACTGCAACTGAAGAAGAGATGTTCGTGATGGCTTTTCTGGCTCGATATGAAAGTGAAACCGATTATCCTGCTTTTGATCGGAAGTATCGATTAATAAAAGGGGAAGTCTCAGCGACAAGCGGAAAAGTTTCATATGCAATGATCAAGCTATATGATATTCCGCAAACCGACCCACAGTTAAGTGCGTTGTTCAATAAATCAGTTCAAGACATAGACGAAGGAGAGTATGAAACAGCCATCGAGGGATTGGAATTGATACTGACAGATTATGATTACGCAGAGAAGATGGTCTATGTGCAAAACATGCTGGGAAAGGCCTATTTCGGATTAGCGATCGAGGACTTTCCTAACGCAGCCAGAGCGTCTGCCGTTGAATACCAGACGACGCCAGATGGCCAAGAGTATATTGCGCGCCTTTATAAAACAAAGGAGCATATCAGTAGTGCAATTGATTTGCTTGAGACCAAAGCCTATGTTGATGAGTTGTATTTCACCTTTAACGAGGCGATGGATGTGGATAATCTCTTACAGCGAAACAGGCAACTCATCGAGCGGATTGACATCAGATTGGACATGGCCGATAGCACGACGACCCAAAAAAATGCAGGGCTCAAATTGATCGAAACAGGATATTTTAATACAGGTTGGAGACTAGTTGAAAAATCAGGAATTCAATTTGCCAAAGAAGTTATGGCTTTTCACATTTTGTTTATGGCGAAGAACCAAAAGAAAAAACCTTCGGATATTTCAATTGACTCGTTGGTTATCGTGTTGCAACCCTACACCAATGGCGGTCTAATTTCCGATCCAATGATAGAGATCTGGGAAAAGCAGAAACAAGAAGTGGCAAAAGAGGGAGTAGTAGTCATTGATGAAACGGGTGAACGCTATGTGTCGACTATCGATATCATCAATATAAAGTCATTCCCTTCTAAAGATGATCCGTTTTATACTGAATAACAGCCGAAACGACTATGACAAGGCATCTAACGATGAAACCCTTTTTAGTTACTATATTACTATGCGCTGCTTTCTGCGGTTGTGCTAAAATTGACACGTGTGTAGCTCAGGAAAAATCCCTGGAGATAGAACCGGTCAGGCTTGTTGTTCAATCAGGCCACGCAGGAGCGATATTGGATGCCTCAATGTCCCCAAACGAATCCTACTTGGTTACGGGCGCCAAAGACTACCTTAAACTTTGGAAAATGCCTGATGGCAAAGAATTACGAACGTTCAGGTCAGACTCTGAGATATGGAGTGTTTCGTTTTTGAATGACTCAAAAAGGATACTTATTGGATATAGCGATCATAGTCTAGTTATTAAAGATATTATTTCAGGAAAAGACCTCACATATATTAAAGGGTACTATGATGGATTGTCCAACGTCGCAGTATCAAACGATGGTAATTATGTGGCGACACGCAGTCAGAAAAACACATTGTTCATTTGGGATATTGAAACCGGTGAACCGATAACATCTTTTTCTAGCCATTCCAGTCAAATTACATCTGTTGCTTTTTCACCATCAGGCCAACATATCTTATCTTCTGATAAAAGGGAAATTCACATTCACAACATTAAAACTGGAGAGCTTGAGCTCAAAGTTGACACGAAACGGGAAAAAGTCAGATCCATTGCTACCTCAAGCGATGGCATGTTCTTCCTTTCAGGTGGGAAACGTGGAATCGTGCTTAGAGAGATAAGCACAGGAAAGATTGTCTGGCAACGTAAAGAAACCAAAGGAGACGTGTTGAAGGTTTCCATCTCTCCGGACAGTCGTTATGCGATTTCAGCCGGCACAGATAATAGCGTAAAGGTTTACGAACTATCATCTGGAAAAAAGATCAAGGAATACAAACTTTTCGGATGGGTTTTATCCGCCAAAATATTGCATGATAGCAGGTCAATTCTGGCATGTAGCTCCAATGAAGTCAGACTATGGGATCTCTTTGGAGACAATGAAGGAAAAACAATCACAAATAGACGAAGTGGCGTCCTTCCTATTCGATCTGTTCTCTTTTCACGTGATAGCAACTATATCTTTTCTTTGAGCGAAGATTTCATTGGGGAAAAAGAAGTAAACATAAAACCAGATATCATTAAAGGGATTTGGGATGTTGTGCTTGGGAAAAAGATAAATCATAAAGAGAGCCTTGCACAGATCCTGAATACGGAACATGACAGTCGGCTAAAGGAAAGCAATAGCCGTACTCATAATAAGAATCAGGTTATCCGACGTATTGAAAATTTTACAAATCAGGGAATTCATGAGCCGAATGATCTTTCACCTGATGGCAAACAGTTAGCTTCAGTCCACACTACTGGATCAATAAGTGTCTGGGATGCCGAAACCGGGCAAACAGTGTCAGTTTATGGGGGCTTGTATCAAGGACACAGGGGAACACCAAGTTCGCTTAAATTTTCTAATGATGGGAAATACCTTTTTTCAGGAGGATTGGATGGAGAAATTATAAAGTGGGATCTGAAGACCCATCATAAGACCGTATTTGAGGGGCATGAATCAGCCGTTGATTCTCTGGACGTGTCGTTGGGTGGTTCACGGCTTGTTTCAGCTGGTATTGATGGGACAATCAGATTGTGGGATGTCCGAAATGGAAAAGAAATTATAACCATATACGATTTTCGAGACGCCTCATTGTTTATTACACCCGAAGGGTATTTCTATGGAAACGGTAACTTTTCTCAGTACATCCATTTTGTAAAAGGAATGGAGGTTATCGGCTTTAATCAATTGTATGACGTTTTTTACCGACCCGATATAGTTAGAATGCGCTTAAAAGGTCAGGATGTCAGCCACATGGCTACGGTCACAGTTGATGAAGCTTTGACAAATCCGCCACCTGAAGCTGAGTTCGTTTCACGCCTGTCAAAAACAGATCAAATTGGCGTAAAAATCTGTTACCAAATCAAGAGCAAAGGCGGTGGAATTGGCGAGATCAGGGTGTTCCACAACGGGAAATTGATTAAATCTGATGGTTTCTATAGAGAGTCAGTCAACAAAATGTTAAATGGAAAGATTGAGGTAACCCAAAAAGATATTAGGGGGAAGTTGTTGCCAATTGAAACAATAGATTACGCCGATTCTCCTATCATGAGCCAATCAAAAGGAAATGCGGTTGAAGAATGTATCAATTTAGAGTCAATTTCCGGGAAAAACGAGATCAGCGTTGCTGCCTTTAATGCGTCAAATACGGTTCAAGGGGCGCTGAGGTCAATCTCGTTTGTCTCATCTCAAAAACCAAGAACCCCTCATCTCTATATTTTGGCTGTCGGAATCAACACCTATCAACGCAAATCGGAAAACCTGCAGTTTGCGGTTAAAGATGCAAAAGATTTTTCAAGGAAATTGTCATCAAAAATGAACACAATTTTCAAGCCGGAGAATGTTCATATATTTAACTTGTTGGACTCTCAGGCAAAGAAAGAAGACATCCTGGAAAAAGTCAATGAGTTGGCTTCGAGGGTAAAACAGGACGACATTTTTATATTTTTTAATGCATCCCATGGTTTATTACTCCAAAACCAATATTACATCATAACGGCTGATTTCGACGGACAGATTGATCAATATAAGGGAATGATTAGCTCCAATGAAATTGTTGAAATGTCGAAAAAAATAAAGGCATTTTCACAGCTGTTTGTTTTCGACACCTGTCACGCCGGGGGTGTGGATTATATCATCAGCGGGCTGTATGATGCCCGAATGGCAAGCTTAGCTCATAAAACCGGTCTCCATGTTTTCGCATCCGCCGGCAGCTACCAAAGCGCTGTTGACGGCTATAAAGGCAATGGCTTGTATACTCACACCTTGCTCAGTGGGATGGATCATGGAGATATCGCTGATAGTGGAGATGATGGTGTTGTTTCAATCAAGGAACTGGGAGATTACAGCAAAATGAAGACAACGGAGATAACAACTCAAATCGGATTTTCTCAAACTCCGGTAATCATCAATTTCGGCCAGGATAGAGCTTTATATAAGGTTCAAATACATCAATAAGTAAATCGACCAGTGCAATCGGTGGTCAGCGCTATTGACCGTAACATTGAAATAGAAAAAGATGGGGCCTATTAAAGATTTTTGATCCTTTAAACAGGAAATAATATGATACGATTTCTAGTTTTGCTGGCAGGCTTGCTGATCATCCAGATCGCGCTGGTTTACCCTGCGCTTGCTGACATTCTTGATGAATTCAAAGAAGAAGATTATATCATTACCCAGATACTGGTTGAGGGTCAGCCGGTGTTTGCCGGTTCACAGTGTTACATTTTGCGGCCGAAAGATGACGAAGAATACGGGGTCGCCTCTGAGGGCAAAGAAATCCTGCGCTGGCGGCTTCATCCCCGGGATAAAATCCAGATTTCCAATCCCGAAGCCGAAATCATCCTCAAGCGGGGAGCGCAATATATCTCCCTGAAAATGAGTCATGAAGAGGAAACCCTTTTCTGGAAAATACCCGCCGTCGATAAAACCACAAAACAACGCAAAGGCAAGATCTATTATAACTACACCGAAAAATTAAAGGAGAAAGCCAAAATCGTCTTCGGTCCCCAAACCAACCTGGTGGAACTGAGCGTGGAAGGGACCTCGTTTGAGATTGCCGATGCAGGTCAGGACTTTACCCTGCTGGTGATCAGCGGGGTGGTCAGCCTCAAGCATAAAAACGGTGAGATCGTACGGCTTAAACCCGGCGAAGGGATGAAAGGCGATCACCAGAGCGGTAATTGGGAAAAAACCGCCCTGGAGCCGACAACCTGGGAGACCCTCAAGAAAAAAGGGGAGGTGCTCACCCGCAAAACAGAGGAGGTCTATACCAACGAAATCGCCTTTAAAACAGGCAACACGCTGGAGGTTCACAGCTACCGGGAAAAAATCGAGATTACCGATAAAACCCTGAGCAAAGCTTTTACTTCGGAAGCGGAAGCCAGGGAATACCTGAAAACCTTTCGCGCTGATGTGATAGACCTTCAGACAGGGCTGGACTATTGGAAGGCGGCCGGCACCCTGGCAAACATGGGTAAAAACACCTTAAAAAAGGCGGAAAGCTTTTTATGACAAGGCCCTGGAACTGGGAGTGGAAGGCAAGCTTTCCCCCTATCTCTATGAAGAGTATGGTGTTTTCCTGTTAAAAAAAACCAACCAACCCGGAAAAAGCCTGAAAATCCTGGAAAAGGGGCAATCCCTGTTTCCCGCTCGGGTGGGCATCCTGGTCGCCCTGGAGTTTGCCTATATGCAGACCGGTCAACGTCGGAAACTGCTGACCCTGTCCGGACAATTGGACGTTCTCAGCCAGCAGGATCCACAGGTTTCCCTCCAAAAAGCCCGCTGGGAAGTGGATTATGGGAAACTATTGTTTACTTGCATTATTAAGCGTTAATATATATACTTGGGCATACACTCAATTGGAGGAAAAGATGCCCAAGAAAGCTGTCAGTATCATTTGCACAGAGGACCAGCGGTCTGAGTTGAAAAGACTTGCATCCAGCCGCACACTTGAATCGCGTTTAGTTGATAGAGCAAAAATAATTCTATTGAGCATTGAAGGCATTCAGAATAAAGATATTGCTCATCGTTTCGGTATTCGACAAAATACGGTTTCTGATATTCGAAAACGATTTATAAGTAACGGGATTAAGGGCCTTTACGATCAACCTCGATCAGGCAAACCCAAAACATATGACAAAGATTTTCGAAATAAAGTACTAAAACTACTGGAGTCAGAACCACCGGGAGGTCACTCAGCGTGGGACGGGCCCTTGATTGCAGCACAATTAAAAACCTCCACCCATGCCGTATGGCGCCTTCTGAAGAAAGAAGGCATACAGTTGAGCAGAAAGCGGAGTTGGTGCATCAGTACCGATCCACAGTTCGTTGCAAAGTCAGCCGATATTATTGGTCTGTATCTCAATCCGCCCCTGAATGCAATTGTGATTTCAGTAGACGAAAAACCCAGCATACAGGCTCTTGAACGGCAGACAGGATATGTAAAAGTTCAAAACGGAAAAATTGTCCGTGCCTATAAAAGCACATATAAGCGGCATGGGACACTCAATCTCTTTGCGGCTCTAGAAATCGCATCCGGTAAAATCTTTGGTAAAGTGACAAAAGAGAAAAAAAGACCGGATTTTATTCTGTTTATTGAGGAAATCATTACCGATCTACCCGGTGAAAAAGAGATACATGTAATCTTGGATAACTACTGCACGCACAAGAAAAATGAAGAATGGCTGCAAAAGCATCCAAATGTCTTTTTTCACTATACGCCGACGTCAGCCAGTTGGCTGAACCAAATTGAAATCTGGTTTGGCATTTTTACCAGAAAGGTCCTGCGCGGTGCTGGTTTTGAAAACACGACCAAACTCAGATCTGCCATAGAGGCATATATTGAATTCTATAACCAATCTCCCAGACCTTTTATCTGGAAGAAAAGAGAAGTCAAAGGATCTCAATTGAGAGATACTATCGATAATTTATGCTATTAAACACTATCATTGGCGGAAATCTACTTCCGCAAAGCACTGGATATTCGTATAGCCCAACGCAAACCCTTTACTGCCGATGATTACTGGATCATCATCGAATTAACCCGGGTGGTAAGAAACCTCAACGGAACCCTGGAAACTCGTCTTTTTACTTGAATCCACCCTGCCGGAAATCATTCGCTTGAACAACCAACGGCTGGTCTCTGTTTTTTACAATGAACTGGGTGATATCAGCCAGAAAATGGGAGAGAGCAACCAGGCCTTGATGTATTATCAAAAATTCCTTGAGATTGCAGAGGGGCTTTACCATGCGGATCCCTCCAACACAGAGGCTGCCTGTGATCTGTCCATAAGCTATAACAAGCTGGGGGATATCAGCCAGAAAATGGGAGAGAGCAACCAGGCCTTAAGCTCCTATCAAAAGTCCCTTGAGATACGTGAGGGGCTTTACCAGACGGATAAGCAGTTTTCACGAGGGATTGATTTGATTGTTTCCTACTACAAGCTTGGAACCATCTATTTTGATTTAGAGGAATGGGAGAACGGGAGAGAATACATTAAACGGGCTTTGATGTTTTTGATTGATTACCGGGAGCAAGGTCTTCTAAAAGGCTATTCAGACTATTTGAACTGGATTCCATATTTGGAGAATTTTGAAAACAACTTGCTTAATGAGAAATGCTGGGGAGAGGTTTTGAAAGGCAATTTCGATCAAGCCAAATCATTATGCCTTCAGGCTTTTCAACTAAACCCGGAATCATACGCATCTGCAGTGAATCTGGGGCACACCTATCTGCTGACCGGGGATCGGAACACGGCTAGTGAGTATTATAAAAAGACCATTGAGTTGCTGAAAATAGAGGAGGAGCTGTTAACCGGTCCGGTGGCTGATTTTAAGCTGTTTATTGAAAGAGGCTGGCAACCGGAGATCTGTCGTGAGGAGATGGAATGGATGAAAGAGGCCTTCAGACAAAAACAGGAGGCAGTGCAACCATGACCCTATCATCCCCAAACCTTGGCAGGATAACATTCGTCCCGGCTTTTCTGAACCGGGTATTGCTGCAGATTTTGGTGATTCCCCTGCTTCTTTCCTTGGGAATTGCCGTTTTTCCGCCTGTCTGGAATTTGGACCTTACCCTGAGCCAAATAACTTCTCTGCGTAAACAACTGGTGAATCCTTCTCCCGAGGTGGTGATGGTAACCATTGATGAAGAGGATGACCGCCTTTTCAGCCCGCAGGTACATGGTTCCATGTTTGACAAAGGAGCTTCCCGCTGGCGGCAGATCCATGCAGAAGTCATCAACCGTTTGAGCGCATCAACATCAAAACCTCGGGCCATCGGCCTGGATATCCTCTTTGATAAATCCCAAACGGAATTTGACGATGCCTTGATTAAAAGCCTGCAGAACGCGGATAAACAAAATGTCAATTTGGTACTGGGAGTTAAGGACAAAGCGCTGGATAGTGATCACTGGATGAACCGGCTCTATAAAACCGGTGTCATCCAACTGGGAAGTGTTGTAGCTAACCAATACAGCGACAGCGGTTTAGTCAAGTCCATTCTCCTGAAAAACAGCTTTCAAATCTCAGGAGAACCGGCACAAACTTTCACCATCCCGTCGCTGGCCGTTGCGCTTTATAGCAGGCATGCGGATCTTTCCGAATTACCGGCAGAGGTAACCGTAAAACTGGCGAACCGACCGTTTCTGCACTATAATTACCGGGATATTCTGGATAGGGAACGATTTGATGAGATTCAATCAGATTTTGAAAACAGGATTGTTGTCATCGGGGCCGAACATCCCGGTGATGTGATCGGTTTTCCCTTTATTCCTGCCGGTCAACCGAAACTATCGGCTAATCGGATCTTCGGTGTCTTTTATCATGCCAATGCCGTGAATTACATGGTGTATCGCAAAAGCCTTCAAGAGATCGAAGGACTGGGAAAACTCTTTCTGCTGGTGATGACTGTGATTCTGATCAATAGCCTGAATCTGGTTCTAAAACGGTTTGGTCTGATTTACAGAGTATTGGTTTCAATCGGTGTGTTGACCGGCTTTAATTATTGGGCGCTGGGCTCCGATTGGGTTATCCCTCTGGCAAGTGTTAATCTGGCAGCCATCATCGGCCTGGGAGTTGTTCTGTTGCCTGAGCTGGTGCTCTTAGGACAAACACTGAGGTTAAAACGACTACGAAAGTTTTATCCCCATATGGCGCAGGAACTATTCAGGCAGACTGGAACACACTTAAGCCGGCCCTGTCACAACCTGGTTCAACTATCGGATCTGATTTTATCGCTGAATAAGATATTTGTGGAAGCCAAAGGTCATACCCGTTTTGAAGAGATGGATTTTCGTTTTTTCCTGAAACAGGAGCTGTTGGTTCCCGATTTTACCCTGTCAAAAAAACGACCGGATAGCATCGGCCGGGCAGATTTTCTCAAGGAAGAATTTGTGGGAACCCGTATTCGACGACTCCGCAACTATCTATCCCATGCTAACCTGAACGACCTGTGGTACAACTGGCTATGGACGCTGTATCCTATTATTCGGGTAAACCCAGTTACCTGGAACTCAATGAGTCAGGTATTTACAGACTTCAGTACGGGCTTCTCAAAGACCTGAATGTGTATCTTCGTGGCTGGATAGAATATGAAGAACCACAATTTACTTCTCAGCCTCTGGTATGATCAACGAAGATTGATAACGAATCACAGATTGAAATTATCTGATGGTGTGGATTTGAAAAGAGAGGGTCGCATCAAGTTGTTCCGGGCTGCCCCGGCAGAGATCATGCGAATAATTTTAAACCACTGTTTATGGATATTGGATTGGTTTATCACCTGATGAGGAATGATAGGTCTAGAATCAGCACACTTCCGGCAAGGACGCTGAAGACAGAAAGGCAATTGTCCTATGCAGATATGAGAAAAAGAGCGGAGCTTGATTATTGGCTGCGGGAAGAACAAAGCTCAAACACCAAAGTCGATTATGTCATATCTCAGGGTGGTTTATTCTTTTCGATTGAAGTCAAGCCCGGAGGAAGTGTTTCTTCCCGTCACGTTTTCCCTTTTCACTATTCCCCAATATGACTTTCAATTTCTTTGTCCAAACGTAAGCCATTAACTTTCTGAAACACCTTTCATCAAAACAAATTTCTGAGAACCCGTCAGAATGTATTGTCCCTTTAGTTCGCGTTTCTTATCAATGCGGACTTTCAGGTGGCGAAATATACTGGGAGCATACTGAACTTCATCAATCAGAACGGGAGGAGGATATTTTTCAAAAAAAAGATCCGGTGAGTTATCCGCCAATTCAGTGTCCGGGATGGAATCAAGCGAAACATAGCTGTAGTTAGGAAACATCCTTTTTAACAAAGGTGTTTTTCCAACTTGACGGGCCCTGGTAATCACCAGCGAGGGGAGAAGCCCTGTAAGATGTCTGATTCTTGATGACACGTTCCGATTTTTAAACATAGGACAAATTGGATAGTCTTATTATTGAATTGTCAGTATTCGAGAAACTGTATATTCGTAACAAGATCTTGCCAATCACATACATCGTCCTGAGAGTAAAAATCCCTTTTATTGGTGGAGCCCTTTTAAGCCACAATTCACATTCGACAATCCTTTCGACGGGGTTTGAATAGTCGAGTATGTTGACAAAGTCTTTTCAGTATTCCAAATGATTGGATAAATCCTTGAAATGGGGAGAAATCCTATAACTGTTTGAAAGAAGCCTTCTGTTTTTTCCAATCTAAAAACCAAAGGTATAGGCTGCTATGGGAAATTTGAAGAGTTCGATACATTCCCAATAGATAATGGTTTTCCAAAGCTTATTGGATTCATCAGAAAATGAATAAATCGATTGAGAAGGATTTAACAATTCATTGATGAAATTGACCCTCTTATCAAATCCAGTAAGGCTCAAAAGATATGCCATTCCCCGAACAACCAAACAGAATTAATAAAGCTTGTCAATAATGTCATCCTTTCGAAGAAAGGTAGATTGTGGAATGATAAAAAATTGCAGGTGTCCTCCAATAAATCATCTAATAACCATGAAACCTGTAACGGAGAAAAGTCAAAATGAAAGTCGTAACTCCATTTTTTGTGGGACCCTATTTTTTCTTGTGGATGGAAAACCGGTATTTTCCGGTTCACAGTGTTAGTTAGATGAAAAATGTTGGGGAGAAATTCTGAAACAGCACTTCAAAGCTTTTAAAAGAGATTAGGTGAAAACCAGGCGAACGTTGGTTTTTGCAATTCACAGCTAGAAACTTATCTACCAGAGTTAGACATTAATCTATATATACTATTTCTTCAAGCTCCAATAGATGAATTATTATAGCTGTTTAAGTTATTGGCAGGAATATTGCGTTTAAGGGAGGGTATAATGGTTTGGATCACTTCTGAATTGATCGCTGCAGCACAATGAATATCGAATCGATCCAGTTTAAACAAGTGAGGTACAAAATGAAAAAAACGACTGAAAAAATAACGATTGTCTTACTGATAATCTGCATTTCGTTTCTAACCGCTTGTCAAGGTGAAAACGACTCCTGTAGTCAAAACGGAGACAATTGCGTTAATCAAACGGAAATTGACAATAATACAAACCCCGACCTGGTTTCATTGACTTTTTCGATTCAACTTACAAAAAGCCTGAACCCTGCCAAAACCTATATTGCTGTTTCAAATTCTGTTTCCACAAAATTCGATGTTGTATCCGTGGATATCACCGTACGAAAAACCAGTGATCTTTCGGAAATATTTCGGAAGATAGATTTGGTCGAAATACCTATCGACTCGGGTAACTGGCAAGGAACATTGGAGGATCTTCCGGCAAATACCAGTTTCAATTTTATGGCAAATGCCTACAATGAGTCGCGACAGGTGATATTCACGGATAGTATCACCCAATCGCTGATCACTGATGGAACCAATGAACTCGACTTCGAAATGTCAGGTGTCAATGACAGCAATTCAGCTATAGCACCAAAAATTGTCGCTGTTTATGTACCAGAAGAGATTGAAACAGATTCAGTCGGCAATATCATCAGCATAGAAATTGAGTATTCCGACGTTGTGGAATACAGCATTGAAGTCAGTAATGGCTCCATCACTTCTGGCATATCGGGGATACATGACCTGGTGGGCAACCTGGAAATTACCTATAACGCTCCTTCAGCTCCTGGGGAAGATACACTGGTTATTCGAGTAAAAAGTGCTGACGGAGGCGATACCGTTAGTATCATCTGCCCGTTACAGATTGTGGAAACATCGGTTTCCGGAGGAATCAGTATGGTTTTCGGACCAATAATAGAAGGATTATCCATACTGCGGTTGCCTGATTCCCTGCAAATCGAGGTTCTGACTGATTCCGATGCAGGTTTAACCTACTCCTGGAGTGGAACCGTTGATTTTGCCTCAATCTCTTCTTCTTCTTCTTCAAATCCCCTAATCATCAACCCTTTCTCTGAAAGCAATACAGGGGATATTACAATCGTTGTAAAAGGTGCGAATGGTATAACAACTTCACGGACTCAGACCATGATTGCTGGAGATTATCCTTATCAAATGATCATTACAGAAGAAAACGAATCGTCCCCCTTGCCGGATACCGGACAGATATCATCCTATACAGGGATATACGGCGAAGATTCAGATTATGGAGATAATTCAAAGTCGTTTTCGTTTAATAGTGCCGAGACAGTAACAGATAATACAACCGGCCTTGAATGGCAAGCCCAGGATGATAATGTTGAGCGAACCTGGGAAGGGGCGGTTATGTATTGTCAAACACTGGATCTGAATAACCAATCGGATTGGCGATTGCCGGAGAAGAAGGAATTAATCAGGTTGGTCAATTATGGGACATATCGGCCTGCTATTGATACTGAATTTTTCACTGGTACAAAATCAGAGGTTGGTAATTCCTACTATTGGACAGCAACGCCTTACGTTTCTAGCTCTGAAGAGGTCTGGGCCGTTACTTTTGACTGGGGATTTGCCCTAAACCAGGACAAGGGAACATCCAGCTATCACTATACCCGTTGTGTAAGAGGTAATCAGTTGGCAACATCCGAAATGGTTGACAACACGGATGGTACGGTTACTGACAATACTACCGGCCTTATCTGGCAACAAGCAGAAGCAGGAAGTTTGACCTGGGAATCGGCAATTAGCTATTGCGAAGGTTTGAGTCTGACGGGCAAAGATGATTGGAGACTGCCTAATATTGTAGAACTGGAATCGATCATCGATGACTCCATTCACTCTCCTGCAGTTAACTTGGCTTTGTTTCCCGGTGTAACCTCTAATGGGTATTGGTCGTCAACCACACATGCCGAATTGACATTTCATGCCATGTATTCCCATTTTCAGGTGGGAAACGTAGGAAGTTTCAGTAAATCCGAAACACGTGGCGTACATTGTGTTCGAAACAATTAACGGAAAAAGAAGAGGAAGAAAAAATGAAAATCATCCTGATTGCCTTCGCACTAAGTTGTGTACTGGTTTCATGTTCATCTACAAAAAAAACAATATTTGTTGGAAATGGCTTTAAGTATCAGAAAACCGAAGATGCCTGTGAAACATTGGACATGCTGGTCGACAATGTCGATTGGCATTATAAGATCTACAACCGTTTTCGCGATTCCACCATGAACAACCTATTGTTGGATAAGTCCAACTGTAATACCTGGAACCGGGAAGAACTGGCCAAAGAACTTACCAAAAGACGAAAGACTAACGAATCGGGTGTGGTATTAGGAGATATTAACTCATGGTCCTGCTTCAACAGAGTATTCGAGGACAACCCCGCAGTAAAGGAAGCCTGCCCCAAAACATTTGAGGAGGCTGATCAACGGCTGAAAAAGCTGAATGCCGACTGGAAAACGTTTGCTGATGCAAGATGTAATGATTTTGAAAAATGTCTCCAAAACAAATCAAGCGATTTTACCATTTTTGCATTGGCCTGTAACGCAAATCTGAGATCGCTGTTTGAGACGTTCTTTAACAGAAACTCTAGCCACAGTTATTCGTGTCCAAATAAAAAGCAGGATGTGTCAGAGGGGTTTTTCTTAATTGAATCCTGCATGAACAAGGAAGATTGGGATTATGGAAACATCTGTGAAAACTATTACAATGTTCTTTATACAAAGGAGTAATGAGTTCCCGTAATGATTTGTATTTTCCGGGTAGGAATAATTCCTTTTCCAAGCTTAACGGCAAGGTTGGATTTTTTAAAAATTGATAGTCATCCAATTCCACTGATTGGCATCTGAGGCGGCTGAACTATGAAATTTGAACAATAATCTTAAGTGTCGCCCAATCGATTTAAAAAAATCCATAAGCCTGCCATCAATAAAGAAAGCAATGCACAGTTGTCCTCGTTGCGTTAAATCCCTGATTAGGCGAATGCAAACAAAGCAACATGGTTCGCACTCAACTGGATTTTTATCAAAATGCTCTTTCTGTGGGATTCAATCCTTGGTATCAATTGTCATAGTTTCGCACCATTAAAATTTAATATTTCAAGGGTATCCCTGATTACGTGCTTACTGGATTGGTCTTTCTAAGCTGATCTGGATTTTCTCCAAGATTTCTAGCAATCTCAAATGTTGATTAGCATCCTTGCTACCTGTTACCATGCTTTCTTGTACCAATATTTTGCTTTATCCACTTCATCATCGATCATATTTGGTTCCATATAAATTGCGATCAGGATCTACTGCCTGGAGATTAAGACCTACCAGTCTTCGATTGAATCGTTGTTCAGCTTTTTTGATTTCTTCCCTAGAAAATTGACGATCTTTTAATTTGTAATAAAGAGATAAATCCCATAAACGAATAATGGAATAGCGTTCTCCTCCAAAAGCTAAGGATTTTCCATCAGATGAAAAACTTACGCTTTGAGCCCAACCCGTATCCCCCATCAGAATAGCTTTTTCTTTACCCGTTTTAACATCCCACAAGCGGATGGTATTATCATCTGATCCTGAAGCCAGGATTTCTCCACTTGGGGAAAAACTTACGCTCCTAACAGAATCTGTATGTCCCACTAAAATTGCCTTTTCTTCACCCGTTTTAACGTCCCACAAACGGATGGTTTTATCCTGCGATCCGGACGCCAGGATTTTTCCATCTGGGGAAAAACTCACACTCTCAATTACATCGGTATGCTCCATTAGAATTGCTCTTTCATTTTCCGTTGCTACATCCCATAAAAGGATTGTATTGTCTCGCGATCCGGAGGCTATAGTTTTTCCGTCCGGTGAATAATTTATGCAGGAAACAGCTAACTGATGCCTCATTAGGATAGCCTTTTCTTTACCCGTTTTAACGTCCCACAAGCGGATGGTTTTATCCCGTGATCCAGAAGCTAAGGTTTTTCCATCAGATGAAAAATCAACCGATAAAACGTAATCCGCATGTCCCGTCAAAATAGCTTTTTCTTTTCCTGTTTTCACATCCCACAAACGGATGGTTTTGTCATCTGATCCGGAAGCCAAAGTCTTTCCATCTGGGGAAAAACCCACTGTATTTACGTCATCTGTATGCCCAGTAGGAATAGAGCTTATTCGTCTCGTTTTGACATCCCATAAGCGGATAGTATCATCCCTCGATCCAGAGGCCAACATCTTTCCATCCTTGGAAAATCTCACGGTATTAATCGAATATGTATGCCCCCACAGGATTGTTTTTTCTTTTTCGGTATCTACGTCCCATAGGCGGACAGTTTTGTCTGCTGAACCGGATGCTAGGGTTCTTCCATCTGGTGAAAAACTAACGCTTTGAACCCAATCAGTGTACTCAGTTAGGATTGCCTTTTCTTTTCCCGTTTTAACGTTCCACAAACGAATTGTATTGTCCGTTGATCCGGAGGCCAAGGTTTTTCCATCCGGTGAAAAACTAACGCTTTGAACCCAACTAGTATGTCCTTGTAAAATAGTCTTTACATTTAGCGTTTTAACATCCCATAAGCGAATTTTATTGTCTTGTGATCCTGATGCTAAGAGTCTTCCGTTTGGTGAAAAATTCACGCTGGAAACAGCAAAATCATGCCGCAAAGCGATGGCTTCTTCCTTTCCTTTTTCTACGTCCCACAAGCGAATGGTAGAGTCATCTGATCCGGAAGCTAAGGTATTTCCATCCCATGAAAAACTCACAGTATTGACGGCTTCCGTATGTCCCTTTAGAATTGCTCTTTCTTTTCCTGTTTTAATGTTCCACAAGCGTATGGTTTTGTCATCCGAACCAGAAGCCAAGGTTTTACCATCTGGTGAAAAACACACACTTTGAACCCTATCTGTATGCCCAGTAAGAATAGATCTTATTCTTCCCGTTTTAACGTCCCACAAGCGTATGGATTTGTCATATGAACCAGAAGCCAAGGTTCTACCATCTGGTGAAAAACACACACTTTGAACCCTATCTGTATGCCCAGTAAGAATAGATCTTATTCTTCCCGTTTTAACGTCCCACAAGTGTATGGTATTGTCCCACGATCCAGACGCCATGATTTTTCCGTCTGGTGAAAAACTAACACTTTGAACCCAATCAGCATGTCCCGTAAGGATAGCTTTCTTTTCTTTTCCTGTTTTAACATCCAATAAACGAATAGTTTTGTCGCTTGATCCAGAAGCCAAGGTTTTTCCATCCGGGGAAAAACTTACACTATTAACTGCATCGGTATGTCTTTTTAGAATTGTTTTTTCTTTTCCTGTTTTAACATTCCACAAGCGGGTGGTATTGTCATCTGATCCAGAGGCCAGGATTCTTCCATCTGGTGAAAAACTCACACTGCCAACTCCATCCGTATGCCCAGTAAGAATTATCTTTTCTTTTCCCGTTTTAATATCCCACAAGCGTATGGTTTTGTCGCCTGATCCAGACGCCAGGGTTTTTCCATCTGGTGAAAAACTCACACTGAATACCCCACCAGAATGTTCCCTTATAATTGTCTTTTCTTTTCCCGTTTTAACATCCCACAAGCGTATGGTTTTGTCGCCTGATCCAGACGCCAGGGTTTTTCCATCTGGTGAAAAACTCACGGTATAAACCTCACCCGAATGTTCTGTCAAAATAGCCTTTTCTTTTCCTGTTTTGACATCCCACAAGCGAATGGTTTTGTCATATGATCCGGAGGCCAAAGCTCTACCATCGGGTGAAAAACTCACGCTAAGAACATAAGACGTATGCCCTGTCAGGATAACTTTTGTTTTTCCCGTTTCAATATTTACCAGACGGATAACATTGTCAGTTGAACCAGAGGCTAAGGTCTTTCCATCCGGTGAAAAACTCATTGTAATAACATCATTCATATGCCCCGAAAAAATAGCCTTTTCTTTTCCAGTTTTAATGTCCCATAAATGAATGGTAGCATCATCATCTAGTCCTGAGGAGAATAAGATCCGTCCATCTGGTGAAAAATTTACGCTGGTAATAGATTTTTTGTGATGAGTACCCATACCTGATGAAAAAATCATCGGATAAGTTGGATAACTGGTGATTATTCCCTTGGCTTTTGCCGCTCCATCAAGGTCTGGATCAAAATTGGCTAGTGCATAATGTGAATAAAGCCATGCATCATTAAACATTCTATCTTTCAATGCGTTTTCTGCTTTTTCGGTATATACAATCCCTAGGTTATGCTGAGCTTCTTTTTGTTTTTTTTGTGCAAATCTTCGTTGTTTTTCTGCAATATTCTTTTGACGAATAGCTTCTTTCTCATTATGACCTGCTAATTCTTTTTGAGATATTGCTTCCTTTTCGTTTCTCTGAGCTAGCTTTCTTTGAACCTCAGCCTCAACTTTTTGTGCTTCAGCAATTAACCTCTGCTGATTAATACTGTAAAATGAGATAATCACGCCAATTATGATGACTGAAATAAAAACAGTTATTGTTTTTACCAGAGTAGTATTACGCCGATAAGTCAGGTGCATCCGACGCCAGATGCTGGGGCGGTTGTAGTGGATGGCTTCATCCAGTTGGTAGCGTTGCAGGTCAGCTGCCAGATCTCCCATAGTGGGGATGCGGTCGGCGGGTTCGGGTTCCATGCCGCCGAGGAGCAAGGTGTTGAGTTCCCAGGGGAGGGATTTGTTTCTGGTTTGTGGTCGTTCGGGGAGATCACCTTCCAGTTTTCGGGTTTGGATGGTGAAATGATCGGTGGTGTCGTGATCGTAACAGCGGGTGTGGGTGTAGAGTTCATAAAAGGTGGCGCAGAGGGAGTACATGTCGGATGCCGGACCGATTTCCAGGGATGCCTGTTGGGCTCTGATCTGCTCGGGAGACATGTAAGCCGGGGTTCCCAGTGCGGTACCGGTGACTGTCATCATAGTCTGGCCTTCCGCCAGATTGCGGGCGATACCGAAGTCCATCACTTTTAATCTGCCATCCCTTGTGATCATCAGGTTACCCGGTTTGATATCCCGGTGCACCAGTCCCTGGTCATGGATGTATTGTAAAGCCAAAGCGGCTTCCCGGAACCAGGTGGTTAGAATCTCCTGGTTTTCTTTTTCCTTTATGTGGGGCAGGATACGGATCGCTTCTTTCAGATTCTGTTCCCACTCGGGCATGGTAGTTCCTTCCGGTTGGTTGAGAAACTCTTTCCAGCCTTCCAGCCAAACCCCCAGTTGTGAAGCATTCAACAATGCTTCTTCCAAAGAGGCTTCTTTGTCAATGCGTTGTAGATGATAGATCTGGTCGAGGGTTAAACCATCGATCCATTCCATAGCAATGTAGTGTTTCAGATTGGTGTTTTTGAATTCCTGAAACCAGTATTCCTCTTTCAATGAGACACTACGGGGAACATGCCAGGCAGATTCTCCGTAGTCATACACCATTAATACGTTGTGGTGGTTCATTCCAGCCAGTAACTCAGCTTCCTGACGAAAGCGGTCGCGCATATCTTCATCGGAAGCATCCTTTAGGATCTTGACGGCAACCAGGGCTCCGGTAGAGAGGTGAATCGCCTTATGTACCATCGCAAAAGCCCCTTCACCAATGGGAGCTCCTACCAGGAAGTCTCCCATTAGAACCCCTTTGATCTCTTCCGGTGTCATCTCTTCCAGCAGTCGTTTAACACTTTTTTCCTGCTTCTCTTTTTCTCCCAAAAGGGCGGCTAGTGCTAGGGAGAGTTCTCCCAACTTTTCCCTGTTGATCAGGGGTGCTCTTTCTGTGGCGGATAGATAACGGACGGCTGTTTGTTCTTCCAGTCCATTGAAACTGTAGAGTTCTCCCTGTTCTTTGATGAACCAGGGGGAGGGATAGGCTACTGTTTCAGGAATCCATGACTGTTGGACTAACCAAGGCAGCAATGATTCTAAAGCGTTGGCGGCTTCTGCCCACCAATTGGGATCATCAGGCAGGTCATGGGCAATACGGTTTCTGAGCCGAATCCCCAGCTCCAGGGTTGTGGAAGTGGTTGCTTTTCGAGTGGATTGATTAAAGAACTTTGCCAGTGGATTTAAAGATTCCATCTCATCAGCCGGAATTTTTTGGGAGGTTTTTTCCAGGATGAAATTGAGGAGTGTTAACTCTTCAAACCTGTCTCTCAGCTCTTTATCTGCCTTATATAATACCTTCTTCCTGGCTTTGCGAAGCTCCTGAATAATCCGGTTCCACATCCCCCAGGAAGGTCTGATCAACGAAGAGATGGGCTGATAAAGTTCCGGGACAAAAATCTCCAGTTTCTGCCAATCCGCCAACGCAAGTAAAGCCATTTCACGGTGCAGCGCTTCCAGCAGTCTCAAGGCACCAAGGACATAGTCTTTATTTACAGGTGGTGGGTTGTTTAGATGATGTTTCAGCGATTCCCGGATCATTGTCTCTCCTGGATCTGTTTTAGGTATAGCCTGATCTATTTATGGATAGAGGCAGATTATGGGCTTTCTTTCTCCAATGGCGGCAGCGCAGGCCGTTGCTGCTGTTCTAAAGTACTTTTTAACAACTCAACGTTTTTATTATATTTTTCCTGTATATTCACGATCAGCTGAACAAAGGGATACAATTTAAATACGACAGTGTCAACGACCTGATATGCTTAAGCCGGTAAATAAATATGTTGAAGCCTCTCCTCCCCTGAGAATTCAGGAGAAGAGAGGTGAATCTTATTCAGGCAGGCTAAAGCGGCAGACAAACATCGACCAGTCTACTGCCGGGCTGGTGCGAGAGTCTACTTCTTCAGTCGGATCGAAGTCTATTGTGTCATCGAACTGACCTCCTACATAAAGATCTCGCGTTGCCGGGTCCATCGTCATGGAATTAACACTGACCCGACCGGAAGGAGACCCGATGACATGAGACCACTGGTATTCGCCGTCACTATTCAGAACCAGGATATAGCCGTGATTCGAACCGCTGGCAGTCGCTTCAAGAAGTTCCGAACCCGGATCAAGGTCGATGGTTCCAGAGAAACTGCCACCTAAAAAGATGTTATCATTATCATCCAGGAAAAGAGGAGTAACGCTCAGAGTGGACACTCCTCCATACGATTTAATCCAGTTTAATGACCCATCAGCTTCCATGGCAGCTATAAAAGCATCGTATTCACCATTGCTGATGATGGTCTTCCCATCTGCATTCAGGGAACCATTAAACATACCGGTCAATACGATTTGACCCCGTGAATTGGCCTTCATGGATCTCATATGCACCTGTTCCGGATTTGCAAAAGTTCGAGTCCACAGGTAGCTTCCGTCGCTGGCGAATTTACTGACAAATCCGTCTCCTTCACCAGCTGATGAAATATTATCTAATCCATCCGGATTAAAATTCACTTGCCCCTGAAAGGTTCCAGTCATATAGATGGAATTTTCTGAAACGACAACTGCCAATAAATAGTCATCCAGATTTCCGCCCATGGTTTTTGTCCAAATGACCTCTCCATCAGCCGTCAGTTTCATCAGGAACATATCTTTCCCGCCGGCCGCTGTGCGAAGGTCTCCACCTCCTTCCGCGTTGAAGTCTACTGAACCGTTGAAATATCCACCGGCATACAGACTGCCGTCGCTGCCTTTATCCAGTCTGGTGAAGTTGCAGTAATTACTGAGGGAGCCAAAGGACTTTTCCCAGAGTAATGTCCCGTCTACAGCGTATTTGGTAATAAAAGCTATGGGTCCCCAATTACCGGGATACGATCCCGTATCTCTGTTTCCCACGGTGGTAATGTCGCCATTGGTATCCAAAACCAGGGATCCGAAGGAATCGTTTACACTCCCACCAGAAGCTACCCGAGACCATCCACCGTGGTTATAGGTTGCATCAGAATCCATTTTCCAGAGATACGCATCTCGGAAACCAGTTGAGGTATGAGAATCACTGCCACCAGCCGGATCAAAATTCACAGTCTGGGTGTAGAATCCAGCTACTACCAGGTTGTTGGAAGCACTATCATATTCCAACCAAGAAGCGGTATTATCCCAACCGGAAACAATGGTTCGAGTCCACTGGTACTCATATTCATAAGAAACCAGCGGGGTGTCTACCACCACATTGTCAGGAAACAGGTTTTCCTCTAATACGTAGGTCGCTGTAATCGCATTGCCGGATTCATCAGTTACCATAATCTGGATATCACCGTTTTTATCCGGAGAATAATCCAGCAGATAAACCGGATTGACGACAGGATCATCCACAGTTAAGCCGGGGATCGATGTAGACCAAATATAGGATAGGGATTCCTGATCTCCTTCATCATCTACCACAACCGACAATACCAGTTCATCTCCGACTCGGGAGGCAGTCATACCGGTTATCACCGGGAAAAATCCCACCAGAACTTCACCATCCACCAATTGATAAACCACTTCCGTATTAAAGGAGACAGCGACGGAGTTGTTTTGGCTGTTGGTAAGTGTTATCTCATGGGAGTAACTGCCAACTTCATTTGGGGCGGTATATTCAATCTCAATAACACCGCTGGTTCCAACCAGGTTAATAGATCCGTCTTGAGGACTGAAACTGCCGCTTTCTCCTGCACCCATACTCACAATTCGATACGTCAGGGTTTCTCCTTCTGTGGCATTGACAAAAACCCGGATTGGCTGGGAGGTATTGTTGATAATTTCACCCGGCCGTTCCAGGCGGCTGATTTGGGGGAAACCATTGGCTACCCCGTCATCCACCGGTTCCAGGTAGATATTGACAGCCGTATCATCCACACCAAGGGTTTTTGCCGTACTACCGGAGAAGACATTTTCATCAGTGTCATCAAAAGCGATACAACTGAAAGTCATATTAGGCCCCACGGGAAGATCAGCAAAAGTACCGCTCCACAAATCACCGCTTTGAATCAATTCCTGATCGTTAATATAAACCGAGCTTCCATCTCCCACATCACAACTGATCCTACTGATATCACTCATCGAGCCTTTATAACTCATTGACACATTGTTGGAACTGGTCGCAGTCTGCAGCGGTAACTGAACTTGAGCTGCTACCGATACTTTCTCCTGAGAGTCCTGATCAGTTTGAGCCGTTTGCGGGGAATTCCCCTGGCAACCATTTATGAAAATGCTGCAGAACACTGCGGAGGCCAGCATTTTCCATGATCTCCTTGCTTGTTTAAATTCCATAATTACCTCTTTAAAACAGTTCGAGAAAAGTAAAACGGAAGTTGAAAGCAAACACTATCCGTTTTATGGCCGGGCAGCTAAAGATTCAACATAACGATTCAGGGATTCACAAACTTTCTGAAGCGTTATGCCTATCCTTAATGGCAATATACAGGCCAATCATGTAACGAGCTGTTTTAACAGGATTTAAACTGTTATATTTATTATGCATCATAGATAATGTTCTAGGTTGCATATAAATAGTTATAGTTGAGGTAATACCACCTGCCGGAATTGAGTCACACTCGAAAAAACTTCCATCTACTTTTTTGAGATCAGCACATGGGGGACATGAAGTGGATTTTTTAATTGGGGATAAGCTTACCTCAAAAATTAAAGCAGTAAACCGGGTAACAACTAATGATATGAAAGGACTCCGTATCTTGTCAGTAGAGGGGATATTCAGGAAATATATCCGGGTTTGTCAGGATCCTTAACTTTTTTTCAGATAATTCTCTAAACCTAAAAATAACCGTTCAAATTTTTTTGAATCTTTGCTAAAATTTTTGAACAGAGTCGGTAATAAATTATTTTATTCAATTCTTTTATAATCACAAGACTTTCCAATTTTGAAACTGATAAAAACCTGGAAATATCCGGGGATAGTTCGGTAATTTTATAAAAATACAAACCGGGTCGACCGATGGGACTAAAACAGATTAAAAATCTAAAGTGTGTGTTATGTGGAAAGAAATATCATCCGGATGAGGTCGACTATATCTGCCCGGATCATGACAATGATGGAGTATTGGATGTCCAATACGATTATGAATACATCGGCTCACGCTTTAAAAAATCAAGCCTGGCAAGTTCGCAAGAAATGTCCATCTGGCGTTATAAGCCCCTTTTACCGGTGGGAATAGACTCCAGGGTTCCTCCTCTGTCGGTGGGATGGACTCCCCTTTATCAGGCGGACAGACTGGCTGCAGAACTTGGTATTGCAAAGCTCTGGGTGAAAGACGACGGTCGCCAGCCCACAGCATCGTTTAAAGACAGGGCTAGCGCCATAGCAATTGTTAAGGCTGAAGAGAAAGGGGCAGATATCATTACCACAGCAAGTACCGGAAATGCAGCCGCAGCTTTAAGCGGGTTGTGTGCTTCTCTTAACAAGCCCAATGTAATCTTCGTACCTGAATCAGCACCCCAGGCTAAAATCACCCAGTTGTTGGTGTTTGGTTCCAAGGTGATCCTGGTTAAGGGATCGTATGATGACGCCTATGATCTTTGTATGGTCGCAGCTCAAAAATACGGCTGGTATAATCGCAATACCGGTTATAATCCTTATATGACAGAGGGGAAAAAAACAGTAGCATTTGAGATTTGTGAACAATTGAACTGGAATTCTCCTGATCGAGTATTTGTGAGTGTCGGTGACGGCTGTATTATCGGTGGTGTTCATAAGGGATTTAAAGACCTGATGGCCTTGGGCTGGATCGATAAAATACCAAAGATCATGGGAGTACAGGCTGAAGGCAGTAGTTATCTTTATCAGGCCTGGAAAGGCAATGAAAATGTATTGACCAAACCTGCAATTGATGCCGCTACCATTGCAGACAGCATCAGCGCCGGACTTCCCAGAGACAGGATTAAAGCCATGAATGCGGTCAAACAAACGAATGGGGCGTTTGTTTGTGTCAGTGATAAGGAGATTCTGGCAGCTCTCATCAAATTGGCCAGGGGAAGCGGGGTTTTTGGGGAACCTGCGGGAGCAGCCGCATACGCGGGGTTGATTAAGTCACTTAACACCGATCTGGTTGGAAGAGACGAGACAATAGTGGTGATTAACACCGGAAACGGACTAAAAGATATAAACAGCGCCTTGAAAGCGACAAAAACTGTCGGTTCAGAACCGGTTGTTGTGGAACCCAGACCGGAAGCGTTGGATAAGGCTATCAGGAAGCTGGTACCAGTTCAATAACAGTGCAATTTCAATGTCATTAACGTAAGAATTATATATTTAATTCAACCTTATAGCCAGATTATAAGAATATTTAATTAATTGCAGGGATAACGGTAGGGCGGCCTTACATGGCCGCCTTTGGTTTCGCACTGGCGGGGATGTAACCCCATAAGCGCTTAAATAAGGATTTTCGAGATAAAGTTCAGTTTTTCAAAACGGTAGGGCGGCCTTACATGGCCGCCTTTGAGTTGGTTCTGGCGGGGATGTAACCCCGCCCTACCATTTGTATTCTGCCTTTTTAGTAGTCTAGGGAAGGTGCAAGACCTTAAGTTAATGGCATTAAGTGCAATTTAATGATTATCAAGGATATCTCAACGGAGAACAGATGATAGATTTAACAGTTAATAAAGAGGTTCTGAAACGAGCGGTTGAACGGGCTCGTATTAAAAATATTATTATTCCGACTTTTAAGCAACAACGAAACCCGGCACTGATTCCTAAGAAGATTGTGGAAAAGCTTAAAGGAATCGGTCTTTGGGATGTCGATCCCTTAAACCTGTTCCGCATTACCTGGAGCAACCAGCCGGTTGCCAATGGAGGAGGTTTCGGCGGAGTTAACTACCTGGAATTTCCCAAAGAGTTGACAGGTGTTGACGCCAGAATCGTTGCACTTGTTGGTAAATGGTTTCCCACAGGCGCTCACAAGGTGGGTGCTGCTTTTGGGTGCCTGGTTCCCCGTCTGGTCACCGGTCAGTTTGATCCCACTACCGAAAAATCGGTCTGGCCTTCCACCGGGAATTATTGTAGAGGGGGTGCGTATGATGCTGCCTTACTGGGCTGTGAGTCCATTGCCATCCTTCCGGAAGAGATGAGTTCGGAGCGCTTTGAATGGTTGAAATCGGTTGCCGGTGAAATCATCAAAACCCCCGGATCAGAAAGTAATGTCAAGGAGATCTTTGATAAGTGCTGGGAACTCAGGCAATCGGGGCAAGCTCTTTGTATTTTTAACCAGTTCGACGAGCTGGGCAATTATCTCTGGCATCATGAGATAACAGGACCTGCCATGGAAGAGGTTCTGAAAAGGATCATGGGTGAAAATGATCAATTCAGGGGAGTTATCTCGGCGACAGGTTCCGGTGGTACAATTGCTTCCGGCGATTACCTGAAGAAACTATATCCATTCAGTAAAATAGTTGCCAGCGAAGCCCTGCAATGTCCGACCTTATTGAACAATGGTTTCGGAGCTCATCGCATCGAAGGTATTGGCGATAAACATGTTCCCTGGATTCATAACGCCAAAAACACCGATTTTGTAGTGGCAATAGATGATGACATACCCATGAGTCTGATACGACTCTTCAATGAACCTAATGGTAAAGAATACCTTCTTGAAAAGGGTGTTTCCAAAGAATTGGTGGATAATCTGGATCTGGTTGGTATTTCCGGTGCCAGCAATCTGGCGAGCGCCATCAAATTTGCCAAGTACCATGAAATGACCGGAAACGATGTGGTGATGACAGTGTTGACCGACTCCATGGATATGTACCAGAGTCGCCTGCAGGAAATGACAGCAGAAAAGGGAGAATTCAGCAGCAGAGATGCAGCAGCCATTTATCAGTCTAAACTTCTGGATCTTTCCATCGATTATATGGAAGAACTAACTTATTATGGAAAAAAACGGATTCATAATTTAAAATATTACACCTGGGTGGAGCAACAGGGGAAAACCTATGAAGAGATCCAGCAGCAATGGTATGACGACAGTTATTGGACCTCAATCATTGACACTGTAGACAAAATCGATGAACTGATCGAGGATTTTAACAGACAAACGGGGTTAATGGATAACATTTAGCTATTGGCGGTTGGCAACTAGCTAATGACATTTGGAAATACAGTTATAAGTCCACTCCGAAAAGTCGATTTTCTTGTCATTCCGGCCTACGAGCCGGAATCCAGGTTTTTAGATTTTTGGTTAAATCTTATGGATGCCGGATCAAGTCCGGCATGACAGTGGTTAAGAATTTCCATGGTTTCTCGATTATTGAGTTAAAAGCTTAAAATCGAACATTATAATACTTTTCGTAGTAGACTGAGTTAAATTAAAAAAGAACAGGGAGACATCATAATGGACATCGATTTTCAGAAAGTTTTACAGAAGGCAAAAGAATACGAACCTCAGATTAGCAGATTTCTGAGAGATATGATCGCCATTCCCAGTGAAAGCTGTGGCGAAGAAGCGGTTGTTCGTCGTATTAAACAGGAGATGGAGGCTGTGGGATTCGACAAGGTTGAAATTGATCCCATGGGGAACGTGCTGGGAACCATTGGCAAGGGTAAACACCTGATTGCCATGGATGCACATATCGATACGGTTGGTGTTGGTAACCTTGATAACTGGAAATTTGACCCCTACAAGGGTTATGAAGATGATGAGACCATTGGCGGTCGTGGTGCCAGCGATCAGGAAGGGGGAATGGCTTCCATGGTGTATGCCGGTAAAATCATCAAGGATTTGGGTCTGGAGGATGATTACACTCTGCTGATTACCGGTACGGTACAGGAGGAGGACTGCGATGGGTTGTGCTGGCAGTATATCATCAAAGAGAGTGGAATTAAACCGGAATTTGTTGTTTCCACTGAGCCAACATCCTGCAGAATTGCCAGGGGACAGCGAGGAAGAATGGAAATTCGGGTTGATGTCAAAGGGATCAGTTGCCACGGTTCGGCACCGGAAAGAGGAGATAATGCCATCTTTAAAATGGCTCCGATTCTTTTGGAACTGCAGGAATTGCATAAAAATCTGATTTCGGATGATTTCCTGGGAAAAGGAACGTTGACGGTTTCAGAAATCTTTTATTCCTCCCCCTCCAGGTGCGCTGTGGCCGATGGCTGCAGTATTTCCATCGATCGGCGACTTACAGTCGGTGAAGACAAGGATTATGCCTTGAACCAGATCAGGGAACTACCTTCTGTCAAGAGCGCTAACGCAGTAGTATCCATGTATGACTACGCTCGACCGTCCTACACTAATCTTGTTTATCCGACAGACGCCTATTTCCCGGCCTGGGTATTGGAAGAGGATCATCGGGTTACTAAGTCATTAGTTGCAGGTTATAAATCGCTCTTTAAGGAAGACGCTGTGGTCGATAAGTGGACGTTTTCCACCAATGGGGTTTCGATCATGGGACTGTTTGGAATCCCCTGCATCGGTTTTGGTCCGGGTCATGAAGATCAGGCGCATGCTCCCAACGAAAAAACCTGGAAAAGCGAACTGGTTAAGGCTGCTGCTCTCTACGCGGTGATTCCAAAAATGTACCTGGCTAGCAGAAATTAACGTTAAGCAGTTGGCAAAACATTTTAAGGGTTAAACCTATGGAAAATTTTGCTGTCGTTGCCATTGGTGGCAACTCACTCATCAGGGACAAGGCTCACCGACGGGTTGAGGACCAGTATGAGGCTATAAAACAGACGGTGGTTAATCTGGTGGATATCATTGAACTTGGCTATAATATTCTGGTTACTCATGGTAATGGTGCCCAGGTCGGTTTCATACTACGAAGATCAGAAATTGCTTTTAAGCATGAAGGCTTGCATATCGTTCCCCTGGTGAGTTGCGTGGCTGACACCCAGGGAGCTATCGGCTACCAGATTCAGCAGGCTCTGAACAATGAATATCTGAAACGGGGAATTGACAGAAGAGCTGTTACCGTTGTCACCCAGGTTAAGGTGGATAAAAATGATCCCGCTTTTCAGAATCCGTCCAAACCGATCGGGGCGTTTTATACAAAAGAGGAGATTGACAGTCTGATGGAATCCAACCCGGGGTGGCAGTTGGTTGAAGATTCCGGGCGCGGGTTTAGAAGGGTTGTTGCATCACCAAAACCGGTCAAAATCATTGAAGAAGATGCAATCCGGTTACTGGTTGATCAGAACTTCACCGTTATTGCTGTCGGTGGAGGCGGAATTCCTGTTTTGGAAACGGAGCATGGGTTCCTGGAAGGTATTGATGCTGTCATCGATAAGGATTATGCCTCTGCCTTGCTTGCCAATGATCTGAAAGCTGATCTTTTAATTGTTTCCACCGGGGTTGAGAAGATCTGCCTCAATTTTGGCAAGCCTGACGAAAAGCCCCTGGATTCCATCTCAATTGAAGAAACCTATCAATATATTAAGGAAGGACACTTCGCTGAGGGAAGCATGCTTCCGAAAATAAAAGCGATTGTTTCCTTCCTGGAGAACGGGGGGAAAAAAGCCATCATCTCCCAACCCGAGACTCTCAAACTGGCAGTTTTGGGGAAAGCAGGAACTTGTATATATGGAAGGGGGAAATGAAAGTGATAACCTTCACTTTGAATGGAGAAAAAAGGCAGTTCAGCGGAGAAAAAAACACCTCTTTGCTACATTATCTGAGGGAGACAGAGGAGATCACTTCAACAAAGGATGGATGCTCCGGTCAGGGGGCTTGTGGTGCTTGTCTGTTAGAACTGAGTGGGAAAGCCGTCTTGTCTTGTCGAACAACAATGGCTGAAGTGGATAACGGTGAAGTTGTTACAATTGAGGGATTTGATCCCTATTTAAAGGATATCCTGGCCAAGGCCTTTGTTAAAAAGGGAGCAGTACAATGTGGTTTCTGTACTCCCGGATTTCTGTCCCGTACCAGAATTCTGCTGGAATCCAATCCAAATCCGACAAGAGAGCAGATTAAAAAAGCGTTAAGCCTCAATATTTGCCGTTGTACAGGGTATGTAAAAATCATTGATGCCATTCTCTATGCTTCAGAAAAGATAGCTGCCAGGGAAACCATAGAACTGAACGGAAATGGCAAAGTCGGAACCAGTCTGCCAAAAATCGATGCCTACCAACGTGCGTTGGGTCAAAGCCCATTTATTTCAGATATGAAGGTGGAGGGGATGCTGTTTGGGGCCTTAAAATTCAGCGATTTTCCCAGGGCTGAAATCATCGATATTAATATCTCCAAGGCGGAAAAACTGAAGGGCGTACACCGGATTTTTCTAGCGGAAGATATTCCGGGAGACCGCATCACGGGTCACCTGCTTGATGACTGGCCGCTGATGATCTGCAAGGGGGAAACCACGCGTTACATCGGGGACGTTATCGCCGGAGTCGTGGCTGATTCCGAAGAGATCGCCAGGGAAGCCTGCTCCCTGATTGACATTAGTTATCATGTTTTGGAACCGTTAACTGACATGCAAAAAGCGGAATCCAGCTTGATAAGGATTCATGAAAAGGGAAATCTGCTCAAAGAAACGGTTATCCGACGGGGCGAACCGATTGAAACTGTTCTTGAGAATTCCGATTTCTCGGTGAAGGCAACTTACCAAACACAGTTTGTCGAACATGGGTTTCTGGAAACAGAAGCTGCCCTCGCCCAACCATGGGACGAGGATGGCATAAAACTGTATGTTCAAAGCCAGGGGATCTATGAAGATCAATCATTGGTCTCCAGGATTTTGGGATTACCGATAGAGAAAGTTGATGTTACACTGGTACCGTCTGGCGGTGCTTTTGGTGGGAAGGAGGATCTGACCGTGCAGGGACATGCAGCCCTGTTCACTTATCACCTGCGAAAACCCGTTAGAGTCAGACTTACCAGGGATGAATCCATACGAATGCACCCCAAGCGGCACCCGCTGATTATGCAATATGAGCTGGGCTGCAGTAAAAAAGGCAGATTAACGGGATTAAAGGCCAGGATTATTGGAGATACAGGGGCATACGCCTCTCTCGGACCTTCTGTAATGAGTCGGGCCGCCGGTCATGCAGCGGGTGGCTATCATGTTCCCAGCGTGGATGTCATATCAAAAGCGGTTTATACCAACAATATCCCCTGTGGAGCCATGAGGGGATTTGGGGTTAACCAGGTGACCTTTGCCATGGAATGCGCGATCGATGAACTTTGTGAAAAGGGTGGGTTTGATCGCTGGCAATTTCGTTATGATAACGCCTTGCAACATGGACTGCAAACCACCACCGGACAAGTATTAAAAGGCGGAGTGGGATTAAAGGAAACGTTGCTGGCTGTCAAGGATGACTTTTACGAGGCGAAATACGTAGGGATAGCAGTCGGAATCAAGAATATCGGTTTTGGCAACGGTCTGGTGGATGAGAGTGAAACCCGGATTGACATCAAATCTGAAACCGAGATTATTCTCAGTCATGGCTGGACTGAAATGGGGCAGGGGATCGATACGGTCGCCACTCAGGTTTTTTGCCAGGAGACAGGGCTTGATCCCTCGCTGATTAAGATAAATCATAGCACAACGGCCGATGTGATTGGCGGAACAACAACTGCAAGTCGGGGAACTTTTTTATTGGGAAACTCGGTAATAGCAGTTGCAAAAAAACTGAATGAAGATTTGAAGAAGTCCCCTTTAAAAAAACTGGTTGGAAGAACCTACCGGGGAACTTGGCGTTGCGACTGGACCAAAAAACCGGAGGAGGGTCAGGAAGTTGTTTCACATGTTACATACGGCTACGCGACTCAGGTTGTGATTCTGGATGAAAACGGAGCTGTAGAGAAAATTATTGCAGCCCATGATGTCGGCCGGGCGATCAATCCCGTATTACTGGAAGGTCAGATCGAGGGAGGAGTGGTGATGGGATTGGGATACGCTTTTTCCGAAAATTTGCCTCTTGAGAGTGGGATCTTAAAAAACACCAAATTTGGGAAACTGGGGATTCCCCGTATTAATAAAATTCCGGAGATCGATGTCCGTATCATCGAGGTTGAAGATCCCCATGGACCCTATGGTGCCAAAGGAATTGGAGAGATCGGACTTGTACCGACCGCTCCGGCAGCTGCCAATGCCTTGTATCAATTTGATCGACAACGTCGGTACCGGTTACCTCTTAAAAAGGTATAAAAATGACACTTTATCTTAAGAATGCACTCCATATTGACTGGAAGACCCTCAATTTTAAAGAAGCTCATATTGCTGTCTCAACTCTCAAGGAAGACTCCCTTAAGCTGATTGAACAGTTGCCTCCTGCCGACGAACTGGCCAAACAGGACACGATTTTAGACTGCAGAGGCAAGCTGGTTACCAGAGCCTTTGGATGTGGACACCACCATATCTATTCGACCCTGGCTCGGGGAATGCCTGCGCCATTAAAAACTCCCCGGAATTTTGTAGAGAAACTGGAATATGTCTGGTGGCATATCGATAAAAACCTGGATCTGGAAATGATACAGGCCAGTGCACTGGCTTCGGCATTATTCTGTGCCAAAAACGGAGTGACGTTTGTGGTTGACCATCACGCTTCACCATTTTCTGTTAAAGGATCACTGGCAACTATCAGAGACGCGTTTGATGCTGTTGGGATTTCTCACCTGCTATGCTATGAGATTTCCGATCGTGATGGAGAAACCTCGACTCTTGAAGGGTTGGCTGAAACAGATGAGTATCTTAGCGGCGGAAATCAGGGATTAGTGGGTCTCCATGCTTCATTTACCGTTGGTGACAATACTCTTGGGAAAGCAGTAGAACTGGCGACGAAGCATAATTCAGGCATTCATATCCATGTGGCAGAGGATCAGGCTGATCAGAAACAGTGCCTGGAAACTCATCAAAAACGTGTGATTGAAAGACTGTCCGCATCGGGTGCTCTTAAACTACCGAAAACCATTCTGGGCCACTGCATTCACCTGGATAAAACCGAACAGAATTTATTAAAGGATTCAAATGCCTGGGTAGTGGAAAATGTGGAGAGCAATCTGAATAACAATGTCGGATTGGCTAATTACGGATTGTATGGCGATAGAATTATGCTGGGAACCGACGGGATGCATTCGGATATGCTGAGGAGTGCCAAGGCCGCCTTTTTTGTCGGGCAAACCACTGAAGGTATCGATTTTCCCGGAATTTACCAGCGTTTCCGCAATGTTCATGCCTACCTGGAGAGTAATGGATTTAAAGGCGATAGTGATAATAACCTGGTTGTGCTCGATTATGATCCACCCACAGAAATCACAGCAGACAATTTCCTGGGCCATTTTCTATTTGGACTGGACAGCCGGCATGTGGAAAGTGTGATCTCCAATGGGAAACTGATTGTAAAGGAAGGAGAACTCCAGACCATGGACGAAGCTGAAATCCTGACCTTTGCCAGGGAGATGGGAACAAAGTTATGGGAGAAACTGAAGCGGAAATAAATAAAATATGGTTAGCTAAAAACAAGGATTACGGTAGGGCGGGGTTACATCCCATAAGTGCTCAAATAAGCACATTTTGCCAAGAGTAGGGATTACGGTAGGGCGGGCTTACATCCCCGCCAACAGGTACCAAAAGGCGTCCAGGTAGGGCAGCCCTGCCATAAATTTTGTATGGTTTATATAATTTTAGCAATCGCGCCAACATATATATAACAGTCCCTTTAAGGGACATCTTGAAAAAAGCCCCGGTTTTTCAGGGGGATCATTTAACTCAACAACGAATTGCTTCCCGGAAAGGATGATACTGTAACCGGGGTGTTTACTTATTAACAATTAACAATTAGAGGAAGTATGGACAGAATAGGGATTCAAGAGAAAATCAGGTCACTGTCAACAAAGAAGATCCAGAACATGTACCTCAACGATTTTCTGCTCACCTGGGATAAAACCATGGATGAGCTTGGAGCTGTCTTTCAGGTGGCAGAGATATTAAGGGATATGAGAAACAACAATATTTCGCCCAAGGTATTCGATACCGGTCTTGCTGTTTCCATTTTTCGGGATAATTCCACTCGCACCCGTTTCAGCTTTGCTTCTGCCTGTAATCTGCTGGGGTTGACTATTCAGGATCTGGATGAGGGTAAATCTCAGATTGCCCATGGCGAAACGGTAAGAGAGACAGCCAACATGATATCATTCATGGCCGATGTTATCGGTATTCGAGACGATATGTATCTGGGGGCCGGTCATACATACATGAAAGAGGTCTCAGCATCCGTTTACCAGGGATACCTGGAAGGAGTGTTGCCACAGCGACCAACCCTGATAAATCTTCAATGTGACATTGATCATCCCACTCAAACCATGAGTGATGCTCTGCATCTCATCAATCACTTTGGGGGGATTGAGAACCTGAAGGGAAAGAAAATAGCGATGACGTGGGCTTATTCACCCTCTTACGGGAAACCGCTGTCAGTTCCTCAAGGGGTTATCGGCCTGATGACTCGGCTGGGAATGGATGTGCGGTTTGCTTATCCGGAGGGTTATAATGTAATGTCAGAGGTTGAGAATCTGGCTGAGAGAAACTGTCACCAAAGTGGCGGTTGCTTTACCAAATTCAACTCCATGGAAGAAGCGTTCAAAGATGCTGATATTGTTTACCCAAAGAGTTGGGCCCCCTACCATGTGATGGAGGAGCGAACCAAATTGTTGAAGGTGCAGGATCATGACGGTTTGAAAAAACTGGAGAAAAAATGCCTTGAAAGCAACAAGAAGTTTAAGAACTGGGAATGTACCGAGAAACTTATGGCAACCACTAATAACGGTGAAGCCTTGTACATGCACTGCTTACCTGCCGATATCACCGGAGTTAGTTGTGAGCAGGGCGAGGTGGCAGCATCCGTATTTGATCGCTACAGGGTGCCGCAGTACATTCAGGCTAGTTATAAACCGTATGTTATTGCCGCCATGATTTTTCTCAGCAAGTTTAACCAACCGGCTGAGCGATTAATGTCCATCTTGGAGGGCAACACAAGCCGTTGGGGATGATCAATACTATCTTTATCTGACAGCCGATAACGGCAAAACGTCCGACTTCAACTTAAGGGGTTTTATGAGTGACACCTTCACCTGCTACCCAATCGAAAACATGGTGCAATGGATCCTGGCCGAAGAAAAAACCGGGACTATATTTGGAATTCCCAGGGAACTATTTTTTGTGCCAGGCAGATCCGACCCATTTAAGATAAGTCGCTACGGGAAAACTCTGGAAACGCCAATTGGAGTAGCGGCAGGCCCTCACACCCAGTTGTCTCAGAATATCATTTCAGCCTGGCTGACCGGAGCTCGTTACATGGAGCTTAAGACTGTCCAGGTGTTGGATGAATTGTCTATTACCAAACCCTGCATCAAAATGGAGGATGAAGGTTACAACTGTGAATGGTCACAGGAACTGAAGCTGCATCAGTCCTATGATGAATACCTCAATGCCTGGATTATCCTCCATCTGCTCAAGGATAAATTCGGTTGGGGAGAAGAGGATCAGCGGGGATTCATCTTTAATATGAGTGTGGGGTATAACCTGGAAGGTATTCTAACTAAATCGGTTCAGCAATTCCTCAATAACCTTGGCGACTGTAGCAAGGAAAAGGCTAAAAAGATCAAATCTCTTTCTAGAATCTATCCGCGAATAAAAGAGATCAATATTCCCAATTGTATCTCCGATAATATCACCATCTCCACCATGCACGGTTGTCCGCCCAATGAGATCGAAAAAATCGGACGATATTTCATCGAAGAGAGGAAACTGCATACCACCATTAAACTCAACCCTACCTTGTTAGGCCCGGAACGGTTAAGAGACATTCTCAATTCAAAACTGGGGTTTGATGTCAGTGTTCCTGATGAGGCGTTTGAACATGATCTTAAATTTGATGATGGCGTTGTCTTGATCAAAAATCTGATTGAGAGCGCCAGCGAAGCGGGTGTCGAGTTTGGGGTAAAACTGACTAACACGCTGGAAACGCTGAACAGAAGGGGAAATCTGCCGGAGAACGAAAAAATGGTCTACATGAGCGGTCGACCATTGCATGCCATCAGTATTAATGTGGCTGCAAAACTGCAAGCCTGTTTTGAAGGATCATTGAATCTTTTTTTCTCCGCAGGAGTAGACTGTTTTAATGTTGCCCGTGTTCTCTCCTGTAATTTGATGCCGATAACTGTTTGTTCCGATATCCTGAAACCGGGGGGGTATACTCGTCTCGGTCAGTATCTGGAGACGATTAAGAAAAGTATTCGCCAAAGTGAAGCTGAGAATATCAGGGAATATATCTGTAATCTGGCCAACCAACAACAGAATACTGCAAAATCCGGATATATAAATCTGGTCAAGTATGCAGCGGAAGTTGTCACCGACGAGCGTTATTACAAGAGTCAGTTTCCATACGAAAATATCAAAACGGATCGGGAGTTATCGCTGTTTGATTGCACCCTGGCTCCCTGCCTGTCCACCTGCCCAACAGAGCAGGATGTTCCGTCCTATATTGCTTATACAGCTGCCGGAGAATATGAAAAAGCGCACCAGGTAATTCTTCAGACCAATCCTTTTCCCAGTGTTCAGGGACAGGTTTGCCATCAACCCTGTCGATCAAAATGCACAAGAATTAACCTGGATACTCCCTTAAAGATCAGAGAGCTTAAACGATTCATTGCCGAGCAAAACAAAGACAGTAGAAATCTGAATAAAAAACCTGCAAACGGATTGAAAACTGCAATTATTGGAGCCGGACCATCGGGATTGTCCTGTGCCTTTTTCCTGGCACTGGAAGGGTTTGCTGTGGATATATTTGAAGCCAGGTCGGTATCAGGCGGAATGGCTGCTAATGCTATCCCGGAATTCAGATTGGACAATCAAAGCCTGCAATCCGATATCGACCGCATAATTTCCCTGGGAGTCAATATCCATCACAATTCACCCGTTGATCGGGAGCGATTTGAAGTCATTCGCAGTGAATATGATGCCCTGTATGTAGCCATTGGTGCACAAAGCTCAATGAAAATGGGAATCCCCGGGGAAGATGCGAAAGGCGTTTTTGATCAGCTCGACTTTTTACGTCAGGTCAAAAGCAGGGAGATACCAGCAATGGGTGACCAGATTGTGGTCATCGGTGGCGGAAACTCTGCCATGGATGCTGCTAGAACTGCCAGACGACTTGTGGGATCTGAGGGTACCGTGACGATTCTTTACAGAAGAACACAAAAAGAGATGCCTGCGGATTTCGAAGAGATCGAAGAAACAGTTCGGGAGGGAGTTAAAATTGTGGAATTGGTGGCACCGGAGCAGATTATTACCAGAGAGGGGCAAGTCATTGGGATCGAATGCGCACAGATGAAACTTGGAGATATTGATGCCAGCGGACGTCCAAAACCGGTCAAGATTAAAGACTCCCTATTGCGATTTAATGCGGATATCGTTATACCCGCCATTGGCCAGAAAGTTAAACTTGATTTTTTCCCAAAAAATAAACTGGCTGTTGATCCTTCAACCCATGAAACGGAGTTGAAGTCAGTTTTTGCAGGAGGGGATGCTGTCAGAGGGGCTTCAACCCTCATTGACGCAATTGCGGACGGTAGAAAAACAGCAGAAAATATTATAAAAAGTTTCTTGCGGGGGACAGAAACAATTATCGATAAAAAAACGACGCAAAACCGGACACTTGCAGAATACTATCAAAACCTGGCCCATCGCGACCTGAAGCCGACTCCTCAAATGTCGTCGTTTTCAGCTCCACTTGACTTTAACCTGGTTTCTCAATCGCTTACTGAAAGCGAGGCCCTAAGGGAAGCCCAGAGATGCCTGGCTTGCGATCAATTCTGCTTAATCTGTACGACAGTTTGTCCCAATCGGGCCAATATAGCGGTTTCGGTAAAACCTTTTGACTTACCGCTGCAAACTGCTTACAAAAATGGAGGTCGAATTAAAATAGAAAGCAGTGGAATCCTCCGTGTAGAGCAACCTTTGCAGATACTAAATATCGAGGATTTTTGTAATGAGTGTGGTAATTGCACTTCGTTCTGCCCGACTTCAGGCGCTCCATACAAAATAAAACCAAAACTGTGCCTGTCGGAAAAATCCTTTCTCAATACCAAAAATGGATTATTTATCAATGGAAATCAATTGGTTGTGAAGGTTGGAAACAATCCCTTCAATATCACACTAAAAGACGATAAACTGTGTTACGATAGCGCCGATGCAACGGCTGATTTTGATACCGGGAGTTTTCAATGCACGAGGTTTGAGTTTAAGAATCCCGATATTAAACATTACAATCTTGAAAAAGCAGTTATTTTTGGGTTTTTATTTGTGAATATACATGAGTTAACCCTTTTTATTAACACCTGATTTCATTTTAAAAGACTATCTGAAACGGGACATAATATGATTAAAACATTCTACAAACCGACCTCTTTGGAGGAGGCTCTTCTTCTGAAGGAAAAACATGAGAATCTGGTTGCCTGGTTTGCAGGAGGAACTCACATCAACCATTTTGAATTCAAAGCTCATTATGATCAGGTTATCAGTCTGGAAGGATTAGGTCTGTTTTTTATCCATACCAAAACCAACCAGACGTCGGTGGGAGCTATGGTCACGTTGCAGAAACTGGCTGATAACAGCCTTATTCCTGAGTGTTTACGATGGGCCGCATTCATGGCAGCCCCCAGAACGATCAGGAACATGGCTACAGTGGGAGGAGACATTGCAACAGGTGGCAAAGGAACACGACTCACTCCCTGCCTGATGGCCCTCAATGCTGTAGTAGAAACAGCCGATGGTAAGACGCAACCGATTGAGGACTATGTCAGTCAAGATAGCAAGGAGCTGATTTTAAAAATAATTATTCCTTCAAGCGAGATCATTTGTGTTGCTAAACAGCTTACCCTGAAGGCAAACGGTCCTGTTCTCGCCAGCACCGCTGTTAGTATGAAAAAGACGGAAGATCCCGATTTGAAAGATGTTGTTGTTGCCATAGGTACTATAGAAGGCGTTCCACGGAGATTGGAGGAGATCGAGAAAGGCGTAATTGATCAAACATTGGCTGATAGAGAATCTATCGAAAAAGCGGTAGCAGATGTTCTAAACCCGGAATCAGATCAGTTTGGCTCCCGTGACTATAAAAAACATATTACAAGCGTGGCTATTGCTGATTCAATCATAAGTTGCTTGGAAAGGGGGTAAACTATGGAAGTCAGGTTTAAACTTAATGGAAGGCAACAGAAGGTTATTACCAGCCCGGGAGAGAATGCCCGTCTGTTGCTACAAAAGCTTGGTATCCGTTCAGTCAGAAAGATCGAGGAACCCAGTGGATTTCCAGGTGGGGACATTATTCTGCTCGATAAAAAAGCAGTTAGTGCCGGCTTGCTGGTCGCTGCGCAGTTAGATGGCCATGTTGTCAAGACGATTGAATCCTTACATAAAAATGGAAAACTGTCACCCGTACAGTCCGCCTTGGTTAAGGTCGGTGTTGTTCAGTCTGCCTACAACGCACCCGCAGCAGCCCTGATCCTGACAGAGCTTCTGAGTCGCAAGCCGGACCCAAACCGTAATGATATAGTCGATGCTCTCTCCTGCATTTTTATTCGCGATACGGGATATGAACAATATTTTAAGGCGGTGGAGATTGCAAAAGAATGGATAAAGGACCCTGATTTTCAGCCTCAAATAACCCGGGAATTTAGGGAAGACTTAAGAATTATTGGCAAATTGCATCCAAAAGTGGATGGTCCGCAGCTGGTGATGGGAAAACGGGCTTATGTGGAAGATATTGTCCTGCCCGGTAGTCTTATACTGAAAATGCTGCGTAGTCCATATGCTCACGCCTATATCAGCCATATCGATACCGCTGAGGCAGAAAGCACTCCCGGTGTGGAAATGGTGATAACCTACAAAAACTGTCCGGATGTTTATTTTACAACGGCCGGGCAGGGTTATCCAGAACCGTCTCCCCACGATCGAAAAATGTTTGGCCAAAAGGTCAGACACGTCGGTGACAGAGTCGCGGCCGTTGTCGCTGAATCCGAAGAGATTGCAGAAAAAGCCCTGTCAAAAATCAAGGTGGATTATGAGATACTGCCGCCCGTGTTTACCATAGACGATGCTGAAGCAGAAGGTGCCTCCGTTGTTCATAACAGTGATATCTCTTACATCAGCGAAGCCCCTGATAACCTCGAAGCATATAATCGGCAGATTGATAAAAGAGATGGCAAGATCATCTATCCTTTCCCTATTGGAGCAGATCCTCATAAAAATCTTGCTTCCAGTGTCAGCAATGGGATCGGTGATACGAAAAAAGGGTTTGAAGAGGCCGATGTTATTATTGAAAGGGACTATAAGACCTCCCAGGTGCACTGCACACCATGCGAACCGCATACGGTTTACACCAGAATGGAAGGAGATCGTCTGGTTGTTCACGCTTCGACGCAAGTGCCATGGCATGTACGTAGGAATATTGCCAAAGTTCTTGGAATCAGTGAAAATAAAATCAGGGTACATAAAGAACGTGTTGGCGGGGGTTACGGAGCCAAGCAGGATATCCTCCTGGAGGATGTAGCTGCGTTTGCCACCTGGAAAACAGACCGGCCGGTTTTCTATCAGTTTACACGGCAGGAAGAGTTTATTGCCAGCAGCAGCCGCCATCCCATGGATATTAAAGTAAAGCTGGGAGCAAAAAAGGATGGAACCCTTACGGCAATTGATATGAAAGTAAGGGCTAATACCGGACCGTACGGGAATCATTGTTTAACGGTTCCCATGAATGCTTGTTCCAAGTCTTTACCCTTAATTATGTGCCCCAATATGTCGTTTGATGTCCGGGTTTTTTACTCCAATATATTTCCGACCGGCGCCTACCAGGGTTATGGTGCTCCGCAGGGATCATTTGCATTGCAAACGGCTCTGGGAGAGCTGGCTGCTGAACTTAAAGTGAATCATGCGGAATTGATCGAAAAGAACCGGGTGCGTGAAGGATCAGTACTGGAAATCTTGAAATGCCTGGGTGAAGGACAGGAAGGCAATGTGGTGGAAGTAGCCAGCTGCGGTCTGGGTTCAGCACTGAAGAAGGGACTGAAATCAATCGAATATGGCAAAAAGGAGGAAAGCGACAATCCGGACATAAAAATCGGCAAGGGGATGGCGATTGTTCAGCAGGGGTCAGGATTACCAGGTCTGGATCAGTCAAATGCCAGGGTAACCCTAGTATCAGACGGTTCACTGATTGTTCATACCGGTGGCGCAGATATCGGAACCGGGTTGGATACTGTTTGCGCCAAGATTGCAGCAGAAACCCTCTGCATAGAGATGAGTCGAACAACCGTTATTTCAGGCGATACAGATAACACTCCTTTTGATACCGGAGCTTATGCCTCCAGCGGCACTTACTTTTCAGGAAATGCTGTAAAAAAAGCTTCTGAAGAATTAAAATCGGCCATCCTTAAACGTGCTGCTGAAATATTGAAGGAACCCGTTAAAAACTTGGTATTGGAGTATCCGGGGATGGTGAAAAGTATAAAGAAAAGCATGTCTTTTTACGAAATTGCCCATAACTCGGAGAGTGGAACCGGCTCCGGTCAACTGGTCGGACATGCTTCTTATACCACCCATGATACGGCGTTGCCATATGGTGCCCATTTCTGTCAGGTTGCAATCAATACAAGGACAGGGAAGATTAAAGTCCAAAGATATCACGCCTATATGGATTGCGGAACCCCCATCAACCCGGAAATGGCAGAGGGACAAGTTTATGGCGGGATCTTAAAATCCATCGGGCATACACTCTGGGAAGAGATGAGAATGGATGAAAAAGGAATCTGCCTGAATCCCGATCTTAAAAGCTATGGTGTCCCCATGATCAGGGATATCCCTGATGATTTTAAGGTGGAATTTATTCCAACGGACGATCCCTATGGACCCTATGGAGGAAAATCCATATCCGAAGTTAGCACCAATGGTGCCGCTTGTGTGATCGCTATTGCCATTCACGATGCTGTTGGTGTCTGGATGAGAGAATGGCCCTTTACAGCGGAAAAACTGTTGAAGGCAATGGGGAAGATTAAATCAAATGAATAAGCCACTTTTTCAGCACACCATCTGCATCAAGGGTGCCGGTGAAATGGCCAGCGGGATTGCCTGTCGACTTCATAAAGCGAATTTTAAAAAGATTGCCATGCTTGAAACGGACAACCCATCAGCTGTCAGGCGTCGGGTTTCTTTCAGTGAGGCTGTATACGATGGATCTCAGACGGTGGAAGGGATATCTGCGGTGAATATCAACGGCTTGGAAGAGATGGAATCAGCCTGGGAGACAGGGCGGATAGCCATTGCGATTGATCCGGATTGGCAGCTTCTCGGATACCCTTTTGATGTGGTTGTCGATGCCATCTTGGCCAAAAAAAATCTGGGAACCTGTTGCAGAGATGCCAGGCTAGTTATCGGATTAGGTCCGGGATTCACGGCGGGGAAAGATGTTGATTATGTCATAGAAACCCAGCGAGGACACAACCTGGGGCGAGTATTAGAAAAGGGGAGCGCAGTCGACAACACAGGAATACCGGGAAATATAGGTGGTTATACTTCCGAGCGTGTATTGAGATCCCCGGGTGAAGGATTTTTCAAACCCCAGAAAGAAATTGGTGATCTGGTTGAAAAAAATACCGTCCTTGGCGTGGTGGGAGACTCTCCTGTCCAGGCGCAGATTGGTGGTGTCGTAAGGGGGCTGATCAGGGGAGATATAAAGGTGTATAAAGGAATGAAACTGGGAGATGTCGATCCAAGAGGAAACCCGGAATACTGCAGCACCGTTTCGGAAAAAGCACGGGCTTTGGGTGGCGCCGTGTTGGAAACGATTCTGAAACGTTTTAACCATTAATGAGTTACGGCAATTTAACCACAATTGAAGCTATCATGTGTCGTAAAAAAAATCGAAAAAAGGAAACAAAATGGCTGTAGGCAAAGCTGTTAATCGAGTGGATGCAATTGCAAAAGTCACCGGGCGGGCCCGATACACCGATGATTTTTACCGTCCGGGAATGCTGGTTGCGAAATATTTTCGCAGTAATATCGCCCACGGGAAGGTAACCCGGATCGATATAAATAAAGCCAGATCGCTGCCCGGTATTGAGGCAGTTTTTACATTTGAGGATGTTCCCAATATCAAGATTGCCACAGCCGGTCATCCTTATGCCTTGGATCCAAGCCACAAAGACGTGGAAGATAAGCTAATGCTGACCCGGGATATTCATCACCTGGGAGATGAAATTGCTGTTGTGGTGGCAACGGATGAGTTTATCGCCGAGAAAGCTCTGTCGTTAATTGAGGTGGAGTACGAAGAATATGAAGCATTGACAACGGCCGAGAAAATCCTGGCTGCCGACGCCAGGGCTATTCATGGAGGAACAGGTAACATTGTCGGGGAACACCAATATGAATGCGGCGGTAAACTGGCAGATGCCTTCTCCAAATCGGACCTGATTCATGAGGGTACCTATATCACCAACATGGTGCAGCATGTTCATATTGAGAATCATACTGCTTTTGCCTATATGGATGATCTGAAGCATATTGTCATCGTCTCTTCCACTCAGATTCCTCATATCGCCAGACGTATTGTGGGACAGGCCCTGAATATTCCCTGGGGAAATGTGCGTGTCATCAAACCTTATATCGGTGGAGGGTTTGGCAATAAGCAGGATGTAATACTGGAGCCGATGGTGGCTTTTTTGACTGCCAGACTGGATGGAAGACCGGTAAAAATAACCCTCAGCCGCGAAGAGTGCATGCTCTGCACCCGAAATCGACACCCCATGGAATTGAAGGTTCGGTTGGGTTCAAATAAGGACGGGACTGCCAAAGCCCGTCATCTTGAGGTTATTTCGCTGACCGGAGGCTATGCTTCACATGGGCATTCAATTGCTGCAGCCGCTGGCAGCAAAAGCTGTCTGTTATACCCGAGAATGGCACAGGGGTACCATGCCAGAACCCTTTACGCCAATATCCCAGTTGGCGGGGCAATGCGTGCTTATGGATCGCCACAGATCATCTTTGCCATTGAGTGTGCCATGGAAGAAATGGCGAGAAAGCTGAACATAGATCCGGTGGAATTCAGGCTGAAGAATGCTGCAAAGCAGGGGGATATCAACCCGTTTTCCGAAAAGCCTATCTCCAGTTGCGGATTAATTGAGTGTTTGGAAAAAGGGAAAAAACTTATTCAATGGGACGATAAAAAGATTGAATATGCCAATCATAAAACAGGCAATTATCGAAAAGGCCTGGGGGTTGCCTGTTTTAGTTACGGAACCGGAACTTATCCTGTGTGCGTTGAAATTGCAGGGGCTCGCATCATCCTTAACCAGGATGCTTCAGTCCATGTACAAACGGGAGCAACAGAGATCGGTCAGGGTTCAGACACTGCGGTGGCGCAAATGGCTGCTCAGACCCTTGGAATTCCGGTGGAGACTGTTCACATCGTATCGACGCAGGATACGGATGTTACACCATTCGATACCGGTGCATATGCATCGCGTCAGGCCTATGTCGTCGGTAATGCCGTCTTTAAGGCTGCCACCCAATTGAAACGGAAAATACTGGAATTTGCAGCATTACTGACCGGCTTGGAAGCTCAGGAACTGGATGTTGCCTCGGGCGCGGTTGTTCACATTAAGAAGGACGGTCAACCGGTTATTTCGCTCAAGGATCTGGCAATGGCTTCATATTATGAGAAGGACAAGGGGGGACAATTAACAGCTGATGTTTCCCATAAAACCACCACCAATGCTCCCACCTTCGGTTGCACCTTTGTGGATCTCACAGTGGATGTGGCACTATGTAAGGTTACTATTAACGAGTTGTATAATATTCACGACTCCGGCGTTATTCTGAATCCAATAATGGCAAGAGGTCAGGTTGAGGGCGGCGTTGCCATGGGAATCGGTGCGGCACTTGCCGAGCAGATATTGATCGATTCAACAACCGGATATGTCTACAATAACAATATGCTTGATTATAAGGTACCGACCTTTATGGACATTCCTGATATTGGATGTGAATTTGTGGAGACGGTGGAACCGACAGCCAGTTATGGTAATAAATCACTGGGGGAACCACCTATCATTTCACCACCACCGGCCATAAGGAATGCCATTTTGGATGCAACCGGGGTGGCGATTAACGAGCTTCCCATGTCTGCACAAGTCTTATTCAGGCACTTCAAGGAATTTGGATTGATCTAACTAACGGGTTACAGGAAAAACATGTTTCACATCGAAAGTTACGAAAAAGCGGAATCGGTTGCTCATGCCATCGAGCTACTAAAAAACAACCCACAGGCCCGTCCCATTGCCGGTGGTACTGACGTTCTGATTCGTCTACGGGAAGGAAAAGAGGGATTCAGACATCTGGTTGATATCCATGGACTAAGCGATTTAAAACAGTGCCATATTCTGGAAAACGGCAGTCTGACAATTGGATCAGGCGTGACCTTTACGGAAGCAACTCTATCGGATCTGATTAAACAGAACATACCTATTCTGGTTACGGCGGCTTCAACTGTGGGAGGTCCCCAGGTCAGGAATGTTGCAACTTTTGGTGGCAACATTTGCAATGGTGTCACCAGTGCCGACAGTGCATCTGCCTTCATGGTGCTGAACGCTCTCCTTCAACTGGAAGGAAAAGAAGGGATACGACAAGTTCCCATTTCCGAGTTTTATCTGGGTCCGGGTAAAGTGGATCGAAAACAGGATGAGATCCTCACCAAATTTATTATCACTCCGGAAAATTACAAAGGATACCTGGGACATTACCACAAGTATGCCATGCGCAATGCCATGGACATTGCCACTATCGGATGTGCTGCGGCCTGTAAAATTGAAGACAATGTTCTGAAGGATATTCGTCTTTCATACGGTGTAGCGGGACCTGTTCCCATCCGTTGTCCTCAGACGGAACAGGCCGTTAAAGGTCAGTCAGTCTCCTTGCAGTTGATAAACGATATTAAAAGAATGGTAGAAAAGGATGTGAATCCCAGGACATCATGGCGCGCGTCTAAAGAGTTCAGACTGCAAATTATAAGGGAACTGGCCGGTCGTGTCGTTGAGAAAATTATAAAAGATTCAGGAGGTAGACTAAATTGAACAGGAAAATAACATTTATCGTAAATGGGAAAAAACGGATGTTGGATGTTGATGTACGCAGGTCTTTACTGGAAGTTTTAAGAGACCAGTTAGGGTTGACCAGTATAAAACAGGGTTGTGGTGTCGGGGAGTGCGGTGCCTGCTCGGTGCTGGTAGATAACCTCCTGGTTGATGCCTGTATTTACCTGGCCGTTTGGGTGGACGGGAAATCTGTTCGTACGGTTGAAGGGGAAAGCATAGACGGAAAATTATCCAACGTCCAGGAGGCATATGTTGAAGAGGGTGCAGTACAATGCGGATTTTGCACTCCCGGGTTTGTGATGGCGTCTACTTCCTTCGTGGAAAAATACAGGGGCAAGGAGATAAACAGGGAAGATATTTGTCGGGAACATGCAGGCAATATCTGTCGCTGCACCGGCTATAAAAGCATTGTAAACGCAGTCGAAAAGAGTCTTAAAGGGGATTAGACCATGCATTTTAAGATCGAACCAAGACCTCAGCCATCCGAAATAATGAAATACGGGTCTCCCTTGTTATCAGCCATGCTGATGGCGGCCAGTGGTATTATCATTTTTTCCATTCTCGGGAAAGACCCTTTAGAGGCGTTTCATACTTTTTTTATCGAACCGATAAATGATTTTTATGGCATTGGAGAGCTTTTTATAAAAGCGGCTCCCTTGATGCTGATAGGCGTCGGACTGGCAATAGGTTTCAGAGCCAGTATCTGGAATATTGGGGCAGAAGGGCAGTTGACTGTCGGGGCAATAGCCGGTGGAGGTGTTGCACTGCTGTTTTTCGAGAGTAATAGCGCTTTTATTCTACCATTAATGTTCCTGGCCGGAGCGATGGGTGGCATGGTCTGGGCTTCCATTCCCGCTTTTCTTAAAACAAGGTTTAATACCAATGAGATTCTGGTCAGCCTGATGTTGAATTATGTGGCCATTCTGTTATTAAGCTACCTGGTACATGGTCCCTGGAAAGATCCGACCGGTTACGGTTTTCCCCAGTCCCGGTTGTTCAGTGATTCAGCAATACTACCGATAATCTTGGAAGGGACACGCCTTCATGCCGGCATCATGTTTTCTTTTCTTTCTGTGATTATCGGCTGGTTTTTTCTGCAACGAAGTTTTTTCGGTTACCAGATTCAGGTGGCGGGTTTGGCCTATAAAGCGGCTCACTACGCCGGATTTAAACATAAAACCCTGATCTGGGTGGGATTGCTATCTGGAGGACTGGCAGCCGGTTTGGCGGGTTCTATTGAGATTGCTGGACCCATCGGCCAGTTATTACCGCATGTTTCACCGGGCTATGGATATGCAGCCATAATCGTAGCGTTTGTGGGACGCTTGCATCCTTTTGGAATATTTCTGTCCAGTTTGCTAATGGCTTTATTGTATCTGGGAGGAGAGTCAGGGCAGATGATCCTTGATCTGCCATCGGCAGTTACAGGCGTTTTTCAGGGAATGCTGCTATTTTACTTGTTGGCAACCGATCTGCTGGTTAATTACAGAATCCGTATCAAATCCGGCAGGCAGAAAGCTCTCGCCAGATAATGACTAAATATTTACCGGATTCAAAAGTACATATAATAATAGCTGCGAATGTCCGAAAAGGACTTGGCGATAAAGTCAACACAATACACACTTTTAAGCTGATCACACCCCCATTCAGGAGGATTTGAGGTGACATTAGATACCATTATTTCCATTTTCATTGCAGCGATTGCAGCAGGAACGCCGCTGGTTTATGCGGCCCTGGGTGAATTAATCACGGAAAAATCAGGTGTATTAAACCTGGGCGTGGAAGGGATGATGTTGGTAGGTGCTGTCGCCGCTTTTATTATCAAGGCCAATACCGGTAGCCTCTTCCTGGCTGTTTTGGGAGGAATGGCAGCAGGGGCGTTTATGGCTTTGATATTTGCTGTTATCACGCTAACTCTGATGGCAAACCAAGTGGCCACCGGATTAGCTTTAACTATTTTCGGTATTGGCCTGAGTGCTTTCATTGGGTTGAATTACACCAGTGTTGCACTGGAAGCCCTACCGAAAATTCAGATTCCATTGCTCAGCGATATACCTGTAATTGGAAGGCTTTTGTTCTCATTTGACATCCTGATTTACCTTTCGTTTGTTTTATTTGGGCTGTTAAGTTGGTTTCTTTACAAAAGTCGGCCAGGTTTAATTCTAAGAGCAGTTGGAGAATCGCCTCATTCGGGTCATGCATTGGGTTTTTCTGTTATTGGTATTCGCTACCTGGCAGTTTTATTTGGAGGTGCAATGGTCGGTATTGGCGGGGCTTATTTAGCTATCGCTTACACCCCGATGTGGGTGGAAGGGATGACATCGGGGCGCGGCTGGGTAGCATTAGCCCTGGTTGTTTTTGCTACATGGCGTCCTGCTCGTGTTATGGCCGGTGCTTACCTTTTTGGGGGAGTTACGATCCTGCAATTTCACATTCAGGGATTCGGAATCGATGTTCCCTCCCAGTTCCTTTCCATGCTGCCGTATTTGGCAACCATTCTAGTTTTGGTAGTTATTTCAAGGGATATCAATACAATCCGGCTGAATGCACCGGCTTCGTTAGGTATCGCTTTTCATCCGGAATCTAATTAAAAAAAGGGAGGAGTTTGATGAATCGTCAATCGATGTTTGTTAAATTGGTTTTTATCTCTATTATATCACTGCTTGCTTTGGGTTTGTCTCTTCCAACGACTGCAGCTGAGAAGTTGAAAGTAGGATTTGTTTATGTCAGTCCCATTGGGGATGCAGGTTGGACCTATCAGCACGATCTGGGAAGAATTGCCATGGAGAAAGCTTTCGGTGGGAAGGTAGTCTCCAAGTACATTGAAAATGTACCGGAAGGTGCCGAAGCTGAGCGTGTTATTCGAGATCTGGCGCAAAGCGGTCATGACTTGATCTTCACCACCTCATTCGGATATATGAATCCAACCCTGAAGGTGGCAAAAATTTTTCCTGGCAAATTTTTTGAACACTCAACCGGATATAAAACAGCAACGAACGTTGGTACTTACATGTGCCGGTTTTATGAAGGACGATACCTGACCGGTATGGTTGCCGGGAAAATGACAAAAAGCAATGTACTGGGCTACGTTGCCGCTTTTCCCATTCCGGAAGTTATTCGAGGGATCAATTCCTTTACGCTGGGTGCTCAAAAGGTAAACCCGGACGTCAAAATCAAGGTAATCTGGGTGAACTCCTGGTTTGATCCGGGAAGGGAACGTGAAGCTGCAGAAACGTTAATTGTACAGGGTGCTGATGTTATAACTCATCATACCGATTCGACAGCACCGACTCTGGTAGCTGAAGAAAAGGGAGTATATGCTGTGGCTTATCATTCCGATATGTCAAGTTATGGCTCCAAAGCCCACCTGACAGCGACCATGCATGTCTGGGATACTTTTTATACAAAAGTGGCCGGGGATGTTCTCAATGGTAAATGGAAATCGGAACAGGTTTGGGGTGGCATTAAAGACGGTATGATTAAAATTGCCCCTCTGAACCCGGCTGTCCCTGCTGATGTAGCTGATATGGTCAACAAGACAGAAAAGATGATCGCTTCCGGAGAATTTCATCCGTTCACCGGTCCCATAAAGGCCCAGGATGGAAAACTTGTGGCTAATGCCGGTCAGGTGCTTTCAGACCAGGATCTGCTCTCAATGAACTATTATGTAGAGGGTGTTTTGGGGAATCTGCCTAAGTAGGTTGGAGCGCTTTTAAGACTATTTATCGTGATAGAGTTTTGCTTTCAGGTATCTGATAATCGATGATTAAACTCTGTCACGGCAAAGTCACGTACAAACTGCAAAGCAAAGCTATCCTAAGATAAGAATAGGGCAGCTTTGCTTTGGTCTCGACATCCGGGATAAATATCATCATTCAACATGGAATTTGCCATGCAGGAAAAGAGTGTTCCAAGACTGGAATTAAAAGGAATTACGAAGACCTACCCCGCGGTGGTTGCCAATGATTCCATTGACTTGAAGGTTATGCCGGGTGAAATCCATGCCATCTTGGGTGAGAACGGGGCAGGCAAGAGCACGTTAATGAAGATTATTTATGGCGTGGTTAAACCGGACGAGGGGCAGATTTTATGGCGCAATGAACCGGTTATCATTACCAATCCGGCATTCGCTCGCAAGCTGGGCATTGGTATGGTTTTTCAACATTTTTCTCTATTTGAAACCCTGACAGTTGCCGAGAATATTGCCCTGGCGATGGATCATGAGAAAAATATTGCAAAACTATCAAACCGTATCGAAGAGGTCTCCGAACAATATGGATTGCCATTGGATCCCAGGCGAATGGTGCATTCCCTCTCGGTAGGTCTCCGGCAACGTGTAGAGATAGTGCGCTGTTTATTGCAGAAACCCGAACTGCTGATCATGGATGAACCCACATCGGTGTTAACTCCCCAGGCTGTTACCAAAATGTTTGAAACCTTGAGGCGATTGTCCGCTGAAGGATGCAGTATCCTCTATATCAGCCATAAACTGGATGAAATAAAAGAACTCTGCCATAAAGCCACTATCATCTGCGGCGGCAAAGTGACCGGTTATGCGGAACCTGCAAAAGAGACCGCTTCCAGTCTGGCCAAGATGATGATTGGTCATGAGTTGCCTGTCTGTTCCCTGCCGGAACGGAAAGTTAAAGGTGAAATCCGTCTGGAGGTGAAAAATCTCGTCAGTAAAGCGGATGATCGCTTTGGAACCGATCTTAAAAAGGTTTGCCTGCATGTCGAATCAGGAGAGATTTTGGGCATCGCCGGAATTTCCGGTAATGGACAACGCGAATTGATGGCCACTATTAGCGGAGAGAAAAGATCCGACAACAATGCAGGTATCATTATTTGCGGTGAACCAGCCGGTCACTTGGACCCGGGTCAGAGGCGAGATTTGGGAATGGGATTTGTCCCCGAGGAAAGAATCGGCTGTGGTGCCGTACCGGGGATGTCGCTGGTGAAAAACAGTTTGTTGACGGCTCACCGTATGGAGATGATACGCTATGGACTGATACAAACAAAAACAGTCGCCGGATTCACCAATAATTGTGTAACGGCGTTTAATGTCAAATATGGTCACATTGATGATCCTATTACCAGTCTGTCTGGGGGAAATCTACAAAAATTCATAACCGGACGGGAGATTACTCAGAATCCGAAACTACTGATTCTGTCCCAGCCTACCTGGGGAGTGGATGTTGGCGCAGCCAATGTGATCCGCCAGGCAATCATTGAATTAAGAAACCAGGGTACCGCCGTTCTGGTCGTTTCCGAGGAGTTGGATGAATTGTTTGAGATCTGTGATCGTTTAGTCGTTATTGCTAAAGGGCATGTTTCGCCTTCAAAAAATGCAAATGAAACCAGTAAGGAAGAAATCGGACTTTGGATGAGCGGGATGTTTCCCGGGGGGCCACTCGAAGGAAAAGAGAAAAATGGAAGAGTCACAACATATAATTGAAATACTAAAGCAGATGGCGGATGGCATTACCAACACCTTCGGGGATAATTGTGAGATCGCCATTCATGATTTAAGGGATATTACCCATTCTCTTGTTTATATAACCGGAAATGTCACCAACCGTGAGATCGGGTCTCCGGTGACGGATGCCGTTATCAGGGAGATTGTAAAACATGGCAGCACAGTTAAGGATAAGTACTCTTTTAAGACCATCACCGAAGATGGCAGAGAGATAAAGTCAACCACTCTTTTTATACGCAATAAGAGTGGCGAAGTTATTGCGGCTTTATGCATAAATTTTGATGTAACCGTCTACCTCAATGCCATGCAGGCTTTAGAGCAGTTTGCAGGTGTTATCAAGTCGAAAACCTCCGAGAAGATTTCAAAAAAAATTGCTTTTTCGGTTGATAATACCATTGAGGCCCTGTTTGAAGATGCGGTTGTTGAAATCGGGAAAAGACCGGCAACCATGAGTACGGATGAAAAGATAAACCTTGTCAGAATTCTGGAGAGAAAAGGCGTTTTTCAGATCAAGGGTGTAGTTAATCAGGTAGCACTACAGTTGGGTGTTTCCAACTTTACTGTCTATAACTATTTGAAAAAAATACGGGCATCTGCCGGATCTTCCATTACCAGGGTATTAGGCTGACACCGGATCTTCCAGCGCAGATAAATCACGACAAGAAATCACTGATATGAGCGACCGGAAACAAAGCACGATTGCCATTAAAGGCTCTGTTTTTCATTTTGTTGAGAATCCATTCAAAACAGATGAAGAACGAAGTTTTCAGTATTATGAAAATGGAATGCTGGTTATTAAAGAGGGAAAGGTTCATGCGGTTGGCGCCTTTGCTGAAGAAAGCATCCGCCTTGAACCTGGTATTCAGGTGATTGATCATAGCGGGCACTTGATCATGCCCGGTTTTATCGATACACATCTGCACTATCCTCAAACGGATATCATCGCATCATACGGAAAGCAGCTGCTAGAGTGGCTGCAAACCTATACATTTCCCCGTGAGGGGATGTTTAAGGATGCGGAATACGCCGAATCTGTCGCCGATTTCTTTTTTGATGAACTGCTAAGAAACGGAACCACAACTGCCCAGGTTATGGCAACCGTTCACAAACATTCTGCAGAGATTTTTTTTAGAAAAGCTCAAGAGAGAAATCTGAGAATGATTTCAGGTAAGGTGATGATGGATCGCAATGCACCTGATTATCTGCTTGACTCTCCGGAAACCGGTTTTGAAGAGTCTTTGGAATTGATCGAAACCTGGCATAAAAAAGACCGTCTATTGTATGCCGTATCTCCTCGTTTTGCCGTTACTTCCACCGGGGAGCAACTGAAAAAGTCCGCCGAACTGCTGAACTCCCGGCCTGATCTCTATTTCCAGACACATCTCTCCGAGAACAGGGCTGAGGTTGCTCTGATTGCAGAGCTGTTTCCATGGAGCAAAGACTATCTTGATGTGTATGATAAATTTGGATTGATCAATGAAAGAGCAACCTTCGCCCATTCAATTCATCTTGAGGATAAAAACTATCAAAGACTATCTGAATTGAAGGCAGCGGTTTCCTTTTGCCCGACTTCAAACCTGTTTATTGGAAGCGGACTGTTTGATCTGGAAAAGATCACAATGGCCAGGATCAAACTGGGCATGGGAACCGATGTGGGAGGGGGTACCAGCTTTTCAATGTTAAAAACCCTGGGCGACGCCTACAAAGTCTTACAACTAAAGGGTCAGAAGCTCTCGGCTCTTCAGGCTTTTTATCTGGCGACTCTGGGAGGCGCGGGATCGTTGTGTCTGGAAGACAAAATTGGAAATTTTCTGCCCGGAAAAGAAGCTGACTTCCTGGTTATGGATTTTAATACCACACCTCTGATGCAGAGACGTATGGCTGAAGCAAGCTCCCTGCAGGAAAAGTTGTTTATTGCCATGATTCTTGGAGACGACCGCAACATCAAAGCAACATATATAATGGGTGAAAAGGTGCACGGGGATTAAATCCGTTAAGGTTTGACAGCAAGGAATCTGGCGGTTTTGAATGAACAGATTATTATCAAATCCACCAAACCCATTTGCCGGTTTTGGTTGATAACCTCATCAGCGATTAACATCCCCTGTTCTTCCCCCCTGGCATCATCGGCCTTGTTAAGTAGGACGATTTTAAGACTTTGTTGAGGTATCCCCTTGAATAACCCCTGCGGGGAGGATATTAACGAAGCGCAGGCACTACTGTCTATTGTTCCATCGATTGGGACTCCTGTTAATTCTGAAAAAATCGAGGCTCGATGGACAGAAGAGTCATTGAGGGGCAATCCGAGGCAGTCAAGCCCAATCACTCCAATGGCAATATCTGTGGCATCAGGAACAACCGGTTCATGGTCGGCTGGAGCTTTGATGGGTTTTTGACTGGAACCGTCAGCTTCGACCAGAATAATATCAAACAACTTTCTGTTACCTATTTGGTCAACAAACCGGGGCGGGAATCCGATCAGTTTTTGATTCTTTTTATCTTCCTCACTGGCAGCTATTACCAGATCTTTGGAAATCATGACCGTATTTAAAACAGAATCCGCGGGGCCCACAAACAGTCTCTGATTTTTTCGACCTTCGAATGCCGGGTGAAAAATTTTTGTGGTGGTCGTAAACAGCACCGTTTGACTCCTGGCCAGGTACTCTTTTGCCAGGTGATAGATGACGGTCGTTTTTCCTCCGGCACCCACAAAAGAGAGAATGGAAGATTTAGTAGGAGGCAGGTGGTCGATGATCTGTTTGGCGACTGTATCCATCTTTCGGGAAATTTGCTAAGATTGAAGCAATTGTTGATAGTCATCCGGAGTGTCAATATCGATATGAATTCCCTTGTCCGGTACCTCTAAAAAAGAAATATCGTTTTTATGATGATCAAAAAGGGAGCGACCGCCGGTATCACCTTTAATCCTTTTAAGATCCTCAAACAGCTTTCTGTCTATTAATACAGGATTGCCTCTCCGGCCATTTTCTACTGGAACAATGATACCGGCTCTGGTCTTCCGGTAACGTTCAAGAATGGTTCGGATCAAATCGGGAGTAACTAACGGTTGATCAGACAATAGAAACAGGGCAGCATTCTGGTTTTCAGATACACCTGATAAACCCGCTCTAATGGATGAGCTTTGGCCTTCGGCATGGTTTTTATTCACGATTACCCTGACACCGGAGAAGTCTGTGGTTTGAAGAATCAATTCTCTTTTATGACCTAATACAACTATGGTTTCATCAAGGACTGAAGATGTGGCAGCATCTACCACGGTTTGCAGCAAGGTTTTCCCTTTATACTTGAGCAATTGCTTAGGACGTCCCATACGGGAGCTGATGCCTGCCGCCAGAATAATCCCGGAGACTTTTGGAACATTTGGTGTTGAAATGCTGATATCAGGTTCCATAAGCGAATATTACCATCGACTAAAAGGTGTTAGTTTTTTTACACTGAATGGAGCTATTCAGTGTAAAAAGCATTGTAGATTATTGTACTGAATTATTAGGCTTTAGAATAGCTCGAACATTAAATGCATCTAGTGTCAAGCTGGACTTAATCCCATAAAACCCGCAGATAAGCATATTTTGCCAAGAGCAGGGAGAAGGGGGTTACATCCCCGCCAGAATGTACTCAAAGGCGGCCACTTAGCATCGCTCAACCGTTTTAAACGTGGGTTTTGCATTGGAAATAGACTCATGCTGTGTAACTGCAAACAGAATAGTCTCATTCTGTTTGTAGGAAAGAAAACAACTAAAATAGGAACCATTTACCTGTCATGTATCGCCCATTATGGCGGAGCCAATACGATAATTACCGTTTTATTCAACAATAGTCGATTCTCAAAAGGAAAACAAGATGGTGGAACTGCTTGATCAGATTCTGAAAATGCTAAAACAATCAGAGCCGGTTACTCTAGCTACGGTTGTTCAACACAGCGGATCAACACCCAGGGGAGCCGGTACCCGCTTTATTATCAGACAAGATGGAACAACCATGGGGACCATAGGCGGTGGATTGGTTGAAGCGGAGGTAATAGAAGCAGCAAAAACCGTGTTTGCAAGCCGTGCAGCGATTATTCATCACCATGATATGACCCAACAGCATCTAACCTCCAAGTCCATGATTTGTGGTGGAGATATGACTGTTCTGATCGAACTGTTGTCTCCATCCGAGGATGCCTTGGAATTTTATCAATCTCTCCACCATGCCTATCAGAACCGAAAGCAATCCCTGTTTGTTATCAAAATGGATTCAAGGGGTGGGAATGGCTGTAACACTACCCATACTTTGATCAACAAAAATGGTGAGCATTTGGCGGGTTCTGTTTTGGAAAATGACGTAATCGAGCAGCTTAAAAACGGTGTTTTTAAACAATCGACCCCGGTTATGATTAATACGGAGGCAGCTGAATACTGGGTAGAATCGCTTGTTTTCCCGAACAGACTTTATCTTTTCGGGGCCGGGCATGTTTCCAGACCAACGGCACGACTGGGAGCAACAACCGGGTTTCAGACCATGGTAGTGGATGACAGAGCTGATCTTCTGTCGCGTCAGTATTTTGATGAATCGGTTGAGCTTGTCTTTGTTGACAGTTTTGAGAACTGTCTGGAGAAAATACCGGTCGATCCTGACAGTTTCCTGGTAATTCTAACCAGGGGACATACTTTTGACAGAATGGTATTATCCCAGGCGTTAAGAACAGAAGCCATGTACATCGGCATGATCGGTAGTAAACGAAAACGAAATGCGATTTTTAATCATCTGTTGGAAGAGGGGTTCACACAGTTGGATCTGGATCGGGTACATAGTCCCATTGGTCTTGCTATCGGGGCGGAAACCCCGGAAGAGATCGCCATCAGCATCGTTGCAGAACTAATCAGCACTCGTGCAAATCACAGGTAACTTCCCCTGCAATTCAAAGACCTTTCCCATTGGTGTCTGTCAAAATGGGGAAGGCTTCCGTGGTAAAAAATCTCTATATTTCAAGTTGTTAGAAGATTGATCTACCTGATTGTTCACTATTAAATTGATGCCTTCAATTAAAGCTTTCTTGTAAAATACCGATAAAAATAATAAAGTTAAGGTAAACAATTTATGGGCAGGAATTCTTGCATTCATATAAAACGAGGGCAGATCATTTACTGTTTAATATCATGAGAAGAAAGCAAAAGACATTCAGATACTTAATACTATCAGTTTGGATTGTCCTGGGATGGTCTTCCTTGATAAACAGTCAGGTGGTGACACCTTCATTGAATCCGACAACCCCTGTTTACCTTTCAGCAGCAGCTGGCTGGCGATCTACTCCCAGCGTCGGTTTGACCTATTACGATCGAATAGGCAGTCGAACATATGATGGAGAGAACGTATACGAATTCAGCTCAACCGGTTATTCTGCCGATCTGAATTTTGGAATAGGAGAACGTCTGGCATTTAGCGGACATTTTTTAGGGGACAAGACCACCGTTGAGAAAGATGAGTATTACGAAGGCAAAATCAACCTGGAAAGCTCGGAAAGCCAGTTAAATCTGACACTTTCCCATGAAGGGTTCGCCATTTTCGGTTTAGGTATGCGCAGTCACATCAACAAAGAATATATTGATGATACCTACCAGAATGAAACCACAACTGAAGCGACTACCATTCCCAGTATGTCCATAAAACTGGGGAGTTTTTATTTTGGAGGGGGCGTTGAGATTGTCAAGGAGAGTAGCACCTATATGGTAAATAATCACTGGATCAACACCGTTGTTGGGCTGGCGTTTATGTCGGAGAAAAACGAAGGATTGATGTTTCGGGTGGAAGTGTCTGCGGTAAACTCTCCGGAAGCAAATGCGACAGCCAAACAGGATCTTGAAGCCAGTGACCATAGCCAGACCAATACGACTCGATTTGGTCTTGATATGCAATATAAAGGTTTGGTCTTTGAGGCTTTTACCGTAAACAAGAGAGAAAGCACGGAAGTTTACGACGAAACAACCGATTCCTCCATCAGTGAAATCCAGACAATAAAAACCCAGCTTGGATTTTTAATTGCCCCGGAAAAGGGTATTGTGCTGGGATTTCATTTTATAGCTGACCAGGTCAGCCATATCTATACCGATAAGTTAGATTCTTTCCAAATCTCATTGGCATATAATTTCGGGCTGTAGTCTATTTTGCCAAAAGCAAACATATCTTCCGGGCAGGCGCTAATATTCAATGTTCTTAAAAATCAATAGTTGCTCATACCCTTCAATCTCCTGGTACTGCTTGGAGTTTTTGAGATTCTTGACACAGCCTTCGAAATTGCCAAGATTGTAGGTGCCAACCCCTTTGGCCAGGACAATGTAATCAATCACCGGCTCCTCTCCTATTGCGTCCATGATAGATGTGCGGTTTTCCTCCAGACAATTCTCTCCCTTTTGAGAAGCGAATACCTGAACGTTTCTTCGGTTGAAATGGATTCCTAACACATCCAGAACGGCGAATCGTTTCGATTTAGGGATAACCTGGTCAAATTTTTTGATTTCACGTATCGTTGCGAAATGGTTTGCCTTTGGGAGGGATTCCCTGATAAACCGCAGATTGCTTTTTGGGAGCAAACCCAGGAGAAAGAGAAAACCAACCACCAGAACTGCTTGAACCCAACGGCGTCGACCATATTGATGCCACATCCTTTTTAAAGGAAGATCGCGCAATGCAAGGATAGTGGCGATAAACAGCAGGCAAGAGGCAACATCATCATAATGATAGTGACTCGAATACATGGTGGCCGAGGATGAAATCAGGTTGATCCCAACGGCGGGACCAGCCATGATTCCATAGCGCCAATATATCAAAGGCAAAAAAGCAAAAGGTAATAATAAGGCAAGGCCATATTTAGCTTTCAAATCCAGATCCTTCCAGGGAACAACGCCTGGCCGCCAGGTCTCTTTATAATCTCTTGCCCATGGCATCACCTGTTCCATTATCAGGTACAGGGCCAAAATTCCCAGGAGAATCAAAAAAACTCCCAGTTTCTTTCTGGGAGTTGACAGGAGCAGGTAACAACCAAAGCCGATCCAGACACTGGCTAAGTGCTCTTTGAAGCCAAGCAAAAAGACCATTGTTATTCCGAATCGCAACCAATTCTCCTTTTGGAGACATAAGAATGCATAAAAGATAAAGGGCAATGACAGGCATGATCCCTGGAATTCATAGCGGACACTGTTGATGATCGGTTTATACAGGAATAACCAGAGGATGATCAATACCAAAGCCCACTGCCTGGCTTGGGAGGTAGGGAGGTTCTCTTCACACAATTTCCAGATAAACCAGGTACAAGCCAGGAAGGAAAATACCTTTAAAAACATCAACCAGTGAGGATGGGGGATGATTTTGTAAAGAGGACTGATGAACACAAGATTGATGTTAAAATGATTGGCCAGGAAATTAACATTATGGAAGGAGGAAAAAAACTCGCCATGGGAGAGGTTATAAACAATATTATGGTAAATTCCGGCGTCAAACGTGTGATAGTTGAAAGAGTAATATTTTAGAATGACATAAAATACCCAGAACAAGCAGTTTAATAGGATAAAGATCAAAACCGCTTTCCTGCCTTTTGAAGTAAACCACAAAAAGCCTCTGTTCAGGCTCTCTTCGACTGTGATAGCGAATTTACCCCGAATAACCAGGTTGATGGAATAGGAAAACCAGATTAGTGCAGGAATCCAATAGGTGTCAAAACCGGCTAATCCAATCCACCATGTCAGCAGAATAAGTCCTGTTAAGATTGAAAAAACTCGGATTTGGCTATTTAGTGTGTGTGGTTTGGTCATTTATACTTTTGGGTTTTTTGAAGATATGTTGAAGATTAGCCCTGATCATATGAAACTGGCTTTTGTCGGTCAAGGTCGTATCGTTTGAAATCTTGAAGTGGTAGCATGATTTATCAATTATCAGGTTGTATCAAAACAATACTTATGCAGGAAAACCCCGCAGCAAGCGGGTTTATCCCACAGCCAGATAACTTCAGCTTGACCTCTATATACTGAATTATTAGTCTTTAATAAGAAATATAGTATCTACAAAAGAATATCCGGCTTTGTGATTGAACGGTTCATGCTCTTTGTCAAGGCTGATTATTCTGTTTTTCAAAAAAATCCTTTTCATTCTATAGAAAAAAGATAGCGACTCGGCAAACCCTTTAAAAAACGGTTATTATTTTGACCAAAAAAATCGAATTTTATCTCCCGCTTTTACTATTAATTATTGGAACCATCATTGCCTTGGTTACAAACATTGATCTGGAATTGGCAAAAATTTTTTTCGATTCTGAATCGAGTGAATGGTATCTGAGTAAAAATAGCCTGGTTGAGCTTGGAAACCACTGGGGCCCCAAGATCGCAATGACATTTGCCCTGCTGGCAGCTATTGGCTTACTCATCTCATTTGGCAATCCAAAATATATAAAACATCGACCGGTTCTACTCTTCATTTTTCTGTGTTATTTGATCGGACCGGCAATAATTGTGAATGGAGTTTTAAAAGATTCCTGGAACAGACCCCGCCCCAGGGAGGTGGTTAACTTTGATGGCAATTATGAATTTGTTAAGGTGCTGGTACCTGGAAGCCGGGAGTTTAAAGGGAAATCCTTTCCCGGGGGGCATGCCAGCGCCGGTTTTGTAATGGTGCTGTTTTACTTTCTCTTTAAAAACCGGTCTACAAAACGAGCAATCACTGCACTGTTGATCGCCTTAGGATTTGGAGTGTATCTCAGTTTTGCGCGAATAGCGTCCGGAGCCCATTTTTTTTCCGATAACCTATGGTCGTTTGGTATCTGTTGGTTTGTCTCCTATTTTCTCTACTATCGCTGGTATCTCAAATATCTGGAAAAACCAAAAAAGGAGTTTATTGCCAGTCAAAAACGTTGGAAATTGTTGGCGGTTACATTATCTGTGATTATATTGCTGGCTTTTTTACCATTTCTATTGACTGATGATTTTTATGACAAGTATCCCCTTTTTACTATTCCAATTCCAAAGGATATAAAGACGATCGAGATAAACGGATATGTAAAAAGAGGAAATGCTCATCTTTATCCATTTGAGGAAAAGAATAAAATCGGGATTAAGTCTCGAGCCCTTGGACGAGCTTTTCCCGGAATACAGATTCGTCAGGACTATAAGCTGCGACAGGAAGGTGATACCTTGTATGTTACACTGGAGATTGAACCGGATGGCTATTATCTGGATTACCAAAGTCACAATAATATCAGAATACCCGAGCACATTTTTGTTGTGTGGAATCTGAACGTTTATGATGGAATTTCCGATTTTTTAAGGAATAACTACCGGGTTGAATCTCTGAAACCGGCTAAATAATAATATGGTTAGTATAATCAGTTTCTAAACGGAATATTCTTGGATGGAGATCTTCAGCATTTTCGGATTTAATCAAATTTGTTAGAAAAAACAATATGATTTGTTTCATCGGAATGCTCAAATGGAGATAGAAAGTTCCTTGGAGAAGACAATAACAAATAACAAAACAATGGAAAAGATATCAGTCGTTGTCTGTGTTTACAACGAAGAGCTCAATGTCAAGCCTTTGGTTGATAGAATATATCAGGCGCTTGATGGTCAGAATATCGAAATCATTTTTGTGGATGATGGGTCCACCGATGATACGGTCAAGGAGATCAAGAAGCTGGATAAAAAGGAGATCCATCTCCTTGAATTGCAGAAGAACTATGGCCAGAGCAATGCGTTGTATGCGGGGATCGAATATGCAAGTGGTGAATACATCGTAACGATGGACGGCGATCTTCAGAATGACCCTGCCGATATTCCCGCCATGCTGGACAAATTAAAAAAGGAGGATCTGGATCTGGTGGCCGGCATCCGAAAAAATAGAAAAGACGGCATGTTTCTCAGAAAGATTCCCAGCAAAATAGCCAACGGTATCATAAGAATGACGACTAACGTCAGGATGAAGGACTATGGCTGCACTTTAAAGGTATTTCGAAATGATATGGCAAAAAGTATTGGATTATACGGCGAATTGCATCGTTTTATTCCGATACTCATCCACCTGGAAGGCGGTCGAATTGGACAGATGGATGTGGCCCATCACCCTCGAATACACGGTAAGGCAAAATATGGATTAAACAGAACATTTAAGGTTGTAAGCGATCTTATTTTTGTTCTCTTCTTTCTAAAATATATGCAAAGACCGATGCATCTGTTTGGAGTATCCGGCGTTTTTGCTTTTATCATTGGGGTTTTGATCAATCTCTATCTGCTGGTACAGAAAATCATGGGGCATGATATCTGGGGAAAACCACTGCTGATTTTAGGGCTGATGATGTTGTTGGCCGGGATTCAATTGATTACCGTTGGCCTCCTGGCAGAATTGCAGATGCGGACTTATTATGAGTCGCAGAAAAAAAGACCCTATAAAATAAGGCGAACCACCATTGGCAAAAACTAAACTGATACGCTATTTGAAGTTTTTTCTGAAGCTGCTGGTTTCCGGGGGAGCACTGGTTTTTGTGTTCAGCAGGATCGATATTGCTGCTGTCAAGGATCTTATTCTTGGAGCAGAATGGGGATATCTCCTGTTGGCTCTTGCAATCTTTTCATTTTCCAAGCTTGTTGCTGCTTTCCGCTTAAATCGTTTCTTTCATTGTATTCAAGTACAGCTGCCAACCAGCGACAATATAAGGCTTTACTTGCTTGGCATGTTTTACAACCTCTTTCTGCCTGGTGGTATCGGTGGTGATGGTTATAAGATATATCTGTTGCATAAAAAATATAAAGTAAAAGTACGGAAATTGTTCTGGGCGGTGTTTTTGGACAGGATCAGCGGGATATTTGCTTTGGGGATTCTGGCTCTCTTGCTTGCGTTGTCGGTGCCGGTTTTATGGCCATTTCGTTATGGGCTGGTGATGCTGATTCCGCTGGCTTATGCAATTGCCTATTGGGGCTTAAAAAGATGGTTCCCCCAATTTAAGTCCATTTTTGTCGGATCAAGCGCCCAATCGCTGTTAGTACAGGGATCACAGGTTTTATCAGCAGTACTGATACTTCTGGCAGTTGCTCCTGAAGCGATCAATGTGCACTATCTTTTCCTGTTTCTGGTTTCCTCCATTGTCTCAATCGTCCCGATCACGATTGGTGGTGCCGGAGCACGTGAGCTCACCTTTCTTTACGGAGCTGAGTATCTTAATATTGATCTGAACAGTGCCATCGCCTTGAGCCTGACATTCTATCTGATTACTCTGCTGGTATCATTTTGCGGCATCTTCTATACCTTCAGGGAGTCAACAGACAGCCTTCTTTCCGCAAAGTAAGGCAAGTTCTGCTGATTAGTCATTCTCTGAGTCTGCTTTCACAGTATCTGGATTCTCAAACCCGATCTTTTCGGAAATGATAAAATAGGGTCTGCCTTTCACCTCATCATAGATTCGACTTAAATACTCACCTATAATACCCAGAAAAATGAGTTGAACGCCTCCCATGAAAAAAGTGGAAGCCAGATTAGACGCCCACCCGGGAGAGGCAAAATCCGTAAATAGTTTAATCCCGACCACAACCGCGGCAACAATAAATGCGGGGATGGCAATCAGGATTCCCACGTAGGTAGCCAGTTTAAGCGGAAGGTGCGACATGGAAAAGATGCCATCCAATGCCAGTTTAATCAGTCTTCGTGTACTGACCCGCGGTTCACCTTTGTATCGTTCTGCCCTTTCTACAATGATTCCGGTCTGTTTAAAACCGGCATAGGATCTCAAACCTGGGATATAACGGTTATGCTCCTTCATGGACATCATAATATCGATCACTTTTCTGTCCAGAATGGAGAACAGCCCGGCATCAAGTGGAATAGAAAGATCCACCATTTTCGCCTGAACCTGATAAAAAGCCTTAAAAGCAAGTCGTTTAAGGAAAAACTCCTTTCTTTTCGCCCGGATGGCATAAACAACGTCATATCCGGATTCCCATTTGGCTACCAGGTTAGGTAGGCTTTCCGGTGTATCCTGTAGATCCCCATCCATTAGGATAACGGCATCACCTGTTGCCGTCGAAATCCCTGATACAACAGCCGGTTGATGACCAAAATTCCTCGAAAGTTGGACGATCTTAAGAACACCGGGATTTCTCAATCCCAGCTCTCTTAATATCGAAAGAGAGGAATCGGAGCTGCCGTCATTGACAAAAATGACTTCTGTCTTATGGCTCCAGCTACTGATAACGTTATGAAGCCTCCTCCAAAGTTCCGGAAGTGTTTCCTCTTCATTGTAAATCGGAATGACAATGCTGATCATGGTGCTTTTCCCCGGTTATTTAAATGTAATTTAAAGTATATTGTTACCATAGAACAAGCAATACGATTTAGTTAAGAGCAAAATCCAGGGAATCTGATACAGTAAAGAGAAAAATGGAAAGAGGAACTCACTGCCTCAAATATAGAAGCTAATACTGCTGATATAGGTATATAAAAAACAATTTCTTTGGTTGATGGTTTATTGTAAACACCAAAATATTTTGTGAATTAGGGGGGAACGAGAGAACCTACTATTTTGGAATTCATCCACCAGCAACTGGTTTAACAAACTATTGGTTGACAATTAGAAGCATATGAAGGTCAACTAAATCTCCTGAAAGCCGAAATATTTTGTAAGCATCAACACAACTTTTTTATCAATTTGTCTCCAAAACATCTAAATTCAGGATTTGTTGTGGTGGGAACAATAATAAGATTCCTAGAAAAATGGTCGGATGCTTGCCTGGAAAATAAGGTTTCATGACTTTTAATTTCAATTGCATATCTCTCCACCGGATCAATATTTTTTAATCAACGGTTCCTCATCTTGACTTTCAACCAATGTAATCTATTGAATGCCTGGCATGATAAGAATCGATATACAGGAAATCATCGCAGATGCTGACATGGAAAAGCTTTCCCGCTTTTTCAAGGACCATCAGGAAAATATCTATCAGCTCATCCGTGAGCGGTTGCAACAGAGACCATTAACGCCATATAAGTCTTTTATTTCAGAACATCCCGAAGGTCAAAAACGAAGTCATGCATTTGTTAGGGCTTTTCAAGAGGCACTCGACGGAAGGTTGGAAGTTCTTTTTGAAGACCAGCGTCAGATTGGATATAAGCGGGCTGTTGAAGGCTATGATTTGGAAGATATGTTTACTTATAAGATGGCATTCACCGATGTTATGTGGTCCCTTATTAACAGCAACAATGTAAGTCAAGATGAATCTGGTCTGATATCTTTTAATGATATCAAAGCAATTAATCATCTGATAAACTATTCAAACTTCCTTTTGTCAGATTCTTTCCTCCGAACCCGTGACGAAATTATCCAGCATCGTCGGAATCAACTCCAAGAATTACATCGCTATGCAGCTAGTGCGGTGTCTATGTTTAAACGGGAGGAACTTCGATCATGTGCCAGACAGGGCATTTTTAATATCTTTGGTCTTGAAGGATCCTATATAGCCCCCATTGCTGGACACGATGATGATTCAAAAGAGGGCCGGTTGGCTTCTGGTCAACTTCCACCCGGGTTTATTGAAGCAATTGAGCTGCGGGTAAAACAGACGAGCAAAGCCATGGCCATTGATGTAAGTGGTGCGATGATTGGATTTGACGAAGAGACGCAGCAGGAGCGCTTTCAAACTGTCTGCATTCCCATCCACACAACCAATTCTGATGCGACAGTCTTGTTTATCGTGCACGATAAGGGGCGAGTCTTTAAGCTGCAGAGATTTGATAAAAACCTATTATATCAATTTGTCTATTTCACCGGGGCGCTCTTATCAAACTCATTGATGGTTTCTGAGCTAGCCGGCAAAAAAGAAGAGCTTCATGAATTAACGGGTAAACTCATCTCTGTGCAAGAAGAAGAAAAAAAGAAAATTGGAGCCGATATCCACGATACCATTACTCAGGCGCTTACTGCGATTGGTTATAAAGCCCTGGTATGTCAGGCCTTGGTTAACAAGGATTTACCTCGGCTTGAACAGGAGCTGAATCGCCTTGTCCATGACATCAACGGTGCGTTGAAGAAAGCACGCAGCATTATCAGCGAGTTAAGACCAAAGATTTTAGACGACCTTGGAATTGTCACTGCGCTACACCAGGCCATCTCCTGCTTCAAGGAGGATTCAGGACTCGCTGTCAGTTTTGATTGCCCGGAGACTCTGAATATACACCCCGACATAGGTATTGCCCTTTATCGGATATGCCAAGAAGCGCTTCGTAATATTCGTAAGCACGCCCGGGCCTCGCAGGTCGATATATCCCTAAATACTATTCGTCAAAACTGGTTATCTTTGAAGATTCGTGATAATGGACGAGGGATGGTCACAGATCCTGCTCCTAAGTCAAAAAGCCATTCCGGTATAGGGTTGTTGACCATGCGTGAAAGAGCAGAAAAGGCGGGAGGTCAGTTTGTTATTGAATCAAAGGATATGAATGGATGCCAGATAACAGTAACCGTTCCGCTGAAACTTTAGGTGAATATGATATGACAGATATTCGAGTTGTTGTAGTTGACGATCACGTCATTGTCAGGGAAGGCTTAAAAGCTTTGTTGGAGCTAGAGCCTGATATTCAGGTGGTTTACGGAGCCACATCGAGTATGGAATGCCTTGAAATTCTGGACGAGTATTCTCCTCATGTGGTGTTGATGGATCTTAAAATGCCGGGTATCGGTGGCATTGAAGCCACCCGGCTGATCAAGCGCAGCAGACCGCAAATCAAAGTAATTCTGCTCACGAATTATGATGATGAAGCATATGTTGTCGAGGCAATCAAGGCTGAAGCTGACGGTTATGTACTCAAGGATGTTAAAGAGGGGGAACTGGTTAGAATACTGCGCCTGGTAAACGATGGACACTCGTATATTGACCCATCAGTAACAAACAAGGTGTTTCAACAATTAAAAGGTGTTGGTCTGTCTGGACAGGTGATACCACGAAGCATTCTTTCCCAAAGAGAACTTCAGATCCTTGAATGCCTGGTGGATGGGGAGTCGAATCAGCAGATTGCAGAATCTGTATGCCTATCCTTAGATACTGTTAAATCACATCTCAAAAACATATATCAGAAACTTGGGGTATCAAAAAGATCACAAGCCATTAAAGCGGCTCTCAGGGAAGGGCTTGTTTATCTTTCCAAATAGCTGTGTTGTCATTTCGCCCAAGACTATCGTTCACTTGTCTGACAATCTCCCTCTTATTCATCACCCTTTCGTGTAGTCGTTTTTCACCCCATAAGGTGATATACAATTTCTCGTTGATCGATTATCAATAACGCTACAACGGAAAATTATCGGTTTGCGATTAGAAAAAAATGACTTTGCGGTTTGTCTCCGGTCCCAGATGCTGGACTTGCCAAACGTTAAACGTGGATAAAGGAAGTGAATAAAACAGAGATTATCACCTCAATTTGAATACCATTTGATCTGAAAAGAAAAAAGTAATGAATATTGGCACACTATTGACTAAATCGGCGCGTAACTATCCGGACAATCTTGGTATTGTCCATGGTGACCGTAGGTTGACATATCTGGAGTTTAACTCAAGGACCAACCGTCTGGCAAATGCGCTTGGCCGTTTAGGGATCCGGCAGGGAGACCATATTGCAGTACTTCAATACAATTATCCGGAAACTCTCGAATCTATTTTTGCAGCTTTCAAAGCAGGGTGCAGTGCAGTCCCTATAAACTTTCGCCTCCACTCCAAGGAAATTGCTTTTATCATCAACAACTCGGAGGCCAGGGCTGTTATCCTCTCTCCTGAGTTTAACGATATCATACTTGATATCCGTTCTCAGCTGCCGAAGGTCGACCATTTAATCACACTTTCCGGTGCAAAAGGCGCTCTTTTAGATTATGAGACACTGCTGTCTGCAGAATTGGATCAGTTTATCGATGTCGATATCCATCCTGATGATACTGCCTGGCTCTTTTACACGTCCGGTACAACCGGCAGACCTAAGGGTGCTATGCTGACTCACCGCAACCTGCTGGCTATGACCATGAACTTCTATGCCGATATCTGTCCTGGATTCAGTTCGGATGATGCAGCACTTCATGCCGCGCCTCTTTCTCATGGTAGTGGGATGTATGCTATCCCCAACATTGCCAAAGGAGCTGCAAATGTAATTCTGGCATCTAAATCGTTTGATCCTGCCCTCGTATTTGAAACCATTGAAAAGAACAAAATCACCAATATGTTTGCGGCTCCTACTATGATTAAGCTCTTGGTAGAAAGCCCTTCGCTAGGAATGTATGATATCAGTTCGTTGAGAGCTCTTAATTATGGAGGCGCTCCGATGCTGGTGGAAGACCTTAAAAATGCCATTAAAAAAATAGGTCCTTGTCTTGTACAACTATTCGGGCAAACAGAATCTCCCATGACAATCACCGGTCTTCCCCATAGGGATCATGTGTTAGAAGGAGATGTCATGCAGCTGGAACGCCTGGCATCTTCCGGGATCGAACGTACGGATGTCGAGGTTCGGATCGCAGATCCTAACGGGGTGGAATGTTCAACCGGCGAAGTTGGAGAGATTGTAACCCGTTCAGATCTGGTTATGAAGGGGTATTGGCGAAATGAAGCGGCCACTAAAGCAGCCATTCGAAACGGGTGGCTTTATACCGGTGACATGGGCTATATGGATCAACAGGGGTATCTATTTATCATGGATCGTTCCAAAGATATGATTATTAGTGGTGGAGAGAATGTCTATCCACGTGAAACTGAAGAGATTTTGATAACACATCCAGCGGTCAGAGAGGTCGCCGTTATCGGGATACCAGACCCTAAATGGGGCGAAGAGGTCAAGGCAATAGTCTCCCTGATTAAAGGAGCATCGGTTACAGAGTCTGAATTGATTCTTTTCTGCCGTAGTAATATTGCGGGCTATAAAACGCCCAAGTCCATCGATTTTATAGATGAATTGCCCAAGAATAATTACGGTAAGATATTAAAAAGGGAGTTACGGAATACATATTGGAAACATCAGAAGCGAAAGGTCTGATATGTTTTACCATGGTATCAGTATTCCTGAAGGAACCCCATTCATTGGGGAAAGTTTGTAGCTCTCCATTTCCCGCACTAAACGTATGGTTTATTTTGGTTTCATTTCCAGAAACTTGCTTCGCCCAGTCATACTTGACTTGATCAGGAATTCAGTCAAGTATGATCCTGGTTCCAGCTTGCAACGGAATGATAAGTAATGCCCCGCAGCTGGCTGTTGAGAGGGGTATTTCTATTGTTTTCAAATGTTAGCCCCCTGGTTTTTTAGGGCAACATACCGATTAATACTAACTCTAAACGCAGGAGGCAGTATCATGAAATATCATAAAGTGACAGGCGGTGGTAATATTCAACTTCATGTTGAGGAGACAGGGAATCCACAGGGAAAACCGATTCTCTTTATCCCCGGTTTTTCGCAATGTGGGCTTTGTTGGAATAAGCAAACAAAATCCAATTTAGCAGAAGATTTTCGCCTGGTTACACTGGACATCCGTGGACACGGCTTGTCCGATAAACCCCTGGACGCATATAGCGACACCCAGCTTTGGGCAGACGACGTTCAAGCCGTCATCAACACACTTGGACTGGATCACCCCGTGTTGAGCGGTTGGTCATACGGTGGCGAAATCATGTGTGACTACGTCCGGCATTACGGTGAAGAGCACATTGGTGGTCTTAATTTTGTTGGAGGGGTCTCGAAACTGGGTGAGCCGGTTTTTCCTTTTCTTACCCAGGATTTCCTTGGCCTTGCTGAGGGGTTCTTCTCAGATGTGGCTGAAGAAAGTGTTGCAGCCCTGCAGAAATTTATGCGTTTGGTTGTCTACAAGGAATTCACTCCTGAAGAGTACTATTTCTTTTTAGGATTCAATACAATTGTTCCTCCATATGTGCGAGCCGGGCTATTCGGTCGTGCCATTGAAAATGATGACGTTCTTGCTCAAATCAGCAAACCTGTGTTGCTCACCCATGGAGAAAAAGATGCGCTTGTGCTGACAGACATGGCAAATTATCACAAGGAAAAAATCAGTCACGCACAACTTTCTTTCTATCCGGATGTCGGCCATGCACCATTCTGGGAGAATTCAGAACGGTTTAACAGCGAAATGCGTTCTTTTGTCAACTCCCTGTAATATGTTAAGTGGAGGATCGGTTCTGTAAAATTGGGGTCACGTCTTTCATTTTGACATATTTGCATGAGAAAATCGTGTAAAATTGGGGTCACGTCTTTCATTTTGACATATTTGCATAAGAAAATCTGGGTTAAACACAAGACCTGAACCCAATTCCTTTATCTCAAGAAGCTGTTTAAATGAGTATATACACGGCCCCAATACTGAGTACCGAAAACACCGGCGCTCAATATTGGTGGCGTTTGAAACCATATCTTTTGAATTCGTGGTAGATAAAAAAATCGGGTGTGTATCAAATCATATACACTTTTGGTTTTCTGATTTTTCCCTCAGAATCGATTCGTTTCAACCTTGCAGCATCATTTCCTTGATACTAATCCGGGATCAATTATATTGTAGCGTTTTATTTTTTTGTAGAGAAGGGTCCGATGGATTCCCAACATATTTGCAGTCTGGCTCTTATTGTTGCCGGTCGCTTTTAATGTTTCGATTATAGCCTCTTTTTCAGCTCTCGCAGTAATAACGCTCAACAGCGTTTCCCTGCCCGTATCCTTACTGTGGTGGTGACGAATATTCAACGGCAAATGGCAAAATTTGAGTGTATGGCCGTTTAGTGAAGTCAGGGCGCGTTCCAAAACATTGCGTAATTCCCTGCCATTTCCTGGCCAGTGGTATTTGAGAAATGCCTTTTTTATTTCCTTGTCGATTGAGACTTTGAATGGAAACAGATCGCTGGCCATCTTAAGCAGAAGGTGGTTGGCCAGCGGCAAGATATCATCTTGTCGCTCTCTAAGTGGTGGTATGCCTAAATGAATGACGTTCATGCGATAAAACAGATCCCGGCGAAACAGGTTCTGGGCCATCAAATCCTCAAGATTGCGATTAGTAGCGGCAATCAGGCGGAAATCGGTTTTCACGATTCGGTTTCCACCGATTCTTTCAAACTCCTTTTCCTCCAGAACTCTCAGCAGTTTGGGTTGCATCTCTAAAGGAAGATCTCCCACTTCATCCAAAAAAATTGTCCCCTGATGCGCCAGCTCAAATTTTCCTGGTTTTCCACGGGAATCAGCCCCGGTAAAGGCTCCCTTTTCGTAGCCGATCAATACTGATTCTTAATTTTAGATAAGTCTGTAGCATGGGGTGTACAGTGTAGAATATTTGATACGGTTTTTTCTCCTTAATATCGCATAATAAACAGCATGTGATCTATCAAATACACAATTCCTTATATCTTGTTTATTATACTGGAAATCGTTTTCAGCTTGTTTAAATGGCTGATACAAGGATAAAGAAAAACTATTCAGATAGTTGGAGACATACTCGTGCCAGTTATCACTTGATCTGCTGGAAACAGCTCTTTTAGCAGGAATAGGAGGACTTTCCCCTGTGGTCTTATAATTGCACATTAGGGCAGGCAAACGAATACAATCACTAGCAAAACGACAGGAGAAAGATAATCATGCTTGAGATTACTAAGAAAACTGCGGTGATAACAGGGGGGGCGAGTGGAATCGGCTTGGCGCTTGCCAGATATTGGACTGAAAATGGTGGGAACGTTGTTTTGGGAGATATCGATTTAAAAGCTCTTGATTATGCCGCTTCCACGTTAAAACCAAATGTCGCAACCGTTTTATGTGATGTAACCAAGGAGGAAGACTGTGCAATTTTAGCGGATACAGCCATTGAAAAATTTGGAGAGATCAACTTGGTTGCACCGTTTGCCGGAATTATCATGGATTCCATGATGGTCTCGCCGGACAAAGAGACTGGGAAGGTTACACGCAAAATGTCTCTGACACAATTCCAAAAAGTAATTGATATTAATTTAACGGGGGTGTTTCTGACAGCCCGCGAATGCCTTGAAAGAATGATAAACAATAATTGCAAAGGGCTGATCTGTTTTATCTCTTCTACTGGCTCATTGGGAACAGCCGGACAAATCAATTATTCTTCAACCAAAGCAGCCATGTCTGTTATGCCGAAAGTAATTACCGCGGAATTGTTCAGAAGGGGGTTTTCTGATAAGATTCGTTGCTCGGCGATTGCTCCTGGATATGTTGGGACAGAAATGGTAAAAAATATGAACGAAAAAGCCCTGAGCAGAATCCTGTCTGATGTCCCGATCGGGCGTTTGATTGAACCTGAAGAAGTAGTTTCCCTGATCGGTGAGATGTATAAAAACGAAGCAATTGCGGGAGACGTATTCTTTATTCACGGCGGGCTACGTTTGGGATCAGGAGGGTAAATTCCAATGGAAACAAACAGTAAAATAGTGGCATCAGATCAAGCCGCTTCAATTATTAAAGATGGGGATACGGTTGCAACCAACGGATTTATCGGGATTGGTGTTGCTGAAGAGGTACTGATTGCCATTGAGAAGCGGTTTTCAGAAACCCAGACTCCAAAAGATATAACCTTGGTATATGCAGCAGGACAAGGAGATGCAAAAGACAGGGGGTTGAACCATTTCGGATATGAAAAGCTTTTGAAGAGGGTTATAGGAGGCCATTGGGGATTGGTACCGAAAATTCAAAAACTGGCGCTTGATAATAAGATAGAAGCGTATAATTTTCCCCAGGGAGTTATCTCTCAAATGTATCGAGATATAGCAGCAAAACGGCCAAGAACCATCAATAATATTGGGTTGCATACATTTGTCGACCCCAGGGATAGCGGTGGGAAGATTAATGAAAAGACAACCGAAGAACTGGTTGATCTGATCGAGTTTGATGGTAAAGAATATCTCTCATACAAGACCTTTCCCATTGATATAGCCATTATCCGGGGAACAACGGCAGATATTGATGGGAATATTACAATGGAAAAAGAGGCGCTCTATATTGAATCTTTGGCCATTGCAATGGCGGCAAAAAACAGCGGTGGTAAGGTGATTGTCCAAGTGGAACGTATCGCCGAAAGAAACAGTTTGAAATCACGGGACATTAAAATTCCGGGAATTCTGGTTGATTATATCGTTCTATCAGATCCGAAGAACCATCAGCAAACATTCGCTGAAAGTTATAATCCTTCCTACAGCGGGGAAGTCAAAGTACCTTTGTCCGATATTGTATCCATGAAAATGAGCGCCAGAAAGATAGTTGCACGAAGGGCCGTTTTTGAGCTTTCCAAGGGCGATATTGTCAATTTAGGTCTGGGGATGCCGGAAGGGATTGCCAGTATTGCAGCCGAGGAAAGAATATTCCAGGATGTCACACTTACCGCCGAACCGGGTGTTATCGGTGGTGTTCCTGCTGCGGGTTTGAGTTTTGGGGCTGCTTCAAATGTTACGACCTTGTTGGATCAGCCAAGTCAGTTTGATTTTTACGACGGTGGTGGATTGGATATCGCTTTTTTGGGATTAGCCCAAGCCGACAAGAACGGAAATCTCAATGTTAGTAAGTTCGGACCCAGATATCCGGGAGCAGGTGGTTTTATTAATATCAGTCAGTGTGCAAGAAAAGTTGTGTTTATCGGGACATTTACTGCAGTTGGATTAAGAGTCTCAATCAAAGATGGTAAACTAATCATTGATGAAGAAGGTAAAAAAAGAAAATTTGTTAACCAGGTCGAACATGTTACTTTCAGTGGAAGATTTGCGCAAGAAAACAAGAAATCTGTTTTATACGTAACCGAAAGATGTGTGTTCAAACTGGGGGTAAAAGGCATGGAGCTTGTCGAAATCGCCCCCGGCATCGATATCGAAAAGCATATATTACCCTATATGGATTTCGAGCCAATTATTGAAAAAACCCCTAAGTTGATGGAGGAGAAAATATTCTATGAAGATATTATGAATTTTTGTCTTGTTTAACTTGAGTATCATTTTAAGTTTCCATAGAAAGTAATGTTATGAAGAAAGGAATCCTATTCATATAATCTATTTTGTTTGCGATCAAAACCTCTACTGCTTCTGCACATGTGGACACCATCAAGTAGAAAGTGGTGTTTACTTGACCTTCTTCCACTTTCCTCATTGACGCTGATCAGGCATTTGTTAGGTCAGGGCAGCATTTAGCCAAAGATAAATTACAGAACAAATTCTTTACCAATGGCTCATTCATACCTTCCAATGAAGTATTTGATGCAGCAGCAAAAGGTACAATTCAAGCATTTGGTGATGGGTATAATTATTGGTCAGTAAAAGACAGGATCTTAGACGCACATAGGGCTTGTCCGATGGGAGTGACGCCAATGGATTATCTTATCTGGATTTTCTAGAGATGGCGATTCGAGATTTTCCATGAAGAAGAACCGCCAGATCATCATTGAAACCTGTTGTTACTGTCCCCTCTCTTATTCAGGCAAAATTAGGTGTATCCCTGGTGGGGCAAAGCTGGTACTATCTTTTAAGTCCAGGTGGTTAATCCGTTTTTCTTACGGCGGCGGGGAGAATGGGTAAATTGTGGAGTGCCAGATTGGTTTCAGAATAACCCGGTTTGCATATCATGTTTTATGATCAACGATGACAAGTGAATATGAGATGAAAAAAGATAAATACGATTCCTTCGGAGTAAATCTGGCGAGTGTCAGGAACATCTGGGAGGCTAAAGTGATCAAATGTATGAACGATGTACTGCCTGACTATCCGGAGTTCGATTACTGTTCGATCTGTATTCAGGATGTCTACGCCTTGAGTATGAACCAGATAACCCCAAAGTATATTCAACAGGGAACGGTATTGTTAAGAAAAGAGTATTCTGATGATGATTTTAGAGACATCATAGAAGTGGCCATTGAAAAGGTTATCAAAAAACCAAACCATCCCTGAGGTTAGTTACTGCTTCCTTTTAATTCCTGAGCCAAAGAATCCAATCCTTTCATTTCCTTTTTGTATACAATAAAGATGGATGATACCGTAATGTTTGTCGCAGCGGTCGCTGCAATTATTTTTAAGGGTGATAAAATCCTGGCCATGAAACGGTCTCACACTAAAGACGCCGGTCCCGGTTTATGGGAGACACTCTCAGGTCGGGTTGAAGCTGATGAAGAACCATTAGAGGCATTAAAACGAGAAATCGAGGAAGAATGTGGTTTGGAAGTAGAGATAGATTCAAGACCGGTTAAGGCTTATCAAGCAAGGAGAAAAGGGAAACCGATGGTGCTAATTGTATACAGGGCACGATATCTGTCCGGATCTGTTGTCCGAAGTCTGGAGCATGACGATTTTGCCTGGGTTACGCCGGATGAATTTGCAGAGTTGAGCAGTTTGAAAAAACTGGTTGATGTTGTTTATGAAGCATCAAAACTTCACTCAAAGGTTTAGTTGATTCGGATTCCCAGTTTGTCCATTAAGGATGCAAACAACTTTGATTCATCCAGGGTCATGATACCATCCGCAGCCATCACATCACCCACCAGGTTTAAAACGATGTTTTTTTGTTGAGAGGTCAAGTTGCCCGTCAGTTTTTCCAAAAACTGATTGAGTTTTTCCTGAAAGGTTTCCTCTTCATTAAAAACGCTCTCTATCTTTCCTGTGATCTCCCCCTGAAAAGTGTTAAAATCCATATAGTCATCTTTCCAGTACTTGTTAGCAAAGGATTGTATAACCTGCCATTCCGTATCGTGGATCTCACCATCTATTGAAGACATCAAAACAGCACAGGCAATAGCGTCTTTCAGGGTGTCTTCATCAAACAAGTTTTCGGGAAATTCCGTTTTCATTCAATCCTTCTGGAAATAATTCGGGGGGAATTTGATCTTTTTATTACAGCATAATCAACCGGGTGTAAACGGCAAATAGTGTATCAGGCGGGAAGGGATGGAACGCCTGTTTTTGCGGAGTTTCCTTGAATATGGAGATTTGAGGTTAGTCTCCATTTGTTGCTTTAAACACATGAATATCACTATCCGGTTGCAATTTTACATCTTTTAGGGATGGTCTAGCGTAGATCATGATCTGTTGTATTTTATTCAGAATCCCCATTAATGATTTGACGAGTTTGAATTCCTCCTGAAAATTTTCTGCTTGATTCCTGGACATGGGTTCGGTTTCAATTACCGCTTGAAGCTCATGCAGACGATCCGTTATCTCCTCTTTTACTTTAAGAACGCGACGAAATTTCATTTGCAGAATGGAGGTACTGCTGTGTGCCAGCCCCTTGGCTACCAACGCTAATTTCTCATTTTCCGGGTAATGGAGATTGTTGTAGGTTGGTTTTTTAAAGTAGCGACGGAGGGTGGCATGAAACTCTTCACTTTTTCGAAACTCCTCCAGATTGGTGATAATTGTTCCCAGGATGGCTGACCGAATCGTTTCAATCCTCTGCTCATCTGCCAACCGCTCATGGATTTCAGGAAGCAATTGATTATTGAGATCAATCTCGTCAAATCCAAATTTCACCAAGGCGGGATTGAGGTCCTTTTCAATAAAATCTTTAGTAACACTAAAAAAATCCTTTTTCAGGATTCGATGGGTCTTTTCACTTTTACGTACGGCAATCCATTTATCAGTCCGATCTACTCTCTGAATGCTCAATTCACTGGACTTTACGTCATCGGGGTTGATGTGAAAATTGGCAATATCGTCTTCTCCAATGGTGATGCTGGTTCCTACCAAAAAATAGCGACTCAGAGTTAATTGGCTGTGTTTCTGCATTGCCGGAGTGCCTGATTTATGCTCCCTGTCTTTCTGTTCAAGTGAAAAATTATTTTTGATAACAGCGGTCAACATACGTCGTAACCAGTAGGCAGTTGCCATGGCTGGTTTGGGATTGCTAAGAACCACCTCCTTTTCCTTTTGGAATTCCCGGTTATAGTCCTCCATAATATCAAAGGTACGTGTGCTTTGATCTTTATCGCCGGGTTTTCCTTGTTTGAGACGATGCTGTTCATTAATTCCCGGCAGCAGGCTCTGAAACTTCCTTCTCAGCAAGGACCGGCACTCTTCAGGATTGATGTCCGAAAAAGCATACTCCAGATCAGACAAGGGAGTAAGGTTGATTGCGGATATTACGTTTTCTGATAACTGGTCAATATCATTAAGGGTATTGACCAGAATATAGTACATCTGTTGAGCAATCTGGCTGAGATTATCGTTCTTGAATATACCCAGTTTGTTCTCTTGAGAGTGCAGCCGTAGAAAGCGGATGACCTCCGGGTCTTCGACCACTTGATTGCCGCCTTTTGAATGAACGGGGATGGTGTGGCAGTCATTGATAATGTCCAGGATAGAACGGTCCTCCGGATAGGGTTTTTTGGCATTAGCCCTGACTAAACGGAAGATATGGGCGGATGTGGACTGCTCCAACCGAAATTGCAGAGGTAAGGGTTCCTTGTCAATGGGATATTCTTTAAGGTTCAGGTTCTCGTTCAAAACATTAAAAGCATATTCCAATGCGTGATGGCGTTGCAGCCAATAGGAGGTGACTGCCAGAAAACTCTGTAACCGATCGGCTTCATCCGCCGTCGAGTTCTTTAATCCTTTTGCCTGAGAAGCGTGAAGTTGGGCTTCCATAATTTCTGTATAACGTCTCTTAAAATCAGTGAGAGCCTTTCCTAATGTGGCCGCCTTGTAAGTCTTGATGATTCTGCCAACGATTGTCTGCTGCTTTGATTCCACTTGAATCGCAGCCGGTTCCGGACGGATGTTTTCCTTGATAACACCTATTCCTTCATCAACAGCTTTGGCAAAGGAGGCATAGAATGCTCTTTTGGTCGGATTTCCGGTTTGGAGCTCTAAATATTGCAACTCCTTGTATAAGGCTTCCGGCTTGCTGATCCAGGACCTCAGATCGTTTTCTCCGATCTGTTTCAGTTTTGCCGGTTCTTCCTGAAATAAATGGAAAAGTCTCAGGGTTGAACTCAACTTTTCAGTCAGAGAAGAAAGGCCGGTCTCAGAGCTTTTAATTGCCTTGGTATGCCTAAGGAAGGTGTGCCACCAGTCAGAAGAAACCATTGTATGTCGCTTAATCGTTTATAGAAAAATTTAAATTACGATACCAGTTTTTAACCAAAAATGGAATATTGCCTTATTCAACGATACTTTTCTCCAGGTATACCTTAGATCTAAATAAAAACCTATAGTTACATCTTCTATTATCGTGCCAAAAAATCAAGTTGGAAAAGTGGGATATAAGGATTGCTGATGAAAAGATAACAGGTTTCAATCATTGATAGTTGCCAGGGTCCTGTCTGGTGTAGATTATACGTGAGTGTTGAATGAAACATTTTTATCAGATCTTGAGCAGGTTTTTGGCAAGATCGACTGCCTGAATGGCGTCATCGGCATAACCATCAGCGCCAATATTGTCGGCAAATCGTTGACTAACCGGTGCACCTCCCACCAAAACCTTGATCTTTTGCCTGATACCGTTTTGTTCCATTTCGTCGATCACCGTTTTCATCCCCGGCATGGCGGTGGTCAGCAGCGAAGATAAGCAGACAATCTCAGGCTGATACTCCCTCATCTTTTCGATATAGGTTTCCACGGGTACATTAAACCCGAGATCAAGGATTTCAAACCCGGCTCCTTTTAACATAATGGCGACCAGATTTTTCCCGATATCATGCATGTCCCCATGAATAGTGCCGATCAGGATGCGATGACGCAAAGCGGATCTCCTCTGTGACAAATGGGGCTCCAGTAGTATCAGCCCGTCATTCATTGCCCTGGCGGAAAGCAATACCTCCGGAATGAATATCCGGTTAAACTTAAATTCGGTTCCAATATGGTCCATTGCGGGTATCATACCGTCATATAAGATATTAGATGCCGACATTCCTTTCTTCAATTGCTTCCGTACCAGCTTATTCAGGGACTCATTATCACCGTTGATAATAAAGTTTTGAATCTGCCTGAGAACACTTTCATCCGTTGTCATGTTGCTTGTCCAGCCTTCATGAGGTAGTTTTGATTTTTTTATGGTACTGCTTCGGGGTTAGGCCCGCATATTTGCGAAATGTTTTTGTAAAATAACTCTGGTCATAGAAGCAAAGACTGGCAGCAATCTCTGTCAATGAATCTGTACCTTGGGCTATCATCTCTTTTGCTTTTTCAATTTTTACCGAGTTGACATATTCCGGAAAGGATGTCCCGGTCTCCTGCCTGAAAATGCAAGAAAACCGGGACTCAGACATGGTAACGGTTGCAGCAACTTCGGACAAGAGCAGTTTTTTATCAAGGTTTTGCTTGATAAACTCTATTGCCCGGTTAACCTGACCTAATTTTTTCCTGGTGGAGATGAGTGTGGAGATAAAATCGTCCAGCACCTCCTTAAGCCAGATTGAAAATGAATAGATATCGTCCAGGTTTTCCGTATTTTTCGTATATTGGGTGGTTAGATGATAAAAATCGTCAATGTCGCCTCCCACCTCCATCATTGTTCTGGAAATCAGTACAAACAGTTCCAGCATTCTAAATTTCAACAGTTTAATATTGGCGATTCCCTCAAGAAAGATCTCGCTCAATACATCGTTCAGATTATCCCGAATGTCATCTATGTCGCAGAATTTAATGGAGTTCATCAAGTTTTCCTGCTTTTCATAGATAATATGTTTGTCAAATGCGCCTTTCTGTTTATTCTCGATTAGTTTCTCGCCTATCTCTTTTTGAATGTAGGCTTTCTCCTCGGATAGTTTGAACAGATCCACATCGATCAGCTTTCCGGATTTAAAAACATCAAACAGGAGTTTGGAATAGGAACTGACGGATTTGGACGAGAGGAAAGCCTGGCTGGATTCGATCAGCGGAAAGTCTTCAAGATACTTGGAAAGTTGTGATCGGTTCTGTTCAAATAGAACAAATCCTGAAATAGCACCACCGATGATTTTGTTGTCTTGCGTCAAGGGCAGTCCCCAAAGTACAAAATTCCGGTGACAGAGGTGAATAAACGTGTTCCCGAGACGGTAGGCTTCTTCAATAACCAGGCGATGATCTTTTCGACACTCCTCCTTATTTCGACAATAATAATGCTCGCAGACCCAATTGCCTGATGCCCCGTCAATAGTCTCGTAGTCGCTATTAAGGATAATGGAGATTATTCCGGTTTTTTTCCGGTAGTGTAGCAACTGCTTACGGGTTTTTTGGACAATATCCTTGGAAAGATTCGGTGCTGCTTGGCGGGCTGTATTTGGGTTTGGAACCATTAGGTCGGGGTCGAGTTTTTATGAAAATCCGGTTTCAGGGGTTAGGACACCTGGTCAACATTTTCGAATATTATAATGTTTTATTTTTACAGGCTTTGGGGTTTTTAGAAAAGGGGATTCTTAACTCTCACGAGTATCCGGCTTTATTGTAAGGAACCAGGCAGGGATTAAGGCAGGATTTCCGCCTTAATCAAAGGTTTTATGGGAAAGGCAATTAGTACATCGCCTCTATCAGGCCGGAAAAGGTTTTATGGACGAAACTGCGTTTGACCTTCATGGTGGGAGTGACTTCTCCGTCTTCCACATAAAGTTTCTTGGGGAGAATGGCAAATTTCTTCGGTTGTTCCACACGTGACAAGGTTTTGTTTACCTCATCGATTTCTGACTGTATCAATTGCCTGATCTCTTCGGACTGCGTCAGATCTCCGTAGGTGGAAAACTGTATCTTATGATCCTGGGCGTATTTCACTACCGTATCTTCGTCGATCATGATGAGCGCAGCCAGATATTTGCGGTTGTCACCGATGATAATTGCGTCGTTGATGTAAGTACTGGCTTTAAGCTTATTCTCAATATATTGTGGAGAGATGTTTTTACCTCCGGCTGTGACAATGATATCTTTTTTTCGATCGGTGATTTTTAAATGACCATCCTCATCTAATTTACCGATATCCCCTGAATGAAGCCAACCGTCGATTATTGTTTCAGCCGTTGCTTTCGGATTGCGATAATAACCCTTAAAAACAGATGGTGATTTGACCAGAATTTCACCGTCTTCGGCAATTTTAACCTCCGTTCCCGGTAAAGGAGGACCTACGGTTCCGAATTTTACTTGCCCGGCGCGGGAAGCGCAGGTTACACCGGAACCTTCCGTTTGTCCGTATCCTTCAACCATGTTAATGCCAATGGATTGAAAAAAAAGCAGCACATCTTCGGAAATAGGCGCTGCTCCTGAATAAGCTATTCTCATGCGATCAAAACCGAGGCGTTCTTTAAGTTTTCGAAAAACCGAAAAATAAGCAATCCAGTAAAGCAACTCCAGATAAAGAGGAACCGGTTTATAGTTCATCTTGATTACAGCCCGCTTTTTACCAATGGTATAGCATAGATTGTAAATATGGCGTTTAACCCAGTCGGCATCGGCCATGCGAATATAAATGGAGGAGGCATATTTCTCCCAAACCCGGGGGACAGCATAGCCAACTGTGGGAGAGATCTCCCTCATGTTGTCGGTCACCGTATCCGGGCTTTCTATGAAATTGACTACATAGCCAATGGTGATATGGCCAAATACGGAAAATACCCTTTCAAAAATATGACAAAGTGGGAGAAAGGACATCACCTCATCCTTGTCCCACATGGGATTAATCTTGGTTAAAGCGCCGGACAGCCAGGTGACATTGGCATGGGTCAGCATAGCTCCCTTTGGAGGGCCGGTTGTGCCGGAAGTATAGATCAGTACCGACAAATCGTCTGGCTGAACCTGATTTAAACGGGTTTCAAACAGATCCGGTTGCTCCTCACATACCTTTCTCCCATATTCCAGTAACTCATCAAATGACATCACCATGGGATCTTCATAATCCCGCAGTCCTTCCAGATCCCAGACAATAATTTTTTTAAGCTGAGGGGTACGGCTTCGGAAATGGAGCCACTTATCCAATTGTTCTTCGTTCTCTGCAAACAGAAAGACGGACTCGGAGTGATCCACCGTATATTCAACCTGTGGAGCGGCATTGGTGGAATATATCCCAACCGCAACTCCGCCAACACATTGAATTCCCAGATCTGCGATGACCCATTCTGAGCAGTTATCCCCAATAATCGAGACACATTGCCCCTTCTCCAGGCCCATGGTTGCGAGGGCAGAACCAATGTATTTCGCCCTGATGTAGTATTCTTTCCAGGAGATATCATGCCAGATCCCATATTTTTTAATACGCAGCGCAACCCTGTCCTGATACTTTTCAACTGTTCTTTTAAATACACCTGGTACTGTCTCTTTTGTCACCTTGTTATCTCCAAACTTTTTTTCGTTTCCAACGTTGATATCCCTTGGCGGATTCTTCAGATCGCACTCCCAGATAGAATTCCTGAACATCTTTGTCATTCAGGAGATCGGAGGATTTTCCCTTCATGACAAAACGACCGTTCTCCAGAATCAATCCAAAGTCAGAGTTGGACAAAGCCATGCGGGCGTTTTGTTCCACCAGTAAAATGGTAACCCCTGCCTTATTTATCGTTTTGATTATTTTGAATATATCTTTAACCAGTATGGGAGAAAGCCCCAGGGAGGGTTCATCAAGACAAAGGAGTTTGGGACGGCTCATCAATGCCCTGCCGATGGCTAACATCTGCTGCTCGCCGCCTGAAAGCGTCCCTGCCCATTGGTTGACTCGGTCTTTCAGAATGGGGAAGTAGGAGAATACCTGACTCATATCGCTCTTAATTCCCTTTTGATCTCTCCGTATATAAGCTCCCATCAAAAGATTTTCCCTGACAGAAAGCTCTTCAAAAACTTCCCTGCCTTCAGGAACGTAGGATATTCCCAGTCGAACAATATCCTCGGTATCTTTTCCGTCAATCCGCTGCCCCATAAATTCAATAACTCCCTTGTCGGGTTGATCCTCAATCAAACCCATCATGGTCTTAAGAATAGTGGACTTTCCAGCGCCATTGTTACCCAGGATCGTTGTAATCGTGCCGGTTTCGACGGAAAGAGATGCACCCCGGATGGCATAGATTAAATCGTAATAGGTTTCAATGTTCTTTATTTCAAGCAACGTGCTCAATGTCTTCCTCCTCTCCCAGGTAAGCTTTTAATACTTCAGGATGTTTTTGCACTTCTTCCGGAGTTCCTTCCGTGATCGGTTCACCAAAGTTAATAGCCAGTATGCGGTTGGATATCTCCATCACCATCTGCATATCATGTTCAATCAATAAAATTGTGATACCCAGTTCATCCTGAATATCCTTAACCCAGAATATCATGTCCTGCTTTTCTTCTGAATTCATGCCGGCACAGGGTTCGTCCAGCAACAACAACTTAGGCTCCAGAGCCAGAGCCCGACCCAGTTCGATTAGTTTCTGAGTTCCGTAGGGTAATCCTCCAACCAGTTTGTTCCTGGATGCCTGTAAATCCAGAAGATCGATAATCTCTTCTACCTTTCTACGGTGTTTGCTCTCCTCTTTTCCTGAAAAGGATTGTTTGCCCCACATGAGACCGCCCCTTAAAATGCCGGTTTTTATATAGATATGGCGTCCCAGCATGATATTTTCCATGCAGTTCATATTGTTGAACAGTTCAATATTCTGAAAGGTTCTGGCAATACCCAGTCTGGCGATTTTATCCGGTTTATATCCGATAATCGGTTTATCCTGGAAGAAGATCTTACCTACATCCGGTTTGTAGATGCCATTGATGCAGTTAAAGAGGGTGGTCTTACCGGCTCCGTTAGGACCGATTATAGAGAAAATCTCACCCTGGTTTAATTCAAAATTGATATTCTGAAGGGCTTTTAACCCTCCAAATGAAATGCCTAGATCTTTTACGGAAAAAAAAGCCATAATAGTAAGACCAGTAGTATCGAGTTTTGAGCATCCTTTAAACCTATCAGAATGCTATCGCTTGTGAAAAAGGAGCCGGTTTAAAACTTGTTTGTCCATCTGATCGATAAAAATGTAGGTCAGACTGTTCCTGGCAATACGGATTGCAAAACCCGCTTCTTTTTAAGGCAGGAACAGTCTGAGCTACATGGTTGATTCGGGTTATCTCTTTTTAGCTTGGGTCAAATAGCTAATATTCCTTGATTTACACTTTTTTGACATAATGCCGGGCAAACAGTCCGCTGGGTTTTACGCACAATACAAGAACTATGATCGCAAATGCAACGATCGATTTAAATTCGATTGAGATATAGCCTCCAAAAAGATTCTCTATTATCCCAAGGATATATGCCCCGGCAACAGCCCCCGGCAGCGATGTCATCCCTCCAAGTACGGCTGCGGAAAATCCCTTCAGCATGGGGTCCCACATCATGAAGGGTTCCATCAGAACTGGCGAAACAAGAAGTCCGGCAGTACATCCCACCATGGATGAAATTCCCCAGGTCAACATCATGATACGTTTGGTTCTGATCCCCATAATTCTGGCTGCGACCTGGTTTTGCTGGGTGGCTTTCATTGCCATCCCCAGCTTGGAATAGCGGTAAAACACAAACAGGAATATCATGATGATAATAGCGATCCCCAGTGAGACAAGCTCCAGCAGGCTGAAGAAGGCTCCGCCGATACTGATACTATCGTAGGGACTAATGGGAAATGGAAAAATCTGCTGGTCAGCCCCGAATTTCCAGGATACGAAGCCCAGCAATACAAATTCCAAACCGATGGTGATGATTATTAATCCCAGCAGATTCGGTTCTTTTGCCCTCCGCAGAATGGCAAATTCCAAGACGATACCGAGTAGTAAGGCAAACAGAAAGGCTGAGATAAATGCAGTAATGAAGGAGAACCCGTACCTTTCCAGCACCATGAAGGTGAAGTAGGAGGAGGCTAGCGCCATCTCGCCCTGGGCAAAATTGACAACTTCAGATGTTTTGTAAATGATGACCATTGCCAGTGCCATCAGGGCGTATGAACTTCCCACGGCAATGCCACTCACAATCATCTGGAAAAAATCCAACATATATTACCTTTTGCTGACATTTAATGTCATTTGGTTTAGGAAAATTCAAAAAGCGATCAGCAGGTGCATGGTGTCATAATCATTTTATCAGCCCTTCAAAAAGGCCAGGTCATCCAGTACTTTTTCATCCGTATCCAGATACCATAAAGTCCATGTGGTTCGAATACCATTATAAGTATCATGATCAGTCCCAGCACAATATACTGAATATTTGAAACACCGGTGATGGAAAAGTAGTTCTGGGATAAGGATTCCAGCCAGTCACCCAAATAGGGCACACTTAAAATGTTACGTAGTTGCAGATCCAGCCAGGAAATCAGGCAGGCTCCCGTGATAGATCCCATTATGGAGCCAAGTCCGCCTACAACAATATAAGCCAGAAAAGTGATCGACATTACCAGACTGAACAGTTCCGGTTCGATGAATCGAAGCACGTAAGCGTACAATCCACCTGCAACCCCTGTATAAAAGGCACTGACAGCAAAAGCCAGGGTTTTATAGTAGGTCAGATTGACACCCATGGTTTCTGCGGCAACATCGGCATCCCGGATGGCGATGAAAGCCCTGCCGACTTTTGTCCTGATCAGATTTCGGGCAAACCAGGCCAGGAAAAAAGTAATGGGAATCAACAGAAAATAAAAATCCCTGTCTGATTTAACATGCCACCCAAAAATGGTGAGTTCCGGAGCGTGCAAACCATTTCGCCCTCCAAATAGCTCAATCTTTCCTATCACCAGGGTGATGGTTAACCCGAAGCCCAGGGTGGCTATTGTAAGATAAGGTCCTTCCAGCCGTAGCGCCGGAAACCCGATCAGAAAACCAAAAATAGCGGCAACAAAAGCGGAAAGGGGCAAAGCGATCACAAAAGGCAGATGGGCTAGTTGCATCAACACAACAGTTCCATATGCACCGATGGCGAAAAATCCGGCGTGTCCCAGTGAAATCTGACCTGTATAACCAACCAGCATATTTAAGCCGATGGCCACAATAACATTGATGGCCATGTAGTTGGCCATGTAAACATAGTAATTGGGCAGAATAAAAGGATAAATTACCAATCCAGCTATGAGAACCAGAAACCAAAAAACAACTGTGCCAGAGGTTATAATTCTAACATCTTCAAAATATTCCCTCTTCATATCCATAGGTCTGTTCTCCTGGAAGTGGATTTAAGTGAGACAAGATCGTTCCCTAATCGGTTAAGGTAGTTATAACGGCGTAGTGGATGAAATTCCGCCAATATCGTTACGGTAAGTCCAGAAACGCCTGATCATGAAGATTGCTATTAAAAAAAACAGGCTATGTCAAGGGAATTATCGTTGAGATGCATTAAACCAAACTATTTGCATCCACTAACAGGAGATCACAGGCGAGGTATGCATCTACTTCTGCCAGATCCTATGTGTTTAAAATGAAAGAAGAATAAAAGCAATGTTTGTCAGTCGCAATAAGGATTGTCATGAAACTGATCCGGGCTTTTTGGTGTTAACCCCTTTTTAAAAAAAATCGGATATTAATACTGCTAACTTTAGCAGGACTAAAAAATCTCGACTGTTGCTCCTTTCATTGGGTAAGTTCCTAATGAAAAAATTTTTATTGACAGGTATATTAGAATACTAGTATATCAGTTACAGATTGTTTGGGAAACCCAAAGTCAAATGAAGTTGATTGTCAGCAATATAGCCTGAATATCCTGATTTCTCTCAGTTTAGAGAGGGGATGTCTGATTGAAATGAATTATGGGATGCTTCTGTAAAATTGATGGTAGCAATATTGGGGATCCAGGGGGTATTTATTAACGAAGTATTGTTCAAATGGAATCAATATTTTTGAGGAGAGAATCATGAGAATAAAACTTTCTATTCTGTTAATTTTAGCTTTGATTTGTTTTTCTTCCTTGGTAAGTGCAGCAGGGGGATCCAGGGATACTTTGATATATGCGGCTTACACTGACGTTAAGGACTGGGATCCGTCGGCAGCATCATCTACAGAGTATATTATGCTGGCCAGTGTTTATGAAACCCTTGTTTATTATAATGTTCCCGGTTCGCAGCAAATATTGAGTCCGGGTTTGGCGACCTCATGGGAAAAGTCAAAAGATGGTTTGTCGTGGACATTCAATTTGAGAAAAGGGGTGACCTTTCATGATGGAACTCCTATGAATGCCGAGGCTGTGAAATATTCAATTGAACGAACCCTGAAGATGAAAAAGGGGACATATTATATCTGGCTGGCAGTAAAAGGGGTTGAAGTTGTCGATGATCACACCGTTAGGTTCCATTTAAAAAATCCGGCACCTGTTGATCTGATAGCGTCCTCCCAATATGGGGCTTTTATTTTTTCTCCCACTGCGGCTGAAAAGGGCACCGACTGGTTTATGCAGGGGAATGATGCCGGTTCAGGGCCTTACAGGGTTGAAAGCTGGGAAAAAAGTCAGCAGACAGTATTGGGAAAGTATGAAAAATATTGGAAGGGTTGGTCCGGGAAACATTTTGACAGGATTATCCTGAAAACAGTTCTGGAAAAATCGACACAAGTCCAGATGGTAAAGAGTGGAGAAGCTGATTTCGCCTCGCTGATTCCGGTGGATTCATTACCCTCTCTGAAACAGGCTGCCGGGGTTGAGGTGACTACTCCCGAATCCTGGATGAACTCCATGTTTCTGATAAATACAAAGAAATTTCCCACCAATAATCTCAAAATAAGGCAAGCTCTGTCTTACGCCTGGGATTATCAGTCGGTTGTCGGCTCCATCTATAATGGCTTGGCATCAGTGGCAAAAGGTCCGATTCCCAAAACAATGTGGGGGCATAACGCCAGTCTTCCCGCAGCGGAATATAATCTGCAGAAGGCAGCCCAGTTAGTCAAAGAAAGTGGTATCCCTGCAGATCAGTTAAAAATGACCATAGCTTACATCGGGACATCACAGGAGTATGAAAACTGTGCTCAGTTGCTGCAGGCAAATCTCGCTCAAATTGGAATTCAACTTGAGTTAAAACCTGGGCCCTGGGGAACGATTTGGAAACAGGCCAAGACTTTGGATACAGCGCCCAATATTCAGTCGATGACCTGGTGGCCAACCTATCCGACTCCCAATGACTGGTTAATCGGAATGTTCAAAACGGAAGACCCGGCTTTGTTTAATCTATCACATTATTCAAATTCCAAGGTTGATCAATTACTGGATGAAGGGGTAAAAATGGAAGGAATTGATCAGCAGGCAGCAGACAAGATCTATCAGGAAGCACAAAGTGAAATCATGAAGGATGTTCCCGCGATTTTTTATGCAGACATCTTACGTCGGATAGTTAAACGCTCTTCGGTAAAAGGATATGTCGATAACCCGGCTTATTCAGGAATCTTTTATTATCAGCTTTATAGAGAATAGAGTCGCTTTTCCAAAGAACTCTAGTTTGTCCTGCGCCCATTTACGGGAGCAATGTCATTTAGCTAAGATATTCCATTATCATCCTGAGAAGGAACGACGAAGGATCTTCATGATTTAATAGAGATCCTTCGCTGTCGCCTGGAAGAGAGATGTTTTATTATGGTAATGGATTCTGGTTCAACAGGTTGTCTCAAAACTCAAAAGTTGGTGAGTTATCCCAAAATCCGGATAAAATGTCATTCCGGCCTTGAGCCGGAATCCATATTGATAATAATGAAGTAGACAGGTGGATCCCCGATCAAGTCCGGGATGACAAGGTAAGACCTTAGAGATATTTCTATTATGATATGGTCTGCAAAATTTCCGAGAGAGTTAATCTTGATTTGAAGTACTTATAAAAATTTACACGGAATAAAAGCAACAGCAATGAAGAAGTACCTGTTAAAGAGGTTAGTCTTAATAGTCCTGGTGCTGATGGGCGTTTCAATCATCACCTTTGTGATCTCCCATGTTATCCCCGGTTCTCCGGCTGCCATGTGGGTGGGGACAAAACCAACGCAAGAGCAACTGGATGAGGCCATCAGGGAGCTTGGTCTGGATCAGCCCTTACCGATTCAGTATATTAACTATGTCAAAAATCTGGTTCAAGGTGATCTGGGAGTGTCCCTGAGAACACGTAGGAAGGTATCGGAAGAGCTACGCAGTCGGTGGGCGGCCACATTTGAACTGGTATCGGTTTCATTGCTGATTGCCATAATAATAGGAATCCCCCTGGGGGTGCTCTCCGCTACTCACAAAGACAAGCCTCTGGATCATACCAGCAGGATGTTTTCCATATCAGGCGTTGCAATGCCTGTTTTCTGGCTGGGTATGACACTGCAGTTGCTACTTCACGGTTACTTTGATCTGTTGCCATTACAGGGCCGCATCGATTCCCAGGTACTGATGGATCATGCGATAGAATCCATCACGGGTTTTTACCTGATAGATTCCTTGTTAACGTCGAACTGGCCGGGTTTTATCAGCTCAGTTACCCACATGATATTACCAGCCATTACCATGTCGTTTGCCTCCTTGGCCATCGTTACTCGAATGTCGCGTTCCTCAATGTTGGAAGTTTTAAAGGAGGATTATATTGAAACCTCACAGGCCTATGGAGTTGGGAAAGGTACGGTATTATATAAATATGCCCTGAAGAATGCCTTAATTCCGACTATTACTGTCGTTGGCCTCAATTATGGTTTAATGCTGGGCGGATCATTTATGGTTGAATCTATCTTTGATTGGCCCGGTCTGGGCAGATACACGATTTTATCGATCCAAACCAATGACTTTCCGGCCATTATGGGAGTTACAATTTTGTTTGCCCTGACTTATGTTGTGCTCAACCTGATTGTGGATCTTGTGTACTTTCTGATAGATCCCCGAATCCAAACTCCGGGGGGGATATAAGCAATGGCAGGCAATCGATTTCAACTCAAAGGAAAACTGAGATATCTCCTGCACCTGGGAAGTAAAAATCCCCTGTTTTTGGTGGGAATAAGCATTATTTTTGTTCTTATCTTCTGTGCTGTTTTTGCACCAATAATTACTCCTTATCCCCAGGATGCGGAGTTCGGGATTAACTTTGCCGAAAAGCTGAAGAGTCCCGGCGCGAAACACCTGTTTGGATCCGATGCTCTGGGGAGGGACATTTTTACCCGGGTGATTTTTGGAACGAGAATGTCGCTAAAAATCGGGATAACAGTAATTGTAATCGCCCTGGCGCTTGGAGTCCCCCTGGGATTAATAGCCGGTTTTTTAGGTGGAAAGGTGGACGAGATCATCATGCGCATAGCTGACATTTTTCTGGCATTTCCGTCCATTTTGCTGCCTCTTGCAATTGCCTCCGCCTTAGGGGCGTCCATTATCAATGCCATGATCGCCATTGCGGTTTCCTGGTTTCCCTGGTACATCCGCATCATCAGGGCGCAGGTACTCTCTATTAAAGAGGAATTATATGTGGAATCCGCCCGGTCAATCGGTGTCAGCAATGCCAGAATTATCATCAGGCACATTCTCCCCAATTCGCTGAGTCCGATTGTTATTCAAGCTTCCATGGATATGGGCTATGCAATCTTGGCTGCTGCCAGCCTGAGTTTTATAGGTGTGGGGGCAAAACCGCCCACAGTTGAGTGGGGATTGATGATTACATCGGCACGAGCTTACTACATGGACTACTGGTGGACGGTAACATTTCCTGGTCTGGCGATTTTTATCACGGTTCTGGCCTTTAATCTGGTAGGTGATGGTCTGAGAGATATTCTGGACCCCAAGATCAGAGATTGATTTCTGGCATTTCTTTAAAAACGGTTTGATATGAGCAATACATCAATTCTGGCAATCGAAAATTTAAGAACTCACTTTTTTACCTATGGCGGGGTGGTTAAGGCTGTTGATGGCTTGAACCTGTCCATTGGTCAAAAGGAGGTGCTGGGGATTGTTGGTGAGACCGGTTGCGGGAAATCCGTTGCAGCCAGATCCATTCTTAATCTCATCCCCGAACCGGGGAAGATTGTCTCTGGTAGAATTTTTCTCAACGGTGATAATCTTCTGGAAAAATCTGACGATGAACTCCGTAAAATAAGAGGCGGTAAGATAGCGATGATCTTTCAAAATCCGCTGACTTCCTTAAACCCGGTATTTACGATTGGAGACCAGGTTTCCCATATTATCCGTATTCATCAGACCAAGAATAGAGAGGAGATCAGGAAACGGTTGCTTGAGATGTTTTTACTCGTCCGCCTGCCCAATCCTTTAAGACTCTTGACGAAATATCCCCACGAATTAAGCGGTGGGCAACTGCAGCGTATCATGATTGCCATGGCTTTATCCTGTAGACCTCAACTGCTGATTGCTGATGAACCGACCACAGCTCTGGACGTTACCATCCAGGCTCAAATATTAACGTTGATGTTACAACTGAAAGAGGAATTAAATACCTCGATCATGATGATTACCCATGATCTGGGAGTGGTTGCCGAGACCTGTGACCGGGTTGCCGTTATGTATGCCGGGAAAATTGTGGAGACCGGAGGGGTGAGTAAGATATTTGCAGAAGCGAAACATCCCTATACAAAAGGTTTGATGTATTCCGCTCCGGGAAAAGCTATTCCGGGACAGAAACTAAAAACGATCAAGGGAACAGTCCCCGATCTTACAGATCTACCCACCGGCTGCTTGTTTGCTCCGCGATGTCCAATCTCTGAGCAGCTCTGTAGAGAGGAGGAGCCGAGGCTGGAGGGGGAAATAAACGGTCATCAGGTGGCTTGCTTTAAAAGTGGGGTTTGTTAAATGGAACCAATCGTCGAGTGCAGAAACCTCAAGAAATACTACCATACCAATAGCGGGACCGTGTTGGCTGTTGATGATGTCTCCTTTCCCATCTACAAAGGGGAAACCGTCGGATTGGTGGGTGAGTCGGGTTGTGGAAAATCTACAATTGGACGAACCATCCTGAAATTAATCGAGCCCACAGACGGTCAGTTGCTGTTTGAAGGTCGGAATATTTATGCCCTGGAACGATCTGAATTGAACCTGCTTCGCAAAAAGATGGGAATTGTTTTTCAAAACCCATACTCATCACTGAATCCGAGGATGAAAGTCCTGGACATCGTCAGTGAACCGATCCGAACCAATTCGAAAATGGGTAAAAAAGAGATCAGAAACCTGGTGATTCAACTTCTGGAGCAGGTGGGATTAAAACAGGAACACCTCTACCGGTTTCCTCACCAGTTCAGCGGAGGTCAAAGACAACGGATCGCCATAGCCCGTTCGCTGTCGCTGAACCCCTCTTTCCTTATTTTTGACGAACCCACGTCGGCATTAGATGTATCCGTTCAAGCCCAGGTGCTGAACCTGATCAGAGACCTGCAGCGGCAGCAGAATCTGACATACCTGTTCATCACCCACGATCTGGAAGTGATCAAACACATGGGAGATCGTATTTTGGTGATGTACCTGGGAAAATTGGTTGAATCAGGATCGGTGCGGGCTGTTTTTGACAATCCGCTTCATCCCTACACCAAGGCGCTGATTTCTGCTATTCCCAAGCTTGATCCGAAGGAAAAAAAGGAACGGCTACTTCTGGAGGGAGATGTCCCCTCACCCATTAATCCGCCGACAGGTTGCCGCTTTCATACCCGTTGCCCCTTGGCTGAAGATCTGTGCGCAAGGGAAGAACCCGAATTAATAGAAAAATTTGAACGCCAGGTGGCGTGTCATTTTTGTGAACTGTAATTTTTGGAGATGTTTTAATGTCGAGTACCATAGGTATCGCTGCAGTACAGATGAAGGTCAGGCCAGGGGAAGGAAACCTGGAGCGGATGGAACTCCACCTGGAGAAAATTAATAGAGACTATCCATGGGTGGAACTGGTTCTATTTAGTGAATTATGTGTTTTGGGGAATGATCCAAAATGGGCACAGACGATACCGGGTCCCATAACAGAGACTCTCTGCTTGATGGCAAAAAAGTATTCCACCTGGCTTGTTCCCGGTTCCATTAACGAACAAGTCGGTGACCGAATCTATAATACGGCTCTGGTGATAAATCCCCAGGGAACCGTTGTCGCCAGCTATCGAAAACTTTACCCGTGGAAACCGCTGGAAAAATGTGCTTCGGGAAAAGAATTTTGTGTATTTGAGATCCCCGGCCGGCTGCGGTTTGGCTTGTGCATCTGTTATGACCAATGGTTTCCGGAAGTCAGTAGACAACTCACCTGGATGGGTGCTGAAGCCATTCTCTGCCCCACCATGACGGGCACTCCGGACAGACCTTTGGAGCTGATTTTGAGTAGGGCCAATGCCATCTCAAACCAGGCCTACTTTATTAATCTTAATGGTCTGGAACATGGTGGAAACGGACAATCCGTAATCATCGGGCCTGAAGGTGAGATTATCACCGAAGCAGGTAAAGATGAGGACATTCTGGTGGCAAAACTGAGCAGGGATCATCTTTGTACGATCAGGGAGAATGGAACCATGGGAGTAAGCCAGGTTTTAAAGAGCTTCAGGGATGAAAATGTGACTTTCCCCCTTTATCAGACCGATGTTGCAAGCGGTATCGGTTTCAATAGCCTTGGATTGATCGGAAATAGCAAATAACCGCACTTTCAATGGCACAAAAAAAGAATTTCAGTTACTTTAGACTTCAGACAGAACAGAAAATCTTGTTGATTCCTCCTTCCACGAAGAAATTATGACGGAAAACACGATGATAGCTGGTAATAACGGATTAACCGGGCATCGGCTTTTAAGAACAGAAGTGTATGAATATCTCAGATCCCAGATAAAAGAGGGAAACCTTCATCCTGGCATGTTCATCAGCATGAATACATTGATGAAAACCTTGAATATCAGTCGGACTCCATTGAGAGATGCTCTCTTACAGCTCCAGGGAGAGGGGTTTGTCAGCTTTCTCCCCCAAAGAGGGATTCAAATATCGGAGCTATCGCAGAAGGACATAGAAAATCTTTATGAAATTATGGGAGCTTTGGAATCACGCGTCCTCCTGTCTGTTTTTGATCGGATTACACCTGATCTGATTACTAAAATGAAAGAGATCAATCAGCAGATGTTTGCCAGCATCTCGGAGGAAGACCTGAACATCTATTTTGATCTGAATGTCGCCTTTCATAGTACCTACATTTCCATGTCCTCCAATGCTCCCCTTTGTAATTTGATAGATGTGGTTCGCCAAAGACTCTTTGTATTTGGGAAAAAAGACTGGAGTCTGAAAATGCGCGAATTGAATCATTCTGAACATCTTGAATTCCTGAGAATTCTTGAGACCGGGGATGCTATCAAATCAGCCGATTACCTGCGTGATTATCATTGCAATTACCAGATCCTCAAGGATGCAGAGAATGCCAGTCAGTAGGAGGTATCATCTCTGGTGATTATCCACTCAGTTGAGCCACTTCATTTTTTTTGTCAGATTGTAAATCCTGTCAAATGTTTTTCCATAAGGCGGTGTTATCGCCAGTGCTACTTTAGCCTGTTTGAAGACAGGTTTTAATTTTGAAAATTCTGTAAATCCCTCGTATCCGTGATAATGTCCCATTCCGCTGTTTCCTATACCGCCAAACGGCATATCATGCTGGGCAACATGCATAGCACAGTCATTAATGGTCACACCGCCGGATATTGTGTTTGTTATCAGTTTATTCACAACGCGTTGATTATTTGAGAAGATATACAGGGCTAGTGGTCTCTCATGCCGGTTTATATAGTCGATTACCTGCTCCAGTGATTTATAAGGCATGATCGGTAAAAAGGGACCAAATATCTCATCCTGCATAAGCACCATATCATCATTAACAGATTTGATGATGGTTGGGGAAATCTTCCGTAGAGTCTCATCTGCCTGGGGCCCCTGCAACAGGTTGATCACTTCTGCCTGCTTACTTTTGGCATCCTTGAGGGTGTTCATAAGCCGCTTAAAAGCTTTCTGGTCGATGATATTGGTGTAATCTTTGGTCTCCAGATTTGGATATCGGCTGGAAACAACCGTCTTTGCGATTTCAATAAACTGATCAACTTTACCTTCGGGTACAAACAGATAATCCGGAGCAACACACATTTGACCCGAGTTGACCAATTTGGCGTACATAATTCGTCCCACGGCTGTTTTCAGATCAAAATCCTCTGTCAGAATAGTGGGTGATTTACCTCCAAGTTCCAGTGTAACCGGTACCAGGTTTTTAGAAGCTATACCCATAATCGTTTTGCCAACGTCTGGTGAGCCGGTGAATGTCAAGTGATCAAAAGGCAGGGAGGAAAAATCGTTTGAATCCACTCCGGGCAAAAATGCGATCAGATCTTCGGAAATATTTTCGGAGAATTTTTTCTGTAGCAATCGACACAAAGTCTGGGAATTGGATGCCTGCTTAATCATTACTCGGTTTCCGGCAGCTATGGCGCTGGTTAATGGACTGAGCGCTAGGAACAACGGATAGTTCCAGGGAGTGACAATGCCCACAACCCCTTTTGCCTGGGGGATAATCTTGTTCTTTCCTCCAAAAAATACCAGGGAAACATGACGTTTTTGCGGTTTGATCCACTTTTTCAGTTTTTTTCTTGTGTAGCGCAATCCCAACAAACTGCTGGTTATTTCCAGGATTTTGGTTTCATGATGGGAACGATTGCCAAAATCAGCTGAGATGGTTTCGCAGATCTCCTTTTCGTTCTCCAACAGGATCTGCTCGATTTTTTGTAAGGTATCGATTCTTTGCTCATAGCTGATTAAGGGTTGTTTGAAATATGCTTCTTTCTGTTTCTTGAAGGTTTCCTGGGCTGCATTCTTTTGATCGGGTGTCGGCTTATTCATTTGTAATCCTTGATTTGAGGTTCTTGGATCGGACTTCAGCTAAGTCTCATAGGGCTATATGCGACTTGACAACAGCAAAAGATACTTCAGAAAGTCCATATTGAGTAATAACTGTTAGTAATAGTCGTAAAGATATCATATCTTCATTAAAAACAAAATGAATGTTACAAATTGTTACAATTATGTACTAAAAATAACAATACTTTTTCTAAAAAAACTGCATGTTTTTCAAGCCAAACCCCAAACTCTCTACAAAGTTTCCTACACATCTATTCATTGATTGGAAAGAAAAGAGTCGCCATTTTAGCAGTTGACGAAGTAAATAATCAAAAAAGAGTATATGTATTCAGACAGTCTTTCAGGGATTTTTAGAAATGGAGAAAGGTAAAGTTGTTGGGTGGTAGAAACAACAGAAGGAGAGAATACTGACCTATACAATTGCTCTACTGATTTGCCACCCAATGAACGGCATGTTTGATAAGCTCATTCGCATTTTTAAGATCCAGTTTCTCTTTAATTCTTTCTCGGTATGTCCCGATTGTTTTGGTTCCCAGGTTTAATTTGCCGGCGATCTGTTTTGTTGTCATACCCTGACCGATATAGGAGAAAACCTCAAGTTCCCTGTTAGTCAGGGCTTCTACCGGAAATTTTGTTGCCAGACCCGCCCTGCCTCGTAGCGTATTTAATACGCTGCTTATGATCGTCTCGCTGACATAAATTTTTCTGGCCAGTACACTTTGAATGGCGCAAATCACTGACCCGGTTGTTTCCTCCTTCATTATGTAACCCTTGGCACCTGCTTTTAGTGCTCTTTCTGCGTAGAGGGCTTCATCATGCATGGAAAGAACCAGGATTGGAAGATTCTCATCATATCCATGGATTTTTTCCACCAGATCTAATCCATTGCCATCTTTCAAAGAAATATCCACTATCACCATATCAGGATTTACTTCCCGTATCTGTTCCCAGGCCGGTCCAACCTCGTCTGCTTCCCCGCAGACCTCCAGATTGTCTTCCATGGAAATCAATTCACATAACCCGAATCGGAAAATCTGATGGTCTTCCACAATAAAAATCCTTGATTTCAATTTTTCACCTGTTCAGCATTTATGTTTGAAAAAGTGATCTCAACACTGGTGCCACCGCTCTCATAAGGTTCGATATTGAAGGTTGCTCCGATCATCTTGGCTCGAAATTCCATGATTCGCAAACCCATTCCTCTACTGTTTTTTCCATGCTTAATGCCGGCGCCGTTGTCGATTATATTCAGGCAGATGAAACGCCCTTTGTTTTTAAGAGTGATTGAGATTTTATCGGCAGCTCCATGTTTAATGGCATTTTGCACAGCCTCCTGGACGATGTAAACCAGGTGTGATGCTTTGACTTTGTCCAATACTGAGACTTTGGCGTTACTCTCAAACTCACAGGAAACTGCATAAATCTCATTGATACTCAATGCCAATTCCTTTAAGGAATAATCCAATCCATGATCAAGCAAATGAACAGGGCAGAGTCCCCTGGCAATCCCCTTGGCTTTTTTGATAGCATCCCGAACCAGGATTTTAATCTTTTTTGCCGCGTTTGCCTCGACAGCAGACTTTCTACGCAGTTTTGTCTCCAGTACATCGCTCAAAACCTCGATTCCAATTAAATGGGGACAGAGATCATCATGTAAATCCTGGCCAATCTGCTTTCTCTCCCGCTCGCTGATTTTCATAACCTCCCTCTCAGCAAGCTTTCGCTCGGCAACCTCCTTTTCGATTTTTGTACTGTATGCTTCCAGCTGTTCCATAAAGTCATTGAAGTAAAGCGCCAGTGTCCCCATTTCATCCTTGGAGCGTTGCTCCATTCTCACCGAAAAGTCCTGATCGGCACCCGCAGCAAACTGTTTCATCAGTTCACGTAAGGGGCTGGTAATGAGTGAGCTGATCCAGAAGGCTAAGAATGCCACCAAAACCAGGGAAATGACACCGGAAATGGCAATGATATTTCTAACGGTGGTAAGGGGGGCGTAAATCTCATCCAGGTAACTGGAGGATGCCACCACCCAGTTGAATTCAGGCAGGAAATTAAAAATGACCAGTTTCTGTCTCTTCTGATCTTCATCCGGATTCTGCCAGGCATAGGTAATTTTCCCGCTTTTCTGATTCAACATCTCCTGCACAAATTTCCGACCGTTGGAATCGTTCACATCGAAAAAATTCTTTCCGACCAGCTGTTTGGGATGAACAATTACAACTCCATCCGCATTAAGAAGATAGGAATAACCCGTTTTCCCGAAGCGGAAAGAGAGCACGCTCTCCCTGAAATCGTCAACATTCACCAATTCCGTGAATTCTTCACGGTAAGCTGAAATGCAGATGATCCAATCCCAGGGTTCAAAATAGTTGGAATAGACTGCTTTGGGTCGTTCCTTCTCCTCACCAGGATTCTTCCAGTCATATTCAACATATACCTCTTTGCCCGCTATGATTTTCTTCACAAAATCCTGATCAATGAAATTTCTGCCTTCCACGCCTTTTCGTGGATGGATCACAGCATTGCCAAAGCTGTCTGCACAATAGATATAACCCGACTTCCCAATCTTCTGACTTCTCAAAAACTCCCCAGCCAATGATTTAGCCTGTTCCAGGGTTAACTCGCCATTTTGATAACGCTGGTAATAATGGGTAACAAGCTCCCTGTTCCTCTCCGCCGTGGCCCTGAAATAGTTCTTGATACTGACGGAAGCCGATGTTTTAACTAAATCCAGAATGGCGGAGGTAGAGTTCTGCAATTCACTTTCAATATTTGCTTCAATTGTCTTTCTCACAAAGGAGTTAATCACAACACTGCTCAGGGTAATCACCAGGAAAAATGCCAACGAATAACTGACCAGCAGCTTATAACGAATGGGGTAATCCCTGAATCGGGAAAGGGCTTTCATGATTGAATCTCTCTGAAAACAGCATCGTTTATGAATTCAAAACTCGCCGGATCACTGCGGTACCCATGGACAAACTTCTTTCTCTTTCGGATTGTTTAATAAAATCCTGTTAGGCAAGGATTCAGCTTCACTTCGAGAAATTCGGATCTCAACCCACCATGGTTAATAAACCGCCCATTGCGGAGCTGTATGATGGGTGGTGTGGAGGTTGACGGAGAAAAACCATCACCTATCCGATTCTGTTTTTTTAACCACTTTTTCAGTCTTCTGGGATTTTTGGTAAATTGTTTAGTGCTTTAACAAATCTATTAAGATTGAAGGATTCCTGTCTTTTCAATACTTCGAATATTTCGGATGCTACTACACAGCCTATAAGTTCTTTGGCCTTGCTTTCAGAATGCCCCTCATTTTTTAGTCGATAAAGAGTCTGGCGTGTTTCAGGAGGATCATTAGAGTTTATTTGATTATCAACCACTTCCATTATCGCTGATTTTAATTCGGGATTACTTTCCATATGCGTTTGTTTTTTGTATTTTATTATAATACCAGCATTACCGGTGTGTTTCAAAATGTAGAGACGAAGCGAACAGATGCAGATGAATCGACTGCGAGTTTCATGCATTGCCCTCACGATCTTCAAGAATAGCAGATGATAAATCACTGCCCTGAAGCTGTAATTGAATTCATTTCTGTTTCCAAGTTGGCATCTTGGTGGGTTTATCAGAGAAAGGAACTATTTCGGCAACTGGTTTGCCGTGAAGGACAATTACAAATGCTTCTCCATGTTCTACTTCAGTAATGAAACCAGAAGCTTTTTTCCGGAAATCAGGAAATGCGATGGTTTTCATTTTTTTATCTCCCAATATGCGCAAATTTAAGTGTCCATTGCAGGAAGCAGGCTGTCAACTTAGATTTACTCCCGGCCAACAATTGCACCATCCGCGCAGTAAGCGTCGGATGAATGCGCAGTTAAAACAATATTATAATTTTATAACGCCCCAGCTTTTACAGACATATTTGCCATCAATAGACTCTCCTACAATATACTCCGCATTTTTCAGTACATTGCCCGCACCAAACTTTAGATCAACATTTTCGAATAGAAACGGAAGAGTACAACAATAGGTTGTTGCATGACTTACAATAGCTATATTTGCCGATTGGGGATATATTGAGGCCAAATTTTCAATAAATGGAATAAATCTTTCTTTTGCATCCAAAAGGCTTTCACCGCCTTCAATAGACCTGGAGTAATTTTTGTTTATCACCCAGTCATCAATCATTTCAAAAAATAATGACTTACTGGCTTCATCTGATTTATCCTCAAGAATACCTACATCTATTTCATTCAGAGACTTATCGATTGAATAAGGGATATCTAAATATTTTGACAGGATTTCGGCAGTCTCGACTGCTCTTTTTAGTGGACTTGAAATCAAAGCATCAAATCTTTGTAGTTGTAACGATTCACCACATGAATTGACTTGATTAATTCCTTTTTCAGTTAATCCATGCTTGTAACCACGATTTGAAAATACCCAGATTGTATTAGCAATGCTTTCACCATGTCTTACAAAATAAATCTTCATATACACCGTAATTCTTGAGTTTTAGTACTTGGGCAATCCGCTTCAATTGACGCCTTATCAGCTATTGAAGCCGGTCTTGAGCCATTTGTTAGGAACCATTATTTATCATTGTTTTTATTTAGGTATTAAATAGGTCACTAGTGTGTCAAAACATATATTACAATTGGAATGATCAACGGATAGGGTTTGATTTTTATAAGATCGGTCACAGGGACTCGGAATTTTACATTTTGAGTGCAATCTAAAGGTTTCCCCAGATTCTTGCATAGTCTTACCGGGTTTTTTAAGCGATTGTCCTGGGTTGAACTGCCGCACCTTGCCATAGGTTTATCAGTATTGCTATAAAGACCGGTATGGTCGTGATTGAAATGGAAACCCAAATAAATTAAGTAATAAACTCAAAGATGCTTCCCCAAAAGTATGCTTAGATACCTGGTTTTAATTTGTGCGGTAGTGATGCAGATGTGCCTGGGAGCCACTTACTCCTGGTCGGTTTATGTTCAGCGATTGAAGGTTCTGACCGGGCTGGGGCAAGGGCTTGTGCAGTTGCCTTTCACCCTCTTCTATTTTCTGTTTCCCGCAACCATGGTGATTGTGGGTGGTCTTCTTTTTCGAATAGGGGTGCGGCGCTCTGCTGTAATTGGCGGCGTGATATTCGGCGGGGGGTGGATCTTTGCCGGGTTTGGCCAGATTCATTTTTTGTTTACCATTATCGGTATCGGAGTAATGGCGGGAATCGGAGTTGGTTTTGCCTACATGGTTCCCATTGCAGTTGCTATTCAGTGGTTTCCTGATCACAAGGGATTGGTGACCGGTATTGCGGTTGCGGGCTTTGGTGGCGGTGCAGCTTTGGTAAGCCAAGTGAGTGCATTGTTGATGGCCTCTTACCAGTTCAGCCCATTTCAGACTTTCAGGATCATGGGGTTAATCTTTCTTTTGTTGGTCTCAACTGCCGGATTATTCATGGCACTTCCAACCGGTCATTCTTTCGTCAGCAACCCTCCTCTCAGAATAAAAGGTTTGGTAACCGATCGCACCTTTATCCTGTTATATCTATGTATGGTTACCGCACTTGCAGCCGGGTTTACGGTAAATGCCAATCTAAAAGAGCTATTGGGAGTCGATCTCCCGAAGGTGGGCGTTTTAGCTGTTTCATTGTTTGCCGTTGCCAATGCCGGCGGAAGACTTGTCTGGGGGGCGTTTTCTGATCGGGTTCGTTCCAGGCCGGCAATCGGATTTAACCTGTTAAGCCAGGCCGGGTTAATGATTATAGCATTCTGGATATTGGATTCAGTTCCAGGATTTCTGGTTTTTGCCTTTATTGCCGGGTTTAATTATGGTGGAGTTCTTGTCATTTACGCTTCAACGGTGGCCAGGAAATGGGGGTCTGATAAAGTGGGGCAGGTATACGGATTGTTGTTCTCGGCCAATATCCCTGCCGCTATTGCTCCTTTGCTGGCGGGTTTTTTATATGACCGGATTGGTAGTTTTACTTTGTCCTTATGGTTCCTGGCTGGGTGTATGATTCTCGTGTTTCTGGTTACCGGAAAACTATTTCAGGACAATAAAGAAATTTGACGCCTGGTATGGGGAACCAGATATAGGTTGCTGATCATCCTTCCCAGGAAAAATGAGACGGCAGCGGCGGTAACGCCTGTCATATTTGCGAAACTGGTTAAAATGAAAAGGGATATCAGGATCGCCGAAACCTCAATTGCGGTTGCAAGGGAGATGTGGGTTGTTTTCCCCCCATGCACCAATACGGCCCACTGGAAGGTAATAAACACGGACAGTGCCGGCATAAAAGCCAGGATTCTGACCGGCAGACCGGCAAAACCGGTTAGGTGGAGATCCAGTCCTGAAATTGAATGAAACCAGATAGTTGAAAAAGGAGTATACGCAATTAAGGATAACACTGCCACCAGGACGATCCCCATTCCAATAGCAAATTGCTGTAATTTCTGCAGGTTTTTCCGGCTGTTTTTTAATAAGGCGATAACCGTTTCCTGGTAGGAAAGCCCGATGGCACGGAACATAAAAACGGTTGAATTGACAACAGGCAAGACTGCCAAGGATTCGATGGGGTACCGGCTTTTTCCCATGAAAAAGGTCACCATGGGATGTACTCCAAGGCTGAGGAGAGACATCAATGCCAGGGGGTAGTAAAATTTTGCGATATAACCATAGGATAACTCTTTTTCGCTGTTGCTGTCAGACTGAATCTGCTTGACCGTTTGAATCGATTTCTGAGCCATCAGACGAACAGCTATCAATTCGGAAACCACACCCATAGATAATGCTGCAGCCCCTGTGTAGGCGCCAACAACCTCAAGGCTGAAAAGAATGAGAGCAGTGACGGCCATTGCAGCAAGTCTTATCAATGTCCCGTATGTAATTCTTTGTGTTAGGCCACGGGTTATCAACACTCCTTGATAAAACCGACGAAAACCGATGGATGAGGGCCAGGGAAGAAGAATTATCAGGGCGGTATGGGTCAGGGCTGTTATCTTGTCCGGCAATCCGATGAGATCCTGCATAATGGTTGAAAATATCGGAGGGAGCAGCATCAGGATCATACATACTGTAATCACAATATTTAATATTGTCACAAAACCATTGAGTTTTCGATAGGAATGGGCATCCTTGCAAAGGGCAGTGGTAGCTGCCGTGATGCTGATGATTGGAGCTTCAACAATCAGGGCAAATGAAAAGGCCACACCGTGAGCAGCCAGGTTATACTTAGCCTCTGCCAGCCTGGCCATGACAGCCGCCACAAAGGGTCCCTCAACTGACATCATCAGCCATGACAAAGCCAGTGGAAACCAGAAAATAAAGATTTTTTTTGAAGTGAGCTCGGATTTCACTGTTTGATTTTCTATCCAAAGGTTAATGGTGGCATATTTATCACCATATGCCGTAGATGTTCCTGCAAACGATGAATCAGTATAAGATCTTGATAAGCTTACTGCCAATGAAATATTGACTTAACATGACAAAGCCCACTATGGCAGGATATGGGTTCTAACAATCGATCAGCTTATGTTCTTGGGAAAGGGTGTGAGAGGTTTGTATTGATAACAAATAGTTCAGGGACAGAGAATGCAAAAAAAGAGATGCCTATGGCCCGGTGGGCTGACCATGGGCACTCTAAATCTTAGTGAAGAGTTATAGAGATCACCTCATATCTTCAAGGAGGATTCCCTTGGGAACCTCTTCTTTACCCCAGTATTTTTTTATATGTCTCATATAGCTACCATTCTTCTTCATCTTTTCCAGCCCATTGGAAAACTGATTGACAATCTCTTTTGTACGTTCATCATTTTTCATATAAACCAGCTCAATGGTGCCGGTAAAAAACGGGGTGTCATTGCGGGTAAAATCAATAACCGCCTCAGGATTGTATTTATTGATCATATATCTAGCGGATAGAAAGGTTGATGGCCAGATATCAATTCGCTTTGCGTAAAGCTTTTTGGCTAAGGAATCATTCGAGGAAGTGTCATCAAGTACCAGATCAGCCTTCTGTAATCCGGAAGCGACAGGGGTTCCGCGAATAACTCCAATACGGTACGGCTTCAAGTCAGTTAGTGTTTTAAAGTGGATTCCGTTGGGATGATGACTTTTAAAATAATTGAAGAATACCTGGTAATAGCCAATAAGCAAGGAATCCTGGGTTTCAGTTGGTGGAAGTTTACTGCCGAGTAGTATGGGGTGTTTTCCGGCTAAAAACTCACCTCTTGCTCGCATTAAAGGTTTGAAAACAACTTCCGTTTCCAACCCGGCTTCTTTGAACCCTTCTTCAACAATGTCTCTCCAGTAGCCGTTCCCAAGATCTGCTATCATCGTCTCCGAAAAAAAAGGAGGATAAGCAAACATCAAGATTCTAATTTTCTCAGCCTGTAAATTTATCGAAAACAAGCAAGCGAACGCAAACAATAGTAAGAACTTTTTTGGTTTCATATGCCTCTATTGATGAAATTATAAAGTGTCAAAAATCCGCACCTTCCATAGAAAAGCTGTGGCGATTCCGATTCGCCGGTGATCAGTAATTCAAAAAAATGTTAAAACTGCGTCGGTAAACAGGAATCTGCATTTCATGAATATATAATTCAGTTATTCTAAATGCAGGCTTCAATCTGCAAAAGTACTGCCATGTTTATAGCATAAATATATCAGATATTTGAAGACTAATTGATAGCGTGTTGTCAATATATCAACTGAGATAGTCAATATATTGCCTTTGTGAAAGTTTGTGTAGTAAAGAACACTCTCTGCACACCTATTAGGATCTTGATTCTTGTTCTGGCTGGTTAACTGTTTTTAATTTTAACCCTGTTACTATTAAAAAACTGTTCCGCCCTGGAATAATAAAAACATTCGAATTTGGAAATATTGATAAAAAACCAATATTCTTAAACACTTATTAACGCAGGACGCATAAATATTTGTTTTTGAAATTTAATCTGATAAAATCCCTGGTTGCCGGGTTAAAGGCACATAAGTGAATGCTAAACCTGTCAGGCGACATAGTCGGGGTGTACTTGTCTTTATATTCCGATTGGACATATAATGCTAATCATTAAATCATTGTTCAACCCTCAAAATCGGCTCAGAGCCGGAATGTGGAATCCCTGATGATTTCATTTTTCTTCTCCAAATTACTGGTACGGAACTGGAACTGTGATTTGGTCATGTAATTGGGTGTAAACTGATAAACCCGGTTGCTTCGAGTTGAAAACTGGTTGGCTGGTGAATGGCAAATTGCTGAAAATTGATGAATCGTGGCTGCTTCCCCTGTATCTAACAGCTATTGGCTAACAGCTTAAAACTCAGGATGTTACGCGTTAATTGTATCAATCGATTATTATAGCCTGAAACGTATTTAATATCGGCAGGTTTGACAAAAACAGAACCAACTTCTCTAAAAAAGTCGGAGAAGATTATTTAACCCATAGCTAAAGGAAAACCATGGGAGGTATTAATTATATCGACCTCAGTATTGCAGTAGAGTCGGGGTTGCCCAGTGATCCGCCGAGTATGATCCCCTCAATCAATTATACCGATCATAAAGCGGGTGCTGAGCAGATGTTGGATTTTTTCCCGGGAATTAAAAAAGAACAATTGCCGGAGAGCCTGGGATGGTCGCTGGAGACAATTAATCTTACATCCCATTCAGGAACCCACCTGGATGCTCCATACCACTATCATCCTACCATGAGTAACGGCGAACGTGCCCTCACCATCGATGAAATCCCCCTGGAGTGGTGCTTCTGTGACGGTGTTGTGCTTGATTTTAGCTCGAAAGCCGATGGAGAGAGAATCACCGCCGATGATGTTGACGCAGAATTGAAACGCATAAAATATCGGATAAAACCCCTGGATATAGTACTCGTCCATGTTGGGGCGGATAAATTCTGGGGGAAACCAGAATACCTGGTGAAGGGTGCCGGTATGACACGGGAATCAACACTGTACTTACTGGAGCAAGGCGTAAAGGTCGTTGGTATTGACGCATGGTCGTGGGATCGCCCATTGCCCTTTTTAGCCAAAGAGTTTCAGAAAACCGGCGATCCTTCCGTAATATGGGAAGCCCATTTTGCCGGCATAGAAAAAGGATATTGTCATATGGAAAAGATGTGTAACCTTGACAAGATTCCTAAACAATTTGGATTTAAAATAGCATGCTTTCCAATCAAGATAAAAGCAGCTTCTGCCGGCTGGGTGCGACCTGTTGCTATTGTTGAGACCTGATAACCTGAAATAAATTTTATTATCGGATGGAATTACACCGGCATTGGGTCATGACAAAAATCATTTTTTTTAATCTTTTCTCTTGACTGATCGATCAATCAAGTTTAAGTTTTCTCTCATAAGACAGAAGAGGAAACTCTGTTTTAAGGGATATTTTCCATTGCCAACAATCAAGGGTGGGAAGTATCTAAAGGCTACCAGGATCAGTCTGACGGTACTTTGTATTGCTAGCGGAGAATGTAATAATTGATATACCAACCTTGACTGGTTGATCAATCAAACATTATTCAAATGCTTTTCAATGATCACCAGTAATGGCATTGGGAACCTTCAATCGATTTCACCCAAAAGAGACAAAGTCAAAGAATGGCAGTAACAAGAGCAAAGGATTCAATACTTGATGCGGCGGAGCGTATTTTTGCACAGCATGGTTATTCTGGAACGTCCATGAGACTTATTGCAGAGGAAGCTGGTGTAGCGCAGGCCCTTATTCATTATCATTGTAAGACAAAGGAGAATCTATTTGAATTGATTATTGAGAGGCGTTCTACAATAATCAATCGGATTCGGCGTCAGGAGTTGAAACAGTGTTTTGATGAAGCCAAAGGCGGCATCCCGACTTTGGAGGATGTTCTGCAAAGCTTTATTCGTCCAGCCATTGAGAGTGGTCGTTACAGTTGGGGACGCGAGTTCAGTCAGATTTTGGCCAAATTGGCCAACAGTGACGATAATCGTTCTCGCGATCTGGTTCATAAGTATTACGATCCGATTGCACGGGAATACATCGAGGCTTTAAAGCGAGTATTGCCAGAGCTTCCGGAAGCTGAAGTCTACTGGGGATATCTGATAACAACCAGCGCTGTTGTTTCGTCAATGGCAAGGACGGGGCGGATTAATCGTCTATCTGCCGGAATGTTGGACGAAGACAGCAACGAACAAATGATTGTTCGGCTGATTCAATTTGCAGCAAATGGATTACGTGGGCTATCCGCACTGGCGGGACTGAATGTTGAGAGCCAGAAAACAGTTTCACCTTTATGAACCTGCGGGGATGTTCTGTTATCAGTTTTGGGGATTGGGTCATCCATTTTAAAATTGGAGGTGTTTAAAAATAGTCTACATTTTAATCAGGGCACTGGTAATTACGCCGTTATCTAATCAAACCAAAGAGAATTGGAATGGTAGGAATAGGGATTTAGATTCCCATTCCTTGTTTTTATGGATGAAGGGGTGAGAATGGAGATTTTTTTTGCATGTTCCATGGAATCAATTACAGAGGGGTAATTATGAAAACAATTCAATGGTTTCTTTCAATAACGGTTATTGCCGCAATTATGTTTGCGGCGTCTGTATCGACGGTTGCTGCAAAAACACATAAAATTACGGTGGTTGCCGGGCACCCTCCGATCTTTTTATGGGTGACTTTGACACGTGATTTTTTTATACCTGAAGTTGATAAACGTTTGGAGGAAGCAGGTAGTGAAGACAAGATTGTCTGGAACCAGGCTTATGGTGGCACGATTGCAAAAATTGGTGGTGCGCTGGAAGCGATTGAATCCGGAGTGGCGGACATGGGGTTTGTTGGAACCCTGTTTGAAGCGCCTAAAATGCCGCTTCATAACGTCAGTTACATGACACCATTTGGCACCAGTGATATTTTTAAGGTTGTGGATACCGTATCTGAACTGCAAACCAAAATTCCAGCGTTTCGCCAGGAGTGGGAAAAGTATAACCAGGTATTCCTTGGTGGCACCGGGTTGGATACCTATGGGATTCTGACCAACTTTCCGGCGAAGACTGTCGATGACATTAAAGGACATAAGATTGCAGCTCCCGGTCCTTCAGCTAACTGGGTTAAGGGAACTGGCGCTGTTGCTGTGGCAGGTGATCTAACTACTTATTATAATTCTATTAAAACAGGCGTATATGACGGAACCTTAACGTTTATGACGGCTGCATCTGCTCTTAAGCTTCATGAAGTTGCCCCTTATGTACTGATTGTTAATTTTGGTGCTCAGTTTGCGGGTGGATTAAGCATCAATAAGGATGTATTCGACTCTCTTTCACCGGAAGCCCAGAAGATCTTTAAAGAAGTAGGACGTGAATGGGAAGTCAAACTGGCTGAAGCACAAACCGAACGTTTGAATCAATCTCTGGCTACAATGGAGAAGAACGGCGCCACTATCACCTATCTTTCCGAGCAGGAGAGAAAACGATGGGCGGATATGTTGCCGAATGTTCCCATGGATTGGGCTCAAGCCATGGAGAAAAAAAGGTTACCAGGTACCTTGACTGTCAAGGCTTATCTTGATGGATTACGCGCTCGCAACACTCAATTACCACGTGATTGGGACCGATAATCACCTAAAAAAGCCCCTACATTGTAGGGGCTCTGCGTTTCTTGTCACGCTCAATCAACCTCTTCCGGATAAACGAAAGATGGCGGAAAAAAAGCAATTTAATTTTGATATTGTCACCTCGACAATGAACAGTATTGGAACGGCCTGGGTGTTTGTCCTCCTGATTATTATCAATCTGGATATATTTAGCCGCTTTCTCTTTAATCGTCCCATTCGTGGGGTTCCGGAGATCGTATCGCTTTCAATTGTAGCTCTGGTATTTATGCAGATTGCGCATACGCTTAAAGTTGGGCGTCTGACACGTTCGGAAACCTTGCTGAATCTCATTCGACGAAAATACCCTCAGGCGGCAAAGGTTCTGCAGGGAATTTTTCATCTGGTTGGGGCCGGGCTGTTTGCTATAATCTTGCAGGGAAGTTATTCCATGTTTATAAAAGCCTGGAGAATTGACGAGTATATCGGAGCGGAAGGCGATTTTATGGCTCCGGTTTGGCCGGTAAAACTGATTATCTTAGTTGGTAGTGCCGTTGCTATTATACAGTTTTTGCTGCTCTCCATAACGGATTTTAGCCAATTGGCAGAGTCTGCAGAATCTCTAACTGGAGATGAAGGAGGTAGCACCTGATGGAGTTTCTATTTACTGATTTTCAAATCGGGATCTTTTCGATCTTTTCCATTCTGATCCTGATATATAGTGGAATGCACGTCGCCATAGCTCTCAGTTTGACATCCTTCATTGGCGTTTTGATGATACGGGGTGATTGGACCATTGCTACCAAGATGCTGTCATTAGCGGCGGCAGACAGTATTTCCAAGTATATCTTCGGTGTGGTACCTCTTTTTGTGCTGATGGGACTTTTGATCTCAGTCTCTGATATCGGCAAAGATATGTTTGATGTGGCCAATCGAATCTTTAAACGCATCCGTGGTGGACTGGGCGTGGCAACAGTAGTTGCAAACGCCATATTTGCTGCAGTAACCGGGATTTCGATAGCCTCAGCAGCGGTTTTTACTAAGGTTGCTGTTCCGGAAATGATTCGTCTGGGATATACCCCCCGGTTTGCTGTTGGAGTGGTTACAGGTTCCTCAGTATTAGGGATGTTGATTCCGCCAAGTTTACTTCTCATTCTCTTTGGTGTTTTGACGGAAACCTCCATAGGTGATCTGTTCACGGCAGGAATTCTTCCCGGATTGCTTCTGTCGAGCTGTTTTATCGCTTATATTGTTTTTATGGCGTATCGTTTTCCTAACCAGGTCATGGTAAAACAATCGGCCCGCATGGCAGTGCCCGAAGTTGAAATGGGAATCCTGACTGCCTTCTGGAAGTTGGTACCCATTGCTTCTCTGATCTTTCTTGTGTTGGGGGGAGTCTATGCCGGCTGGTTCACTCCGACAGAGTCGGGGGCAGTTGGAGCATTGGGAGCTCTTCTGATTGCCACTGGGAAACGGCAGATGAACCGCTCAAAGCTTTGGCAGGTACTCACGGAAACAGGGCATGTTACGGTTTCAGTTCTTTTTTTGATTATCTCTGCCAATATGTATGGAAGGATGCTGGCACTATCGGGAGTGACCCAGTTTCTGGGGACCTGGATCGGAGAATCAGGATTGGGAATGTATCCGTTACTGCTCATTTACATTATTGTCGTGCTGCTAATGGGGACAATTCTCGATTCCAGTTCCATTCTGATGATTATTGTACCGCTGGTCTATCCTGTTATGACGGCAATGAATTTTGATCTGGTCTGGTTTGGTATTGTGACGGTGATTGCAGTGGAAGTCGGTCTACTGACCCCTCCTCTAGGAATTGCTGCCTATGTCGTCAAATCTACTCTGGATGACCAGCGAATCGGGCTAAATGACGTATTCAGGGGAGCGTTTCCTTTTGTCTGCATTATGGTAGCGGTTTTGGCTTTGATTGTGTTTTTTCCCCAGATTAGTTTGGTATTGATTCGATAGTCAATACTCATGATCCGGAAGGGTAAGTACTACAATAAAACAGAGACAGCACCTGTTTATATCCCCTCCGGATAATGCGAATGCTGACTGAATGAATGCAATGAGATATCAGTTCCCGGCGGTGTAGCTGAAGTAGTTGGGTATGATACGACTGCTTTGTGAAGGATACATTGCATCATAAACAGAGTGTGTACGAGATATTAAGAACAATAAACAGGTTATTAAAGGAGTAAGCATGGCAATTAATCCTCTTGACGGGTTTGAGGTCAATAAGGCGGATATCAGGTATATCGGAAAAGACTTACAACGTCCGGAATGCATACTGGCAGAACCGAATGGTGCTCTCTGGTCGGCTGATGCCAGGGGAGGAGTTGTTCGTATTGACGTTGATGGTAGTCAGCGCGTTATTACCCAATCTTATCAGAAAACCTTTCAAACATCCACAGATGCGGCTGCCCGATTTACCGAAGGTACTTTGCCCAACGGACTTGCCTTTGCAGCAAATGGTGACATCCTTATTTCAAATTTCGGAACCGACTGCCTTGAGGTCATGACACGCGAAGGGCAAACACGGGTATTGATTGACTCCATTGATGGGGAACCCATTGGTAAAGTCAATTTTGTGTTGCGCGATTCAAAAGACCGGATCTGGCTCACTGTTTCCACGAAGATTAAGAATTGGATGAGTGCCATCAGCCCCAATATTGTCGATGGATATGTTGCCATGGTAGATGATAAGGGGATACGCATTGTCGCCGACGGATTTCATTTTACCAATGAAATCCGATTTGATGAAAAAGAGGAATGGCTTTATGTTGTTGAGACTTGCGGTAAGTGTATCAGTCGATTACGAGTGAAGGATGATGGTTCACTCACTGACAGGGAGATCTATGGCCCGTCTGATACCGGAGCCTTTATTGACGGTATTGCTTTTGACAGTTTTGGGAATCTCTGGGGAACTCATGTTATGACCGACCGTATCTTTTCCATAACACCGGAAGGTGATATGAAAATCCTACTGGACGACAGTGATCCCGAATCCAGGTCCGCATTGATGAAGGCTTTTGAAGAGGACAGGATAACCCCTGATTTGATGCTGGCCTGCGGAGGAGAGATTGCCCCGTGGTTTGCCAGTGTCACTTTTGGAGGAAAGGATTTGAAAACAGTGTATATAGGAAGTTTGAGAGGTGATCGTATTCCCTATTTTCAATCTCCTGTAGCTGGCCTTCCTATGGTACACTGGAAATAGCCGATTTTTAGAGCCAGAATCTGTAAGGTCGCTAAAACAAACTGGTATCAATTATGCGTGGTTCTCCTTACTGGAAGGTTTTAGGGCTAAGTCCCATATTGTAGCACTACGATCCATAACCAATTTAACGGAGTTAGCTAGTGGAAGCTATTGATCGAGGCCAGGGTGTCTTATTTACAAATCCCGATCCGGATGACGCTCGGGCGTTTTTCAGAGGAAAAAGCCGCAAGATGGTCAACAAAGTTATGACCCTGAAAAATGCGGTTGAAAAGTATGTCCATGATGGCGATTACCTGGGCATTGGCGGTTTTGGTGCCAATCGCACACCGATAGCGGCTTGCCATGAAATTGTAAGACAAGGGAAGAAAAAAATGGGGTTTGCCGGGCATACAGCTACTCATGACATGCAGATTTTAAGTGCAGGCGAGGTATATGATCGTCTGGACGCTGCTTATGTCGTAGGTCTGGAGGCCAGGGGGCTTTCCGCCTGTTCTCGCCGCTATCTGCAGAGCGGTAAAGTTAAAGTAACAGAATGGACCAATTATGCTTTGACCGTAAGACTGAAGGCCGCTGCCATGGGGGTTTCTTTCCTTCCTGCTCGAAATATCATGGGGACTGACACCTTTAAATACGGTGCCGGGATTCTGGCCAACTGTCCTTTTACCGGGAAGAAAATGGTGCTGCTACCGGCACTTTATGTTGATATAGGAATTATCCATGTTCATGAAGCTGATATCTACGGTAATTGCCGGTTCAAAGGCATTGCAGTTTCTGATCTTGATCTGGCACCGGCCTGCAAACGATTGATTATTACTACTGAAAGACTGATTCACAACGATGAGATTCGCAGGGATCCTTCATCCACAAAAATTCCCTATTATATGGTTGATGCCGTTTGTGAAGTTCCATACGGTGCTTTTCCCGGAACAATGCCTTATGAATACTTCTCCGATGAAGACCATTTACGGAAGTGGTTAACTGTGGAAAAAGATCCGAAGATATTTTCGGAATTTCTGCAGCATAATTTATTTGATTGTACTGATCATGAAGATTATATCAATCGCAACGGCGGTTTGAAAAGAATGCAGGAACTCAGATCTAAGGAATTGCTAATACCCAAGGAGGACTCATAATGACCGATTACAATGATATGGAACTTATGATTTCCGTCGCTGCCAGAGAGCTTGAGGACGGAGCAACTGTTGGTGTTGGTACCGGTGCACCTTGCGCAGCAGCCATGCTGGCGCAGAAGACCGCATCGCCAAACCTGGTTATCCTGTTTGAAGCAGGTGGATTGGGTCCTCAACTGCCGGAAATGCCTATTTCAGTAGGTGATTCCCGTACCTTCTATAAGGCTTCCATGGCTGGAAGCATGGGCGATGCCATGGAGGCATGTTCACGAGGGTTTGTGGATTATACATTTTTAGGGGGAGCCCAGATTGACATGTTCGGAAACCTGAATTCAACGATAATCGGAGATCATGATCGCCCCAAGGTCAGATTTCCCGGAAGCGGCGGTGCTAACGATTTTGCCTCCTTCTGCTGGCGAATGATGGTGATGACCCCCCAGGACAGTCAACGGTTTGTGGAAAAACTGGATTTTTTGACCACACCCGGATGGTTGGAAGGCGGCGATTCCAGGGAGAAGAGCGGACTACCATTGGGTGCCGGCCCATATAAAATCATAACCAATATGGCGGTGATGGATTTTGAACCGGAGTCAAAACGAATGCGAGTCATATCCATTAACCCGGGCTGTACATTTACACAAGTGCAGGATAATTGCGGGTTTGAGTTGCTAAAGGCACCGAAGATAAAAGAAACCAAACCGCCAACGGAAGAGGAGCTTCGTGTATTGAGGGAAGAGGTCGACCCTTATCGCTATGTTATCGGACGATAAAGCTGTATTTGTAATGGTGATAGGACTATCAGAAAAGAATACGGGCACACTTTCAGAAAAAATTGAATTATTATCATTGAGCAAAACTCGATAGGAGAAAAACAATGAGTGAGTTATCCGGAAAAACAATTATTACCGTTGCTCCCACCGGGGCATGGCCAACCAAAAAAGATAATCCCGCCATTCCCATGACACCGCAGGAGATTGCGGATGATGTCTACGATTGTTGGCAGGCTGGAGCAGCAGTTGCACATCTTCACATGAGAGATGACCAGGGAGCCGGTACCATGGACATCGAAAAGTTCAAGGAAACAGTGGAACTAGTAAGGGGAAAATGCAATATCGTGCTGAACCTTACGACTTCCGGTGAATTGAATGCCACAGATGATAAACGGATGGCTCATTTGAAAGCGTTAAAACCGGAATTGGCCTCTTATGATGCCGGTTCCATGAACTGGGCTCACAAAACCCTGTTTCTGAATCCGCCCGAATTTCTGGAAAAACTGGGGCAAGTTATGATTGAAAACGGGGTTAAACCCGAAATTGAGATCTTTGACCCCGGTATGATTTACAACTCTCTCTATTATATGAAAAAGGGTGTGATCAAAGTGCCCGCTCATTATCAATTCGTTCTGGGTGCTGCAGGTGGAATCGGAGCGACTGTGGAAAATCTGGTGTTTCTAAAGGGTTTGTTGCCTGCAAACTCTACCTGGTCAGCCTTCGGAATCGGAAAGAGTGCAACGCCCATCATGCTGGCAACCATTGCACTGGATGGTCATGTCCGTGTGGGGATGGAAGACAATGTCTACTACTCCAAAGGCGTGTTGGCAAAGTCCAACCGCCAGTTTGTTGAAAAAACCGTCCGCATTATCAGAGAAGCGGACAAAGAGCCGGCAACGCCGGATGAAGCACGACAGATCCTGGGACTCTCCTAGTTGATCAGAAGATTTACCTCCTCTCCTTTCCGGTGCAGCCCTGTGCTGTGCCGGAAGATCTTACACCATCCGTTCTAACACTGTTTTTCTCGGGTTCTTGTAGTCAGATTTGGAGTGCGCTTCGAGAATTGTTGTCTTACTCCAGATCTGCGGTCTAAGAAGCATTATTGACAGAATAAAGACCTGTATTCTTCTCCGGGACAATAACAGTGAATACCAACAGTACTGGTTCCTTTTGGGAAAACTGGTAATTCAAGGTCTAATTCAGGCTGGAAGTTTTTCTGGCAGTTGTTACCGGCTGGGTTATCCATTGAATAGCGTCGTTCAGGCAATCGAATACTTTTATCTCTGTATGATCATTCTGGAAGTGTTCTGTGAACAGGTTTATCAAACCCAGGTTAATGCTTTTTTCAGAGACGATGGCAGCCAAGGTCTTTTCTGCGTTTTCTGCCAATTCCATCATCTCTTCAGCTAATATTGCAACGGATTCAGGGGTTAGATCATATAGATCTGCTTTCGATAAATCCCAAAGTCCGTTCATACCGGTTTTATAGTTTTGAGAGCCAAAAACCTCTTTCAAGTTTGCAGTAATATCCTGAACATTGAGATTCCCTATTGCTTTTATAAGAAAGTAGTTCTGATCCTTATAAAATACTATTTCAAGTACTGGCTTATATTCCATCTTTTTTCAAATTTTTGTGGTAGAAAACGAGAAAATCGGAGGTATCATTTTCTATTAGTGTAAATCGCTACAGTCCTTGATAATATTGGGATTAAGCTGGTTAGGAAACGATTTGATCGTTTCGGAAAAATTTTTGTTTCGCTTTTTGTTGTTCACAGAATACATCCGATTGAAATATTTGTCAAAAACTCAGTGAGGATCAGGCTTTACATGGGATATCCATTCTACAAGTTTGTTGGTATTGTCTCCTGAAAATTAATTGTATACCACAATATAATTGTTGAGGTTGCCTATTTTAATAGGGCATTTTTAAACTCAATCGAACAAAATGGAATGAAGGAATATAGGTTCTTACTCCTTTGTTTTCTTAATATTCCAAAGGAATAGCCGGTTGAAAATTCAAAACAATATATCAAATGGATAAAAACAAGAAGCATGCCTTGAGAACTTAAATCACATTGAATCCTGGTAAATTGATTTGATACACAAAGACAATTGTTGTAGATGGAGACTTTGAAGAAAAGAGTTGATATGGGCAATGGTCTTCAAAACCCGAATAATTGGAGATGCTTATGGCAGATTTACAGTGGGATAGCTTTTTGGTTGCAGAAGATGAGATGACAGAAATCCTCCCGGGATATAAGAATACAGGACTTTCAAAAGGTCAGAAGTCCTGTATCATAAACCTGTTTAGGGTTGCCAGTCATCATAGGGCATATCAAACTTATCCATCAGTTTCTGATACTCTCCTTTTGCCTTTAAGCTCCCAATTGCCTTTGATAACAACATATCTATTCGCCCTCCCTGCTCGCCCTTTGGAAGAACTATTTTAACATCAAATACCTTGTATAGCCGTCTTTTCAGGTTTATCAGGTTATCTTTTCGTATGATTGGATCAGAAGCAAAATCAGCAAAGATAAACCCATCAATCCGTCCGATATCAACTTTTTTCAGACTGCACTCCAGACAACTTGAGGCGATAGTTTCAAATGGAAAATAGTTGGTATGAGCTCTGTCCGTTTCAATGTTATAGGTGTTCATTTGCTCAAGGTTTAAAGGTTTGGTTTTATTCTCATAAAGAACAAAGTTGACATGGAAGATCGTTTCAGTGGAATAATCAAAGTCTGAAACCTCATTTCGGTATCCGGGAGATTGAATCAGCGGCATGTGGAAATCCACTTTGCGAGTGACTGCATTACTTATCGATCTGGCAAAAGGGACAACCGTAAGATTAAGATCCATGTTTAGTTCTTTGGAAATCAGTTTGCTGAGATCCACCAAAACGCCTTTCTCATTACTTTCCGCGTAGACCGGCATTTTTGCCAGGCTTACCTTTAATTCTGCGGCCAACAGTGGTGTAAAAGGGATAAAAAAGAGCAGCAAAACCAGGGCAGAGACTGTTCTTTTTAACTTTAAGCAATCCATAACTCCTCCATAAAGAATCATGTTTCTATGCAAATCGTTTCTAGAAAACGATGAGCAAGGACGAATACCAGCAAGAGCCCAACTTCCTTCGGAAAAAGATCTTATCATCAACTTCGAGGTGAATACTATTCTACAAGAAGATTCGAGAAAAATGAAAGAAAAAAAAATTTAGGACCAGTTATTATTAACACCACTTCTTAGTGGAAGAGAAATCTGATCTACCCGGAAAAAAGGGGATGAGTAAGCATTGCAAGGGGAAAAAGATCAAGACATTGTTTTAATGATACGTTAAAATTGAACTTTGTGGTTATAGACTAATAAAACCACCAGGAAAACTGATCATACACCATCAAAAGCCAAAAATGCTGGATATATTTAGTAAGATACCAAATTTGAAGAATGCCAAAAGAGCGGAAAACTATTTCTGGAAGGGGATGGAGTATCTTAACAACGATAAACGTGGCTTGGCGGTTCAAGAATTTGAAAACGCTTTAAAAATCGATGCAGATACCATCTTGCCATTAATGGAAGAGCAGTTTTCCACCTGCTATAAAAACTCCAGGATTCTTGAAGCCCTGACAATCGGGTCTTTTTTAAAGTTGCAAAAAAAAGACGATTTTCGTCTCATGAATCACTTGGGGAATCTCCATCGCAAGCTGGGTGAATTAAAAAAGGCCAATGAGTATTATAAAAAAGCAATTGGATTAAATCGTCAGTATAACAACCCGCTTTATAATCTGGCTGCCGGTCTGGCTGGTGTTTCACTATATGATGATGCTCTGAAAGAGTTGATAAAAAAACATATCAGCCTTGGTGTTCTTCTTTTCCCAAAATCCACCTATCCCCGGGATCAGAGGATTATCAGCCATCTTGCAGAAGTGCTGAACATGAAAGCGTTTTTTGGGAAAGTGGAAAGACTACAGGAACTGATTTTTAAAAAAACCTTGATGCAGGAAGAACCGGATCTCAAGAAAATGGAGATCCTGGTGGAACGGATTAAAGTAAAGTATGACCAAAGGATTGAGCATGATAGCCATCATCCCAATGTTCCAAGACTGCTGGGAGAGGTTTTGAAACTCGATTGGAGCAAACTTGCTGCAGGAGAAAAAGACTCTTTTCTATGGGATGTGTTGAATCTTGGATTGTATATCTTTCGGGAAAATAGTGTGATTAAGAGTACAAATGCTAAGGATGGGTTTGGAAGTTCCGAAAATACAGATCTTCAGATGGCGATTGATTGTTTCATGAAACTGAAGGTGGAGCATTATTCCTGGAAATATCTGGATATGGTCGTAGGACTACGCCATACCGTGGAAGGAGACTCAAAACAGTCGATAGCAGAGTTGAAAACGATTCTGAAGAATGACCCCAACGATCGTTACGTAAATATCAACCTGGGACTTCTGTATCGTCAGGTTGGTAACAGGTTATTATCCCTGGTTCATCTATTAAAAGGAGCCGGTGTTATAGAAGAGTTGGGAGGTGTGTGTCATCTTAATGATATTATTGATAAAGCTGGACAGTATTACGGGGGCGGCGACCTAAAAAGAGCTCTAAAATTATACAACATAGCCTCACTGGAAACCGACAGTATTGAAATCTTGGAAAAAATCGGGGAAATCCTGATGTCTCTGCACCGCTATTACGAAGCGATTCAGCCATTCAAGGAGATTATCAGAATCGAGCCGGAATCAAAATCGGCTCGGGAAAAGTTGGTTGAGATACAGGACCATTTTTGCTTCCTGGCAGAAGAGTTCTACAATGCAGGAGAGTTCATTAAAGCTTCCGAACACTATGAAAAAGCCCTTGAGATTGATCGTTCTGCCGCCATCGTTCGAAAAACGATGAAAGCATACAAAATGCAGGGAGATCACAAGCAGGAATTTGTTATGCAGGAAGAGTATCAGAAACTACTACTCATTGAGAAAGAAAAAGATCAGAGTGTTTTGAGACAGAGCCATATGGCTACCGCGATCAAATATATGAAGGCCGAAGATTTTCAAAAGGCGATTGAGCAGTTTAAAATAGCTTTCAGGATGCGGATGGACAAGGATGCATTCATGTACTTGTCCTATCTTTATAAGAAATTCAATCAAAAAAGAGCATTGCAGGAGCTCATGACTCAATGGAATGCGATTATGTCCCCCAAGGATTAACGGATAGCAATGGGTTGGGAATATCCCAATTCCATATCCCATGGAAAACGGATCCAGGTATCCTGGCTAACCTCTGTTATAAAGGTATCAACCAGAGGTCTTCCAGCCGGTTTGGCGTATACTGTGGCAAAATGAGCTTTGGGAACCATATCTTTGACGATCTTAGCTGTTGCGCCGGTGTCCACCAGATCATCTATCAATAATAGCCCGTCACCATCACCGTCATGCCCTTTTAGTACCGTTGAATTGTCTCTTTTCTGTTCAGCATAAGTCATTATACAGATGGTGTCTACCAGGTGAATTTCCAGCTCCCTGGCTACAATCGCAGCCGGTACCAATCCTCCCCTGGTGATGGCAATAATTCCCTTCCAGGGCCCCAATTCCAATAGTCTCCAGGCAAGCGCCCTTGAATCTCGATGTATTTCCGCCCAGGATACGATAAAATCCTTGTGGTATTTGGAGTCTTTAATAATTGTCATTTTCTGCAACGCCCTAATAAAATTGAATTGTTCGTGTGATTAATTCACGACGATAATAAGTTATATCCAACTACCGCCTAAGACGTCAATGATGGGATTGTGTTCGTACCGATTCAGGTCGGAAAACGGAGATTGTTTTTTGTACTTGGGAAAAACCGGTAAAGATCTGATGATGATCATATGTAACAGCGTAAATTTACGATCAAATGGTTGTTTCAAGAACCGTCTTCTGAGTCTTTCACAATCTGAATCAAACATTAGTTTTAGTGGGTTAATATGAACATAATATCGATGCTTGATGTTTTCATTTCCGAAGAATTAAAACAGGATCTGATTTCTCATTCCAAAGCCAGGACAATTGCCGGATTAACAATCCTCTTGTCGGCCATTGTTTTGCTGAACTCCATTCGTGGTTTTATAGAAGCGGATCTGCTGCTTGGATTCATTGTTGCAACTGCTGGCTTGTTGTTTCTGGTGGCTTTGGCGATTCTCAGGAATTCAAGCAACTATCTTCTGGCTGGCAATTATGTTTTATTTTTGTATTGGCTGATGTTGACCTATGTTGTCGGTTCAACAAGTGGTATTGCCTCTTTACTTACATCCGCTTTTATTCCCTTTATTTTTACGGCTTTTCTGCTTACAGGTATGAAAACGGGAGCTATCTGGGGTATTGCCTCACTGGCAACAGTTTCTATTCTAAAACTGATGGCAATGAATGGCTATGAGTTTGCCCCGGTTGGGGAGAATGAATCGTTTTACATCAACGCATTTGCAAATTTTACCCACAGTGTCATTCTGGGTGCTATTTTTGCGTTTACCAGTGAGAATAATCTGAATAGATCGGTCTCATTACAGAAGAAAGCTGAAAAGGCAGCTGAGGATCAGGGCCGGTTATTATCTGAAGCTAATTCGGTCATGGATGCTGTTGCAAACGGAGATTTGTCCCAGCGAATTTCGATTGAATTGGAAGGAAATCTGGGGCAGTTAAAATCCAGCGTTAACAATGCGATGAAGATGCTAAGCCAGACAATTTCCAGGGTGATTGCGATCAGTACCCAGATTTTGTCAGGAGTCAACGAATTAACCAATGCGGCGCAGTCGTTAGCCAGTGGGACGACGCAACAGGCGGCAAGTATTGAAGAGATCTCCTCTTCCATGAGTGAAATCGGTTCTGTGGCTAAGACGAACAATGAAAACGCAACCCAGGCACAAACCCTTTCAACCCATAGTACAAAAGAGATAGCAAAAGGAAATAGCCAGATGGAAGCGATGTTGAAGTCCATGGCTGAAATAAACTCGACCAGTTCAAATGTCTCAAAAGTCATCAAGGTAATTGATGAGATCGCTTTTCAGACAAATCTGCTGGCTTTAAACGCCGCAGTTGAGGCAGCAAGGGCCGGAAAATATGGAAAAGGCTTCGCTGTTGTCGCCGAGGAAGTCAGAAACCTTGCTGCTCGAAGTTCGGAGGCTGCTAAAAATACCACAAATTTGATTGAGACCTCAATTAAGGAGGTGGAAAATGGAGTTCAAAATGCGGATCAGACCGCTGTCATTTTAAAAGAGTTCGTGGAAAGCATTGAGAAGGTTAATGATCTGATCGGCGAAATCTCTTCCTCCTCCCAGGAACAGGCAAATTCGGTTAGTGAGATCAATATCAGTATGAATCAAGTCAACCAGATCATTCAGCAAAACTCTTCCATTTCCGAGGAAACAGCGTCTTCCTCCCAGGAATTGGCATCTTTGGCCAAAACACTTCAGGATTTGATGAATAACTTCACTATTGAAGCAGGGGCATTGATGACTCCCGAAATTGTCAGGGAACCTCGGACCAGATCAGTTTATAAGAGGCCAGCTCCAAAACCCGTCGCGTTGGTTGAGAATAGGAAGTCGAACCAGCTGAAAAAGATAGTCTTGGATGATGATGATTTTGGAAAATATTAGATGTTGACCATGGATAGCCATTCTTAACCCCTTCCGGGGGGGCTGGTTTCAGACAATCGGTGTAAAACTTTGCCTGGGTTACACCGATTGTGGTTTTCCGGATGATCTAATGCTGCTCTTCAAGTTTTTCTGCTGATGCCCCTCTGCCAGCATTTAAGTGGTAGGAATTCTTCTTATCTTCTGCCATTTTTTCAAGAGCCGTAAAGTCCAACAGGTATTCCAGGCATCCCAGGTATTTGCCTTCACTGTTTCTTACAGCCAGAAAACGATTCATCAATTTTATTCCCAATCCGTCAATCCAGAATTCATCCTCATCTTTATTGCCGCTTTTGAAATCGTTCAACATCTGATTGGTTCTGGGAAGGCTTTCGGGTTTGTGACAGGATCTGATATCTTTTCCCAGAATATCGGCGGGTCCTTTGCGCGATCTTTTTTCCCCCTTGTTGTAGTATTGCAGTTGATCGTTTTTATCCACAAATATAAATTCCAGGGGCAAGGCGTCCAAAATTGCTTCGATCTGTTCCATACTTAGTCTGTCAATAATGCTCTCACTCATCATGCTCTCCTTGATATCATTCCTTTAACGGTATTGATCTTCCCAGATGAGCACCTAGTGGTGCTTCAGTTCACTTAAGGTGTTCATACCGAAGAATAAAAATTTTTGCAATGGAAATATCTAAATATTTCAGATGATTCAAATATTGATACCGTACTCTGCCTATTGATAGCCCGGCATGCCAATTTTAAAAATCCCTCGTTCTAATCTAAAAGGAACACCAACCAGAGTACAACAGGTTTGAAGGTCGCCAGTGGCATATTGGTATGCAGGAACCTTCTAAATACCCCAAAAACAGGCTTGATCTGCAGTTTTGAGGGTTTTACCGGGAATACTCTTTATTTTTTTGATTTCACTCGCTACTATTTATTCAAACTGTTACATCGATAACCCATACCAAAAAAGGATCAACATGAGAGAGTTTTTGCTGAAATTGGCGGCAGCCAGGGGAGATATTGAGGCCGATGTGGTTATAAAAAATGCTCGTGTGGTTAATGTCTTATCGGGAGAGATACATGAGGCCAATGTCGGAATTTATGATGGTCGCTTTTTGGGATTTGGCGACTATGAGGCCAAGGAGATTATAGATGCGGACGGTCTCTATCTGTCGCCTGGTTTTATCGATGGACATATTCACTTTGAGAGTACCATGCTGACCCTGCCTGAGTTTTCCCGGGCGGTATTGCAGCGGGGGGCAACTTCGGTTGTAATTGATCCCCATGAAATTACAAATGTGTTTGGTCTTGATGGTATCCGCTACGTCTTACACAGCATCAATTATGTTCCCCTTGACGTATTTGTCATGCTGCCTTCCTGCGTGCCGGCAACGCCTCTGGAAACCTCCGGTTCCATGATATCCCATAAGGAGCTGGCCTATATGATCCAGGAAGAACAGGTTGTTGGGATAGGTGAAATGATGAACTTTCCGGCAGTCATCAACGGAGAGGAGGAAACCCATAAAAAGATACAGGCAGCCAAGTGGAAAAAAATCGATGGTCATGCCCCGGGAGTTACCGGCAAGAAACTGAATGCCTACATCTTTTCCAATATCGATAGTGATCATGAATCGACGACAGCAGCGGAAGCCAGGGAAAAACTGCGGAAGGGGATGCACATTTTGATACGGGAGGGAACCTCGGAACGTAATCTGGAAGATCTCATCTCAATTGTCACCAAAGAAAACTCCTGGCATTTTTCTTTTGTCACCGATGATAAGCATCCCGATGACTTATTGGAGGAAGGACACATTGATCACTCCCTCAGAAAAGCGATCTCTTTAGGTTTGGATCCCATCATCGCCTATCAGATAGCGACCATCAATCCGGCCAACCACTTTCATTTAAAGAATGTTGGGGCTGTTAAACCCCGCTACTGGGCCGATTTTGTACTCCTTTCCGATCTGAAAAAAGTAACAATCGAAGCCGTTTACAAAAAGGGAATGGCCGTCTTTGAACATAATGCTTTGATCGAATTCCCAGCAAGTATCCTGCCGACGATTCGCAGTGCCATGGACCCTGAGGATATTGAAATCAACCAGCTTAGGATTCCTGTTGAGGGTAAAAAAATCCGTGTCATCGATATCTTACCCAATCAGATTGTAACGGAAGAATATATTGCGACTCCCAAAATCGAAGCAGGTTATGCGGTTTCAGATGTAGAAAATGATATTCTTAAGATAGTTGTGATTGAAAGACATAAGGCTACCGGGCGTATAGGCAAGGCTTTTGTCCGGGGGTTTGGTTTAAAACGGGGTGCCATCGGCTCGACGGTGGCGCATGATTCCCACAACATAGTCATCGTTGGAACTGACGATTTAGAAATCTTCACGGTATTTGAGCGACTTAAAAAGATGAAAGGAGGATTGGTGGTGATGGAGCAAAGTGAAGTGATCGCCGAACTGCCATTGCCCATCGGCGGTCTTCTCTCTGAAAAAAGCTTCGAAGAAACAGCTGCGGGTTTAAAAGACCTTAAACAGAAAGTCAAAACCCTGGGTTGCACCCATGACTCCCCCTTTATGATCTTATCGTTTTTAAGTCTGTCACCCATTCCCAAGCTAAAAGTCACCGACCTGGGACTGATTGATGTGGAAAAGTTTGCAGTTACATCACTTTTTGTGGATTAAACAGGGGCTTTGCTTATTAAATCTGATCCAGATATTCCAGATTCGAAAGGATGCCCGGGACTATTTTTATACTGATATTTTCCCGGGTACCCATCAGGCAATTCCCAAATAATGAGACAATTTAGTCAGTGTGGGAGTATCTGTTCCTGTGATATTGTCCTATTGCTCGAATTTCCCCTCGGCCTTCAAGTCCAGGAAAGCTTTTTCAATGCGATCCATCAGACCACTTGCATTTGGAATATTCTTATTGAGCATGAAAAATAGATCTACAGCAAAAACAGTTCTTTTCTGAATATTTGGAATATCTACAACTTCCAGGGCTTTTTCTGTAGGCCCAGCATAATCCAGGGCATAGTCGCCTCGTTTGGCCTTTAACATCTTCATAAGATTAATATGCGCAGGAGCATTTATCAATTGCAATTGACCGGCGGTTTCCAACTTTTCCAGACCGTTTCTGAGTCTGCCATAATCATAGCCAGTCATAAGAATTACTTTTCCTTTCCACTCCTTTGGATCTTGTGGAGGCAGGGGTTGATCCGGCAGTGACATCACATAGCATTCAACAGTATGAGCTGGCATTTTGCTGTAGATTACACTCTCGTGATAATAGGGAACATTTTTTGAGCCGATGGAAAACTGAGTCTCTCCTGATCCTAGATAACTGTAATGCCTTTTAGGTGGATACCCTTTGATTTTTGAGTGAGTAATCCCAGCTTTAGTAAGGGATAACTCCATCATGTCAATAAAAACTCCCGTGGGATCATCCTTCTCATTAACGTTGGAAAAGGGAGGAAAATTCATTATCCCTATAGTAAGATCAACTTTTTCCTCGGCAATTATGAAACTGGAAAAAACAGAACATAGCAAAAATATTGCTACAACCTTTAAAACAAAAAATCTGAATCTCATTTTAGCTCTCCGAAAAAACACCACCTGCTTTTTGGACAATATGCCTGACTGATACTTTATTTTTCTCAAGCCATGAATATTTCTCCTGACATGGGCAGTAGCTGTGTTGTTATTTATTGATATATGAGGAGATATTACTCAAGAATACTTCAAAAGGATTTGAAACCAAACTGGAGAATACTTCCCTGTAATAAGTTACCATGAGGAAACAGATAACTTGGTGCAATATTAACTCAGCCAGTGACAATTATCAAGAATCAGGGGCAGGCTTTTTTTATTTGGCTTAAAAAGCAAGTAAATACAGATCCGGTTAGATTATAGAATCATATCATATATAATTCGTCCAAGATTTTGGATAGCGTTTTTCAGTTTGTTATCAAGTGGTTTGCCGCATCCGAGGCGGATGCAATTTCTATATTTACCGGAGACTGAACTGAGTATCCCGGGTGTTACCAATATATTTTCCAGGAGAGCTTCTTTGTGAAGTTCAACTGAATCGATGGAATTGTTTAACTGCACCCATAAATTGAGTCCTCCATCCGGATTGGAGATTCTGGTATCTTTGGGAAAATAGCGCAGCACTGCCAGTTTCAGATCGCACATCTGTTTTTTCAATTCGTTTCTTATATACCTTAGTTGTCTCTCATATGATCCATTCTTCAGAAATTGAACAACGACATGTTGATTAAGTTTTGCGCTGGATAGGGATAAGTTGGATTTTAAAGCTTGAACCTGTTCCGTGTAAGCCCCTGGAATCGCCCAACCGACACGTAACCCGGGGGCCAGGGTTTTTGAAAAAGAGGAGCAGTAGAGAACTAATCCCTTTTTATCAAAAGACTTGAGGGTTGAGAGACGTTTTTCATTAAAATGAAGCTCTCCGAAGACATCATCTTCTATGATTGGAATGTTTTTTTGAGCCATCAGATCGACAAGCCTTTCCCTGTTTTCATTGGACATTACAAAACCCAACGGATTCTGGTAGCTGGGGTTTAACAGACAGGCCTTGACCTGGTGAGCATCCAAAGTTTCTTCCAGATTCTTAACCTCAAGTCCCTCCGTTATGTGGGTTGGTAATTCCAGAGCATACATATTATTTTGCTCAATCAGCTGCAAAAAACCGCTGTAGGTGGGGGATTCAACTCCAATAATGTCACCGGGTTTGGCAACAGCCCTTAAACATAGACCGATGGCATCCATACACCCATTTGTAATCACGATCTCGTCCGAGGAGATTCTGCCTGAAACGCCAATTGTTCGTTTTGCAATTTGTCTTCTCAAATCCAAACATCCCATGGGTCGGTCATAACCAAAAATCTGGTCCATGTCCTGTTGTGTAATAGATTTAAAAATCCGGGAAAACTGTTTCAACGGAATTATATCATTAGCCGGAATCGATAATCCGACTGAGGTCAGGTTTGTATTGCCCAGTTTATCGGTAATGGATTGCATCAGTTTATTAATATTTACTTTTTGCGGTGTCTTCTGACACTTTGCCAATTCCGGAGTATCCGACTGGTATTTCAAAATGGCTTTGACAAAAAAACCGGATTTTTCTTTTGCTTCAATTATTCCCCGACGTTCCAATTCGATATATGCCTGATGAATTGTGGAGATACTGTTTTGAGATTCATTATGCATTGTTCTAAGGGAAGGGAGTTTCTCACCGGCTTGGAAATCTCCTTTCAGGATCTTTGACTCAATCTCATTAGCCAGTCGGATATATTGAAAAGTCATGATTAATCTCCATCTGTTATGCAAAAAAAATCTATTTTGTATTTATGTATGTTAAAATGATAGAATATCTTTGTCAAAATATTCATAGATAGCTGTAATATAAACTATAAAAATATTTCCATTCTGTTATGAGTACATTTCCATATTATTGTATCTGTTACTGCTTATACAAATTGATATTCTGAATCTGTATTTACGGCAATTTTCTTTTTCTGATAACAGACAGGGAGACAATATGATACATCCATATATGATCGAGATTGAGATGAAGTACAGGCGTGCGGAATTGAACCGCGAAATAAAATGCTGTCGGAATCGACGTCAGAAGAAAGATAAGGGAATGCAAAGATCGATGGCGAGGATTCTAAGGAAGAAAACCAGGGGCGTCCTTGGGATGATAAAAAATTACAGGCATGCTTATGGACGCCCTACTTAAGAAAGTTAAAAAGACTTATGTGGCCGGTGCCTCTTCGGCTTTACCCCCATATATTTTGCTAAAAACGAGTAGGCTTTCGATGATCATCCATATTTCCAGGATTACAACCACCAGACCGATGGTGAAAAGCAGCCAATTGCTGCTATTATAATAATCCACCAGATTGATTTTCATTGCCCAACCGGTCATCGCAATCATGAAGATCATTGGAATTGCGGTAAAAACAATGGGAGATTTCCTTCTGGCTAGATAGATGGTAACAACCAATAGGGCCAATCCGGCCAGAAGTTGGTTACAGGCGCCGAACAACGGCCACAATGTCAAAGCTCCTGTACCGCTGGCACCGGCGGAAAATGCGAGAATCAGAGCAGTCCCGACTGCGATGATGGTTGCAGGATGTTTCTTGGCAGCAGCCGGAACGTTGACTGCCAGTGCGATTTCTGAAACAATATAGCGCTGTAACCGGGTAGCAGTGTCAAGTGTCGTAGCGGCAAACGATGCCACGAAAACCCCCATGATGGTGAGGGTGATATTGATGGGAATGCCAAGGGTTTCAATCATATTGGCAGAGCCAACAACGAAGGCTTTTACTTTTGAACCCAAACCGGCTGCAGCACCCCAACTGGCATAATGTTCCGAAAAAGCAGCTGTTCCCGTGAGAACGGTTCCACTCTTATCAGCCAAGCCGATGGCCAGACCAGCTCCACAGGCAATTACCACAAAAGTGGCCAGCATTGCTTCGGTGAGCATACTACCATACCCTATTGTTAACGCACTTTCTTCACTATCACACTGTTTGGACGAGGTTCCCGAAGAAACCAGTGAATGAAATCCGGAAATTGCTCCGCAGGCAATGACCACAAAAATCATGGGAAAGAACTGTGGAGCACCTGCGGGTTCAGGGTTGTAAGCAGGGGCCACCATTTCCGGATTAGAAACCAGAACCCCCAGACCCAGTAATGCCATGGCGATCATTAACTGATGGGAATTGATGTAATCACGGGGTTGCAACAATGTCTGAACCGGCAGTGTTGATGCAATGTAGGCGTATATCAGGAGAACGATGACCCAAACGCCGACGGGAGAGAGTCCGAATAACGCCGGCATTTTCAGCGGGACATAGGCTCCAAAAACAACCGTAATATACATGATTACTACGGCAACAATACTCAATTTAAAATGTGGGCCGTTCTTCTTGTAAACCATGTAACCCAGCCAGACAGCAATTGGGATTTCCAGCCAGACTGGAGCCACGGCCTGGGGATACATGTTGAACACGACAGCAATCACCACACCAAAAACGGCCACCACAATCAGGAGTAGCAGAAAAATAATGAGAAGAAATATCATTCGGACACGCTTGTTGATCACATCCGAGGCAATATCCCCTATTGAGCGTCCCTGTTTGCGGAGGGAAAGCACCAGTGCTCCAAAATCATGAACGGCTCCCATAAAGATGGATCCGACCAGAATCCAGACCATGGCAGGCACCCAGCCCCAGATAATGGCAATGGCAGGGCCGACAATCGGTCCGGTTCCTGCGATGGATGTAAAATGATGGCCGAAGAGGATCGGTTTTTTGGTAGGAACAAAATCGATATCATCCTGAAGTTCTTTGCTGGGAACAATCGCTTCTGGATTGATTTTGAATATCTTTCTGGCCAGAAACTTTCCGTAGGTATTATATGCGATCAAATAAAGGATCGCGGCACCGATAGCTAATAATACTGAGCTCATAAGATCTTCCTCCATTTAAAAAAATGTTTCGAAAATAATGAGAAACAGAATTAAATCACTATTCATTACTGACTTCAGTAAGCCTTTTGATAATAGGCAGTAACTTGTTCGATGTCAAGATAAGTTGTCAGCTATTGAAGCAGGCCATACCCCGCTGAATGGGGGGGATATAGGAGAAAAACCGATAGAAGTGCTTTTATCCTGATGTTTTCCGAGCTAATTGATCCTGTTTTCCGTTTCCGGATCAAAAAAGATGGCTTTTGACATGTCAACCATCAGAATCATTTTCTCCCCGGGCAGCGCCGCATCGGCAGGTTGAACACGACAGGTAACACTTTTATCGTTGATTTTTACAATGACCAGGGTATCAGGGCCGGTTGGTTCGATAACACTGACTGTACAGTGCAGTTTATGGATATCGGGATTATTGTCCTGATCCGAAAAGCCATGAGCCATCTTTTCGGGTCGAATCCCCAGGATAACCTCTTTCTCCTTGTAGGGATTCAGGTTGCAAATATGGGATGGAATCTGGATTAAGTGAGGTTTGTCCGGTCCGGTAATAAGTTCTATGACTGGCTGACCGTTCTGGTCGAAGACCCTGCATTTTATAAAATTCATGGAAGGTGATCCCATAAAACCGGCAACAAACATGTTGGAGGGATTATCATAAACCTGCTGAGGCGTATCAAATTGTTGTACGATCCCATCCTTCATAATGGCAATTCGATCTGCCATGGTCATGGCTTCTATCTGATCATGGGTTACATAAACAATGGTAGTATTAATACGCTGATGCAGGTGTTTGATCTCTGTCCTCATCTCGACCCGCAGCTTTGCATCAAGGTTACTAAGGGGTTCATCAAAAAGAAATACGGCCGGATTTCTGGATATTGCCCTTCCCATGGCGACTCTTTGTCGCTGCCCACCGGAAAGCTGGGCAGGTTTTCGATCAAGAAGCTCTTCGATTTGAAGCAGGGAAGCCACTCTTTGTACTGTTTCTTCAATTTCCTGTTTAGGAACTTTTCGGGTTTCCAGACCAAAGGAAATATTCTTTTTGACAGTCATATTGGGATAGAGAGCATAATTTTGGAAGACCATGGCAATGTCTCTATCTTTAGGGCTGATATTATTGACTACTCTATCCCCGATAAGAATTTCTCCTGAAGTAATGGTTTCAAGACCTGCAATCAAATTTAGGAGAGTGGACTTGCCGCAGCCCGAGGGCCCCACCAGAATCAAAAATTCCCCGGATTCGATTTGAATGGAGACTCCCTTCAACACTTCGGTGGATCCGAATGTCTTTTTTACATTTTTAATGGAAAGTGATGCCATGGTATTACTCGTCAATTGATATCATCAGATTAGAGTCGTCTCTCACTTGTAAGGATTATCTAATCCCTCTTTGAGCCAGTGAAATAACAAAGTTGATATTGCTTTTATCGATTATTGCAGCCCCTGTATCAATGTGCATTCCTGCGAAACCGAATTTTTTAGTCAGGTAGATCTGCAGAATCGGCAAATATCCCTGCAAAAATGGCTGCTGGTCCAAAACAGCTCCTATCCAGCCCTCTTCAATTCCCGAAACGGTTTCCGGGCTTAAATCAAAACCTGCTACGTAGACATCACCCGGACTCATTCTGGCAGCCTTGAAGAACGAGGGTGAAGCAGCAGTCAGGGCGCCGTGATCCAAAACAATCAGTCTGGTGTTGGGGTTTTCAGCCATGTATTTTTTGATCACCGGAAAACCAAGTGAAGCGTCCGAATTTATTGTGGGTGCTATTTCAATATAGTTCACCCGGACTTTCTCTTTTTCCAAGGCATCAATGACCCCTTTTGTCCTCAATCCACGGGAAGGCTCAGATAATAGCAATCCCCATACCAAAGCCAGATCGCCCGTTGCCAGACCGGCTCTTTGGAAAGCTGCTTTTCCCAGTCGAAAGCCCGCAGCATAATTGTCTGTTCCCACGTAACCAAAACCCTTGTCCTTGTATTTAACCTCGCTGATTGGTAATTCAGCATTCTGACTGGTAACTATAATTCCCTGTTGAATGGCTTGATCGATTAAAGGACCAAAGTCTTTGTTGCCGGGATGACCCATGATTGCAATTCCGTCAGGTTTGCTCAGAAGTTCTTTCTTGAATTGGGATATCATGGTTGCTGATTTCCAGCCCGACCAGACGTACTCAACATCGAGATCAAGGTCTTTTTGAGCCAGGCGGGCACCGTTGTAGACAATACTGGTCAAAGACCCGCCTTCCGACCCACCGGTGAAAAAGACGATTCTGATTCGTTTTTCGTTTTCGGAAGCATAACCGTCCTTAACGAAAGAACAGAACAATAGTAACAAAATGATTAAATATCTAATTCTCATCATGAATTCTGGCAATAATTTTGTTCAGTACAGATCACCAACGTTACTCCTTGATCGCTCCTTCCAGCAAACCGCGGATGAAATATTTACCCAGAAAAATGTAGACCAGGACAACAGGCAGTCCGGCTAAAATTGAACCGGCCATGGGCATGTTCCAGCTTACAGCTTGCCCTCCTGCCAGCTGAGCCAATCCGACGGTTATGGGATTAGACGTATGCCTGGTCAGACAGATCCCCCACAAAAACTCATTCCAGATCTGGGTAAACTGCCAAATACAGGCAACCACAAAGCCGGGGACGGAAAGTGGGAGTACAATTCGTCTATAGATCCTGAAAAAACCAGCGCCATCCAATTGTGCCGATTTTAACAACCCGGTTGGGATTTGGGCATAAAAATTTCTGAAAATCAGGCTGGTGATGGGAATTCCATACACCACGTGAGCAAGAATCAACCCGGGCAAGCCTCCGTAAAGGTTTATGGATCGTAATACCTGAAACAGGGGGATCAAGATAATCTGGTAGGGTATGAACATTCCAAACAGAAACAGAGTAAAGATCGTTTCACTTCCTTTGAATTTCCATTTCGAAAATACATACCCGTTGATAGAGCCCAGAAGGGTAGAAATAGTAGTGGCGCTGATGGTCAAAATGATGCTGTTGGTTAAATTTGGTCCCAGTTTTTCGTATGCTTTGGTGAAACTCCCCCAATTGAGCCGATGAGGAAAGCTCCACGAGGTCAGCAGATTGATGTCCTCAGGAAATTTTAGGGCCGTAATGACGGTCATATAAACCGGAATCAGGTAGATAATAACCATCAGAACAAGCAGCGTATATAAAAATAAACGGCCCACACTAAATTGAGATTTCATAGTTCTGCCGCCTTTCTCCCCTGGTAGGAGCTGATAATATAGGGAATGATAAAAACAGCTGCTAAAATGAAAAGTATCACGGCAATGGCAGCACCCTTGGCAAAGTCATTGGCACGGAAGGTTGTTAAATACATAAGCAAAGAGGGATGTCCCGCCTCTACATTGTCCGGACCCGTCATTGCGAAAATCAAATCAAATATCTTCAGTGAGATGTGCGAAAGGATGATAACAGCGCTTAAGGTAATCGGTTTTAGCAGGGGTACCGCAATACGCCAGTAATATTGCCATTCAGAGGCGCCATCCAGTCTGGCGGCATTTACCAGGTCTTTTGAAATCCCACGTAAGCCCGCCAGGAATAAGGCCATGGTGTAGCCCGAGTATTGCCAGACTGCAGCGATGATGATTCCAATAGTCGCCAGATTAAACCCATGGATTTCCTCCATCATCAACACAGTGGGTAGGTATTCCTTGCCAAAGATACCCAGCAGAAACAGAAAGATCCCCCCAGTCAGCAAAACAATCCATAATTTTCCGCTTCCCTTATCCAGAACAAAAAGGCTTAAAACAATCAGGATCAGGGATATCAGGAAAACCAGAAACTGCGGCATGTTTTGCCAGTTGAATTGCATCACTGTCTCAAGACTGCTCAGCCACCTGAATTCCAATTTGGGCAATCCAATAAAAACTGGGAGAACGTTGATACCGCCATCGGGGGCCAATAACCATCTCCAGATGGTTCCCGAAACGATAAAGGAAAGTGACAGGGGAAACAGGAAGATGGTCTGAAAGAATCTTTCTCCCTTTGGATTTCTGTCCAGAAGGATTGCTAAAAAAAGACCGAAGATTAACGAGCCGAAAACCAGGAAGAAGGAATAAAATATAGCATTGACCAAATCCTGCCTAAACCTACCGTTTAGAAATCCTGAAAACAGATCGCCATAATTTTTAAAACCGACAAAATTCTTTTCAGGATTAAATGCCAAAGCTGCATTTTTGCCCCAGTCTGTCATGGAAACATAGACCGTATTTCCGATAAAGCCATAAACGAACAGGGCTATCAGAAGAATTGAAGGCAGGAGTACCAAAATAGCCAGGAGTTGATCACGTTTAAGTCCCATTTTCCCATTAATCTCCGGATTATCAGACCTGAAGTCCGAATTCTCTTCAGGCCTTTCGGGGTAACCTTATTGAGTCGCTATCCCATTTTGAATCGCGATTGCCTGGGCAGCAGAAGAGGCTTGCTTTGCGTTTCTTGATTTTAAAAACATCCCCATCACAGTGGCAAAATCATTCATGAAACCTTCATTCGCGGTAACACCATGGGCCAGGCTGCCCACTATCCGGTTTTTACCGAAATCTTTGGCGGCAGACTGTGAATAGGTATTGTACTTGCTAAGGTCAGAATCCAAACGAGCTGAAATTGATCCTTTCAGAGGATTAAACGCGTCTCCACCCTCTTTGGACCCCAAAATCTCCAACCAGGCAAGGGCGTTATCCCTGTTGGTTACGCCTTTTGGCAATCCAAAAGAATCAGCTAAAAACATGAATAATCCCTCTGTATCCGGGGAGGCTGCCCATCCGAAATCTTTGCCTGGTTTCATCTTAAGGGTTGTGCTCATGTAGCCGGCAGCCCAGTCACCCATTATGTTAAAGGCTGCCTGTCCGTTTACAACCATATCGGTGGCTTGTTGCCATGACAAGGAAGAGGCATCCTTGTTTGTATACTCCAGAATTTTCCCGAATGTTTCCCATACTTCCATTGCTTCATCACTGGCAAAAGACAATTTTCCATTCCATAACTGATCATATTTATCAGGGCCCAAAATTCCCAAGGCAACGGATTCCCATAAATGGTTGGCGGTCCAGTTAGTGGCCAGGGCTAGAGGAACGATCCCTTTAGCTTGCAGTTTTGGAGCGATTTTGAGGAAGTCATTCCAGGATTTGGGGACTGTCACACCCCATTTGTCCAAGTTAGCCGGAATATACCACACAACATTGGACCGGTGGATGTTAACCGGAACGGACCAGATCCCTTCGTCGGTTCCTATCAGGCTGATCAGGTCTTTAGGAAACTTATTCATCCAGCCTTGATCCTTGAATAGGCCTGTTAAGTCTTCCATTCGCTTTGCTTTCACCCAGGTACCGATCAATTCCTGACCCGCATGAACCTGAAAACTATCGGGAGGGTTTCCACCCAACATTCTGGTTTTGAGGACTGCTTTGGCGTTAACTCCTGATCCGCCGGTTACTGTGGCATTAATCAGCTCAACCTTTGGATATTTCTCTTTATACAGATCAATTAAAGCTTCCAAAGCAGGCCCTTCATCCCCTGCCCACCAGGAAAATATCTCCAGTTCCCCTGATAAACTCTTCGCCATAGCTGAAAAGGAAAGTGATATCGCACAAAATATCATCGAGATCACTAATACGATTCTTTTGAAATTTAATTTCATTTACCCCTCCAAGGTGTGTGTTCAAGTAAAACTGCCAAGGCAGTTTTATATTGAGAAATACGCTAAGACTGGCTTTTAGATCTATTTATTGCCGCCTGCGACTGGAAACTGCACTGAAATTTTAAAGGATTCGCCGTTACTAAAGAATCAATCTTCAGTCTGAGAGTTCCTCTTTAGCAAAAAGACGTAATACTACAGGACGCATGACAGTTGCTATAAATTGAATGTTCACGAGTTCCTTTTAAGCAACTGCTTTGTCGTAACCATTCATCATTTTGTCATGACACCCAGCTGTTATAATAAATCCATATTGCGCAAAAAAAAGCAAGAATTTTGATGGGAAAAAAAGGTAAAAAGTTACTATTCCCGATATTAGGGGAAACATCGAGAGCATGTAAATTTGGGGAAAAATTTTAAGCCACCAAAAAGTAATATTGAGTCCACTCCGAAAAGTCGATATTTTGTCATTCCGGCCTCCGACGAGCCGGAATCCAGGCTTTTTAATTTTTGGTTAAATCTTATGAATGCCGGATCAAGTCCTATAAACGCTTAAATGTTGAAAAGCGTTTTCCTCTAGTTTGAGATGGCTATTGATTCTTTTAACAGGCTGACGGAGGATTCCAGAAGGTGTTGTTGTGATTGGTTTATCTCACAATTGTTGATAACAAAATTTGCAGTGCTGATTATTGAATTGAACCTCGGATTTCTTGGTATAGTCTTATATTTCAGGTATTTGTTAAGAGTTCTGGTTTTATAGGTGCCGTTATCCAACTGGACAGACCAGATACCGCTTTCTTGAGCCAAGTCTATCTTCGATTTGCCAGTGGAATTTTCCCAGCATTCAAGAGACGTTGTCATGATGGTGAGTATAAGCTTTCTGATGTTCTCCCCACCCGAATCTGCTGCATCAAGAACATCGGGAATCTGATTGCCCCCGGGAAAATCATTCCTAATCGAAAAACCTGATGCCAGTGATATGGCGTTAACAACCCCGCTAAGGGCTTTTTCCAGGGTATGGATTTTCTGTTGTTGAACCGTCAGGTTATTTCCCATTGCATTAAGCTGCTCTGCAAGTTTGCTTTCGTTTATTCCTTTGATTTGCAGTTTATCCTGGCTTGATTGAATAAAATCAAATTGGTTTGTTTCAGAGTTCTGACGGGGTAATATAATGGTGGTTAAAATCTCATCATCAACAATAAATCTGGAGATATAGGAGATCGCTTTTGTCTCGGTATCATCATTCAGCTTGATGTCGATTAGAGTATGTCTTTTATTTTCCACACCATCAGTTACATGAGTATCGTATTGAAGCTCAAGGAGAGGGAAAAGGTCTGTGGCAGGGTCGCCAATGATATCATTGGCTCGCATGCCAAAAATACGTTCGGCACCCTGGTTAAAAAACACAACACTGTTAATCCTGTTGAGACAAACAATGGCGTCTTCTTCCACGTTCAGTATACTTATTAACTGTTTTTGGGATCTAAGCAGATCATTCTCTAGCTGCTTTCTTCGTGAAATCTCTTCAAGCAAACGCTGGTTTTCCTGGAGGTGGATAACGGCCTCACGAGCCATTAAATGAGTCCGTACTCTGGCAATGATCTCTCTGGGGTGAAAGGGCTTGGTGAGATAGTCGTTGGCGCCAAGCTGAAATCCCTTTTCCAGATCCTTGAGTTGGTTTTTCGCAGTCAATACAATTATAGGCAGCGTTATAATATCCCACTTCCTCCTGATGGTTTCACACAACTCAAAGCCGCTCATACGAGGCATCATCAAATCTAACAGGATCAAATCGGGAAGCTCTGACTCCATAGCCTCCAATGCCTTGAAACCATTTTCCACAAGTCTCACATTGTACCCAAAATTTCCGAGGGATGCCCTCAATATCTCCAGATTAACCGGGTCGTCATCGACAACCAAAATGGAGTGATTTCCAATTTTTGCAGGTGCAATTCCCGTTTGGCAGAGATCCACTATCGAAACGGAGCCAGTGTCAATCAGTCTCTCACCAAATACGGACAGGTTCTCAGTTGCTGAATTTGGATTGTCACTTGAATGGGCTTCATCCTGGCTGATAGGCAAGTCAAAGTGAAAAACAGTTCCGACTTCCGGTTCGCTTTTGACGTGAAGTTGACTACCATGTCCCTCTACCAGCTTTTTGGTGATTGAGAGTCCCAAGCCGGTTCCCGGTTGCTCTCTTGTAATTGAACCGTCCAGCTGGGTGAAAACATCAAAAATGGTTTCCAGTTTATCGGGCGAAATACCAATGCCTGAGTCTTCAACCATAATTTTGATTGAGTCCCCTGCCAGTGCACCTGCCACCTTTATAAATCCTTCTTGAGTAAACTTGAGGCTGTTACTGAGCAGGTTGTAAAAGATCTGCTCCAGTTTGTTCTTATCTGCCTCGACCGGTGGAAGTGAATCGGCGACATCATTGATCAAGTCGATAGATCTGTTGCCGATCAATGGCTTGGAAAAAGTGAGAACGGCTTCGACAATCCCAGACAGTTTGACGGGAATTTTATTTAATTGAACCGCATGATTCTTCAATCGATAAAAATCAAGGAGATCGTTCAGCAAGTTACTCAACCTTCTTCCATTTGATATAATCATGGACAGGTGTCGCTTTTCCTCATCACTTCTACTAATAACGTCAACGGACAGCATAACCTCTGCCACACCAATGATACCGTGAAGAGGAGTACGAAGTTCATGCGAAGTGCTGGCGAGAAAATCATCCTTTAGTCTGTTTATTTCCTGTAATTCCAGGTTTTTCTGCTCAATCACCTCAATTTGATTTTCCAGGGATAGATTCTGGGATTCGATGATGGCTGTTTGTTCCTCTATGAATCCCAGCATACGCCTGAAAGAGGTAATCAGATTTTTAAACTCACTGACTTTCAAAAAGGAGGAGTTTGATTGAACGCTCTCAAGGGATTGTGTGACAGATTTTGCTGCCAGCTTTTTTTGACTGGTATAACTTTCGAATGATTGCGCCAGCTTTTTTAAGGGATTGCTGATCCTTTTGACATAACGCCAGGAAAACAAAAAGCTGATGAGAACAACCAATAAAGCCGTCAATAGCAAGACAATCACGGTGGTTTTCAGCCTGTGATAAAACTCAGCCTGGGAGATTGAGGCGACTAGATAGCCAATGGTTTTCTCTTCATATTTAATAGGACTGACAAGAATATCATGAGAGTTCCCGCTTTCATCCGGATATCCAAACATCTGGTTGGTGGGATGGTTGTCTTGGCCGGGCAGGCTTCCAAACTTAACTGATTCAAGCCCTCCTTTTTTATGAATATCAAAAAGTGAAAATGATACCCCCAGGCGATATTCCATGCTTTTAATGAAATCCTGCAAAGGGGTCCGCAACACCAGATAGCCTATATGACTGCCGTTGGTGACTCCCATGGAAAAGTCTTCAAAGGTGGTGTTTACATACTGTAGCTGACTGAGGAGCGTCAGATAATTATTCTTGGTTTCGAGAGTAAAATTCGGGAGGCTATGGTTGTAGGTTTCTGGAAAATCGGGCGTGAGATCAGTTGATTTTTGTCGAAGATACCCCTCCCTATCCCATTCAAACAAAAGCTTTTCATTTTCTTCTCCTTCGCTCGGTAATAAGATTACGCCAGCAAAGGTTGAATTGTAGTAAGCATAAAGCTGGTCTCTCTGATTCCTGTTGTTAGGCAAATACAATGCGATCTCTTTTGCATCATACTGTTTGGCGAAGTTATGTAATTGTTTGGGAATATAGGTTATATAAGGAGCGAACATTAAAGGCAGCATAAATCGATTGGTTCTATCCGCATCAGAAGTATAGATTTGCCAATCGGATTGTAATGATTTCAGCTTGGCTTCAAAGTCTTTGTGGAAAATCTCAGTGGTTCTTAAAAGTCTGTCCTGATTGTCCTGGTTGGTCTGGTACATCTGCAGGACAATGGCCCCGGTAATAACGCTGATGGTTGTCAGCAGGATTAGCAGAATAGAATAACCGGCCAGTTTGGACTGAATTGTCTTTTTCATATTAAGAGCAAAAATATTGAAATGACCAACGATACGATATTTCCCTGTTTCACAGTACAGTAGCTAACACCAGAGGTGTTATTCTGTCCAGTTTTCCGGAGCTTGGAAAACAACTGTCTGGTTGGTTATTTCAGAATTGATCTTAATCTTTGGGGGAGAAAGATGGCATTGATCAATACATCATTCGTGGTCTTTCTCCCTGACTATCTTCATGGGAAATGCGGTGCTGTTCTTTATAGTTTTAAGGACAAAGGTTGATTTGATATTCTGAATCCCGGGAATGCCGGTTAACCGGTTAACAACAAAGTCGGAGTAGATATCCAGGCTTTTTAAAGCGACCTTCAGAATAAAGTCGTTGTCACCGGAAATCTGATAACATTCCAGAACCTCATCCAATTCGAGGATACTACTATAAAAATTATCCAGGGAGGACATTTGGTGAACAGCAAGTGAAACAGACACAAATGCCAGTATTTCAACCCCTATTTTTTTCCTGTCCACCAGGGCCACAAACTTTGATATGACTCCGGATGATTCCAGACGTTTGACCCTGTCGAGCATTGCCGGTGGTGAAATCCCGATCCTGGAAGCCAATTTGGCGTTGGTGATGCGACCATCGTTTTGAATTATTTCAAGAATCTTGATATCTATTTCGTCCAGTTTCATAATTCCCTGATTTTTTTTTTCTGTTATTTGAAGTTAGTACCATATAGCTGAATATCCAATATTGCAACACCGTTTAGCTGGATTTTACACTTGACATTAACTTATAAAATTAATAAAAATGCAAATATATCTTAATATAATAATGGTAAATAGAAAATACAACTTATATTATAAGTATAAGTAACACGGTTTTGGCTGTTACAGATTGACTCAAAGAGTTATCATGGAATTCATCACTGTCAGGCAGGTGTTTTCTTAGATTGGTAAACAAAGAGTGGTACAAGCGATTATCAGTTCGATTCGATCCTTGTATAAGAGTATTGTTATACTATAATTAAGCAGGAAACAAAAAAAAGAGCAGTATGACTAATCAATTTGGGGAGATCATATGATCCCGGAAATTAACTATGACAAGATCACCGGCCTGTTCCATTTCGCTGAAAAGGAAAGCAGGAATTTTTTGTATGAGCATGAAACCTATGAGTTGTTGAAGAATTCCGGGGCTGAAACGCCACCGCTGGTTGAATTTTTGGCAAAGGGGTCACGACTTTCAGCGGATAAAACCAAACTAATGCCCGGCGATAAAGTAGTCTTGAAAATCGTTTCCCCAACGATTTTTCATAAAACAGATATAGGTGGTGTAAAAATCATAGAAAATCACCCGGAACAGATTCGCTCCGCTACTAGGCGTATGATAGATGAAGTCCCGGTTAAATTCGCCAGGTGGATTGAGAAAAATCCCAGCCTGACACCGGAAAATTATACGGATTTAACAGGGGAGAAACTGGAACAGGCAATATCCGGAGACATTAAGGGGGTTATTCTCTGCCAGTTCATGCCTCCCGACTCAATGGCTTTTGGCAATGAACTGATTGTCAGTATCAGGCGAACCCGGGAATTCGGAATGGTAATTACTGCAGGATTGGGGGGAACCGATACAGAACTTTATGCCAAACGATTTAAAAAAGGTCAGGCAGTGGTTTCCGCTTCCACTGAACTGACCGATGGCGCCCGGTTCTTCAATCTTTTCAAAAAAACCATCGCCTTTAAAAAACTGGCTGGTGTGGCAAGGGGTCAAGAAAGAATCGTGTCGGACGATCAATTGATCGAGTGTTTTTCGTCCTTTATCGAAATGGCAAATACCTATTCTCCCGTTAATCCTGATGCGCCTTATGTGATAGATGAACTGGAGATCAATCCCTTTGCATTCACCGACTATAAAATGGTGCCGCTGGATGGTATCTGTCGTTTTTCTCACCCTTTTATCGTCCCTGCCAAGCGACCGATCACTAAAATCGATTCCCTGCTTCATCCAGAATCTATTGCCATTATGGGAGTTTCAGATAAGAAGATGAATTTCGGTCGGATTATACTGAAAAACATATTAGCAGCCGGGTTTCCTCCGGAAAAGATTACCATCATCAAACCCGGGATTGAAAAGATTGATGGAGTTCGCTGTGTTCCATCACTGTCTGAACTATCTCAGAAAAAGGATCTTTTTGTTGTTGCCGTTGGGGCCGACCAGGTTCCGGAGCTAGTCGATCAAGTGATCGATCTGGACTGCGCAAACAGTGTAATGCTAATTCCCGGGGGATTAGGAGAAAAAAAGGGAAGCGAGGAACGCGCCGAGTTGATCATGGACAAACTCAATATTGTCCATCAATCGGGAGACGGGGGACCTGTTTTTCTCGGCGGAAACAGCATGGGCGTTATATCCCATCCCGGTCGATATGATACCATATTTATTCCAGAGGAGAAACTGCCCAAACAGAAAGGATCACACCGACGGAATAGTGCTTTTATCAGTCAGAGCGGAGCCTTCATTATAACCAGAACCAGTAAGTATCCCCTGCTGGATCCGGCATATATGATTTCCATCGGTAATCAAAACGACCTGACGATTGGGGATCTGGTCAGTTTTGTAAAAGACCTGGATCATATCCAGGTCATTGCGATTTATATGGAGGGATTTAACGACCTGGATGGATTATTTTTATGCAAGGCGATCCGGCAAGCAGTATTAAACGGGAAAGACGTGGTCTTTTATAAGGCAGGAAGGACACCGGAAGGAAAATCAGCCACTTCAGGGCACACCGCATCGGTGGCAGGTGATTATATGGTTTGTGAATCCTGCATCCACCAGGCAGGTGCCATGGTGGCAGATAATTTCACCCAATTTGAAGATCTTTTTATGCTGGCTTCCAGGTTCCATGGTGCCGAAGTCAACGGTAACAGACTGGCTGCTGTGAGTGGTGCCGGGTTTGAAGCAGTCGGTATGGCTGACAGTATCCTGGGGGATGATTATGAAATGAAGATGGCTGAATTTAGCAGTGAAACAGAGGGCAAACTGGAAGAGCTGATCAGGAATAATCGTTTGGACAATCTGGTTGACGTAAAAAATCCAATGGATATAAATCCGGCAGCGAATGATCGCCTGCACGCAAAGGTTGTTGAAGTACTGGCCAATGATCCCAATGTCAATGGCATAGTAGTAGGTCTTGATCCGCTGTCTCCAGCCATGCAGACCTTGCCCTCGGGATTCAGGAAACAGGAATCCATTGATTCCGATGAGAGTATTGTCCAGTTGCTTCCCGCAGTGATCGGAAAAGTGAAAAAACCGGTTTTGGGAGTAGTGGATGGGGGAAAACTATATGATGATATGGTGAATAAACTTGAGAACAAAGGAGTTTGCGTTTTTCGCTCTTCAGACAGGGCAGTAGCGGCCCTGGCCAAGTACATTAGCTGCAGACTTCACAGGGATAGAATTCTGGAGTATGATTCTCAATAGATTTTATTTGCCGGGTGTTTTGCGGTTTGTCAGCAGTTTTATGGGAACTGGTGTCCAAAAATGAAGGACACGAATGTAATTTGTGAATTATTAACGGAGATTTAGGTAATCATGAAGAAAGTCTTATCAGGCAACGAAGCCATAGCCCTGGGAGTTTATGAGAATGGTGTCAGGTTTGCCAGTGCTTACCCGGGCACTCCCAGCACAGAAATTCTTGAAAACTATGCACGCTATGAGGGCGTTTATGCGGAGTGGGCACCCAACGAAAAAGTTGCCTTGGAAGTGGCAGTAGGGGCTTCCATGACAGGAGCCAGGGTGCTGGCAACCATGAAACATGTGGGCTTGAATGTTGCGGCTGATCCATTTATGACCTTGACCTATACCGGCGTAAGCGGGGGATTCCTCCTCGTCTGTGCTGATGACCCGGGGATGCATAGCTCACAGAATGAACAGGATAACAGGTTTTATGGGCGATTTGCTCAGGTCCCAATGTTTGAGCCGTCTGACAGCCAGGAAGCCAAGGATATGGTGGCAGAAGCCTATGATATATCAGAAAAATATGATACACCGTCTATGATCCGCATGACAACCAGAATCTCCCATTCGAAGGGGGTGGTGGAAGTTGGTGACCAACCTGTCATAAAAAGAGAAATCGCCGGGTTTCAACGAGATAAAAAAAAGAATGTAATGATTCCCGCATTTGCCAGGCTCAAACATCCGAAAATTCTTGAGCGGGTGAAAGGCTTAACAGAGTATGCTGAAATAACGCCACTTAACCGGGTGGAAATGGGAGACTCAAAGGTGGGAATTGTTACCAGTGGGATCTCTTATCAGTATGTTAAAGAGGTACTGCCCACAGCTTCCATACTGAAGCTGGGATTAACCTATCCGCTGTCGGAAAAAATGATTCGCAGTTTTGCGGCAAACGTTGATAGACTTTTTGTTGTAGAGGAGTTGGAGCCTTATCTGGAAGACCAGATCAAGGCTATGGGAATTCCGGTGGAAGGGAAAAAATATTTCTCCATCCTGGATGAGTTGTCACAGGATCTGGTGGCTAAAGGATTTAAAGAAGCCGGAGTGTATGATCAGGAGCTTGTTAAACCCATCACTCAACCGGAAGGAACCGATATGCCCAGACCGCCACTGATGTGTGCCGGCTGTACGCACCGCGGTCTTTTCTATGCCATGAATAAATTGAAGGGTATCGTTCATGGGGATATTGGTTGTTATACGTTAAGTGTCCTTCCCCCCCTGGAGTCCATCGATACCACTCTTTGTATGGGAGGGAGTATCAGTATGGCCCATGGAACTGCCAAAGCTATTGAGGTACTGGGAATAGAGGATGAGAGACCCGTTTTTGCTGTTATTGGCGACTCTACCTTCTTTCATTCAGGATTAACCGGATTACTCGACGTAACCTATAACAAAAGCAATGTGACTATCTGTATCCTTGACAATGGCACTACGGCCATGACAGGAGCACAGGAAAATCCCGGTACCGGCAAAACCCTCCAAAATGAGGAATCTGTCCATATCGATCTCAAACAACTGGTTAAAGCTCTGGGTTGCACACGCGTGAGAGAGGTTGACCCTTTCGATATCAAAGGCACCATCGAGATTTTGAAAGAGGAGGTAGCCTTTAAGGGGCCTTCTGTAATCATCACCAGTCGACCTTGTGTACAGCTGCTAAAATATGAACCCCATGATATCTACGATTCGAATAAGGATATCTGTATCGGTTGTGAAATGTGCCAGAAACTGGGATGTCCGGCGATTTCGCAGGGAGACGAAATACCGTCACCCAATACAAAAAAAACAAAGAGACATTCAGTGATAGATACATCACTGTGTACAGGGTGTTCACTGTGTCTTCAAGTTTGTAAACCAGGGGCAATCCACAAATTATAATCGATATCAGGGAGAAGAAAATCAATGGAAAAACCGATCAAAAATGTCATCATTGTTGGGACAGGGGGTCAGGGGGTGATATTAGCCAGTGAAATCCTCTGTGATGTTGCCCTGGAATGTGGATATGATACCAAAAAAAGTGAAATCCACGGTATGGCCCAACGGGGAGGGGTTGTCAGCAGTCATGTCCGTTATGGGGCAAAAGTGGCATCTCCGCTAATTGCAGAAGGTACGGCGGATATTTTGCTGTCATTTGAATTGGCAGAAGCCGCTCGCTGGATTCCGTTCATTAAAAGTGATGGGCGGGTTGTTACCAGTACCCAGAAAATTGTACCTCCCCTTGTCTCCACCGGTATTGCCACTTATCCCGATCAGGTGGAAGAGGTTTTAAAAACATACTCAAAAAACCCGATCATTGTTGACGCTTTATCGATCGCCCATGAATTGGGTAATCCGAGACTGGTCAACACAATCCTGCTGGCAATTATATCCGACCTGTTGGATCTCTCGGAAGACGCCTGGAAGAAAGTTGTCTCCAATCGGGTTCCACCCAAATTTAGGGAACTGAATATGAAAGCCTTTGACAGAGGCCGTCAATTATCCTGTTAACTGTTTTCCCCGGGAGATCGGTCCGTACTGTCATCCGGGGAATTCAATCCCTCTCTTGAAATTCAATCGGCACTGCCCCTTCCAAAAAACCGAACATGTACACTCTGCCGGATTCCCATAATCCCACTCCTTTTGATTTCTGTGTTTAAATAATCGCTTTAAACCACAATGGTAAGGGCAACAAGAAGGCCGAACCTTTAATGGAAATATTCCATTCCATTTTCAATTAAAACTTGATAGGGAGGAGAAAACCAGTTCTAACAAAATAAAACAACAACATAAGATTTTATAAAGTAGGAGAATAAATCGATGAAAAACCTTAATTTGAAAATTAAGCTGATGATCTCCGCTTTGGGTATCGTTGTCTTTATTATGATTCTGTCGACGCTAATCGTATCGCTGTTTATTTACCGGCAAAACCGAGAGAATGCTTTCACCTTTCTTAACCAGTCAATGAGCATCGTTCGCGATGATCTTCTCACCAATGCCAGGGTTCTTGAGACTTATTCCCATCAAATGTCAACATTGGAAAATATGAATTCCAGCTTGCAGTTGCTGGGGATGATTGATCCCAACCAGGAACTGAATATGGTAGGCAAAGAAGCCCATCGGAATATCGCAATTTCCTTGTATGCCATAACAAAAGCAGCAAATATCGCTAAAGTTACCCTATATAATCTTAATGGAAATCTGATGGTTTTTGTGGTGAAGAATGCGGAGGGTTTTTTATTGGGATATCCCTTAAAACAGGGATTTGAAACTGCATTGTTGAGATCTGGAGCAACCCTATCAGAAGACAGTTGGCATCCGGCGAACGCAATTGAGGGAATTCCCAGGAAATTCGACAATGAGATCCCCACTAGTAAAAAAACCAAGTTTGATATGGTTGATGGTTTTCTCTCCATCATTTCCTGTGCCCCGGTCAATGTGTCAAAATTCAATTTTTCCAGTGGTCAGCTTGAGCCTCAACAAGTTGCTTTTTTAACTGTGGTAAACAGTTATGAAGAATCCTTTATCAATCGGCTGGCAAAGCTGACGGGTACACAGCTGAACATTTTCTCGGAAAGTGGGATTAGCGTGGGACACCTCCCGGCTTATCAATCGTTTGATTTTAAGCAGATTAAACCGACCCGGGAAGATTGGAGCCTTTCTGATCAGAAAATTGTATTGAATGATGTAAAAGTAGAAAAGAAAGGTTATTTTGAAGGGTTGCTGCCCATCTATTCATCTTCCAAATGTATTGCAGTTGTTGCTGTTTTCTATTCCGCCGATACTGCAATGACCAATACCTGGCAGATAATAACCATATTGTGCCTGGTGTCTGTTGGTTGCATTATAGTTATTATTCCGTTTTCCTATTTTTTTTCCGGATTTCTGGCGAAACCAATGGTCAATTTATCTCGATTATTGTCACAAGTTGAGGAAACAGGTGATTTTTCCCGTCGGGCAGAGATTAAAAACCATGATGAAACTGGCCGCATCGGAATTGCCTTTAATAGTCTAATGTCCTCGTTGCAATCTGCCATTGGAGCCACAAACGAAGTAGTTGGAGCGGTGGCAAAAGGAGATCTGTCTGAAAGTATCTCGGGTGAATTCAGAGGAGAGTTGGATGCCCTTAAACAAAACACAAATGAATCCATTGAAATTTTAGGGCAAACCATCGTGAAAGTTTTGTCGGCTTGTCAGCAGGTCAATCTTAAATCTGAGGAATTGTCCGATTCTGTGAGCATCATGGTAAATAGTACCATGTCCCAGGCGGGAACGATTCAGGAGATCTCATCCACCATGAATATTATCGCCAATCAGATAAAAGAGAACAGCGAGAACGCATCGCTGTCACAAAAATTCTCGGAAAAAACCATTGAGACCGTCATCGAAGGAAATAAGCAGATGAACAGTATGCTTGAATCCATAAATCAGATTAGTGAAACCAGTACAAAGGTGTCCAAAATTGTTAAGATTATTGATGAAATAGCCTTTCAAACCAACCTGCTGGCGTTAAATGCGGCTGTGGAAGCCGCCAGAGCAGGCAAATACGGAAAGGGATTCGCGGTGGTGGCGGAAGAGGTCCGCAGCTTGGCCAATCGCAGCGCAAAGGCTGTAAAGGATACCGCCGGTTTGATAGAAACATCGCTTAAACAGGTGGAAAACGGCGTCAAAACAGCAGATAAAACGGCTCAGCTTTTTTCAGAGATTACCTCTGAAACGGAAAAATCAGTTGAATTGATTAATCGCATAACAATGGCATCAAAAGAACAAAGCAGCAGTATAGGGGAAACGAATACAGCCCTGTCCCAGTTGAGTGAAGCTGTTCAAGTGAATTCCGCCATATCCGAGAAATCAGCCATAGCAGTTAATCAACTGTTGGATCTAGCTTCCGATCTCCAGGAAATGGTTTTCCGGTTTAAGCTGAAATCTGGTGAGAATGAAGCAGTCAAACAAATCGAGTACTCTTCTGCGAGTTAGTCATTTCTGCTTTCTGGGGTTAACATAACTCCAATCGACCTTCCATATATTCTGGCTCCAGACCTATAAGTCGGATAAAAACGCCTTACTATCTACGTTGAAATTGATAAAAAACAAATAATAATTAGGAAGAAAGAGAACTGGGTCTAATAAAATAAACTTTTTTGTCAAGAATAAAATTGACGGTCGGAAAAAAATCTTGCCGGTATTTAACAAAATTGTATAACTACCGGGCAGTTGTTAAAATGGATGAATTGCTTGACTGATCAGTCAGGGTGATATATCAAAATAAATTGACACAAATTTTACAATCTGATAGTCCATTCTTGTCTTGAATGACAAGTCTTGAAGCCAATTTTTAAAATTGGTTAAGATAACGAAAAAAGGTCGTAATCGGGTTAAACAGACATTCGCTCATCACAATGAACGGGATATTGGCTGTTTAGCTGTTTGTGTTAGTGTTTTAATCCGTAAGACACCATTTTGAGGAATGTGATCTTTCTCGTTTTTGGTGCTTTTTAAATACAACTCCACGAATATCTCTTTATAAACAACATGTTAAGGGGGAAAATCATGAAAAAGTTATTAGTTCTTTTTCTATCATTCGTTTTATTCGCTGGTGCAGCTTGGGCTGAAACCATTAAGATTGGTGTCGCAGGTCCATTCACGGGGCCATTGGCATCATTTGGTGCGCAGTTGAAAATAGGTGCTACCATGAAAGCGGAAGAGGTAAATGCAGCCGGCGGTATTAATGGTAATAAAGTTGTACCTGTTTTTATGGACGAGCTGTGTGATCCGAAAGAAGCTGCGACAGTAGGAACAAAATTGGCCAATGACAAGAGTATTTCAATCGTAATCGGTCATCTTTGCAGTTCTTCAACATTGGCTGCACTTCCAATTTACAGGGCTGCCAATCTTCCTGCGATTTCTCCAACATCAACCAACGTTAGTATTGGTAAAATGAGCCCATACTATTTCAGGAATGTGTATCGTGACGATTTCCAGGGATTGTTTCTTGCTCAGTATATACAAAAGGTAAAACAATACAAAAAAGTAGCTGTTTTCTATGAAGTGAACGATTACTCCATGGGACTGATGTCTGCTTTTATGCAAGAAGCCATAAAGCTTGGGATACAAATTCTTGGTACCGAAGCGTATACTAATGAAACAACCGATTTTAAACCTCAGTTAACCAAGTTTAAGATGATGCGACCGGATGCGATTTTTGTTCCCGGATATCATCCACAAGCTTTGTTGATCGCCAGTCAGGCCGCCAGTTTAGGTATTAAAGCCGCTTTGTTTGGTGCAGATGGTCTTGATAACGCTGTTATGTTGAATAATCCCGACACAGAAGGACTTTTTGTAACCACACCCTTTTTGGTTGATAAGGCCGGTCCCAAGGCAGCTGGTTTTATTTCAAAGCATAAAAAAGAGCAGGGTGAAGATCCTGGTTGGATGACGGCCAATACTTATGATGCTTTTGGTATGGCAGTTGAAGCTATTAAAGCCGTTGGACAAAACAGGGAAAAAATCCGTGATTATCTGGCTGCTATCAATGATGCATCAAAAGGTTACGATGGTGTGACTGGTTTGACCTATTTTGATAGTAACGGTGATTGTCTGAAAGCCGCTTTTGTGAAAGAAATCAAAAACGGGCAATGGGTTAGTGGGCAACAGATGCAATAACAATTTGATCGCCTAACAATGTAAGGGGCAGATAAGAATTTTATCTGCCCTTTTTTAATCAAATTTTTAACAAGAGATTCTCGTGGAAAATCTGCTTGAAATATCATCCCTGTTTCTTCAGCAATTGGTGAACGGCATTACCTTAGGTGGTGTTTACGCGCTGATTGCTGTGGGATATACGATGGTTTACGGGGTGATACAGTTGATTAATTTTGCCCATGGTGAAATATATATGTTCGGAGCCTTCCTGGCATTCGCAATGGTAACCGTATTCAATGTTCCATTTGTTCTTGCAGCTGTTTTATCAGTTGTGATCTGTGCTTGCTTTGGGATTTTATTAGACTTTGTTGCCTACCGACCATTAAGGAATGCACCGCGTCTTGCTGCCCTGATTACCGCCATTGGGATGTCGCTTTTTTTGCAGAACCTTGCTTTAATGATCTGGGGGGGGGAAATCCAGTCTTTTCCTCGTGAAGTTCTGCCGCCTGTCTTTTACAGGCCAGCAATTAGTTTTGGTGATGTGATTGTCACCTGGTTACAAATAGTGATTTTATCAGTTACAGTAGTTTTTATGGCAATGCTCCACTTCATAATTCATAGAACAGCAGTCGGTACAGCCATGCGAGCCATTTCGCAAGATAAAACCACCGCAGCACTCATGGGGATTAACGTAAATCGAGTAATCTCATTCACCTTTGCCATCGGGTCATCGATGGGTGCAGTTGCCGGAATATTGGTCGGTTTGTACTACAATGCCATTTTCCATTTTATGGGTTATATAATGGGTCTGAAAGCATTTGCCGCTGCCGTTCTCGGGGGAATCGGTAGTGTGCCGGGAGCCATGCTGGGAGGCGGGCTGTTGGGTATTGCAGAGGCATTGGGTGCTGGTTATCTCTCATCGGCTTATCGTGATGGAATATCCTATGGTGTCATGATTCTTATTATTATTTTCAAACCATCCGGTCTAATAGGCAGGGATACAACTGAGAGAGCATAATGAAACGTCTTTGGGAAAAGATCTCCCGGCGTCAGGCGTCGGCAGGGCTTCTATTTTTTGTGTTGTTATTGCCCTGGATTCCAATAGGTGATTCGAGCAACTATATCTTGCGTATTCTGACCACGGCCATGTTATATATGGTACTGGCCCTGGGGTTGAACATCGTACCAGGATTTACAGGGCTGCTTGACCTTGGGTTTGTTGGTTTTTATGGAATCGGAGCGTATACGGCCGGTTTGTTGACAATCCATTTCGGAATCAGTTTCTGGCTTATTGTTCCCCTGGCTGCATTAAATGGTGCACTTTTTGGGATTCTACTGGGAGCTCCGACACTTCGACTAACCGGAGATTATTTTGCTATTGTCACACTCGGTTTCTCTGAAATAGCGGTGATGACCATACGAAACGAAATCTGGCTTACAAGGGGACCCATGGGTCTGCCAGGTATTTCTCCTCCTTCATTGTTTGGATATGAAATAACCCGCGATTGGGAATACTTCTATTTGATCATCTTTCTTCTAATGGTTGTTATTCTAATTGTAACTCGGCTACGATCCTCTAAAATCGGACGTGCCTGGTTCGGTATCAGAGAGAATGAAATAGCCGCCCAGTGTTGCGGCATCAACCTGATTCGCTACAAAGTAATGGCATTTGCAACGAGCGCTTCGATTGGAGCGGCTGGCGGTGCGTTTTTTGCGAATTGGTTCAAATTCATTCACCCAGATATGTTTAAGCTCTGGGAATCCATTTTGATTCTCTGCCTGATTGTCCTTGGAGGCATGGGCAGTATTGTGGGTACCATGTTGGGTGCGTTGGTGCTTATTCCCATGTCGGAGATATTGCGCATGATTTTGCCCGGGGAGCTTTTTAATGCCAGGTTCCTGATTTATGGAGCCGTCCTGGTTGTGATGATGCGGTTACGTCCCGCCGGGATATTGCCATTTATCAGAGACCAGGAAGACAAGGCTAAACAAACAGCAAAACGACTATCAGGTTATCTGGCAAGTGGGGCAGATCATAAAGTGCCTGTTGCACCAACCAAGGAGAAAATTTAGACATGGATCCGATTTTAAAAGTAGTCAATGTTACAAAACTGTTTGGTGGGCTTTCGGCTTTGAGCAAAATCAACCTTGAAGCTCAGGAAAATCAGATCGTGGGTGTAATCGGGCCGAATGGAGCAGGAAAAACAACCTTATTCAATTGTCTGACAGGTCTATACTACCCTACTGCAGGGCAGATTCACTTCGATAAAAAGTCGATAGCTCCGCAATTATCGGAAGTAAAAGAAAAACTAATTGGAAAACTGGCCTCGATATTTCAGGTTTTAAGTTTTGTCTGGGCTTTTCTATTCTGGCTCTATTACAAGCCAAACACCTATTACCAGGTCGAACTGGTCGTATTTGCAGTATTTCTCTTGATAAGCCGATTATATATCGGAAAAGGACTAAAAAAACTTCAAGTCTGGGCCTGGGGAATAACATTTGTATTTCTGGCAACGGATTTTTCACTGGCCATATCCCTGTTAATCAAAATCACCTCTTTGGGAGGTATCCTGGAAACCGGGATACCGGTTGCAATTGTAGCGCTGCCCTGGAGTGTGATCGCCATTCCTTTTTGCCTCTATCTTGCCTGGCAGTTGTTTACCAGGCAAGGCAGGGAACTCTTTGGGTTTAAGGTGGGTGCCGATGCGATCTGTCGGTTCGGTATCGCCCGTACCTATCAGAATATTCGTCTTTTTATGTCCTTGAGCGTTCTAGATAACGTCAAAATAGGAGCCCATATCAGACTTAGCTCAGGACTCGGGGCAACTATCTTCCGAACAAAAAATCAGAAAATGGAAGAGGATGTGATTGAGAAGGATGCCATTGAACTATTGAGATTTGTTGGTCTGGAGAAGCAGATGTTTGACCTGGCAGGATCACTCGCTTATGGAGAGCAGCGCCGGTTGGAAATTGCCAGGGCCATGGCTTCCAATCCAAAATTGATTCTACTGGACGAACCCGCAGCCGGAATGAATCCCCAGGAATCAAGCCGACTGATTGAACTGGTGAGAAAAATTAGAAAAAAGGGAATCACAATTGCCATCATAGAACATGACATGAAAGTCATGATGAAACTGGCGGATGTTATCTACGTATTGGATCATGGTGAGCTGATAGCATATGGGACACCAAAAGAGATCCAGGATAATCCGAAGGTTATTCAAGCATATCTTGGAGGGAGTATGGCTTATGCTGAAACTTGAAAATATAAACAGCCACTACGGGCAGATACATGCATTAAAGGGAATATCACTGGAAGTTGAACAAGGCAGTATCTGTTGTTTAATTGGGGCGAATGGTGCGGGTAAGTCAACGACTCTCATGGCGATAAGTGGTATTCAACCGCTCACCTCCGGGAAAATTCTGTTTGAAGGTCAACCGATCAATAAACAGTCTCCGGACAAAATCGTACGGAACGGTATTATCCAGGTTCCGGAAGGACGGAGAATCTTCCCCTTTCTGACAGTTCAGGAAAACCTGATGATTGGTGCTTACAGCAATACAAATAAAATGGAAGTAACCCGCACTGCTGACAAATACTATGAGATTTTCCCGATTCTCAAAGAGCGTGCCGCACAGATGGGTGGTACACTGTCCGGAGGGGAACAGCAGATGCTGGCTATCGCCAGGGCATTGATGGGGTCGCCCCGTCTTCTTCTACTGGATGAACCCTCGTTAGGATTAGCCCCAATCATCGTTGAAAGTATCATGGGCATCATCAGGCAGATACGAGACGACGGTGTGACCATCCTGCTGGTTGAACAGAATGCCCAGGCAGCCCTGGAATTGGCTGACTATGGTTATGTCGTTGAAACAGGTGAAGTGGTTCTGGAGGATGAAGGGAAAAAACTCTTAACGAACCCAAAGGTAAAAGAGGCCTACCTCGGTTAAGCTGCAATCTGTTCTGTTATCGGCTACCAAAACAATCTGAAAAAAAGCATACATTCATCCTTTCTTCTTTGAATGGAAGTCCTCTATAATGGGGGCTTTCATGGATACTCCCACTTGGTGGCTGCAATATCCGTCATGCCTTATGTGTCCATTATCTTCCGAGTTTCAGAAGGGAGTTCGTGAAACTGGTTTCGGTAATACTGGGCAAATCGACTGAGATGCCAGACGCCCCATTCGGCGGCAATATCACCTATCGATTTGCCTTGATTTTCCGGCGCTAACAGTGCTCTTCGGATTCCATTGAGCTTAATCGATCTTAGGTAGGCACTCGGGGATTGACCAATGCAATCCTTGAAACTGTATTCCAGTGTTCTCCTGCTGACGCCGGTTTGTTGGCATAGTCTGGTAATGGATATCTCCTCATCCTGATTATCCTGAATAAATTCGCAAGCACTTTTTACAATTTGAAACCTGCTGGAGATGCTGATCGATTTATCTTCGGTGGAAAGATGGATGGAATTAAACAGTTGGTCAGCAATCTGTTCGGCCATTGTCTGGCGAAAATTTCTAATACTCAAACTGTTTATTGCTTTCCCTGAATTGGTATTCAGGATGGTTTGGGCTTGAAAAAAAAACTGCCTGAGCGCTTGGGCACCTGTCTGGTTTGACTCCAGTATCCCGAATCTTGGGATCAGAAACCCCTGCCTGAAACTGGGATAACATCCTTTCAAGATCGCCTCAAAAAATTCTTTCCCTATATTGACAACGGCACTGTAAGTGCCTGGCCCGGAAACCCCGGTGATGCTGGTTCCCGGGCCTGCATAAAATATGTGGTGAGCCAGGAAAGTCTGACCATTTATTTTGCAGTGACCCTTCCGATTCATGAGAAAAATCACAAGATAATGATCTTTGGGAACAGCTCCCGATTGATCCAACATCTGGTTTAAAACTTCAAAATATATTCCAAATTCAGCCCCCAAGCTTATGGTGGTAAACTGTCCCTGGAATTTACCGCAACTGAGTTGCTGATACTTTTGATCGTAACCAGTCAGACATTTGGATTGGAGATCGATATCATCAAAATCCTGATAGAAAATCCCAAATCTCGTAGCAGCGGCATAATCCGCAATTACGGGTGTCATAAGGATCTCCTTACTAAAAGTAGGTTGGATATTATCGGTTTGCGTAAAATGGATAACGTCGGAATCCTATCCTATGATAAAGATTGTTCGTGCTTAAGTAGTCAAGCACAGATGCTGCGCCGTTGTCAATTAGTCAGGGCTTTTAAGGTACTGTGATACCATTTTACTTATGAAACATTGATTGATTAAAACAGAAAAAGGCTTGCTGTTTTTTCCGGTGCAGAACGATATCTTGAGAATAGTCCATCAAATTCTAAAGCTTCCCGGGTGTTTGCTTCAGGGAAGCGTTATCTTCAGAAGGGAGGAGTGATGAACAAATCAATTTTAAAATCGGGAAAAATTGTTGGGTTTTACATAGCAGTCTTCTTGATCTGTTTTGGGGAGGCTTCTCTTGCTGAAACGGTTCATTTAAAACTGGCCCATTTTGTGCCAACTATGCATGTTCAGCATCGTGAAGCGTTTGTGCCCTTTGTGGAAAATGTCGAAAAGCTTTCCAACGGTGATGTGCAGATAAAAATCTACCCGGGTGCTCAGTTGGGGAACCCGAAGAATATGGTTAATAATATCAAAAAAGGCATCACTGATATTGGATTTGTAATCCCTTCATACGTTCCAGGAATATTCAAGCGAAGCGGTGTGTTTGAGATGCCTTTTGTTTTTGATGATCCCGAGCACGTAACACGGGCCATGTATGATCTTTTTGATAAATATTTTGCTGAAGATTATGAAGATTTTAAAGTACTGTGGTTTTTCTCCAGCCCTTTAAGTCAGGTTCATACTGTTAAAAGTCCGATCAAGACCATTGCCGATTTTGCCGGTATGCCCATTCGAGCCGGCGGTGCAACCGAAACCACAGCTTTCAGGTTATTGGGAGCTAACACGGTTGGGATGGATATCAAGGAGATGTCTATTTCTCTGCAGAAAGGGGTGGTGGATGGTGTAATTACTCCCTACGCAGCGCTGAAAAGTCATAAAATCTTTGATACGGTCAAGCATATTACCGAGGTCAATTTTAGCGGAACCTTGATGGTGATTTTGATGAACAAGAGTAAATGGAATCAGCTGCCTACATCTGCAAAAACTGTCATTGATCAGGCCGCAGGACAACAGATGGGGTTAACCGCATCCAGGGCATTTCTGAACGAAGACATCGAAAACAAAGAGGCTGCCCAGAAAGCAGGGATTCAAATTCATAAGCTGACACCTGCTGAGATGAGCCAGATCAGGGGCAAAATGAGTGGGATCTATTCAGGATGGGTAAACAGCGCCAATGACAAAGGCTTGCCCGGACAGGAGATTATGGATGCTTTCCTGGCTTCTGCTGATAAGAATCGATAACCCGTACAAAAAATAAGGAAACCTCTCCTGACAGGAAGTTTGGTTTCCTCTGCATTCCAAGGAATTACAATGTTAAGGAATTTTACCGGAATTTTACTGACTGTAGTGCGACCGCTTTCATCATATCTGGATAAAGCCTCCTGGTTGGTGCTTTTTTTGATGATGTTTTATACCGTAATAGATGTCCTGGCGTTAAAGGTAGCCGGTTATTCGCTATTGGGAACGGTGGAAATGACAGCATTAATGATGGTCATCTGTGTATTTTTCTCCTTTGCCCAAACAGGGTTGGAGGATGGGCATATCAGGGTGGATTTTGTCTACAACAGGATGGGGGAACGGGCTCAGACAATCTGTGATTTTATTACACAGGCACTCTGCACGCTTCTATTTGGTTTCATCGGCTGGTCATCGATTTTGAATGGGCTGGAAAAATATGAATCCAGTGAAATCAGTATGGATCTGTTGTTACCTCTATACCCATTTGCATTCGTTGCCTCTGTCGGCTGTTGCCTGATTGCGGTAATCCTGTTCATTAAAACGTTGCTTGTTTTAGACAAGGTAATTAATTTATGAGTCCCATTACGATTGGAGTTATAGGCATATTGATATTGTTCGTGTTGCTGGCTTTGCGGATGCAAATCGGTTTTGCCATGGCACTAGTTGGTTTCGCCGGCTTTATCATATTAAGCGACTTTAGATCGGCATTCGGTTTAATCGGAGCAGAGCCGTTTGATTCCAGTAACACCTACCTGCTCAGTGTTATCCCCTTGTTCATTTTAATGGGCCAGTTTGCGACACACTCCAATATGGGGCGTGATGTATACAGGATGGCATACCGCTGGCTGGGCTTTTTACCTGGCGGCTTAGCCATGGCAACTGTTGGAGCCTGTGCCTGCTTTGCCGCTATTTCCGGATCATCCCTGGCAACAGTGGCAACATTCGGTATGGTTGCATTGCCGGAGATGAAAGAGTTTAAATACTCTGATGCCCTGGCAACAGGTTGCATCGCTGCAGGGGGAACCTTGGGAATTCTGATTCCTCCCAGTACGGTTCTGATCATATACGGGATTCTGACTGAACAGGGAATAGGGAATCTGTTTATTGCCGGCATCATTCCCGGTATCCTGCTCAGCTTTCTGTTTATCCTGACCATTTATATCATGTGTTCCATAAAACCGTCTTTGGGAGCTAAAGGTCCTAAATTCACCCTGGGAGAAAAACTGGCATCGCTCAAGGATACCTGGAGTATTATCTCGCTTTTCATTCTTGTGATGGGAGGCCTATATACCGGGTGGTTTACGCCAACAGCAGCTGCCGGTGTGGGCGCCTTTGGGGCATTTGTCATTATGATCATCAAGGGACGATTGTCCAAAGAAGCTACAATGGCGTCCTTAAAAGATACCTGCAAGACAACAGCCATGATATTTGGAATTATCATTGGTGCCAATATTTTCCAGTATTTTATGACTATCAGCCAGTTACCGGATTACCTGGCAACGGCAGTCACCGAAATGACCGTCGGCAGGCATATTATTATGTCACTAATCATCCTGTTATTTATTGTATTAGGGTGCTTTATGGAAGGCCTCTCCATCATGTTTCTGGCTGTGCCTATTGTGTTTCCCATCGTGACGGGAATGGGGTATGACCCTATCTGGTTTGGGATTATTATCACTCTGGTGATGGAAATGAGTTTGATTACCCCGCCTGTAGGTGTCAATGTCTTTGTCCTCAGCGGCGTGGCAAAAGATGTTCCCATGGAAACCATTTTCAAAGGGGTACTTCCCTTCTGGTTTGCCATGCTTGCTTGTATCATAATATTAATGATTTTTCCTGAGCTGGTTCTGTTTCTGCCAGGAACCATGGGGTATAGCCCCGTTGGATTTTAGTTATGGAAAATACGATGTTGTTCTGGTTTTTGATTGTGTCCGATCTGGTTTTCCTGGGGATGGCCCTGGTGTTGTTTAAAGAATCACTCCACGAACAGGAAGCACGGGCGACACGAATTGGGGCTTTTGCTTCACTGGCAGCGATTATGCTGCTGGCAATAATCATATGGTTTCCTTCTGTTCGTTTGCTGCTGGGGGGAGTGTTTGCGTCGGCAGCCATATTTGGACTGGCGTTCTGTATTCCGGGCCCCCAAAACCGGAAAGCCTTGAAGGGCTCCATGGGTTATCAGGTTGGTGAGGTAACACGTCTTGATGAAAGTTATAGCGTGTTTGTAAGAACCAGGGGGTTGCGAGAGGGATCGGAACAATATAAAACCTTCTACGAAACCAATCCTGAGCTGGAGGAGAGAGATAAAATCCGGCGTAAAAAGGGGCTGCTGGGAAAACTGGGAAATGTGGACAATGGCTATCAACCCAATGTGGCCATGGTACATGCCTCGTTCGATATGCCTGAATTTTTGGGACAACAGGCAAAGGCCGATCCTTATGAGAATACTCCACCGGCACAACTGACACCCGAGAAAGCATCCGCCATCGTCAAGAATTACGTCAAGCACCTGGGTGCCCCCCTGGTTGGGATTTGTGAGGTGAATCCGGCCTGGATCTATTCCAGACGAGGTGAGATTCACTATGAGAACTGGGAGGAATGGGGAAGTGAGATCAAAGATCTGCCTAAGTACGCCGTGGTGTTTCTCCTGGAAATGGAACGTGACCATGTTATCTCCGCACCTCATACTCCGTCTGTGGCAGAGAGTGCCGCCAATTATGCCAAGGGGGCTTACGTCTCTACTCTTCTGGCGCGCTGGTTTTCTCATATGGGATATCGGGGGGTTGCTGAACATTCGAGAAATTATGACATTATCTTACCACCTTTGGCTGTAGATGCCGGTTTGGGCGAGATAGGACGTCAGGGATATCTGATTGGTCCGAAATTCGGGGCCCGTGTTCGGGTGTTTGCGACGTTAACCGATATGCCGCTGGTACCTGATAAACCAATTTCTCTTGGAGTTGAGGAGTTTTGCGAGAAATGCAAAAAATGCGCTGATTCCTGTCCATCAAGGTCGATTCCCACCGGGGCTAAAACAGTCTGTCGTGGGATTGAAAAATGGAAGCTGGATGAGGACTCCTGTTTTGACTATTGGGCGCGGGTGGGAACCGACTGTTCCATCTGCATGGCGATCTGCCCTTATAGTCGACCCAACTCCTGCTTTCATAGGTTCATACGCTGGTTTGTTGCCAATTCTCCCCTGGCAAAACTGCTCTTTCCCCATATTGATAATTTTATCTATGGCAAGCGCTGGAAAGCACGCAAAGTTCCGGACTGGCTCTCCTATCCCAAACGATCGGAGTCCGAAGATTATCCCACCTCTCTGGATGACCGGAAATACTGATCATCAATTCAAGGGTGTTCTGGCAACATGGTTTTCTTGTCGGTTGCACCCCTGAAGAGAGGATATCTAATCCGGCACCCGTTGTGTTCAAAAACTCCCCATCCAGATCGTAATGTCGGTTGATCCGGTAAAATCCAACATAAAACTCGATGGTGAACCCATGGCGGTATTTTATCAAATAACCATTGGAGTGTTGATCATCCTGTGTAATTGTAGAATCTCAACTTGACTTCGAAAAACCGATTTCTTATGATCACCTCTCACCTCGATTTTATATCAAAGGTGCAAACTCAAATCCTGCAATATTATTAGCATATCAAAATAATACTGCTCCCGTCTGTTTGCTGCGTATTCCGGAAGAATGATAGCTTAAAAAATACAAGGCAAGCAGAAGAGAACAGTTTTTGCAGAAAGAAAAACCCATGAATCACCTGTGTCTCAATCGGATGAAAATGTCCCTTGTTTGATGATCAAATTAAACGTTACCAAGTTATTAAAGAACGTCAGCCTGAAATTCACATTCTCGGGTGCCTCAAATCGAATTGTAGTTTTCGGTCCCTCGGGCAGTGGAAAAACCCTGTTACTCAAGATGATTGCCGGTTTTTTTGATCCGGAGCAGGGAGAAATTTCAGTTGATGATCATCTGCTATTCAGCAAAGTCAAAAACGTAAGTGTTCCTATTTACCGGCGGAATATCGGATACCTCCCCCAGGAGTATACTCTTTTTCCCAACATGAGTGTCAGGGAAAACATTCTCTATGGGTTAAAAACGCGCAAGCTATCAATCGACCAGAAAAAGTTTGAAACCCTGGTTGATCGATTGGATATCGCGTCTAAACTGGACATCTATCCCGATATCCTTTCCGGCGGCCAGAAACAGCGTGCTGCCCTGGCCAGGGCACTTCTGGTGAATCCCAGAACTCTGCTGCTGGATGAACCTTTCAGCGCCCTTGACAGTTCCATAAGAGAATCTCTAAGGGATCTGGTAATTGATATTGCGGATGAGATGAACATTGTTACCCTGTTTGTGACTCACGATCTGGAGGAGGCATTCATTTTCGGGAAAGAGATCGTGCTGGTTAACAAAGGCAGAGTGATAGAGTTCGGTCAGAGTAATACGGTTTTTTATGGCCCGGAAAATGTAGAGACAGCCTCTTTGATGGGTTTTGTAAATATCTGGCCTGTCAGTCATCTACCAGGGAAGAGGGTGAAAACGGATCACGGGATCATTTTTTCATACAAAGGAGATTTTTCAAAAGACAAGGACTTCCTTTGTATCAGACCTGAGAATATTATGTTTTTAAGGGAGGATAAACCTTATAAAGCCAATATTAAGGAGAATATCGTTTCAGGAGTGATCAGCAGTATCCATCATCGCGGTCGCTACATAAATGTGGAACTGGTGACTCCTGAAGGGATGATTTTCAGCATCAATGTTCCCGAACATGCCTTTAGCCGATTAAAACTGGAAAGAAACAAGTTGTACCAGGTTTCTTTAAAAGAGGAATCGATAGTGCTCTGTAAAAGAAAACAAAACCCGGAGATCAGGCAGGATCCTAAAATTCCATGAAAGGAGTATTGTGTAATGAAAAAATTAATACCACTAATTCTCATTTTAGGATTCATCGGAAGTGGTCTTAACCTGCAAGCTTGTGAATTATACTGGTATCTGGCCGCTTCCATGTCAAAACCGGGGAAAGAGATTGTCAAGAAGTGGAACCAACAACCCGGAATGTGTCATTTATACCTTATTTTGGGTGGTTCCGGGCAAATACTGAGTCAATTATATATGGCGAAGAAGGGAGACCTTTATACGCCTGCTTCCGAGGGATTTCTGGAAAAGGCGAAAGATCTGAAAATAGTCAAACACCAACAACTGCTGTTGAGGCAAACGCCTGTTTTTGGACTGTCCAAATCGGGAGAAAAACAGATCAAATCATTTTCCGATCTGACCAAACAGGGGATTAAGATCGCACTGGGAAATCCAAAAACCATGGCGCTGGGGAAAACCTATCTTGGGATAGAGAAGCAGATGGATGCTCAGACCCGGGAAAAAATTCGATTCAACACTTTGTTGGAGGCAATCAACATCAGTCAGGTTGTCAACTATCTGCTGACAAACGCTGTTGATGCAGGCATTGTTTTTGATACAACGGCAACTGCCAGCGGAATCAGCTATATTGAGATTCCTCCACAAATAAATGCCGGCAATAAGGCGTATATGGTCACGCTTTCTTTTTCCACGCGGACTGAAGAGGTGAAGGATCTCATCCGTTTTATCTATGGGCAAAAAAGCATCTTCAAGCAATATGGATTTAGTTTAAGTTCTCCCGTGGATTAAAAGGCACTGAATCGATGAAAATATCAAGTATTTCCAGGGTTATTGTAATAGGGCTAGCCTGTTTTTTTGTTGTAGTGTTGGTTTCCGGTTTGCTGCAAACCAGCATGCAGTCGGTATGGAACCTGTTTGGTGATCAGGAGTTTCTGCAGGCCATTCTCTTCAGCCTGAAAACGTCGGTTGTGGCTACAACATTTGCTTTTTTTCTGGGAGTGCCATCGGGTTTTTTCATGGCCAGGAACAACACCCTGATCTCAAGAGGTGTGGACATTTTATTTGATATCCCCATTGTTATACCGCCCCTCATTGTCGGGGTTCTTCTGATGTCTTTTCTGAATCTGCCCCTGGTCAATCAGCTGTTTTCCTTTATTTTTACCATAAAAGGAGCGATCATTGCCCAGTTTTTTGTGGCGGTGCCTTTCACCATCAAATCTGCAAAGAACGCTTTTGAATTGGTGTCGCCGGTTTATGAAAGAATAGCCATGACCCTGGGAGCAAAACCGGTAAAATCATTTTTTGATACCACTTTCAAAATCGCATTTCCAGGAATTCTATCAGGCCTGGTCTTAACCTGGCTGAGATGTGTTGGTGAATTTGGGGCTACCCTGATGGTTGCCGGGGGTATTCCGGGGAAAACGGAGAATATCCCAATCAATGTATATCTTCACATGATTTCAGGAGATTATGAAAAGGGGATTGCAGCCAGTATTTTGGCGATTGCATTGGCTTTTTTATGTATCATTCTTATCAATATAGTATTCTTGAAGGGGCGAAGAAAGATGCAATAAAGAAGGAGAGTTTCCAGAATCGATCTTAATCCTGGTCAGGCACTGTTTCCGATGAACCATTTTTTCAATTTTTTAATTATACCACTGTAAACTATCATGAAATTCGAGATCCCAAATGAAAGCAGGGTAATTATTCTGGAAGGTATCGCCGGTTCAGGTAAAACAACCTTCAAAGGGTATCTTAAAGAGTATTTTAAAGGTCAAAAAGTATATGAATATACCGAAGGCGAGCTCCTGTTAGGATGGAAGCATATTCATGTTCCCCATGTTTCGGTGGTGCGGGTGGATTTTTTTGAGTTGTTTTTGGATCATCTGGAAAAGAAACTGAAGGAAGATAAGAATGTCCTCTTCCTAATTGAGCGATTTCACCTTTCCATGAAGATCCTGGAATGGGAGTTTGAAAGGGATTTTGAAAAGAGATATGAGAGAATAATATCCAGGATCAGGCAACTACCGGTACACATCTTGATAGCCAAATTGGAGCCTGCTGAAATCAGGAAAAGAATGCATCACAGGGAAAGAAGCAGTCAGTGGGAGGAGTTTGTTGAAGAAAAACTAATACTGCGGGGGTTTGACGATCTTGAACAACTATCAATTGATCAGCAACAGCGGTTTTTCAGTTTGGCTGAACAGCAGGGAATGCCGTACTCCGCTGTCCATGTGGAGTTGGATAAGTGAACATCAATAATTGCAGCATGATACCGTGTTTTTGAGGATATGTGGGAATTAAAACTATGGAAAAGGTAACAGGCAGGAGTTGTTTAAAGTGTGGGGAGCGACTGGTACTCCGCTGCCGAACATGCCACAAGAACAGGTCAAATTGCAGAAATGAATATTGTACGGGAGAGTCAGAATTATGCTGTACGGCTTGCGGAACATTGTACAGCTTCGGCAGATCATCGACTGACAACCAAAAAGCGGAGAATGATGAATGGTATCAATCGTAACCGTTTTCGCAAAGAAAGCATACAAATCGGTGTTTTCTTATATCTGTTTTCATATTAACAAAAGGAATTAAATGGGAAAAAACGAAAAAGGAATTAGATTTGAAGTGGACAGAGCCAATCTTTATCGAGAAGAAGCCTATACCGACCTGAAATCGGCATCCATCAGAAGATTAACACCGGTGACCAAAGATGGCTCCGACGATAATTCCCGACCTGTCCTTTATTTTGGACATGCTGAGTTGATTAGTCCCCAGGGGCCGATTCCAATTCAGTCCGAATTAAATGCGGATTGTCTGGAAAAAGCCATTGAGGCTCTTCCCGCAGCCATGGAAAAGGCAGCATTTGATGTCCGTGAAGAATATAACAAAATGGTTGAGCAGCAGCGTCAGCAACACGAACAGCAGTCCAAGGTGATCAAATCAGGTGAATAGTAGGTTAACTCACCTGTAGCAGGGAAAAAGCTTGTCATTTGCCCTGGATTCATCAAAAATGAGACGTAAAGTTATTGGATCTCTTAAGGGATTTTGGCCAACTGAAAAATGTTGGGTTCTGTTTTCCAACTCACTTACATAAGAGGACTTTTATGTATGTAGGACTAAAAATGATAACCGATCTGGTTTACGTGACTAAAGACTCATTGATCACCGAAGCAAATGATTTGATGGAGAAAAAAAGGTTGTGGGCGCTGCCTGTGGTTGAAGGTGAAAAACTGATCGGTTATATTCAAAAGGAAGATGTTCATACAGCCTTGCCTTCTCCGGCCACGACATTGAGTAAATACGAGCTTCCCGAGATTATGTCCCATATAACGGTGAAAGATTTTATCCGTAAGGATGTTATAACAGTTAGACCGGAAATGGAAATTGAGAAGGCAGCCGAAATCATGGCTGAAAACAACCTGCCTGGTTTAGCCGTTGTTTCCGAGTCAGGAAAACTGGTGGGTTATATAAACAGAAGCGTGATGCTGGATGTACTTGTTGAGGAGATGGGACTTCACAGGGGTGGTTCCAGATTTGCGATTGAGTTTGAGGACCGTCCGGGGGTAATGGCGGAGGTTTCAGGTTTAATTCATCAGATGGGATTAAATTTTGTCTCTGCAGCCAGTTTTTGCCATGATAGTACCTATATCCTGGTATTCAGGGTGCAAACAGCTGACCTGACACCCATCATCTCCGAACTGGAAAAGCGGGGATACCGCATTGTCGGCCCTGAACAATTTGCAGACCAGTGGCAATAGGCTACAGCCAGCGTTTTCGTCTTCTATAGGACTTCAGGTCATGGTAAGACTTGGTACTGCCTGCCTTGGCCGATCCCAGATAGAACTCCTTCACATCCGGATTCTCCTTCAGATACTGGGCCTCTCCCTCCAGGACAATTTTTCCGTTCTCCATGACATAGCCGTAATGGGCTATCGCCAGGGCCATATTGGTATTCTGCTCAACTACCAGGATGGTGGTGTTTCGTTCCCGGTTAATCAGTTTGATAATTCTGAATATTTCTCTTACCAACAAGGGAGCCAGACCAAGGGATGGTTCATCCAGCAGCAGTAGATCAGGGTGAGCCATTAAAGCCCGGCCGATAACCAGCATTTGCAGTTCACCTCCGCTGCAGAATCCAGCCAGGGTTTTTTTCCGCCGGGCCAAAGCAGGAAACAGTCCATAAACCATTTCCAGGTCTTTGTGATAGGGTTTGCCCCAACGAGTGGCTGTCCCGACTCTCAGGTTCTCTTCAATGGTCAGGTATTTAAACTCCTGTCGACCTTCCAAAACCTGGATAACACCTTTTCGCGTGATCTCTTCCGGAGAGAGATTTTGAATCTTGTGACCGTTAAACTCAATGGAACCTTCCGTGACCTTGCCGTTTTCCGGTTTCAGTAGGCCGGAGATCGCCTTGAGTGTTGTTGTCTTACCCGCCCCGTTGCTGCCAACCAGGGACACAATCTGCCCTTTTGGGATGGAAAGGGAGACTCCTTTTAGCACCTGGATCACATCCGAATAAACAACACTAATATTGTTGATTAATAGCTTGGTATTATCTGACATGGAATTCTCAGTCTTTCTGCTTAAATTACAAATAATCCGTCATCCCGGGCTTGACCCGGAATCTATTGTTATAAAAGAATATCATCCGCCTGTATCCCGGATCAGGTCCGGGACGATAAGGCGAAAACCGTGATTTTTCTCTTCAAGGTCAGTAGGAAAAAGGCCACAATCGAAAACTGGACTTTATGATCCGCCACACTTCAGCCAGCCCCTTGGGTTCAAAAATAATAAAAACAACGATCGACAATCCAAATACAAACTCGCGCAATGGGGCGATAGTAATCGATATGTTGGATGTAGGGCCGAAATTCATTAGAAATTCGGTCACCATACTCAGAATCTCTCCCAGAGATACGATAAAAATAGTACCGAAGATGGCGCCGGATACACTCCCCAAACCGCCGATGATGATCATGGCGACAAATTCAATGGATAGCCACATATTAAAAGGCTCGGGAGTTATGGTCATCATATAACCGGCAAACAAAGCTCCAGCATAACCCGCATAAAACGAACTGATTCCGAAGGACAGCAGTTTAAATTTGAAGATCGGAATTCCCATACCCTCTGCAGCCCTGTCGTTATCACGTATGGCAACGAAGGCCCTGCCAAATCGGGTTCGCAGCAGGTTGACCATAATCCAGGTCAAAAAGATCAGGCTGGAGAAGATCAGGAAAAAAAAGGAGCGGTCACTGGTCAGTTCATATCCGAAGATGGAGGAGTTGGCAACCATGATGCCTTCGGCGCCACCGGTCAGCCAATCCCACTGCACCAGTACATACTCGATGATAAATTGTCCGGCCAGAGTAGCGATCGTCAGGTAGAGATGTTTTAACCTGACCGAAGGAATTCCAAATAGCATCCCAACAGCAGCTGTCATAAACCCGGCTAACGGCAAAGCAGTCCAGAACGGCAATCCCACTCTGGTTGTTAAAATGGCGGCGGTGTAGGCTCCCACTCCAAAAAAAGCACCATGTCCCAGGGAGATTTGCCCCGTATACCCGATAAGAAGATTCAGTCCCACGGCAGCAATGGCGTAGATCCCCATGGTGTTCAAAATATAGAGCATATAATCGGAACCGACAAAGGGAATGACCCCCAGTAACAGAATGATCCCGGCGCATAACCAGAACCTGCCAAAGTCGGTTTCAAAAATAGTCAGTTCCTCTTCGTAGGATTCTTTGAGGTTGCCACATAAGGTAAAGTGCAGTTTTCGCATGGTGATTAACGGATTGCCCTCCTGCTTCGGTTTTTTTTGTATGAGAATAAATATTTGAATCTGCAGTCCATATTTCCCTTTTTATACTCTCTCTATCTCTTTTAATCCGAACAGGCCGTATGGCTTAACCATCAAAATAAAAACCAGAACAATGTAAGGGATGATCTCTCTCAGGGAGGTGGACAGATAACCACCGGTAAAGGTTTCCAACAGACCGATAATGACACCGCCGACAATGGCACCACCGATACTGTCCAACCCACCCAGGATAACGACCGGAAACACCTTTAGACCGATGGAGCTTAATTCATGAACATTGATACCGTTAATAATACCAAGAACGATACCACTCATGGCAGCTACCAATGCGGCAATAGCCCATGATAGCGCAAATACTCGCCTTACGTGGACTCCCAGTGACATGGCTGCAGATTGATTATCTGCCACCGATCGCATATAGATCCCCTGGGACGAGTATTTAAAAAACAGCCCGAACATCACCAGAAACAGAATTCCTATGATAAAAGTAGCCATGTACACCGAAGGAATCTGGATAACATCAAATTCGACAGTTAATTCCGGCGGTAAAAAATCGGGATAGTTATGAATATCGCCTCCGAAAATAAACAGGAGCAATCCCCTGAACATGGCTGCCAGACCAACTGTCAACATGATAACCTGGATCAGGTCTTCTCCGATCAAAGGGCGGAGGAAAAGTCGTTCGACAATAAATCCCAACAGAAAGCATCCCAATAAAGTCAAGGCAAACGACAGTACAATCGGCAAATTAGCCCAGGTTGACAAGACCAAAAAAAGAAAAGCTCCTATGGCCAGCAGTTCTCCGTGGGCAAAGTTTAAGACACTGCTGGACTTATAGACCATCACAAATCCTAATGCAGACAGTGCGTATAAAAAACCCAGCGAGATTCCGTTAACAAACAGGTGCAGAAAAAACTCCATGAGATCTCCTTATTACAGAAATAGAATGCGGATCGTGCTTTCAATTGTTCCTATGGTGCCATCGCGGTAATTTACCTGACCTTTAACGTCCAGTTCGGTTTTATCGGAGTACAACGCTTCGATCAATTCCTCATAGCGCTGAGCGACAAACTTCCGCCTGACCTTTCCGGTCCGTGTCAGCTCTTCATCATCAGCATCCAGAAGTTTGTAGAGCAACATGATCTTTACCAGTTGCATAGCTTCCGGCAGGGTCCGGTTTACCTCTTTGACCTCTTTGCTGATCAGCTCTTCCACAGCAGGTTGTTTGGAGAGATCAAGGTAGGTTGTATAGGGGATCTTGTGCTCCTCTGCCCAAACTCCCACGTTTTCAAAATCGATATTAATAAAGGCTGACAGGTGGGGTTTGCTCTCCCCCCAGATTACGGCTTCTTTGATATAAGGGCTGAATTTTAACCGGGTTTCGATAAAATCCGGTGAAAAGGGTTCTCCATCTCTTGTTCGCATGATATCCTGCTTCCGTCCCAATATAACAAGATGGCCGTCGTCATCAATATAACCGGCATCACCGGTGAGAAACCATCCGCCCTGTATGGCTTCATTCGTGGCTTCGGGGTTTTGATAATACCCCTGGAATACGGATTTGCTGCGGACCAGCACTTCCTGGTCCTCTGTTATCTTCACCTCGGCTCCCGGTAACGGTTTACCCACCGTTTCCGGTTTCACTTCTCCATCAGGCTGCACCTGGAATATCCCCCCGGACTCGGTCATACCGTAGCACTGTTTTAGATTCAAACCGTTGATTCTGAAAAAACGGATCACCTCAGGACTGATAGGATGTCCTCCGGTATAGGCTGCTTTAAAGCCGAGACAACCGATTCGATCCAGCAGAGGTCTGAACACCGTAATTTTGGCGAATCCCTGCAGGATTCTCAAAGGCAAATGAACGGTTTTACCATTTTCTTCCCGTTTCAAAACCGCCTGACCGATTTTCTGAGCTATATTAAAAAACAGCCGTTTGATCAGGCCGGTTTCGGTCATCTTGACCCTGATCTTTGACGCCAGGTCTTCCCAAAACCTGGATGAAGTGATAATAATTGACGGTCCGATTTCGCGAAAATCCTCAACAACAGTTTCCTCAGTTTCCGGGAAATTCATGGTCAGTCCGCCAAACAGGGTAACGCCAACACCCCACATCTGGTCAACGATCCAAGCCGGAGGTGAAATCGATATCCAGTTGTCGCCCACATCTATGGGAGAAGTCTGCAACCATTTGCTTGCCATATCCGCGAAATTATCATGACTTAACATTACCATTTTCGGAAGACCGGTTGTTCCGGAAGTCATAATCATCAAAGCCGTTTCATCGGACTTCCTTTTCCAGAGTTCGGTTTCGAACAGTTCGGGTAGTTCACGGTCCAAAGCCTCACCCAGTTTAAGCAACTGGGCGTAACTGACCAGCCAGGGATCATTCTGGTAATTACGCATACCCGTCGGATCTACATAAATAACCTGCTTAATGCTGGGAACCTGATCCCTGTTTTCCAAAAGTTTATCTACCTGTTCCTGATCCTGGGCAAATACGTAAGACGCTTCGATACGGTTAATACCATACAGGATCTCCTTGGAAACGGCAGAAGTAAAAAGACTAACGGTAACGGCCCCCAAGACTTGAGATCCAAGCTCACTAAACAACCACTCCGCATCATTGTCCAGTATTAAAGCTACATTGTCTCCTTGCTGTAGCCCCAGCGATCGCAGTCCCAATGCCGTGAACCTGGCATGCTGAAGATACTCCTGCCAATTGAAGGTATTCCAGATGCCGTATGCCTTCTCCCTGATAGCAATTTTGTCAGGGGCTAACCTTTCCGCCTGCCTGAATAACGCCTGGGGAAGGGTTAGTCCGCTTGAGGCTAGCGGCTGGTTTTGATTGATAAGCTTTATATTCTGCTGATCTTGATTCATTGGTTTCTTGGTCAGACTTTTAAGTTGCGCGTTTGAAGTGGGTTAAACGAATGTGGTATCTCCCAGGTATGCTTTGATGACTTCAGGGTGGTTTTGTATCTGATCCGGTGTCCCTTCAGCTATCTTGACACCAAAATCAAGAACGGAAATGCGGTCGGAGATCCCCATGACAATGGACATATCGTGTTCAACCAGAATCATAGTCTGCTTCCAGGCTGTATTCAGCTCAACCAGGAATCTGACCATGTCCTCTTTCTCTTCCAGCGTCATTCCGGCTAATGGTTCATCCAAGACCAACAATTTGGGCTCAAGAGCCAGGGCTCGTCCCAGTTCAACTCTTTTTCTCATTCCATATGGAAGAGAGCCAACCAGTTCTTTGCGAATGGACTGCATCTCAAGAAAATCGATCAATTCCTCCAGTATCCTTCGATGACGAACCTCCTCCCTGCGCACGGCCCTCGAAAAAAAGGAAGCTTGTGCCAGGTTATATTTACAATGAAGATTTCTGGCCAACAGCATATTGGATAACACCGACATTCCGGCAAACAGTTCGATATTCTGAAAAGTTCTGCCGATGCCGATGCTTGTCAGGTGATGGGTGGGGATTCCGGTGACATCCTCTCCGTTAAAGATGATGCTCCCCTTCTGCGGTTTGTAATACCCGGTTATACAATTCAAGAGACTGGTTTTCCCGGCCCCGTTGGGACCGATAATGCCGACAAGTTCGCCGGAATTCACCTTCAGACTGATTTTGTTAATGGCAGTGATCCCGCCGAATCGTAAGGTGATGCCGTTTAATTCCAGGTCAGCACGCCGCTCTTCGGAATGGGTCGATCCATATATACTGGGTTTCCCACGAAACGCTTTCATTTTAATATGTTAACTTTTTCTTTTCCGGGTACCCAGAAATTGGTTACAGGAGTGTAGGTTGCATCTTCATGTACCTGCACGATTCTGGCTTTAAAAGAAGCACCATGGTCTGTGCTGGTGTAAGTGATATTGGGCACAATACCTCCCATGTCCTCATCACGAAACGATTCCAAAGCCTTGTTGATGGTTTCACTGTCAATCTTGCCAAATTGGTCATGCGCCTTTTGAAAAGCCCTTTCCATAATCATGGCAATGGCAACACCCTCCCAGTAGGAAGCGTCAAACTTATCAACGGTTCCATAGCGCTTGTACATGTCTTCCAGAATCTTCATGGCAGGGCTGTTATCCCCAGGGAGGCAACCTGAAAACTGCATGAATACGCGATCCCTGATAAGCCCCTGGCCTCTCTTGAAAAAATCGGGATCAGTTGAAGTCCAGGTTCCAAAAAAGGGAACGTCGTATTTGGCACGATCAGCGGCCTGTAAAGCCATTATGATCGCTGATGGCAGGTTTTGAACAAAGATGTATTCGGCTCCCTTCTGTTTCAGCCTCAGCAGCTCCGTATTCAAATCCAGCGCTTTGGGTGGAAACTCCTCAATATCTACAATATCAATATTGTTATTCGCAGCGAACTCTTTGCTGGGTTCATGGATAGATTTGCCATAAGCGTTGTTATAAGTGAGAAGACCAACTTTTGGCGGCTCACTGCCCTTATGAATTGTCTTGATGTATTCCAGAACAGCATAAGAATCAAGAATGTAACTTCCAAAGGGAAGATAAGCATAGTCAATCGGATCTTTCAGGATTCCCTGGTAGGTGGAGTAGTTTATGTTTGGGATCTTGCAACGTTGGATGATCGGTTTGGCCATGATTCCGGAACCGGCACTCCAGGTTGCCATCATATCCATCTTGTCCTGGGTGCAGAATTTTTTCACGTATTTTAAAGCCTCATTTACTTTATAGGCACTGTCCACCACGGTTAAATTAATCTGTTGCCCGGCTACACCGCCTTTGACTTCGTTAACATAGCGAAAATAATCTTTGTGCCCCTTGGCATGATACTGTCCCCACGACGAGGCGGGACCCGTTAAGTTGATGATTGCACCTACCTTGATATCTTTAGCCATGGTGTTCCCTGCCAGTGCTATCGATAACAATCCCAGCGTTGTTGTAAAAGAAACCAATAATCGGATTAACCTACGCATTTTGTCCTCCCAAAATGACATTTGAATAAAGCTTCCTCGTGATGACTCTCCAAATAGAAACACCCTATGTTAAACCCTTTCATGGTGTCAAGCCAAACTTGTTGATATAGCTGATACTTCAAAGTAAAATCCAACATACTGACCGCAATGACAATTCAACGGTTTGCCCCTCTTTTTTTCTTCCGGTGTATGAAATTGATCCTGCGATTGTATTACCGGCTTCAAAAAGGCTATGATTGTAGTATTCTCCGGTTAATTGGTTTGCTGTAAACAAACTCAGAAGATATATTAGCCCGTGGGAGGTCAAAATGGTATGATTTTGATCTGTAGAAAAGTTAAAATTGTTAATTATTAAGTCGCAAAATTGAGCTCTGTGAGGAACTTGAATGGATCAGCTCATTAGTTTAAAAAAAAATATTCGTTCTTTAAACGGAAGAAAACCCTATCAATTTCAGCAGGAACTAATCCCAGCCTGGTTTGAAAAGGCTTCGGTTCTGATCCTCTTTTGGGAAGAACTGCAATCGCTAAAAATCGTTCTTACAAGAAGATCTGCCAGTCTCGAAAAACATAAAGGAGAGGTCTGCTTTCCCGGTGGGAAGGTAGATAGAGGGGAGACCTTTGTACAGGCTGCACTCAGGGAGGCTGAAGAGGAAATCGGCTTGGATTCAAGCAAAGTGGAGATAATAGGAAGATTAGATGATACCTGGAGCGGGGCATCCTATCACCTTGTTCCGGTTGTTGGCTGGTACAGGGGAGTTCCCGAATTTTTTAAAAATGACAGGGAGGTGGAAGATATCATCATCTTTGATTTGCTCGAACTTTTGCAGGAAAGTGAACATAAAACGGAGTCCATCAAAATTGGTGAAGCTTTTTATACGGTTTCCACTATCAAATCCCTGGCAGGCACCGTTTTTGGTTTGTCTGCCGACCTGCTGCTGGAGGTTATGGAATATAGCACAGGAAAATTCAGCAGCAGGGGTGCAAAAAGGGAAGAGGAACTAAAAACTGCTTTGAAAACGGGATTTTTCGCCGTTGTCTCAGGTCATGACTTGCCCGACTCTTGTAAGTAAAAAAAAGATGTATCAATTGTAGAAGCAGATATTAAATTGTTTCAATGGTGGTTTGAATCTGAACTGATCTTGAAGATGGAGAGGAATTGGAAAACCTCCCTCTTCTCTTCGTTTTGTATCAGGGCACGACCTTTTATCTCCCTCTCCTCCCCTCCCATTCGGTCACTTCAGCTTCAGCAGTCACGATTCCCTGTTTCACCGGGTAGAGGAATCTCGACTCCATCGATAATGTGGCAAAATGCGTGTTGGCTGGAAGCTTACTCTTAATTGCCATCACCACTAGCTGTATCCGCTAAACTCATTAAAGCTCCCCCGTGCATTAAACTGGCACCCTGGGCTAATTCCGGGGAAAAAGGCATTGTTAGAATGGCACGCCCCTCCTCCGCTTGTATGATCTCCATTCCCAAATACCTTTCAAACGGGGCACAACTGATCCAATTCTCCATTTTAATGTTATGGGGACCAGTGAATCGATTATTATGGTTACTATTGAGTACATTGGTATCTGACATATCGGCTGAGGGGATAAATAAGCACTGTTTGGATAACGCCATTGAATCATCAACTGGTCAAAAAACCTCAGGAGAGTTTTAAAAAAGATTCTTTTTGGGGATAACACTATAGGTGCTTAGGTCTTTGTTATCACTATCGAGTTTCTGCAGGTCGTCATGAATGGCAATCCAGTTAACATGCTGATCGTAAAACACATGGGCATTCGGTTTCAGCTCAAGACTCGAATCGATATAAGGACGGGCAATATGAATTTCACCCGGTGCCAGACTTGATTTGTAAAACATGGTTGAGCCACACCTGGAGCAGAATCCTCTTCCACTCTCCTCGGTTGACTTATACCAGGTAACCAGGTTTTCACCGGTTTTGTAGCTGAATTTTGCTTCGTCGACACCAACCCAGGTGACAAAAGCCGATCCTTGGGCATGCCTGCAGTAGTTACAATGACAATGAACACAAAAAAGAATTGGAAGAGCAAATGAGAACGTTACACTTTCACAAAAGCATTTTCCCTTAATCGATTTGTTCATTGCGATTCTCCATGATTAGGAAAGATTGCAGATTGTTATTTTGCTGATATTTAGCATAGGCCCAAAAAAGCCTTAAAAACGAAAGGTACTATGAATTAGATATATTTAAAAACAGAAAAATCAAAAAAATAGGACAAATTATGAAAGAGACAAGTAACAATAATGCAATGACCGCTTGGCTAACCGTTAGCCACATATATCAACTCCTGCCTTGAAGATTTGAGAAATACCTCAAGTTGGATTTTACTTATCCCTGAGCTGGTGAACATTGGAGGCTATTCTCAAATTTGAGAAATATCACCAATTGATCTCCACCCGATTCTTTCCGTCTGTCTATGTAAGATAATGATATATATGATGTAAAACTTCATTGTCCTGTCTGGCACTAGATTTGCTGGTAGTGTCGGAATGGATCAGTAAATCTTGCTTTCCTTTCTATCTGTTCGTTTTTAATTTTTATTTCTGGCATATTCATTAGATTTGCTGGTCCAACCATTGTCATTGGAATATAACAGCAGTCAGTATTGGGGGAGACTCACATGGATAAAAAAGTAATCAGGTTTATGGATACATCATTCAGGGATGGATTCCAGTCGGTTTTCGGTGCGCGTGTATCAACAGAAGATTTTATTCCTGCGTTGGAAGCATCGATCGATGCCGGGATTACTCATTTGGAAGCGGGGGGCGGTGCCCGTTTTCAAAGTTTGTTTTTTTATTGCAATGAATCTGCATTTGATATGATGGATCGTTTCCGCCAGGTGTCGGCCCCCGATGCTAATCTACAGACTCTGGCCAGGGGAATCAATGTGGTTGCCCTTCGTCAACAGCCAAAGGATATGATCGATCTCCATGCCAAAATGTTCAAAAAACACGGCATGACCACCATCCGCAACTTTGATGCCTTAAATGACATTCGTAATCTTCAGTATTCGGGTGAACGAATCGCTCATCACGGTCTCCACCATCAGATTGTAATTACGGTTATGGAGTTGCCCCCGGGTTGTACCGGTGCTCATACTGCTGAGTTTTATCTGGAAAGGCTTAAAACGATTCTGGAATCCGATGTTCCCTTTCACTCCATCTGCTTTAAAGATGCGACTGGAACGGCAAATCCACGAAAGATTTTTGAAACCTTTAAAGGTGCCCGCAAACTATGTCCGGCTGACACGGTTCTCTGGTTTCACACTCATGATACAGCCGGTTTTGGGCTTTCCCAAAATATGGCAGCCATCGAGGGAGGAGCTGACGGTATCGACCTGGCAAAAAGCCCGGTTTCCGGTGGAACCTCACAACCCGATATTCTTTCAATGGTTCAAGCCCTGAAAGGGACTGAATATACTCTGGATGTGGATGTTGATAAGATAATGAAAGCGGAAGAGGTTTTTGAAGACTGCATGAAGGATTATTTCTTTCCTCCGGAAGCAAAAATGGTTTCACCAAAGATTGTTCTCTCTCCCATGCCGGGTGGTGCATTGACAGCCAATACAATGATGATGAGGGATACCAATACACTGCACCTCTATGGTGCTGTGATTAAAGAGATGCAGGATGTGGTTCGATTGGGCGGTTTTGGTTCATCTGTTACCCCGGTTTCCCAGTTCTATTTTCAACAAGCCTTCCTCAATGTAACCATGGGTAAGTGGAAGAAAATCAATCCGAGTTACGGCGATATGGTATTGGGATATTATGGGAGAACACCGGTCGCACCGGATGCGGAAGTAATGAGACTGGCATCGGAGCAGCTTAAAAAGCCGGTATTCAAAGATGATCCGCTTGATATTATGGAACCGGGCATTCCCAATGCAACAAAAATACTGAAAGAGAATAATCTGCCGATTACCGATGAAAATATTTTTATCATAGCCAGCTGTGAATCCAAAGGATTGGATTGCCTCTTGGGAAAAGCCAAGCAGAGCATCCGCAAAAAAGAGAAAGAGGAACTCATGGAAACCATCCAGGTCAATGCAGCCAGGATGCAGGATCCGATAACCGGACAGAGTACCTATTCAATCTCGATGAATAATAGTGTATACCAGGTTGTTGTTGGTAAAAATGGTGTACAATCTCCAATCGGTGCAATGATTCCTCCAGCCAATACACCGATTCAGTCCTTTCAGGCTTCACCGGTTTATGCGGTACAACAGGCACCGCCTGTTCAAGCTGCACCCCAGGTATCTTCTGTTCACAACTCTCCGGCAGAAGCAGACCGACCCGGTAAGCCTGTAAAGGCACAGATTCCTGGTAAAATCCTGAGAATTGACGTTAATGTGGGTGATACAGTCGATGAACATCAAAATCTGGTGGTGATGGAAGCCATGAAGATGGAAACGGAAGTGAAAGCCCCTTTCACCGGAATAATTGCTTCCATTCATGTGGCGGTTGATGATGCGGTACAAACATCTGATACCCTGGTTACCCTTTCGTAATATTTAAACATCGGACAGCAATGTTTAATGTGGACAACATAATTGCGGGTGATGCCATCAGTATTTCGTTGACAGGAATGGCGATTGTTTTTTGCGGACTGCTTTTAATCAGTTTGTTTATTTGTCTCCTGCCAATAGTTTTGGAAATTGTAAGCCGGGTTTTTGAGATTGGAAAAGAGGAAGTGGTTTTACAAAACCTGGCAGTACAAGAATCGGCAGCTGACCTTCAGGAAGAGAAAGATTTGGCAACTGTTGTCGGATTGGTGATACAGCTGGAAACGGTCAATCGGCAGCTGTCCGCAGAACAGGAAGATATTGATATTGCCAATACAATCGGATTAGTCCTTCAATTGGAACAAGATCGACTGTTTGCCCATCCCAATTAGTTTCAGCCAGTCATGATTCCCTACGCTCCTCACCCGAATCGAAAGCGGGGAGGGCATAGTCCCAATCAAAACCTTCATCAAGTTCATATTTTTCTTTCTCTCTTTATTCAGTTTTTTCCAGGCAAGTTGGGTTATAACCTGGAAAAGTCTTTAGATGCTATCAAGCTTAAGTTCACTGACGGATCCCTTCTTTTTTCTTCGATATCTCAGCAATGAAGCATTTTTGATGGGTGGAAAACGTAAGAGCATGCCCAGGGCTATAATCACCGCATAAACTGTCCAAGATCCCCTTTCTAAAAGAGCAATATGGAAAATAGCCAGAATTCCGGCGGCATAGGCCCATTTGTGCAGGGATTGCCATGCCTTTTTCAACTTCTGTAAGGACCAGCGATTAGAGGTCAAAGCCAGGGGAATCATAATGGCGAATGAAACCAGTCCTAAAATGAAATTGATCTCATCAAAAACAGCAATCAGGTTACGATCAATAATAAAAAATAGCAGATGAAACAGGGAATACACAAATGCGTATAAACCGAACAACTTGCGATAACGCCTCGTCCTCTTTAATCCAAACAGGATCATCAATGGCGTCATAGATAAAGACACCGTTAACCACCGGATAGCCCATTCCCCAGTGTTATGAATGGGGAGCCAAAGGGGGGATTTCTTGCTTTCCATTATCCTTCCTGCTTCATCCATTCTTACAGGTAATTCCGCAGAGATCAGCGCTCCATTTCCGCTTAGGTCTACACTGATCATTGAAAATACGGCGATCAAAGGCAGCAGGGCTATTATATTCATTAAAAGCCAAAACCAGTTTTTTTTCAACCATTTCATGCAATGTCTCCATGTTGTTAATGTCAGGTTTATTCTATCCTTATATAGCACAAAATTAATTAAAGCTTATGTATGTATAATAGGGAGGATATGTGTGGAAAATGTGGAGGAAATGTAAAAAAAATATTAAAATGCACTTTTTAACGAGCAGCAGGAAAAATTTTTACTAGTTTTCGATTAGACACTAAGTACATCAACATCGACCATTTTTTTGTTTGCACGCCTTGAATTAACAGGATTAACATGGTCACTTGTTGATACGCGAAAGATTGATTGATGGCACAGTGCTGCTTTTGCATTCTTGAAAACGATTCAATATAAATATATGAGCAAACAAAAGACTACGAACAAAGCATCAGGAGCAAGAATTATTGAGGTAGTAAAGAATCATTGGATTTTACTTTTTATTCTGGCTATTCATATCCTGATTTGGCTTTACTTAAACCAATACCTGACCCCTCACTCAGATTTTGTGGATCACTGGATGCAATCTCGAGTGTGGTCCCTGAGCTATTATGAACATCCGCCAATGGTGGCAATTTTCATTAAAGCCTTGACTGCCGTGTTTGGAAGTTCCGAGATGGGGTTGGAGACAAGCGCTTTGACGTTTTCTGTTTTCTTGAATATTTGTGCCTATGCCTTTACTGTTTATCTCTACAATAAAAGGGCGGGGATATTTACAGTACTGCTGATGGAAGCCAGCCCTTTCTTCCTGGCAAGGGCAGCCTCCATTCAAACCGAACAACCGCTGGTATTCTTCTGGATCGTTTCTCTTCTGGTGTTTATTCGCTATATCAAGACCGGTAAAAATTATTGGTTAATTGTGTTGGGTATCTTCACAGGCCTGGGGGCTTTGTCCAAATACACAATGATCCTGTTTTACGTTAGTATGGCAGTTTATATAACGGTGGAACCGAACAGACGCAAGGAGTGGCTCAACCCCTGGCAGCTACTTGGAGGGCTAACATCACTGGCGATTTTTTCCCCGGTGCTGATCTGGAATAGCCTGAACGATTGGGTTTCTTTTCGATTTCAGCTGGAAAAAGGTAGTGTTGACGAGGGAATTATATTCGGTCTGTCATCTGTTCTTTTTCTGATTGGAGTTTTAGGTGCGTTTTCCCTCATAACGATGATCTGGGGATACACAAGGATGTTTCGGCACATCAAAACCAACGGTTTCAAAAATCCGGATTTGTCACTTGAAAAATCGATCACCAACATTTTGGTGGTTTTTTCGATTGTCCCAATCCTGGTTTTTACCCTGGCAATGGCGCGAAATGAGTATCATGACCCCCATTGGGCAGTCCTTGCCGTGATCACTTTTTATGTTTGGTTGGGGCATGAGTCCAGCAGACTATGGGAAGCAGGGAAAAAAAGATTCATCAAGATCATCTATTCCACTGCTTTGATCTTAAATTTTGTGGTGTTTTTCGTTATCTTCAGCTATGCCTTTAAGCCCGATTTTAACTTACCCTATTTTCGATCCAATTTGGTGGATCATATTTTTGGTTGGGACAGCACCGTATCAAAAGCAGAAAAACTGCTGAAATCAGAGGGGTATGACAATATAGAATACGTTATATCGCCGTTTTATCCGCTGGCAAGTCAATTTGCCCTGCACCTGAGTTCCCAGCCAAGAAGTTACTGCCTGGAACGGACCAAACGGAACCTGTGGAGCGACCCCAACAAGATGAACAGTAAAAACACCATTGCCGTCTGCACCGATTCCTGTTCTATTCTCCATTCGAGAATCGGAAGAGCGATTGGGTTGAAGATCGAAAAATTGGGAGTGATCCGATCCGAAGTGACCAGAACGATTCGGACAGTCGAAATCTATAGAATTGTAGGCAGAGATGAAACTTTGCTGGAGCCGGATTACATTAATTTTGACAAAAGACTCCTGCCGATAAAGAAGTAGGGCAGAACTAAGTTGTCGGATAATGAGATTCCCCCCCCCCTAATATATAAATAAACACGCCTTACCAAAAGCAAGGATTATGGTAGGGCGACTTTAGATGGCCGCTTTAGGATAGTACAGGCGACCATGCAAAGTCGCCCCACCGTTAAGAAAACAAGTTAAAGCTTTGAAGTATAATAATGTTTTCTTAATATTTGGATAATCTCTCTCACCCTGAAATTTATCGAATCCAATATCAGACCGATGGCAAAAAATATAATAGAAACAAGCACCAAGCCGGTTGCAAGGATGGCTGTGGGGAAATGGGTCACCAGACCGGTTTTTATAAATTCTATAACAGGTATTAATCCCAGCCCAATTCCAGCCATCAGAAAAAAAAGCCCCAGACTGCCAAAAAACAACAACGGGCGATATGCCTTGGCAATGTTTGCTATTGTCAAAAGCACCCTTATTCCATCAGTCACCGTATTAAGCTTGGACGATGAACCCTCCGGTCGTTGCCTTAATTCAACCTCCACTTCCAGTATTTTGTATTGATAGAAAAGCGACTGGATGGTCAATTGGGTTTCCACCTCAAATCCTTTGGAGTCCAATGGAATGTTCTTAACAAAATCCCGGTTGAAAACCCTGAATCCGGACATAATGTCTTTTAATCTATTATCAAATGTCCAATTGACCAGGCTGGCCACCAAAAAATTTCCAAACAGGTTAAGCGGTTTGAAAGCTTTCGATTTAAAATTGCTCAGCCGTGTTCCAACAACCATATCAGCTTCATTGTTCATCACGGGTTTTAAAAGATCATGAACCGATTCCGCCGGATAGGTATCGTCGCCATCGACCATAATATAATAATCTGCTTCAACCTTTTGAAACATCGATACAATCACAAACCCCTTACCCTGTTTTGGCTCCTTAATGACAATAGCTCCCTTCTCTCTGGCTATGGCTGCTGTGCGATCGGTGGAGTTGTTGTCAAAAACATAAATGTCCGCCATCGGCAGCTCCCTTTTGAAATCATCAATAACCGTTCCTATCGTGATCTCTTCGTTAAAACAGGGAATTAAAACAGCGAATTTTGTATCTTGTGGGTACATGGGAGGTAATCAATATGGTTTAAAAACTTGAAAGTTTGAGAGCTCGAATATGAAAAGTATAAAGAACGAGGCTGTTTAGTAAATAGAAATTATCACAAAGGGACATTCATAGGAGCGTTTGGTTAAGGGGCAAAATATCAACGGTAATCTTTTAGGAAGGGTAAAAGTCCATCTTCTTTTCTTAAGAAAGCCGTTCTTTCCTCGATTCTGCAACGATTCATCGACCTGTATATTTCATACTTCCTATTCATTGTTGTTTCCGTGTCGGGCAATTCTTTTGTGATTGATGTCATCGTGGGAGATATATGAAATGACTATAATGTATCATTGTTCGATGAATATTCGCTTCTGCCGATTATTACTGAGAAGATGATGCAGAAGACAATGGTTGTTTGGAGATTGGGTATCGACAGCCCATCCTCAAAAATAATGAAACATTACTGACACTATTATTAAAAAAGATATGCCAAGACTACAATTAAAGGAACAACCCCTGTATGAGTTTTCCCATCAACTCCAAATTCGTGTTTACGACACCGGGGGATTTCATGTGAATTATGATAAAATGGGCTCTATCATTAGAGAAGGAGCGGTTCAATGCTTCAGAACCCTTGAATTGAATGAACTCAATATGGGAGATAATAAAACCGGTCTTATCACCAGTGAGATTGCCATAACATTCAAAAAGGAACTGATGATCGGCGATATCGTCACGATTCAAAACCATATCGGGGAGATCGATGATAACAGCTTCAGACTTTTTACCAGCATTATGAGAGATGGCTCAGTCGTAGTTTTGGCCGAAACACGATTTGTGGCTTTCAGCAATGCAAACCAAATCAAAACAATCCTTCCTTCTGAATTCATGGAGAGGCTGGATCAGTACAGAAGTCGGGCCAAAGCCTCCTAATTCTTTCAAAAACCAGGCAGATCACCTCTTTCATTAGTTGTTATCGTTATTAATCGACAGACTCTTATTCAGCTTCAAATCCGATTGATTTGGTGTCCAGATAGGAGAGCCAGGACAGTCGGCAAGAGGTTTGGTTAGCGTCCATTTCAGCGTTTAACCGACCTCTGACCTTTGGTTGCAGGTTAATCAATGTTTTTTGAATAATACGATTTGCTTTGACGCAGAGTTCAAATCGTTGACCGGTGACAACTTCATCCGGAACTTCTACAACAATCTCGCTTTTTGTGATTTTCGGAAAGAGAATTGCGGCATTGGTATTGTTCAATCGAGGCAAATTGGGAACTGCCAGCAGGGGTTGTCCGTCAGAGGGTGGGAAAATTTCAGGCTGTGGGTTTCGAGCATACAGGTTGTATCGCTTTTCCAGTTTACGGTTGAGGGCTTGAATGTCCTCCTCTTCTTTCATTGCCATATTCAAGCTCTCCACGGCTATTTGTGCAAAGGCATAATGTGGATGATCCGGTGTCGTTAGATAAGGGAGTATTACGTAGGCGAAGGTCCTGGGAATCCAAAATTGTTCAAACCGTTTCGGGAGATATCCGGAAAAGGGTAGGTTCCATTCATGATCCGGAACCCCATGTTGGTCTACCACCAATTCTGGTAGCCAGGTTTGCCACATTCTGGTTTTTGCTAGAGCCTCTGGGAATGATGGATTTTTTTTAAAATAGTCACCTGAAAATTCAGCACCCACAGCATTGAACCGCGCAGCGTGGAGCATATAATCAGGGCAATCCGGCAATAGATTTTCCAGCATTGCCGTTCCATCCATATTCTCCATGGGAATTAACAGGATATTAAAATTCTTTCGCCATTGTTTTCCCATCTCAGTTGTGATCAAGTCATCTGCCAGATTTAGCGTTGCTGTTGTGGCGGATACCTCGTTTGCATGGTGTCGACTATTAAATAGGATGGTTGGTTTTACCATTCTCAATCGGGCGGTTGAATAGGGCTTATCCGACTCGATGGCAGTCCCTTCCATTACCCTGATGGGTCTCCCCTGCCAGCTATTGGCGATAACATACGACCTTAAACCGGGTTGCTGGTTCAAATAAGTTAATTTTTTGGTTGTCTCTAATATTGTCAATGGCTGATCAACGGGCAGAGACGGTTTGAGAGACTCCTGTTCACACCTTGGGTTACTGTTATCCGGTTCTGGAATTGTGAGATGAAACCTACTGTTTTTAAACTGTAAATCCAAACCCCATGATTGCGCAATCTTGGGCAATATCTGGGCAGTTGCTTTTTCGGTTTCTTTGTTTCCCGCTTTGAACTGAATCTTCCAGCATTCCTTCTCCAGGGCAACAGCCTCAATGGCAATCGAGTCCGTGTCGGTTTTGGGAGTAGAAGTCGGGAAATTCAGCCAGGAAAGAGGAGTTGCCTTTAAGGTAGCGGTCGGTTGACTGGTTTTTTCTTTAAATGAGACTTTGGGAAAGATCTGGCCCAGTTGTATGCTTGAAGGAAGATTGTGACGCGCTGTGAAATCAACACAAAAATCCAATAAAACAAAATAGATGTCTTCCTGAAGAGCTTCCATCGATGAAATCCTTTCACTGTCAATATTCAGACTCATCTCTGTTTCTTCAACGTTAACTTCAATTTCCAGAATTTCCCAGAATGCAGTCTGACCTCCGGTGTTTTCGTTCTTCAATCGTGTTTTCATGGTTGATTCCAGGACCGGAATCCATTCTGTTTGTAAAATATTCCAGAACAGCTCACGATCTGTCGGAATTCTATCATCAACGAGCTCAACCAATGGGGTTTTAAGAGACACATAACCAGTACAAGGATGAACCCATTGCCGCGTTTCGGTTCCCGGCAGGTATGGGAGACGGTAAATATGAGGATCCAATGTGGCAGTATATACTATTTCCTGATTTGCGTTCAATCCTTTAATATTGTAGGTAGAGTCGATGGGGTTGTCCCATTCAACCTGAATCTTTTGTTCATCGATATTCAACCGTTCCTTGAGAATATCGACTCCTGGATAAAGCTCCTGTAACCAGCGGCTGCCGGATTCTAGTGTCCCATTATCTACAGGAAACGGTCGACAGGAGACCAGGATCTTATCCAACCCTTGTATCTGTTCCAGGGAAGGCAATACGGTTTCCAACAACCAACTCAATCCGGGTTTGTAGGCGTTATAGATTTCAAAATCTGGAAGATAGCCTTTTATTTTCAATAGATCCGTTATCTTTTCTTTTAGGATTTGACGGGTCTTAAGCGGTTTACTGATGAAGATCTCTCCGGATATTGGGCCACTTCCTTCAGGAATACTCTCAATTCGTTTTAGCAATACTTCTGATTCAGACTCCCAGGTTTCGTTCCTGATGATGGTATCATGCTCTTCCCGAACTAATTGCACGTCCAATTCCAGGCAGTTGACGGCTTTCTGGATCATTTGATAGTGGTTACTCTGTACTGCAGGCAAAACATGATTGCAGGTTAGTACCTGATCAGCCAGGAGATGAGCCCAATGCCCCCAAAACCCGCTCCCTTCCATGATTTCCATACTCCGGTTAAGGGCGTCTCTTAGTGTTTCGGCGGCTTCACATTCCCGACCGGGGCGATACAAGGTAATTGAAGTCCACCGCTCCAAGAACCGGACTAAATCCTTTGAATCACCGCAAAGTTTAACTTTAATCTGTTCCGTATCATCCAATGATTCAACCTGAACATGGCCCGGTTTGTTCGGAATCTCCAATATTGAAAAACAAATAGCTGTTTCCCCATGAGCATTGCCTGAATAAACGAGAGGTAATGTTGTCTCTGTTGCATCCAATAAAAAATGGTTGAGGATATTTGCCAGGATCAATCCAAGTTCAGGTGAGATCTCATCACCTTCCAGTAAAAAAGAGCCATTAAACCGCACCCCGCGGGGATCATCAGCAGATGATCCGTAAAGGATTGGTGACCGATTCAAATGAAACAGATCAAAATAGGCACTTTCCCTTGAATTATCTGACTTTGGCGGTAGTGTCTCCAGTAGACTGTTTTTTGTTTGATTACATCCCGTGGCAAGCTGTGAGATTTGTTCTGCAATCTTTGTCTCCTCGGAACCACCAATATAGACGACTGTTTCTGATAATTTCCAGAGAAAACCGGGTTCAATCGAACTACTATATCCAGGTGGATTCTTTCCTGTAGGCAGGACAATGATTTGATTCAGTTTGGTGTTCGTCACATCTGAAATCGCTACAAAATCTGTTTCCAAGGTAACGAACTCAAATCCAATCCGTGCCGTCAGATTCAAAAGCGAAGCCCATATCTGGGGATCAGTAACCTGTGGATGAACCTGAATTCTCAAATTCAGATCGTCAAAAAAACCATCACCATCGCGATCTTTAAAAGCCGGATTGGATGTGAATAGGGAGCTAATGGAAAAAGGAGGTTGCGGTTGATGTTGTGGTGTCCTCATGGCTATGGAGATCCTATGGAAAGATACGATTTGTTTTTTAATGCAGTAAAATTGAAGTGGCCTACTGAAAGGTCATGTAAGCCACAATTCTCTGTTGGAAATCTTGGATATGCTTATCCAAAGTACCTTTGATTAACGCCGCATCCCTGTCCCTGATCGCTTTGACAATGGTGTCATGTTGGTTGGCCACTTCCAGATAGTGATTCTGTAACGAATTTCCAGGCGATATTTCATTACTGAACGAAAGATACGCAAGGCGTCGAGCTTCGCATCTGACCATCTTTAATGAACGGACCAGATATTCATTATGGGAACAAAGCGAGAAATTGATATGAAACCGATTATTGGTTTCCACTAATTTCATTGTGTTTTGGCTTGGGATAGAAGCCTTTAGTTCTTCATTTGACTCCTCCATGACATCCAGGTAGCTGGAAACATTGTGACGAATGGCAAGGTCGGCAACCCCATGTTCGAGAATTCTTAATGCTTCAAAAACCGCCTTGGTGTTTTGAAGTAAAATCGGCCGGACAATAAAGCCCTTGTTATGGTGGGACTCCAGCATCATTTCTCCGGCAAGTTTCAGCAAAGTCTCCCGTATGGGTGTTCTGCCAATTTTCAGCTCCTTCATTAACTGCTTTTCTTCTAATTGTTGCCCGGGTGCGTATTCAAGTGTCACGATCTTGTTATAGATCTTCTCATATGCAGTTTCGGTTAAAGGCGATTTTGATTGTTTGCCGGCCATATTTTTTTGACGTTGGTTGGAATTGTTATGTGAAATATTGATTGTGGTATATTTTTTTGTACGAATCAGGAAAAGCAGACTTATCTAACTCTTCACAGTTTGTTTCTACCTTAATTTATAAAAATCCGCCAGTGCCAAGTCTTCTTTGTTGTTTCCTTTTTCAGGGCTCTGTTGATTGTGACTACGACCGGGTTGAGTCTCATCATATTGGATGGTTGTTGTATACCAACAGTTTAAGAGCAGCTGTCAGACATCAAGATTTGGATCCAATCGGTCTCGAAGCCAGTCGCCAAGGAGGTTAAACCCCAATACGGGAAGCATAATGGCGATACCCGGAAAAGTTGCAATCCACCAGGCAGTGGCAAAATAGTCTCTGCCTTCAGCCAGCATCGATCCCCAGGCTGGGATGTCAGGAGAGATTCCCACTCCGATAAAGGTAAGTGAAGCCTCCAAGAGAATATTATTGGCTATTTGGAGCGTACTAATAACCACGATTGAAGATAACACATTCGGTAGGATATGAATAAACATGATTCTGACATGAGAAGCTCCGACAGATTTAACAGCGTGAACATACTCCATCTCTTTGATAGTTAACACCTCGCTGCGCGTCACTCGGGTGAATCCCACCCAGCTGCTGAACGACAGGATAATAACTATTTTCCAGAACCCGGAACCAAAAATGGCCATAAACAGTATGGCCAACAGGATAAATGGAAAAGCCAGTTGAATATCGGATATCCTCATAATGATATCCTCGATGATTCCTCCAAAGTAGCCTGCTAGCAGACCCAGCAGCACACCGACTACCATTCCAATTGACACTGACAATACCCCGATCGTGATAGACGTGCGTGCGCCATAAATAATTCGGGAATAGAGATCCCTTCCCAATTGATCGGCTCCTAACAGATATTTTGATTTACCGGTTGTATCAGAGTAAGCCGGTTGTTTCAGACGATCCCTCAGATTCATATCATCAGGGCCGTATGGTGCTATCTGTGGTCCGAAAAGGGTTACAAGTAAAAGAAACAGTACCAGCAATCCTCCCAGTAAACCTCTTAAATTGCGGATGAATCGTCTAAATTGTATGGTCGATTTTGAGTGTTGAACGATGCCTTCCATAACTCACCTGTGTCTGATGGGGTTGATTAAGGTTATGTGACCCGGATGCGCGGATCTAAGAATCCGTATGTCACATCAACGATAAAATTGGTGAGCACCATCACAATGGCCAGGAAAAATACCGTTCCCTGGATAACGGGGAAATCTCTCTGAGAGATCGCATCTACCAGCATCCGACCGATCCCTGGCCAGGAAAACACTTTTTCGATGATGACAGTCCCTCCTAAAAGAGCGCCAAACTGCAATCCGATGTAGGTTACAACCGGAATGAGAGCATTTCTAAAACCATGAAGGAGGATGACTCTCCATTCAGCGATTCCTTTAGCTCGAGCTGTAACGATGTATTGCCGGTTCATGGTATCCAGCATGGATGAGCGAACCAATCGGGCCAGGATTCCTGATAAAATCAGGCCAAGTGTTAAAGAGGGAAGTATGATGTATTCCCAGCTTTCAAAACCGGAGGGAGGCAACCAGCGCAAATTGACGGCAAACAGCAGGATAAATATAATCCCCAGCCAGAAATTGGGCATGGAGAGACCAAAAATGGCAAAACTCTGTCCGAACATATCCAAAAGACTGCCTCGTTTTAACGCAGAAAGAATACCGATCGGAAAAGAGATGCAAAAAGAGATCAACATGGCGGACAGAGTCAGAATCATGGTAGCTCCAAGCCGTTCGCCGATCATGGCAGATACCTTTTGATTGGTATAGTAAGACTTGCCCAGATCCCCTTTTAGCAATTGCCGGAGGAATATAAAATATTGAGTCGCATAAGACTTATCCAATCCGAGTTGCTCTTTGATCTGCGCAATCTCCTCCTTGGAGGGCTCCCCCGCCTGGAACATTAATGTCGTTGGGTCTCCTGAAGTTCGCACCCCGATAAAAACCAGCAGTGACAATACCACCACTGCTAATATCCCATGCATTAAACGTTTAACGATAAAACTGATCACGGTATAATCCTCTGATTGGTTCGTTGGTCGATCCAAAAAACGATCCCGCATGTTTAAAACAACATACGGGAAAAGTTGAGCTTAATCTTCGAGATAAACGTTCTCCAGCCTGATCCGGCTGTCCGCCGGTGCTCGAAAACCTTTTACCTGTTTGTTGGTACCCCAAAGTTCAACGTTTTGATAAAGCGGAATATCCGGGATCAGCTCGAATAGCCGCTGTGATAATTGACTGAAAGCTTTCTTACGGATTGCCGGGTCCATCGTACTTCTTTCTAAGGTCAACAACTCTTCAACCCTAGGATCATCAATATCCGGGTTCCAATGTTCACCTTTGTGATAGAGAAGATAGGCTGTATTGTCAAAATCCAGCGTCCAACCACCCCAACCTTGTCGGAAGATATGACCCGCTTTTCCTTTAGGGATCATTTCAGAAAAATAAACGTTTGCTTCAACTGTTTCCAGTTTTGTTTTTATCCCGATCTGCTTCAGGTATAGCTGAATTGCTTGCGAAACTTCCTTAAAATCGGCATCACTGGCAGTGGTCTTCATTGTCAGTGTCTGGTCAAAATCATACCCTGCTTCCTTCAATAGTTGTTTTGCTCGTGTCGGATCGTATTTGCGGAGCGGTAGACTTTCGTCATAGCCAAAACTCAGCTTGCTTTGGAAGGAGTTGATGCGTCGTCCATTGTTCTGCAAAACGGTTTCAATAATCATATCCACGTCAATTGCCAGGGCAATGGCTTCTCTAACCCGGATGTCATTTGTAGGGGCGGACTTTGTATCGAGTCGCACTGAGTATACGGTTGGCGAGTCTACTCTTATTAATTCGAGATCATCCGCATCTTTTACGAGATTTGCCTGACTCAACATAATCCGGTTGGCAATGTCGATGTTACCGGTTTGAAGTTCCGCAACTCTTGTAGTGGCTTCCGGAATAATTTTGAAGGTCACTTTTTCCAGTTTTGGTAGCGGCTTTTTCCAATACTCATCAAATCGAACCAATTCAACCGTCTGGTCTCTTTTGTAGCTCACCATTGCAAACGGTCCGGTTCCTGCGGGATGTGTATCAAAATAATCTTCTCCTTTTTCTTCAATGTATCCCTTCGGCACAATAACGCCGCCATATCCAGCTAGCTTAACGATCATTACCGGGTCAATCTCCTTGAGCATAAAATCAACCGTATAATCGTTTATAATCTTTACCTCCTGAATAACTGAATAATTTCCTTTTTGAGGGGATTTGCTGTCTTTGGCTAATATTCTCTCAAAAGTATACTTCACGGAATCTGCTTTAAAAGCATGACCGCTATGAAACTTCACCCCTTTTCGCAAATGGAACCGGATCGTTTTACTCTGATTCAGAATCTCCCAGGAAGTTGCCAGGCCTGGCTTGATATTCATATCAAGATCTCTCTCAACCAGACCTTCAAAAACCGAAGTTCCGATAACACTCCAATCAACTCGAAAAGAATCCATCGGATCCCAATTCTGCGGATCACCGATCACGCCGATTTTAATATGTTGTTCGGCTGCCATGACGGGACTTGCCAAAAATACAGCAGCTATAACCGTCACAATTGAAAAAAAACGACTAAGTTTTCTATATTTCATGTTACTCTCCATAAAGGTGCAACTGACAGACTAGTATAAATGACAGGCGACTTGATGGGTCTCCGCCATGTTACGCAAAACCGGCAATTTTTTCGAACAGATATCCATTGCCTTGGGACATCTGGTGTGAAAAGAACAACCCGAAGGTGGGTTGGCCGGGCTGGGGACATCCCCGGTTAAAACAATCCGATTCCTGTTTGCCGCCGGATCGGGCACTGGAATTGCGGACAGGAGGGATTGGGTATAGGGATGTAAAGGAGATCGGTAAAGATCCACTTTTGAAGCGGTTTCTACGAATTTACCCAGATACATGACAGCGATGCGGTTACAAAAATGTTTCACGACGCTGAGATCGTGTGAAATAAAAATATAGGTCAGTCCAAGCTCCTTCTGTAAATTCCGCATCAAATTCAAAATCTGGGATTGTATTGACACGTCCAGTGCTGATACCGGTTCATCTGCAACAATAACTTTTGGCTTTAGTACCAATGCACGAGCAATACAGATCCGTTGACGTTGGCCTCCACTGAATTCATGAGGATACCGCTTGTAAAACGATCTCTTCAATCCCACTATTTCCAGCAACTCTTCCACTGCTTTCCGTCTTTCCGATGCGTTCCCAATTCCATGAACAGCTAAAGGTTCGCCGATGATCCGTCCTACCGGAATTCGGGGATTCAAAGAAGCAAAAGGATCCTGAAAAATCATTTGCAGTTCACACTGCTTTTTTCGAAATTGTTTTCGAGACATGGAGAACAGCTCTTCATTCTCAAAATGAACCGTTCCATTGGTGGGTTGAGTCAACCTTACCAGCAGGCGACCGATTGTTGTCTTGCCACAACCTGATTCTCCCACAATACCGAAGCTCTCGCTTTTGATCACATTAAAACTTACATCATCAACAGCTTTTACGAAAATCTTCGGGCTGAACATTCCCCGGTTGACAACAAAGGTTTTTTTCAAATGTGTTATTTCCAACAGATGTTGAATTGACATCATCAGTCTTACCCTATTGATAAAGCCAGCATTTTACACCGGCATATTCTGAGAATGAATGCATATCAGGCTCTTCTCGATGGCATTGATCCATTGCCACTTCACAGCGAGGTGCAAACCTACACCCCTCAGGCATTCTCTGTGGGTGGGGGACCATTCCCTTAATGGTTTCCAGAAACTCAGTATTTTGGTCCAATTTGGGGATGGATTTTAATAACGCTTTGGTATAAGGGTGCTTGGGGAATTTGAACAGCTCTTCGGTTTCTCCGGTTTCCACAACCTGACCGGCATACATCACCAGAACGTTTCGGCACATGCCGGCTACGACCCCAAGATCGTGCGTTATCAGCATGGTTGCCATTTTCATATTATCCTGAAGGGATTGAATCAATTCCAAAATCTGAGCTTGGATACTAACGTCCAATGCTGTTGTCGGTTCATCCGCCAGTAATAAAACCGGTGATAGGGCAATGGCCAGTGCTATCACCACACGTTGACGCATTCCACCTGATAATTCATGGGGATAACGATTGGCAAAATCATTCGATTGGGGAATTCCTACCTTTTCAAAAATGTCCACAGCCCATGCAAGAGCCTCTTTTTTTGATATTTTGCGATGAGCCCTGATGAGCTCTACCACTTGGCTGCCAACCGTGTATACCGGATTAAGGGAGGTCATCGGTTCCTGAAAAATCATCGCCATACGATCACCTCGAAGCTGTCGTCTCTTTTTGGGATTCAACTTCAAAAGATCTCTGCCTTCGTATATGATCTCCCCATTATAAACCTGGGCGTTTGAAGGCAGTAGTCCCATGATGGCGTGAGCAAGAACGCTTTTACCACTGCCCGACTCACCTACCACTCCCAATGATTCTCCCGAATGTATCCTAAAAGTGATATCTTTCAAAATAGGAATGATTACATCTTCCACTTCAAATGCGGTGGATAACCTCCTGATGTCTAATAAAATCTCTTCTGACAATCGCTTCCCCTGTCTGTGTGGGTCAAAAATCGAATGGACTCTGCAAATTTACGAAAGATTAAGTGCAACTGCAATAACCTATTAAATCTGTCAGTCGGGTTTCCGCTTTTGGATCGATACTCTTGTACTTCAAAGATGATAGTTGGACTACTTTTCTTAACGTGAATATTTATAAAATGTATTTGAAATATATTGCAACTGTTTTTTTTAGCCTCTGTGATATTTATCACTTATTGAACCACCCATTTCAATATGAACTTACTCTCTCTCCATTCAGTCGATATGGAATACTGTTCGTTAGTATTTATGGAGTAGAGCTCGGTTTATCTAGAAAAAAAAATTGTTCTGATAATTGGCGTTGACATATATGCAAAATATATTTTAAATATTTTTAAAACATACTCAGTCATTCGGCTAATTATGAAACATTTCCTGAGTGGGGTTTTTGGGTTAGTATTAAAGCTTGAGTTTTTTTGTAGATTTAGGAAAAGATTCGGGTGTATGGGGAGGAGGCCGCCGGGTTGATAATAGGCGACTGTCAGGCGGGCTAATCAGATGCAGGTTTATTGTTGAAGAAGAATAGAAAACTTTATGCTATCAAAGAGATATTTTATTGGAGATTCCTGCATTTGTTGGTCTTTTGGCGACGAAATCAGTGCCGGGCTTTCCTCCAGGATCATCAGTCTCTATCGGCAATTAAAAGCAGAGCCTTTCATGCAAAAGTTGGGCGCTCTAGATCTGGTGCCCTCTTACACTGAGCTTGCCATCTATTTTAATCCGCTTGAATGTTCCGTTGAAACAATAACTCAAGCAGTGGAGGAGCTGGTTGCCGAGCGGTTTCAATCCATTGATCCGATGACCTTTACATTGGAAAGCCCTGGAAGCACCCATATTATTCCGGTTATATACAATGGAGCGGATCTGCAAAGGGTAGCCGATTTCCACAATCTGACAATTAACGAGGTGATTGATCGACATGTCAATGGAAAGTATGTGGTTGCCATGATCGGCTTTCTTCCTCATTTCCCTTACTTAATCGGATTAGATAAAAGTCTGGAGACGCCTCGACTAGACACACCCAGAAAGATTGTACCAGCAGGAGCGGTCGCTATTGGGGGGGGTCAAACCGGGATATATCCTCAACAGTCGCCTGGGGGGTGGAATATCCTCGGTATTACTCACCCGGATAATCTGTTTTCCATTGAGCCGGGGGATTCTGTAATTTTCAAGAAAGTTGATACGTTATGATGACAGTAAATTGCGATATTGGAGAACGAGGCGCCGATAACAGGATAGACCTTCAATTGATGGATTTTATTCAGATAGCAAACATCGCATGCGGAGGACATGCAGGTGATGAGAACAGTATTGCTGTTTTTCGATCATTGGCAGAATCAAAAAATGTGGAAGTTGCAGGACACCTCAGTTATCCGGACAGGGAGAATTTTGGGAGGATCAGTTTGAAATTGTCTGAGACCCGTCTTATTCAAGCGCTTGATGAACAGTACCAGCACATAGCGGATATCAAAATGGTTAAGTTTCATGGTGCTTTGTACAATGACAGTTGTGTCGATAAGCAACTTGCAGCCGTGTTAACAAACTGGCTTGTTCAAAAAGGAATCAATCGCGTGATCACCGGGTTCGATTCAGAATTGGCGAAAGCTTGTGTCAGTCACCCGATTAGGATCATAAGAGAAGCATTTGCTGAAAGACGCTATGTATATTCCAGGGAGAGTGGTCGGCTCAGCCTGGTTAAAAGAGATCGACCGGAAGCCTGTATTGTTAAATGTGATGAGGCCCTGAAACAGTCACTTTCAATTGTCAAGGATCAAGCGGTGATGGCGTTTGTTGAAAGTGGAACGGAAGGAGTACGAAGAGAATCAATCCCAATTAAAGCCGACACGATCTGTATCCACTCCGACTCCGTTATCTCGCTGGAATTAGCCCGGCGTTTATCAAAACAACTTTTGTCCTGAATTAATGAAGACGGATAGTATAATCGAGTTTGTATCAAAAGGCTTGTGCAGAGTCGCTTATCCGCCTGTTTGGGGTCGGCAGGATCAGGGAGTCTCTCCTGGGGGAGCGATTGATATGTTTTCCTATGAGCTGGGAAACATCATGTTGGGGTATTCCTCCCCCGCCCCGGCATTGGAAATCATCATTCCCCCTGAGCTGAAATTTTCATGCGATTGCTGGTTCATCATACTGGGAGCAGCGTATGAGTCAGTTCGACTGGAAACACCATCCAAACGCCGATCCCATCAGATCATTGAACATGGAACTGTTTACCGGGCGCAAAAAGGCGCTCGTCTCAAATTCGGAGGAAAAAGATATGGGTTTCGCAGCTATCTGTGCCTTCGTCCTTCCAGTGAAGTTCAATTGGATCTTACCGGAAGAAAACGAGGCAATTACAGCTCCATTGCAACATGGTCGGAACCTGACAATGTGGTGAGGGTGGTTGAAGGTCCTGAACACGCTTTTTTGGAGAATCCAGCATATTTTCTGAATGATCCCTGGAGAATCAGTATTGACAGCAATGATATGGGAATGCGTCTAACCTGTTTGCGAAATATGCCGGTAGTCTTCCTTAATAACATGATTTCGGGTGCTGTCAGTGATGGTACCATCCAACTTTCTCCCGGTGGCCCCATTATCCTCTTGCGGCATCGTCAGACCATCGGTGGCTATCCCCGGATTTTTAACGTTATCAGTGTTGACATCGATAAACTAGCCCAGTTCATCCCCGGACAGATCATCCGTTTCAAGAAGGTTTCCATATCCCAGGCAGTGGACTTGCTGCGAGAGAAAAGAGGTGAATTGGAAAAGTTTAAAAAAAGGTATTCTTAATTCTCAACTGAACAAAATCTTCATTATGTCAGACAACTATTTGACCAGCGCATGCCGATTTTTAGTCAGATGCTATATACTACCATCCATTCGTTAAATCATTTGAATTGGGTTTCTGTATTCGTGTATTAATTGGCGGATTCAACGATCACTTTGGCAGGGTAGTGAAAGACTGAATCATTGCAAGTCCAGGTGCGGTACCTCCAGCTTTCACTGTTGCCGCTTTATGCATGCTGGCAGTAAATGTTATGAAAAAAATCAAAATCAGGTGTGAGTGTAGTTTTGCATCCTGAAATGTGCGTTCTGACGAAGTTTGTTTAATCCGTAAGTCTCCACTTATCTCTGTTTTCTGATTTTTCTAACAGGGCAACATATTCTTTAAGTATCTCTTCATCAAGGACAAAAAAGTCAAATTTCTGAAGAAATCTTCCTGTCTTGTGTGCCTCTATTATTCCAGCAATACCGAATGGGAAAAAAGTGACTTTGCCTGGATTGATATCAAAAGTGAACGGTTCTTTCAATTTAATATTTCGAGCTCCCTTATTATTCGCGGAAATTTTACCAATCTCAACGCCAATAACATCAAATGAATCTATTTGGTAGCTACCTGCTTTTAGCGGTTTACTGATAAAAGATCTTCCATCAACAATCTTGACAATGACATTATCAGTTTTATTAAATTTAAAGCTATATCGATAAACGAATTTTCCGATGGTTGATCTATCACCAAAGGTTGGCACAATTAACAGTCCTTCATCAGATCCACTAGGTAAAGGTAACTTTGGTGAGCATGATACAACTGTCATTACTAACAAACCGATAAATAGAATCCGAATTAATTTCATTTGTCCTCTCTGAGAAAATTTTATTAGAATATTTTAGTTATTATATCTTAATATCCCGTTTAAACGAGTTATAATAAGTCTTTGACTATTTTTACCCAATAAGAAATCAAGAAACCATGGTAGCAACAAACGGTTATATTTTGATGCCTGTTGTTAAAGACAAAATTGCCCCGCCAATATTGACTTCAAAGTCATAGGTATATGCAGTAGTATGAAAATATTGCGTTTTATTTAAGTAAAGCAATTCTAGTCCTATGAAGGTATTTTCAAATATTTTTTTTGCTCCAACACCTAATGAAAAACCTACATTAAAATCACCATCTGTCTTAAAATAACAGTTATTCCAATCCATTGAAGAGTTAAAAAGCCCTACCCCAACATTCCAATAAATATCAATGCTGGAATCATCGGGGTCAGGATCGTTATATGTTTTTGTCTCAAAGTCGTAATATTTTTCATTTTTTGGAAAAAAAGAATCTTGATACATTAATAATAACACATCGTTTTTTATTGAAACGGTATATAATAATGCAGAACTCTTCTCTATTTCCAGGTGTTGCGCGTACTGCTCATAATGCATAAACGCAATTCTTATGTTTCCTAATAGTGAATAGATTTGATATGGAGTACCAGAATTCTCCAAGGGCTTTTCATCTTCTGCACCAACATCAATCGAACCTGAATAAAATGTCAACAAGCCCCCTGTGAATCCAAATTCATCAGCAATAGCCGGGCTGAGGGTGAGCCATATGGCCCCAAAAGACAATAGTATTACTCTAATTTTCAATGAAATACTGCTGATTCTTTTCTCCATTATAAAAATCCCTTTTTTCTAAATTAGATAAACATTTGTGCCAGTTAGCATCAATCTTATGGATTTATCCACTGGCTGGAAATGAGAAAATCGATGCCGTCGGGTCCCAAATCCTCACCCCTTCAGCAACCAAAAGAAACGTTACGCCAGGCAGATTTAACAGTGAACATTATCCGCAGAATTCGATTTGAGCATCTGCCGATAGCAATTCACTATATTAACCCTATATTTATTTTTACTCCGGGTCGATATTATGGAACAGTAGATCTTTTTGGGAGACTATACATTAAACGGGGCAGGTATTGTCAATTAAAAAAATAGTGCTTTGTAATGAATGGACAGGCCAAAGCGGTCAATAATACATATTTTACAAACATTTACGTTGACAAGGTTCAAAAATCTTTGGTGGTGAATGGACATCATACGATATTGATTTATTCCTTTCATAGACGATCACTATTAATAATGTTTCAACAAGGGGACATTCTATCGTTTCCCTGTAAAGAAAAAAGAGAAGAAAATTTAACTCAATAAAAACAAATAAAAGCGTTATACCCTCACCTTTGGACGCACTAAACCCTTTGGGATTTTGAGGTTGTTGGCATTATCTCATCTTTTAGCAAACATCACTTCTTATCGTTATCAGTATCCGATATAGCCCCTAATGGAGCTCATCCATCATTCCTTATTCAAATAATGAAGTTCAATGAGAGGCCCTGTATTGTCGCGCCACGATGTATTCTAGATCATCTACGTTGTTGATCGGGTTCTCTCGCCAACCAGATTATTCTGCGTCTGGATTTAGTCCTTAAATATGAGGGATCAAAGAGATTCTGATTATTTACTATTGACAGCCTCTTGTAGAGTACAGTTGTCCACTATATAGATATATTCTACAGGAGGTCATCATGGCTCAAAACAAGGTTCAATTTCAAGACGGCATTAGCCTTCCCGAATTTATGGTAAAATATGGGACTGATGAACAATGTGAAAAAGCACTTTTCAATACTAAGTGGCCGTATGGCTTTAAGTGTGAATGCTGCGAACACGATTCGTTCTGTTACATAAAGTCAAGGCAGACCTTTCAGTGCACACGTTGTAAATATCAGACTTCAGTAAAAATCAATACGATTTTTCATTCATCAAAGGTCCCATTATCCAAATGGTTCTTGGCAATCTATTTAATAAGCCAAAACAAGAATGGAATAGCTGCCCTTTCCTTGAAACGACAAATTGGTGTTTCTTATAAAACCGCTTGGAGTATGAAACATAAACTGATGCAAGCAATGTCCGAGAAAGATGCGAAACGAAAACTGTTTGGGCTCGTTACCATCGATGACGCATATTTGGGCGGTCAACAACATGGCGGTAAACGAGGTAGAGGCTCTGAGGTTAAGCAGCCTTTTGTCGCAGCAATCAGCTTAACCAGCAAAGAGCGGCCGCTCTACGCAAAATTTACCCCGGTAGAGTCATTCACATCCGTCAATATCGGTAGCTGGGCTGAACAGCATCTATATCCAAGTAGTGTTGTCGCGACTGATGGATTTGCCAGCTTCAATATAATTTCAAAGATCAATGAGCATAATCATGTTAAAGTCCCCATGCAACCAGATCGAAAGACAGGGGAAATTCCTTTCTTTCATTGGTTGAACACAATCCTTGGTAATGTTAAAAACGCAATCGCCGGTACCTATCGCTCTAGTCGTAAAGGATATGGAGAGCGATATTTGTCCGAATTCCAGTATCGTTTTAATCGGCGCTTTTATTTGCGGTCTCTTTTTATCAGTTTAATCTATACAGCCTCGTATTCACCTCCTTTACCTTGGAGACTGCTACAAAGGGCTGTGGATTGTAAATAATCAGATGAATTTAATTTCAAACCCAAGAACATACGACAAGAATGCTCCCGGGCTTATGGTGTCCTCAGGTTAGACAATTTTGGCCCTTTTAATCGTATAATGTCTATATTCAATATAGTGCCCAAATCGTGATTTTTATAATTTCCGATTGATTTTATGAAGCAATAGATCTTTTTGGGGACTATATATCAAACAGAACTGATATTATCAATTATTAAATCTTTGATTTGTAATGAAGTGACAAGTACAAATGTTAAATAAGCCATAATTTTCATATATATACATTGACAGGTTTTGATATTTTTATGTAATGAATGGACATCGTGGATACTAATTTAATCTTTTCTTAAGCGATCATTTCTATTAGATGTTCCCAAAAGCAGGGGTTACGACAGAGTGGGGTTAATTCTCGGACAGAACTAACTCAAAGGCGGCCAATGTAGGGTCGCCCTATATTGGGTCTGATTATATTAGGGCTTATATGAAGATTGTAGCTGGTTTCTGCTGAACAAAACTTTAACACAATAGACGCTATGCCAAAGGAAGACCCGATCAAAAGTATAAATGTTCTCATAGTGGATGATGAACCTGATATCCATAAGATGTTTCTGATCATTCTCAGAAATTTCCGTTATTGTGACAAAAAGATCAATTTTTTGAGTGCATTCAGCAAGAATGAGGCAATAAAAATAATCCAACAAAATAGTATTGCAGTGATTTTTTTGGATGTCATCATGGAAGAAAACAACTCCGGATTGGTTTTGGTTGATACCATCAGGAATAAAATAAAAAACAGGGACGTGAGAATCATCCTTGTTACGGGCCACCCTGGAGCTGTCCCCCAGCTGGAAGTGGTTGTTAATTATGAAATTGATGGATACCTGGAAAAAGGAGATTTTGATGCCCAAAAGCTTTTTGTTGCTTTAACGATTGCTTTAAGAGGTTATGAAAGGATTGCGGAAATCAAAGACAATTACGAAAGACTGCGGTTATTACGACAATTTTCAAGACAGCATACACGCTTTGAAGGGATCAAACATTTAACCAATGTGGTTTACAATTACCTGACTAAAGTTAATTGCATTGATAAAGTAGCGATCTTCGAAAATCAAAAACTCTTCCTCTGCAATGGTAACGAACAGGAGTTTAATGATGTTTTTAAAGAGTGGATGAAACGCGGAAAAGATAAGGAAGTTCTCGATAATTATGCCTTTCTTAAAATAAGAGAACTTGAAAACTACCAGCTGATTATTAAATCAGCGGCTTCACACCAGGAGGCCAATAGGCTGTATTCACTAAACCTGGTTGATCAAGCCCTGGCTGTGAGGGAAGGAATCATCAATGTTGTGAAAAATGACAAATTGCTATTGGATCTGTATTTTATATCAACCAACCAAAGCAGTATTCTTTATTTGGAAGCAACAGGGAGAGGCACAGTGCTGCATTTCTTAGATAGGGAACCTGAAAAACTTGGTCAGCATTTTAAAACGATCAATCTCTTTTTTGATAATAATACCCTGTTACAGATCAGCCGGTCAATTTTGATTAATGTGAGTCAAATCAAAACCGTAAAAAAGACATCCTCCAGAAGTGTTATGATTACCCTATCAAATGATCAGATGTTCAGCGTTGCCAGAAGCCATATCGAGAAAGCTCAAAGGCTTATATAATTGAAGCACAATCCTTAACTCTGAAATAGCAGGCATGATTTAACTTTGATTTAGAACCAAATATTATTCGTTCCGTTGAAAGGTATGCAGCTTAACGTCAGGATCTTACATCTTGCCGTGGCGAAGGATAGACCAGAGAAGCCAGAACCCCATAATGCCGGCGATGACGAATCCGCTGAGACCGATGATCGGGATGTTGTGCCATTTTGGAGGAACACCTGAAAGAACAATAAGGGAGGACCCGATAATAAGGGCTGCCAGCACAATGGCAAACACAATCCGGTTGCTGACTTTGTCGTGAGTGGCAAGCATGGGGGTCAGACCGTGATGCTCAAATTCAATTTTGAATTTGCCCTCTTTGGCCTGGTTTAGAATCTCCTGTAGCTCTCCAGGAAGGCTCTTAAGAAGATGGACATATTCAGAACCGGAATGAATAAAATCTGTGGCTATTCGCACAGGATTATTCATGCTTTGCTGCACCCGCTTGATAAATGGTCTCATATGCTCGGGGAGATCAAAATCCGGATCGAGCTCTTTTCCCAGTATTTCCGCCGTACTGAGAGCTTTTATCATCAAAAACAGGTCGGGTTTGAAACAAAGCCCGTGTTTGGAGAGGATACCTATCAGTTGTTGCAACATTTTGGCAATATTCAGCTCTTTTAGGGGTCGATAGAGATGCTGATCAATCAGCACGGAGAGGTCTTTTCCAAATTGGATTTTATCCGGCTTTTTATCATAGGTGGTGTGTTTTAACAGGCTTACTGTGGCATTCTTGACATCACCGCTAAAGATCTGCAATGTCAGATTGGTGAAATTTTCACGTTCCTCCTGATTCACCCGCCCCATCATCCCAAAATCAAGATAACAGATTGTGTTTTCGGGTAATATAAAGACATTGCCGTGGTGGGGATCACCATGGAAAAACCCTTCGACAAATATCTGTTTCATGATCAGATCAGCCGCTCTCTTTACAATGACTTTGAGATCATAGCCCTTTTGCTCCAGCAATGCTTTTTCAGAAATCTTAATGCCATCGATGAATTCCATGGTAATAACGTGTTCACAGGTCAACTCTCGATAAACTTTGGGAACATAAATGGTTTGATCGTTTTTGAATTGGCGGGCGAAGCGTTCAATATGAGCAGCCTCAATCAGGTAATCGATCTCTTTGGCCAGGCTGTTCGCGAACTCCTTGACAATCCGGGTGGGACGGTGGAGCTCAAATTCCTTGACGTTTCGTTCCAAAAAAGATGCCAGACGCTGAATTATTTCGAGATCGGTCTTGATTATTTTCCGAATATCCGGTCTCTGGATTTTTACGGCTACAATTTCTCCACCCTTCAGCTGTGCCTTATGCACCTGACCAATCGAAGCGCCAGCCAGAGGTTTTTCTTCAAAGTGAAGGAACAATTCCTCCGGAGGTTTTCCGAATTCAGTCTGAAAAGTCTTAATAATAGTATCGAAAGATGCGGGAGGTATCTGATCCTGGAGTTTTAATAATTCGTCATGATATTCTCCCGGAAGCAGGTCGGAACGGGTTGACAGCAGCTGCCCAAGTTTTATATAGGTTGGTCCCAGTTCTTCGAACGCCATCCTGATCCGTTTGGCCCGGCTCATCTTTTTTACACGTCTGGTGGGCTTGCGAAAGAATACGTGGATTCCGGCTTCAAGATAATGATCCAATTTCAGCATGTGGATCACATCTCCAAAACCGTACTTAAAAAGAACAAAGAAGATATGGCGATATCGGTTGAATTGCCGGTATGCCCGCCCGAAAATATTCAGGTTTTTAACGCTGAGCACTAAGCCTTCTCCCCTTTTTGTTTCATAGCCTGTTTCATCTTTTTTAACTCTTCTTTGATTTCTGAAAGTTCATCTCGAGTAGCAAGATTCATCTTTTTTAATGTATCATTTATAATGATTTTAATCTGCTCCTCGACTTTCTGTGATGACTCTTCCGACTTTTTCAGAAGTTCCTCAAAAAACTCCTTGCTTTCCTTTCCCGATAGTTTGCCCTTTTCGATAATCTCATTGGCCAGTTCTTCAACCTTATCTTTCGTTAGAAAAGCAAGCCCGACACTCATCAGCATTGTCCTTTTTATAAGATCAAACATTTCCCCCCCCCATTTTATGAAGCTATCGTTATATTCCATCAGCCAACCACGGTATTACCAGGAAATCTCTCTCTATTACCGGATGAAGTCCGACAATTTTCCCGCTGATATTCCCAGTCATCGGTTTAGGTGGTTATGTCTATAATAAATAAAAGGGATTATGTTTTCAAGAAAATAACACTTTGCAGATCGGAAATAACGGATCTCCGAATCTCCTGTCATACACTTTTATCTATAAAAGTAAATATTGGTGGATGGTGCTAGTCATCGGAGAAAAGAACCGGCGCCAATTTGAAATCATCAGCATCACTGGTGATGGTTTCAAATTCAGTTGTTGCAGAGTAGTCATCGATTTCAGCGTAAGCAGTTGCCCGTTTTAACAGGTTGTCGACTAATTTGTTAATTTCCATTTCGGTTTTTCGTCGGCCGAAAACACGTCCCCAGATGGAGGTTGTCGTAACCGTACCGTCTTTATTGATAACCGGTTTAAGGTTCTCCTGCAGCATCCAACTGGTGGACCCAAGAGTCTGATCCAAACGCGATCTTTGCAGCTTCGGATTCTTCATATTCCTGCACTTGATTGTCAGGAATACCTTTCTTTTCTGTTTAATGGGGATCGGGGTCAGGTCTTTCATTTTGACATTTTTTTAAGAAGCCTGCTGATGGTTGAATAGTGTAAACCCAGATAGTTGGATAATTCCGACTGAGTATAACCGTGAATTTTAATTGCCTCTTGAATGATTTTATTACGGCTGGATTTTGAAAGGAGATCTTCTGATTCAAATAGCATTTCTAAAGATGGTCTGTTTAGCAGCCTTTGTTGTTTTGGAATTTCTATTGCTTCTATGTTTTTTAACAGGGGTTGCTTCAGCGTTGCAATAAACTGCTCGGTTCCCAGCACGCATTGAGATTTAAGGTCCTCCCATGGGGAAGACTGGTTCAATCCTTCATTGACAAAAGCTTTGTACTTTTTTTGAGCAATAACTTTCTTTTTCCCGAAGTGGTTTAGTGTCCAATCAATAGTAAGATATGCAGGGGGCTTTATCAATCCGGACGTTGCCCTATAACTACTCCAGGTGTATTTATCAACGGATTTTACCATATCTGCTCTAACGGGGTTTAATACGATATAGCGACACAATTCCAGCAAGTAGATCTCTTTTTCAACTAAAATAGACTTAAACCTTCCTTGGAACAAATGTCCTACCTTTTTATATTTTCTATTGTATGACTGGGTATAAACGCCGTTCAACTGCCTCATCCCGGACGACAGATTGGGTTCTATGGTTTCAATCAGCAGGTGGTAGTGATTATCCATTAGACAATAAGCATGACAAAGCCAATGATAGCGATCGATTACTTGCTCCAGGATGGATAAGAAAATCTTTTTGTCATTGAAATGTTCAAAGATAGGTAATCTTGCATTACCGCGGGAAGTAATATGATAGACTGCACCTGGAAACTCAACTCTTAGAGGTCTGGCCATTTTAAATCATTGATTAGTTGTTAAGAAGGATAATTAGTTCGCTCTTTGAGGTCTTATCAAGCTATTCAAAAAATGTCAAAATGAAAGACCTGACCCTGATTTCTGTTCAAAAAATGTCAAAATGAAAGACCTGACCCTGATTTCTGACCCCGATTTCCCTGTTAAATTGACAGTAATAATACGATGGTTTAATAAATCAAAAAATGATACTTTGCACTTTTCCTATTGCTGTTTGGTTAACTCGCCTGTTTCACGGCAATTTGGGATCTGTTTTTTATATGGGATGGATATTCTTGTTTTGAGTTTAAATTATGATAACAACAAAATTTAAATTTTCGAATGCCGCCTTCCTGCTGGTTTGTTGTATCCTTTTATTCCGCTCTGTGAATGCTCAAGAGGTTGTAAAAATTGCGGCAATTTTCGGTATGACCGGCAGAGAAGCGGGTGGTTGGCAGAATGATGCTATTCTTGGAGTTCGCACCGCGGTTCAAGAATGGAATGAAAAACATTCAGATCTTCTGGGTAAAAAGATTCAGATTAATGTTTACGATAACCAAAGCGATAAACTTCGTGCTGCCGAAATGGTGAAGCAAGCCAAAGAGGATGGAGCTGTCTTTGCCATAGGAAGTCGGTGGTCGGGCATAACATTTGCCATGGCCATTGAAGCTCAGAAACTGAAATTGCCCTTAATTACTCCATCTGCAAGTAATAAGGAAATCACAGAAATAGGTGACCATATTTTCAGGATTTCATGGACCAGTTTTTATCCCGCCAAAGCCTTAGCCTGGTTTGCGAATCAGCATTTTAAAGGAAACATTGCAGTGATTTGTCTCCCTGTAATGGCAGGGCAAAGTTCTATTGGCTCTATTTTTATCGATGAGTTTCAGGCTTTCCGCCCAAATGCACAAATCCTCAAATTGGAAGTTGATTACGACCAGGTTGATTTTGAACCCCAATTAAGACAGATTGAAGCCGCAAAGTCGGAAATCGTTTTTTTTGCTGCAAACAGAGCTGAACTTGTATTTCTGCAAGCAGAAAAACTTGGGTTTATGTTCAATTGGCTTGTTGATGACAGAGTTGGACCGAAAACGATTTCTTCCAGCCTTCAATCCAACACGATTTTTGCAGCGGCCATGTACTTTCCTGATATACATAATCGGCGCTTGCAGCAAACAATTCGAAAAGGTGAAATTCTGGCGGGTGAGCTGGGTCTTGAACCTAAGAATATCAAGACATCGGATGTTTTTCCGCTCTCTTACGATGCAACCTACCTGGCTCTAACATCTATTGCCAAAGCTGAACGGTTAGATTCGACAGCGATTGTTGCTGCTTTAAGTGCAACAGAGTACGAAGGGATAACAGGAAAGATTAGCTTTGATATTAATAGAAACCCGAAGCGAGATGTATATATTATGAAAGCTTCACCCAAGGAAACCAGTTTCGTTTTTCAAAGAAAAATTCAGCTTCATGATGAGCAAAATACGATTGAGGAAATACTACTAAAATAGGTGCTTTTAAATTGTAACAATATCATAATATCAATAAATTAAAGCATGATGCCAATATGAGCAACCCCCGTATAACCAGAGAAATAGTTTTAATGCTTCTCCTGATCTCTTTAGGAGGAACATTAATCTCTTATTTGTATTTTTCAAACAAATATAAAGAGCACCTTAATGAAATCCGACAGCGGAATTTTTCTTATATAAAGCTGGCCGCACAAACCGAAATGAACCGCATTGCCGGTGATCTTTTTGTGAGAAACCTATCTTCGGTAAAACTGGGGATCAACAAGGTTTTAACGAACGCAGATCTCGTTGAAGTGAGTGTCTTCAATAAATCAGGCGATCTGATAATATCAACAAATACATCACCTTCCATTCAATTAGAACCATCGTGGCTAAATGTGTTACTACCACAAATCGGCAAAAGCAGTGCAGGCACTTTTTTTACATCACACGATGATAATCGTTTGGCATATGTTCAACCTATCTGTGCCATTGGGGATCTTGTGGGTTTTCTGATGCTGGTCGATGACATTACATACGAAAGGGAGTTGAGACTCATTAATATAAATTTACTTGTTTTTTCCGCTGGAGTGAATATTTTTCTAATCCTATTGGTTTACTCATTCCTTGCAAAAAAAGTCATAAAGCCTCTCCGTCGATTTTTGTATGATCTGGAGTCTTGTCATAAAGACTTTTCCCACAGGCTTGTCAATTATAGAAATGATGAAATAGGTGGTGTTGCCCTGGAATTTAATGAAATGATGGATAAACTCCATAAAAGTTTCATTAAAATAGAACATGAAAAGGAATTTAGCGATCTGATTATCGAAAGCCTACCAGGAATCTTCTGCATTTATGGTGAAGACTTAAAGCTTAAACAGTGGAATCGTACCTGTGAACGAGCGCTCGGATATTCGTCAGAGGAACTGAAAAAAATAGAAATTACCGATCTTATAGCTAATGTGGACTCAGGAACGCTCATCAATTATCTAAATCGATTTGTTTTGGGGAATTTGCAGGTAAATAGACTTAACCTGATCACTAAAGCCCGAAAGCAAATTCCCTATATTTTTTCTGAACAAAAAGCCCTTATTGAAGGTGAGCAACTCTTTGTTGGAATCGGGATGGATCTTTCAGAGAGAGAGTCTTTAAAGAAAGAATTGGCTCATAGTTTGGAATTATTTGAAGCCCTTTTTGAACAGGCCCCGATTTCAATTTCTATCTACAACAAAGATGGATTTTTACTTAAAGCAAATGCACAATATGCAAAGAATCGAAATCTGGATAAAGAAATCATTGGAAGCAATATTTTGAATGATCCCCTCATGAAGCAATGTGGCTTCGATAAATATATGGGACAAATACTCGGCGGAGACACTGTGTATATACCTGAATTATGCATGGAAGAACCATTGAATGATAATGAAGAACCAAGATGGAGGAGCATAAGTGCTTTCCCGGTGATCTCGAATAATGAACCAGACTTTGAAAAATTTGTTGTGGTGGGGACAGACATAACAGAACGAAAAAAAGCAGAGGAAGCAGTTAGGAAAAGCGAAGAAAAATTTAGAAACACTTTTGAATATGCTCCTATTGGCATTGTTATGCTTTCGTTAGATGGGAATTTTCTGGAAGCAAACCAATCATTTTGTAATATGATCGGATACTTTAAAGAGGAACTTCTTTTTTTGAATTTTGCCAATATCACCCATCCTGATGAACAAGCTAAGGACAAGGAAAATATTGAAAAGCTAATAAAAGGCGAAATCAACGGCTTCCAGAGAGAAAAACGATATATTCATAAAAACGGGGACGAAATATGGGGGAATGTTAATGTTTCGTTACTAAAAAATCGTGACGGAAATCCAATTCATTTGATTGGGCAAATTCTGGACACCACAAAAGCTAAAGGGGAAGAGGAAAAAAAGAAAAACCTGGAACAGCAATTACAGCAATCCCAAAAAATGGAAGCAATTGGGACTCTTGCAAGCGGGATCGCGCATGATTTTAACAATATTTTGACTCCAATCTTCGCATTTACCCAGCTTTTGGAGCGTAAACTGGCAAATGCTGATGATCATATTAAGAAACATTTACACGGTATAGGTTCCGCTGCATTCAGAGCGGCAGACTTGGTTCGGCAAATTCTGAATTTCAGTAGAAAATTTGAAACCAAAAAAAATATTGTCGATATTTTGCCCATTGCCAAGGAAACCGTAAAACTGCTTAGAAGCGCATTACCTGCTATGATAGAAATGAAAACGGAATTTACTGCGGAAAACACGCTCGTCATGTGCGACCCGACGCAGATACACCAGGTACTTATGAATTTGGGGACAAATGCAAGAGACGCAATGTATCAAGACGGAGGAGTACTTGACATTAAAATTAACAATTATCACGAAACAATGGGTGATCTCATTATCAAAAAAGGAGAATATCTTCTGATATCGGTCCGGGATACCGGTATCGGAATGGATCAGAAAACAAAAGTAAAGATATTTGATCCCTTTTTTACCACAAAACCCGTTGGAACCGGGACAGGACTTGGCCTTGCCATATCTTACGGTATTATAAACTCATTGGATGGTTACATTCATGTCTTTTCTGAAATAGGCAGAGGTACCAAATTCCATGTTTATTTACCGGTTGTTGAGAAAACCGGGGCTTTCGAGCCTGACCTTCGACAGGAAATACCTGAAGGAACCGGTTCAATTCTACTGGTTGATGATGAAGAACTTAACGTGACATCTTATACTGCCCTGCTTGGAGACATCGGCTATACTGTAGAAGGGTTTACCAATAGTCAGGAAGCCCTCGAAGCGTTTTTGAATAACCCTGAAAAATACGATTTGATTCTTACGGATTATACCATGCGCAATCTTACTGGAATAAAGCTGATAGAGAGGATAAGACAATCAGGTCACAATAAAATACCTGTGATTGTTTTTTCTGGAATCAGTGAAGCCATTTCAGACGCAGAGATAGAAAAAGTGGGAATAGAAGTAAAATTATCGAAACCAATTGATTTATATACTTTGGCAACAGCGATAAAAAAAGTGTTAAAAACAAAAGGGTAGAGGCGTTGAAGGGCTGCGGCAAATTGTACCTTGCTGCTACTTTGCTCATTGGTAGCTCAACAAAAAGCTGTTTTACGATATTATCGTTTAAGAAATAAAAACATTCTTGTACCGATTTTGGCACAAGACTTGGGAATACTATTGAATGTTGCGAGTCTTGCTCTTCAATTCCTTAGGATTTTACTACTACTTCATCCCCGGCTTTCAGTCCGTGTCTCTTCTCTGCAGAATCGCAGAAAACGCTTAACTCCAGTAGGCCGTCGCTGTTGATGATGGCAATGGAAGAGCCGCTTTTGCCTTGCTGATAGAATTTTACCGGTAAAAAACCGAGTGATTTGCAGGAAACACGATAATTTGGATTAGTCAGGGTTTGCAGGTGATCCCGGCTGATATTGGTGATGGCATTTCCAAAGCGATCGAAAAAGAGAATCTGTCCCTGGATTTGGCCTCTGGTTACTGTTGGTGACGATTTGGGAAGAAGTAAAAGTGTCCGGCTGATGGGATTGCCAATCTCTTCAGGTGATATCCCGTTTGCCAGGTAAGCGGAGGCTGGGGCGAACAGTGCCAGACCGTCAAAACTGGTGTGAGACTGCCACCACTTGCATTGTTTTTTGATTTCATAGATCTGTTCGCTGCCATAACGCCTGATGATTTCGCTGAATACACCGTTATCAGTTCCAATGAACCACCTGTTTTCGGATTTCAGAAGAATTGCCTGCCGCTCGGACCCTACACCGGGGTCAACAACGACCACGTGGATACTCCCTTCGGGAAACTGTAAGGTACTGCGGAGGAGAGTCCAGGAGGTCTGGAGGATTTTCTGCGGTGTGATATCATGGGTGATATCTACAATATTGGCATCAGGGCAGATCGTCAGGATTTTGCCTTTCATGGCTCCCACAAACCCGTCTGCGGTTCCGAAATCCGTTGTCAGGGTAATCAGAGGTCTCATAGAAATTGCCTTAAATAGATCTCTTCAGGGAGGGGCATTAATAGCTATAATCCCTCGCCCAAAGATGTTTATTTGAAAATGAACCGGCCTCCCGTTGATTCAATTTTTTACCTATCTCTCAATCAGCCCTTTTCTCAACGGAAGCCACCAGGTAAAACCATATAACAGTGTTTTACCGACGATTATTCCGGTCGTCAGCTGTTTCTCTCTTCCAATCTTCAGCGAAAACGGGATTTCAGTCATATGAATGAGAAGCAGCACGACGATGGCTGTTTTAAAAAGCCATGCGAGAGGAGACGGCAATGCAAAGGCAAATAAAAACAGAATAATCCAAACCAATAAGACAGTATTCCGAGATAAAAGCCAGAAGAGTTTGTTGTTAAGCATGGGATTCCTTTATGTTTTATACAGGGACTTCGATTTCACCCAGGGCCATTCTGGCAAGATCCCCAATGAATAGAATGGGGAGCTTTTGTTCCTGGGAGATCATGGAAAAAGAGTGCATACATATCGGGCATAAACAGACCATGGCTTTAGCACCTGCATTCTTGGCATCAATGAAATTTTTCTCCTGATCCGGCTTGGGGTCGGCGCCGGTGAGCATCATTTTAGTACTTCCGCAACACATGGCGTTTAATCTGTCATATTCTCTCTCCACCCGTTTTACGCCGACCAATTCAAAAAGTTCGTCGATAAAGTGCTCTTTTTCCGGGGTGAATCTGGAAGCACAGGGGCGGCTGTAAGCGATCTCGATGTTCAATGGCTTAAGCCTCGATTTATTGGCCGTTAAGTATTCTACCAGGTATTCAGACAGGTGTATCGGCCTGAAGGGAACATCAATGCCATAATCCGGCGCCAGTTTTGCCAGTATGCTGTAACAATCATCATGAAAACAGACCACCTCTTTTGCCTTGGTTTGTGCCAGTCTGTCGACAAGTTCCCGGGCATGTTTTTTTTGTACGCTCTCACCAGCCATGTGGCTGAACATCACCCAGCAGAAAAAAGGCTTGCCGGCTACCGTGGGCAGATCGTACAATTCTCCCTGAATGAGATGGGCGTCAGTTCTGCTGAAGACGCACAGCGACATGATACGATCGGCTTCCGGTATATCTTTCAGTTCGCCACTGAAGACATACCGCTGCTCCATCTGACTTACAGTGTCTTCTGTAATTGGTGTATGGTACTTTTCCTGGAGTTCCGCTACCAGATCAAACGGATTGGCATCGTTGGGACAATATTCGTTACAAGCATAACAGGTGATACATTTGTCCAGAACTTCCGCATGGTCGCCATTTCTCAACTGGTTAATCCATATCACCGCCTGATCTTTGTCTGCCTCAATCCATTGGCATGTTACAAAACAATCCCCACATTGATCACATTTTGTTTCATGGTACATAATAACCTCCGTGTTAATTTCAACCCTGTGTAATGTGTTGCCCCGTAAAATTCGGGCTTTGAATCTTCTTCCTGCTTTTTACCCGCCTTTTGGTAGTTTGACAAGTAGAGAAGGGGCTCCGATTGATGGCGAAGTCATTTGAATGGGAAGAACTGTTGTTGGGCAGGTTGTTTATTCAACGGCGGAAACCAACCTCCCCATCTGGTACTTAAAAGATGATAAGCCCGTCCGGCCGTTATGCGTTGATCTTGAGGCATGATCATGGCAACCAGCAATCCCAGGAGATTATATAGACTGTCCTCTTCCAGTCGTTCCCTGACAGTTTCATTTTTGATATAATTAATCCAAAAATCCGGAAGATATCGGGAGCCGCTATTCCGTGCTGAAAAGGGGATATTGTATCTGTGAGCGAATAAGGTGTTGAGTAGCGTTAGTGCCGCTGAATAAGCATCATTCTTTTCAAAATCGATTCCCTCTTCCAATTCTTCTGTTACATTCCATTCATCAGTCCCAACTCTGCTATAAGCCTTTTTGTCTGTTTCATTATCAAGAAAGAGGCTCTCGCGTGACGCTCCGAAATCGATAATCTTGACCTCTACTGGATCTCTCCCTCCCCCTCGAACAAGAATGTTTGAGGGCTTAATATCCAAGTGATAAATCTGTTTGTAGTGCATATAGGACAAACCGCCCAAAAGTCTCAGAGTTATCCAGTAATAGTCTCTTGCATGAAGATATCTATTTTTTTCAATAAAATCCTTCAAGTTATCTCCGCCTCTTTCCATTACCAGGTAAACGGAGTTATTACTTCCTTCTTTTGAGCTAAAAATATTGTAATCCTTCAGTCCAATGATAGTATCGTGTTTACCAAGGTGTCGCAATATCCTGGCTTCTTTAATCACTGCTTTTGCATCTTCAAAACTACCGGCATCTATTCGAACCGTTTTTATGATGCATTCATCGGCAGCAGCGCTACTACCATCCACCCTGTTTTGGGGATGTAAACTCCAAACTGCACACTTACTGATTGTGGCGGAACCATCTTCAACTATTCTCTCCATTTTTTTGTAGGAGACACCAGGGGAAATGATTCCGGGATACCTGTTATCTAATACTGCTTGATAGTTCTGCCAGAGCAAATTTTTCTCATTGTTACTGAGATTATCCAAAAAAGGTTTAAACTGATAGTAATCTGCCATGTGGCTAACGGTATCTATAAAAGGATGTAATTCTCGGAGTTTCAAAAAATCCTGATGTTTGCTGGCTAATAATTTTTTAGAATCCTTGAAGTAGTGTTGTTCCAGTGATGCCAGGATCGATTTGTATATTGCGTTGAAATCGTTATAGGGAGGGCAGATGATATATGCTTCCTTTCTATTATCTCCTTTCGACTTAATATGGAAACAAAGATCGTGAGGATTGGTCTTTCTCTCTTCTTTGTATTCTCTGGTGGTACATCGATTTAAAACGATATCAAAATCAGAAATTTTTTCAAAGTTGATGATTTTTAAGAATTTAATACGAGTTTTGTCGAAGCTATATTTAAATATGGAATCACCTGTCGTGTAATCATAGCCATCCCTTTTACACCTTCCATCAACCTCTACCCACATTTTACCGCTCAATCGAATCTCCTCAAGAGCAAATGAAGGCAAAGATATCAATAGGGAAGTGATTAGAATTAATGACAGTTTCAAATTTTTACTCTCCCAGGATAAATAGGTAGAATTTAATGCTGATTTGAAGGAATTATTGGTAAATTACACGGAAAACAATAGTTTGACTATACAGGTGAGGAAAAAATTGTAGACCTGACTAAAAATTGATTGGAATGGGGTATTTGTTTTGTTTTCTAGCCAGCAGGTTTTAATGATCGTATTAAGTTAAGTGCTGGCGGGGATATAACCCCGCCCTACCGTATTCCTTGCTCCGATTGGATAGTTTTAAATAGGTGCTTATAAGATCAGGAAGAGTCTGGAACTAAAAGGAGTATTTCACCTCCAACTGGTGATCAACAAAAACGTTTTTCAGCAGTTCCATGTAACTGGGGCTGTAGATCAGATCCAGTCCGTTTGCCAGCTTGTACTTGAAGGTAGCCTTGAAATTGGTTTGCACCGCTTCGCCCTCCTCGTCCCAATAACCGGCAGCCAGAAGCACCACATTCAAGGCATCCCCGGTAAGGAAGTTGGCGTTGATGTGCCCGGATATAAAATCGGTACGCTCTCTCATCTGACCCATCAGAAAGTTGGTCTGATTTGAGATATAATCCTCCTGGAAATTTTCAATCAGGTGTTGTCCGGCGTACAGGTTTACCGTGTTACCAAACATAGTAAATTCGGCACCAATTACGTATTTACTCCAGTTGTTTTTGATGAAGTAATCGGTTCCATCTTCATCTTCAGTTAGATATTGAACGTAGGAAGTTTTAGCCAACAGGCTGCCAAAGTTGTATTGCAGGTCAAGACCGGGACTTCGTATCCGGTTGTATTTACGTCCGGTAAAATTGACGGTATACTGCAATTCCATTGTGATCGGATCAATTCCGGTCAAGATTAAATTAGTGGGAATCAGATCCGCCTCAGGATCAAGTCCTTCTACATAACTGATGGCATAATCTAAATTTCCGATAGAACTGGCAAACCGTGTTGCCAGTTTGCTGTTATAAGGTTTTTTCTCCACCGCCTCTTCCTCTTCCGGATAAAAATAGTCTCGGAACTCCATGTCAATATTGGTACGGGCAATCGGAATATACAAAATATCCAGGGAGGTGCTTTCAAATATTCTCTGGGTTAACAGAATACCGGTGCTGGCAAGTTTGCTGTCTTCATATTCCGTACTTTTATAGGAGTGATCCCTGGCATTAACACGATCGGTGGGCACTTCAATTCCCTCCAGGTATCCCCAGGTTACGATTTGAGAGCCCACTTTCCATGTTCGACTGTCCTGGTAGATTTCGATAAAACTTTCAATCAGACGTAGATCTCCAACCTGGGACGTGGTCCGGTTGTTGTCCGAGGTGCTGTCGTGCAAAGATCCGGCAGCATTATAATTGATATTCATAGCGGTAAAAAGTCTGGCCTTGTCTTCCAGAAACGCTTCCACTTTAAACTGCATACGGGTTCCGATATTGTTGAATCCGCTGATCTGCTGATCAGATGGAATTTCTTTGCCTTGGGCTGCATAGTTGGCGTAATAGTCATTCCAAAGTGAATCGGAGTATCTCTCTTCGTTCCAATAAGCCAGCGCTTTCAGATAGCCGCCAAAACTTATGCTCAGTTTCGATTCCTCTGCAACAGGTTTCTCACGTTCATCTACATACTCTGTTCCCAATTCTGACAATTCACCTGAAGAGCTGTCGGAGAGTTCCTCCAGTTCTCCCAGATCATCTGCAAACAAGGAGTGCAGTGAAAGAGACAGAAATAGTATCGCTGTTACCACAATCAGTTTTTTCATGTTGTTCTGCCTTTAAATGGTCACGCATAATAGTGGGTATCTATTTTTTTCCCCGCGAACAGGGCCATTCAGGAAAGGTAAATTATTCTTCAATATCAAGAGTGTTTTTTACCACCATTTGCGAGTCAAGTAGTCGGTTTTGAATATGGATGGGTCTATTTGGGCGGCGTCATCCCCGGTTTTGATCTGTTTTACCTCCATGATCGTTTTGGTTCCCTTAATCACATTTTTCATTTCAAGTGCTGTTGGAATGAATACTTTTTCACCGTCCCTGTTCTTCTTGATAGCAAAGCCTAATAGTTGTGCCTGTTTATATAATTGTCCATTCAGATTGTAGAGTTCCATTTTAAACGGCAATCCTGATTGTATATGCATCCAGACGATACTCTTGCTGTATCCATAATCATTTTTCATCTGCTCGTCCTTAAAAGAACCTTCGATCTTCTCAACGGTCAGGTTTTTCCCCTTAAACTCAATTTTTTCCGTTGCCAGCCAGGTGTAGTTGGAATCATCAATATCCCGGGCTGAAACATCACCGTTGGAGAAGTCGGAACCCATAAAGGATGAAGACTTATCCGAGCCGATAATTCTCTTCGGTTTTCTTAACCCTTTCAGGTAGATCCATTGATCATCATCTTCATCTTTATTTTCAATCATCAAAGCACCATTACCCTTATCATCAGCTGGGGCATAAAAATAGCTGATGGAACGGCTCAGTTTTTTGTCATTGTCCCTGAAGTCCTGAATATAATTTGCGGAACGGGATTTCTTTGAGAACAGCTTGTTACCCTGGGAGTCATATATGTCCAGAACTGTCTCGGAAATCATTTTTTCCAGCTTCGGTAAAACATCGATCTGTTCCATCAAAAGTCGGCCTTTTTCCTGTGCGGTTTCAGCTTGAACGGAGCAGAAAAAAACAAAGCTGAAGAGGGTTACCAGTCCAACTATCTTATGGGTTAAATTCAGGTTTTTTCTCATATTTCCTCCTTTAATTGAGATTGATAAAATCGCCATTGGCGGATGTAAGTATACTTCTTTTGATGTTTGCTAGAGTCACTCCTAACAGGCAGCACATAAAACCCCAATATGTGAATGAAATGTTCTGCTCGTTTCAAACTTTTCCTTTTTTGTTTTGTCTATCATGGGAAGTCGTTGACTCGATCATTAATTGGATTGTACCGGATCAGGATTGCTCCCTGGAATTATCGGTCTGGCTTTTTCCAGGAAGGCTGGTTTCATTTGCAGAATCAAGGCCGGCAGTAGTGTCAAAGCCCCCAATGAGCTTAATGCCATTGTTGCAGCCACCAGTATTCCCAGCATGATCTGCGATTGAAAGGTTGAAAAAAGGAACACCAGAAAACCGGTAGCCACAGCGAGAGCATTGATCAGAATTGCTTTTCCTGATGTCATCACCGTAGTAGTATATGCCTGCGATAAATCGTCACCCAGTCTCAGTTGAATTTTTAATCTTTCAAGGAAGTGGATGGTGTAGTCTACTCCAATCCCGATTGCTACGGAAGCAACTAACATGGTGGACATGGTGATTCCGGTGCCCAGCAAAGCTATTAATCCGAAGTTCAGAACCACGGTAAAGAAAAGCGGTGCCAGCGAGAACAACCCACCTGTCAAGGATCGGAATATAAAGAAGGTGACAGCAAGCACAAACAGGAAAGACAATGCGATGCTCTTCAATTGTGATGTCCCGATCAGTTTGGAAATCTGCATGCTGGTAAATGCACCTCCCCCGGTTTGAATGGAGGCGATATAGGGATCATCTTGGGGGAACTGTTCTCGAACCAGCTTCATAGCCTGATCTGCATACTTTTCAATGGTGATTGTAGAATCATTGCGAATCATAGCCTTGACTTGAAACTCCTTGAGGTTAGGAGTGATCATGGCTTCAAAGCCGTCCCTGTCGGCACTTAAAGCCTGGTTGAGAACAACACCAATGATACTCCTGTCGGTCAGGGTCTTGTCGGTAAATCCATCTGTTTCTACGTTGGGTAGCCGATTGTATGCCGGATTATCGTCATGATAGAATACCTTGTAAAACTTACGAACATAATCCACTGGTGAGACGATCAAACCGCTTGGTTTGTACGTTTCGCCGTCGATTATCACTGCCGGGTTCTCAAGGTTCTTCAAGTCAGCATATAATTTCTCCAGCTTGTGCAATACCCGGGGTTGTTTAATATCAACCGACAGAAAGTCATTAAGCAGGTTAACCTCTCGCTGCATTTGAACTCCAACAGCGGATGATTTAAGTTTCCTGAGCGCTAACACAAGTTCACCGGTGCGGTTCCACGCTGATTCCTGTTTTCCCAGGCGGTTATTTAATTCTTTCAGACCTGCAATCTGCTCAGTGGAAAGATCAGAAAAAGCTGCATTGCCAACACTGGCTCCCTCAGCAAAATCCGTGTTTTCACTTAAGCCATCCAATTCCCCCGCATCATCGTCAGCCAGATCACCCAGGTCACCTTCCAACGAATCCGCCATCTTTTCCGGTTCATCACTGAGCAGTTCCAGATCTTCCTCTTCAGTTCCTGAAAGAGCTACCATACCGGTTTCCAGTTCCGATTCTGAGGCTTTCCCATTACCGCCGGATTCGATTTCAACAGCATATTCTTCGTTCAGTAAATCCTGAATCAGCTTGACCTGGGCGAAGAGCTTTTCATCTGATTGTGGCAATGTGTTACTGATATCCTGAAATGACCGATTAAGATCGAGAATAATCCCTTCATTCAGTTCCTTATGCTGAAATCCCGCCTGATTGAAAGAAGCTGTGACCCTTTTAAGGTGATTCTGCAAAGATCTTTGGGTGTCGGGATTCTCCAGGTTTATTTTATCCCGGAAAGCAAAGATAAGGTTGATGTCGGTGGTTCCACTCAGGTTTTTATTGAGAAATTTATCACTTTGATAGATGACATTGTCCTTTTTGAAGTTCGACATAATCGATCCTTCGAAATGGATATCATGCATCAGAAACAAAGAAGCTCCGATGGCTATTAGAAAAATCAGTAAAACAGGTTTTGGATAAGCGATGACCACATGACTCCACTTCCGCATAAATCCGGATATAATGCCATCTTCACCGTCAATCGATCTTTTAACCAGTGGATTTCGTTTGGGAATTCTCCAAAGTACCAGTAATGCCGGTGTCAAGGTAAGTGACAGCAAAAGAGCGACAATGACGCCGACAGCGGAGAATTGGCCGAATTGCTGGATCGTGGTTAATGAAGTTGTGGCCAGGGAACTGAAACCTGCAATCGTCGTTACAGCTGCCATGAAGATTGCTCCTCCCACGTGTTTGATCGATCGTTGTACGATGGCCAATTTGTCTGTACTGTTCTGGCTATCTTCGTAGTACCGGTTTAACAGATGGATGCTGTAAGCCGTTCCTACAGCGAGGATGATAATGGGAAGACCGGAGGTTGAAACGGTAAAGGGAATTCTGAGAAAGGCCATCAGACCCAAAGTCCAGATAACAGCCAATACTACAGTAACTAAAGGTATAAAAACACCCCTGACACTTTTGAAGCTCAAGACAAGGATAAGCAGCACAACGCCAATGGCGATGGGGACTAGCTTGCTCATATCACCGGTCATCATTTGGGACATGACTCCGATTACGATCGGACCTCCGGCCACATAACTGGTAATCCCTTCTGATTTATATTTTTCAAGGAGATCGGTGGTTAGGTAATAAACCTCGGCCATGTCAATCATGTCCTTGACATCATGAATTTGAAATTCGAGGTTTTCCAGGCTGAAAGGATCGATAACGGCCAGGGTGAATTCATAAAGCGAATCCATGAAGCTGCGCCAGGTTCCTACCTGTGGGCTCATAAAAAAGTCGTTACGCTCGATGTGTTGCATGATTGACTGAAACTTATCAACGGTCAAATCGCCGTCAAGCAGCTCTTTCAGATCAGGTTCCTGCTCAAAGGTATCCTCCAGCTCTTTTTGCAGATATTTATGCAATTGGGTACGTACGGCAACGGTATGATTTTTGATATAATTCTCATCAATCAGAGTCTTGTTGACGGTTTTACCGTAGATTTCAAAGGGGAAAGTGCTGTCTTTTCCCTGAAAACGGCGGGTTAATCGAGAATCATCAATAGCGGTGGAGAGTTCCAAAATTGCGTACCGTCTTTTATATACCTGCTTTCTATATGTCGACGCTCGAATGGTGGCTGATTTCAGATCGTCTGACAGAATATTTCCCCTGAAGGTGCGATCGGACAGAATTCTGGATTTCAAGGCCGGTATGATCTTCTGCAAGTCATCATCAGATTCCGGTAATAGTTCCTCCTCTCCGGGATTGGAGGGGATGTTTTCCTCTTTTTTCAGATTTTTGATGACACTGCCGGTGATGACGGAACCGGTTTCTTCATCTAGAATGGCGTCTTCCAGGTTAGCGACCGAAGTAATAGAGTCAGGATCGATTCCTACCGTTTGTTCAAGCGTGACAGTCTCTCCCTTGAGCTTACTTTCAAATGTCTTTGAAGCCTTGAGCTCTTTCAGCTCAAGAACAACCTTTTCCATAACACGCAGGGCATCCGCATCCAGGATACTGCCGTCTTTTTTTTCGAATCCGATTAAAACGGTATCCTGGGTGTTAAAATTCTTCATGGAGTAATCATAAGATTTTACGGCTGGCATATCGGTGGGAAGGAACTTCACCAGATCAGCTTCGAAATAGGCTTTTTCACGAATCTGTTCAACCATTAAAATCGAAATCGCACCCACAACAATAAAAATCAGCCAGGGAAACCGGCAACTGAAACGGCTTATTTTTTCAAGCATTTTTTACTCTCTCCTGTCCATTTAGTGAAATATGGGGTTAAAAACTTAACGACGATATTTTTTTATGACTTTTTCAAAGTATTCTTCCAACGCTTTTACATTTGAATCGAGATTGAATTTCTCAGCAATTGTATGATGGGATTCCCGGGAAAATCCTTCGTAGGTTACATTGTCCATCTCAATGCATCGTTTCAGATATACTGACAAGGCTGACACATCGTTATAAGTATACAAGAACCCGTTTTTCTCGTGTTCTATTACTTCGGGAAGCGCCCCGGCCCTGGTTGTAATACAAGGCAATGCTGCCGACATATATTCAATCACCGTATTGGGCAGTCCCTCGCTCTTAGAGGTCAAAAGCCCAAAATCATATTGTTTTAGCAGTTCGGACAGGTTCCTGGAAAATCCCTTGAGAAAAATGTTTTTATCCAATCCGTGGCCGTCGATCTGTTCTTTCAGCTTTTTACCGCGAATTCCCTCTCCATATATATCGCAGGTAAAATTGGTGATTCCCTGCTTGAAAACCTCATGAAAAGCTTCAACGAGGCTTTCATGTCCCTTTCCTTCAGCAGGGCGGGAGGTGATGACGAAGCGTACCGGGTCATGTTTGCTTTTTCTCGGCCGACAAACGGCAGGTTTGGAGTTATAGACAACCGTGTATTTCTCTGCAGGGGTAAAATGGAACCGTTTTGCCGTTTCGGTTTTCATCCACAAGCAGGTAACCAGGATCTCATCTACCAAATATCTTTGAGCAAACCGCTGATCCAGTTTAAAATTGATGTCGGTTGGCAAACCGATGCGCTGAACCACCGGGATTTTAAGAAGTCTTGCCGCAATTCCGGCTGTTCGAATCTCTTTTTGGATATTCATGCAGGTGACATCGATCTTATGCTCCTTGAATTTTTTATAAAAGAACCGCACTGCCACCGGGTTGTAATCAGCTCCAAATTTTACTGTGTATGCCTGACAACCATTTTGACTGACCTCCTCGGTTAAGCGGTTGTCATTGGAGAAATAAACAATCTCATGCCCCCTTAATTGTAACGCTTTTCCAAATTCCAACATCCAGGTTTTAACACCACCCCAAATCTTTATGCTGATTACAAAAGCTATTTTCATCGTGTGATTGATTTCAGATTGGATCTTGTCACTCCAATTGTTTAAAAATTACTATCTTATTCAGCAAGTAAATCACTGCTTACATCTATAGATAGAAATCTGTGTCTTGAGCAAGTAGTTACTTACTTTTAAGAATCACTGATCAAACCGATCTAAACATCCTTCTGTTTAAGTTGAACAATGGTGACAGGTAATTTGTCAACTGCCATCAACATAAAAAGATGTGTAAAACCAAGCGCTTTTTTCTTTTGGAGGAATCGGTAACTATCATTGCAGAATTCAGCGAAGGGGCAGTTCACTTTTAATGAATTCTGCAATGATTGAAAGAAGAGTTAAAACTGTAGTAATGATAATTTGCATGAATGGTGTTTCCATTAAAAACAATTTACCATCAATACAATTATATAATAGCCGAGTTTATCGCAGGAAAACTTTATTCAAAAGTAAAAAATTGTAACAAAGTGTAACAGTGTAGATAAGAAGTAAATCATACTTTTGCTTGCATCTTGGTGACCGAATCTATGTACAGACTTTGGCTGAATGCTATATATTTTTTCAACACTCTTTTTGTTCGGGCTTTTTTATATTGGGTTACATTACATCAACATATTGATATTTATTTATGAATCTGAATGGAAAAACCATCCGTTCCCCAAAAGCGCTGGTAGCTGTTCTGGGTATTTCGATGCTGTTTGTCGGGATTTGTGGCATCAGCTATGAGTATACCTTTAGCCGACTGGCGTCGGATATTCTTGGGAACTCCGTCAAACAGTGGGCAATAATTATCGGTTTGATGATGCTTTTTATGGGTATTGGAGCCGATCTTCAGAAATACTTCCCCGACAAATACAACGTCGATAATTTTGTTTTTTTTGAAATTATTCTCGGGTTGCTGGGAGGGCTGGGCCCCAGCATCACCCTATACGCTTTTGGCAACATGCATGACCATTTTATCCTTATTCATTATTTTTTCATCTGCTCCATAGGCTTGCTCATCGGGCTGGAAATACCGCTGCTTACCCGGGTAAATGAAATGGCGGTTCCCAGTTTAAAACGCAACCTGGGGCTGATTTTGAAGATGGATTATATCGGCTCCTTCATTGGCGCTTTGGTCTGGGTGTTTATCCTACCTCGTTTCTTTAATGTACTGGAGATTAGTTTTTTCCTGGGAATTGTTAATGTTGTGGTAGCTTTGTTCGCCTGGGTCTGGTTTTCACCCTGGATGCAATATCCAAGGATTATTCCGGCTTTTGCCGTAGCATCACTGGTGATTCTGACAGTAGGGCTGTTTAATGGTAAAACTATAACCATCACAGCGGAACAAAAACTCTATCGTGATCCTATTGTCTATACCCGGACAACAATGTACCAGAGGATTGTGATTACCAAAAATTATAGCGGTGATCTCTATTTTTACATCAACGGACATTTGCAGTTTTCCAGCCTGGATGAATATATCTACCATGAGTTTCTGGTACACCCCGCCATGGCAGCGGTTCCAAAGAAACAAAACATCCTGGTTTTGGGTGGAGGTGATGGCTTGGCAGTACGGGAGATTCTAAAATATAAAGAGGTTCATTCCGTTACTCTGGTAGATATCGATCCTGAAGTCACCCGTTTGGCTGCCACCAATGCTGACCTGGTAAAAATGAACGGGGGTAGCCTGACCGGTCCCAAAGTCAAGATTCACTCCCCGGAGGGGATAGAACCGGGTGAAAAAGTAAGCCTGACCCAGTTTGGTCAAGGTCACTTCAAGCGATTTAGAAGCGATGATAGTGTTGAGATTCATCTCTACCACATCGATGCTTTCAAATTTGTTGAATCTATTTCGGGAATATTTGATGTCATTGTTATCGATTTTCCGGATGCCAATCATGTGGAACTGGCTAAGCTTTACTCGCTTGAGTTCTATACCATGCTTAAACATAAATTGGCTTTCGACGGTTTGATCATCCAGCAATCCTCCAACCCGGCTCTGGCAAAAGAGGTTTTCCTGGTTGTCGGGCGGAGCATGGAAGCCGCCGGATTTCGCACATTGCCTCTGCATCAGACGGTTCCTTCATTTGGAGACTGGGGATGGTGGATTGCCGGTCATGAAGAGCGATATGGCCCTGAGACTCTGAAGCGACTTGTCACTGATTCCCCGGGGTTACCTGACGATGTTCAATACATAACCAGAAATTTAATTCTTGCCAGCCAGCAGTTCGGCAAGAATGGGCTAACAACTGACAACACTGATCTGAACACATTGTTGAACAAACGGATCTTCTATTATTATGAACAGGCTTTGGAAAAGATGCGTCAGTGATTTGTTTTATGTTGTGTTGCAAGTTGACCGCAGGCCGCCGAGATTCCCTGTCCCTTTGAGCTTCTAAGGGTGGCGATAATGCCGTGGTCGAGCAGGTATTGTTGGAACAGCTTAACCGTTTGCCTGTCGGGTGATTTGAAATCCAGGGCTGGATTTTCGTTGTAGGCGATCAGGTTGACTTTTGACTTAACTCCGTGCAGCAGACTGACCAGTTTCCTGGCGGATTGTTGTGAATCGGTTATTCCCTTCATTAAAATATATTCGAAGGTTATTCTCTTGCGGGCTTCGCTGGGAAATTCTTTACAGGCCTGGATCAACTCTTCCAGGGAATAGCGTTTGCTGACGGGCATCAGCTTCTGCCGGGCTTCCTGGGTAACGCCATTGAGAGATACGGCCAGATTTGCCTTATCTTTTTCCAGGGCGAATTTCTTAATGCCCGGAATGATACCGCTGGTGGATACGGTAATTCTGCGGGAGGAAAAATTAAAGCCGTTGTTGTTCTGAAAAATGTTTAAGGATTTTATGGTATTGTCGTAATTATGAAACGGTTCACCCATTCCCATATAAACAATATTGCGAATAGCCTGACCTTCGGGGAGCAGACTGTACAGATTTAAAACCTGCTCTACAATTTCTCCTGCAGACAGGTTTCGCTTTAATCCCATTCCCGCCGTTAGACAGAATTTGCAGGCCATGGCGCATCCCACCTGGGTGGAAATGCAAACCGTGTAATGATCATCATGAATCAGCAGCACGGACTCAATGGTATAACCATCTTCCAATTCCTGTAAAATCTTGACGGTTCCGTCAGGAGCTGTCTTGCGGTCAATGATTTTAATGCGGTTGATATTGAAACTCTTCTCCAGAATGGCTCTGAATTTTATAGAGAGATTTGTCATCTTCTCCCATGAGTCCACCTTATGAAGGTACAACCATTGAAACAGCTGAATTGCCCGAAACGGTTTTTGTCCGACGGATATCGCCCAATCTGACAATTCCTGTTGGGTCAAATCGGTGATTTTTGGCAGGATCAAATTGGTGGTAATATTTTGTGATTCTGTCATTTTAACAGCAAATGGGTGGATTATGCTTCCAGCCGTTTTATAACCAGATCAGCAGCCAGATGGTAACCTTGGATGCCACATCCAACAATCACTCCAGCGGCGATAGAGGAAAGAAAGGAGTGATGCCGAAACTCTTCACGTGCGTGAATATTTGAAATATGAACCTCAATAAAAGGAACAGCCGTTCCGGAGAAAGCATCCCGTAAAGATACGGAGGTATGTGTCAATCCGCCGGGGTTAATGATGGCATAACCGGCATCCCGATTATCATGAAGGAAATCGATCAACTGACCTTCATGGTTGGACTGAAAAGAGTGAAGGGTGTGGGATTTCGAAGCAAACAATGACTCCAGTTCCCCTTCAATATCCTTCAGGGTCTTGCTTCCGTAAATGTCCGGTTCTCGATTCCCGAGCAAATTGAGATTGGGTCCGTTCAAAAGCAGTATTTTCATTTCTTGGCCGTGTTTGTGAGATCATTAGTGCTTAACTTCATAACATCAGATGAACATTCCGGTGTGATGTTATCGGGTGTCAGGTTTTTGCTTTTCCACTTTTTTCCTGCGATTAAAAAGACGCCCCATATCTCTTACCCTGCGATCTTTCTCTCGTTCCTCTTCCTTAGAGTCTGAAGGTTTTCCTGGGGCGTTCTTTTTTTTAAACATGACTTGAAAGAGATTTATTATCATGCTGGCACCATTGTCTTGACGGGAAACCCGGGTTGATTTGAGAAAACGATTATCGGAATAAATCACGTTATTCCGCATTGACGAGATACTGAATTAATATAGCAGCTGCAGCACTAACGTTCAATGACTCTGTTTGAAAATTACCGGGGATGTGCACTAATTGATCACACCGCTTTTGAGTTAATTTTCTCAACCCCTGCCCCTCGTTTCCCATTACCAAAACCATGTGATCAGTAAGAGGGATTTGATTAAACTCGATTGAATCCCTGTCCAGAGTTGAGCCGATAACGAAAAATCCATTTCTCTTAAGCCATTGTATCGCTTCTGACAGATTGGCTACTTCGATAATGGGAAAGTATTCCAGTGCACCCGCCGATGCTTTCGAAACAGCTGCAGAGAGCGGCGCCGAATGCGTTTTCAGTGTAATCAGTCCGCCTGCACCCAAAAAAGCTGCTGATCTGATAATGGCGCCAACGTTCTGCGGATCTTCCACCTGATCAAGTGCAATCAGAAGCACTTTTTCGTTACTTTGCATCTGCTCAACAAACTCCTCCAGAGACAGGAGATTAAGCTCGCTACAGACCAGAACCACCCCCTGGTGGAGTTTGGTTTTGGAAACATCCGCAATACCCTGGGCGCTGATCTCTTTGATACGAATCCCCCGTTTTGATGCCAGGGAGATGAGCTCTTTAATTCTGGGGGAGCGGGTTTCAGCCTTGATCAGCAACTCATGGCACTGCCTGTTTCGGTTTAGCAAACATTGCTGAACGGGTGCAATGCCATATAAAATCGTTTGGGTTGTCATGGGGTTATTTTCGTCTCCAGACTGTCGTTTCATCACGATCCTCAAGGTGAATGGAGGCTGCCTGCAACTGATCCCGGATTTGATCTGCCAACTCCCAGTTTTTATCCGCCCTGGCTTGTCGCCTCTCCTTAAGCAGGGTTTCAATCTCTTCGTCGCTCAACTTTTTTGTTGAACCGTTGATTTTTATTCTTGGGGTTTTAAACCATTGAACGGCCGGTATCCTTAAAATCCCCAGCATTTCACCAAGTTTGAGCAAGGTATAATATACGTTCGTTGCATCCGAACTTACCGGTTCCAAGGTATTCAACCTTTTGGTGAGATCAAACAAAACAGCGATTGCCTGAGGTGAGTTCAGATCGTCGGCCATCGCTTCCAGAAACTGGTCATAATCGGCTTGTAGTACCTTTCCATGTTCCCGGGCGATCCTCTCCTGTTCTTCTGTAACATTTGAAGCGTAACGTTCCAAGGCGCCATAGATTCTATCAAGGCCTTCAGCGCTCTTCAACAGGGCTGTGTGGCTGAAATCAATGGATTGCCGGTACTGAGTAGACAAGGTGAAAAACCGGATCAATTCCGGTTCATATTGTTTAACCAGATCTCTGATGGTGGCAAAGTTTCCCAGGGATTTAGACATCTTCTGCTTTTCAATCTTAATCATTCCGTTGTGCAACCAGTAGTTTGCGTAGGGTTTTCCATTGGCGCATTCCGACTGGGCAATTTCATTTTCGTGGTGAGGAAAAATCAGATCGCTGCCTCCGGCGTGGATATCAAATGATTCTCCCAGATGATGTTTGCTCATTGCAGAACATTCAATATGCCAGCCGGGTCTTCCCGGTCCCCAGGGACTATCCCAACTCGGTTCATTCGGCTTTTGGGCTTTCCACAAAGCAAAATCCAGGGCATCTTCCTTATTTTCATCCACTTCAACACGTATTCCCGACTGCAAATCATCAATGTTTTTTCCACTCAATTTCCCGTATTTTTCAAATTTCCGCACACGGAAAAAAACCGAGCCCTTCACCTCATACGCAAACCCTTTCTCAACTAACTCCCGGGTTATGGAAATAATCTGGGGAATGTAATCTGTTGCTTTGGGCGCAAGGTCCGGGGGATTGACGCCCAAGCTTAACATGTCTTCATCATGGGATTGAATATTTTCCTTTGCCAATTCACTGATAGAAATTTTCCGTTCGTTTGACCGGTTGATCATCTTGTCATCGATGTCGGTGTAGTTTTTTACATAAGTAACTTCGTAGCCGGCTGCCTCAAACACATTACGCATTACATCAAAGTTGATTGCCCCCCTGGCATGCCCCAAGTGACAATGATCATAGACGGTGACGCCGCAGGTGTAGATTTTCACTTTTCCGGGGGTGATAGGAGTAAAGATCTCTTTTTTATTTGTCAGTGTGTTATAAAGCTTTATTTCCATGACTGATTTGATTGAAGATTAATACTTGCAATTCCAGGTTAATGGTGGATCCGGCGCTTTGTTTGAAGCTGCATATTATGCTTCTTTTGATCCGCCTACCTTTTTTATATTCTAATGTTATTGTTTTACACGCTTCATTTTTTTGCTAAGGGTGGATCCGTCGCCAGCTCCTTGATCCACCGTACCTTTTTATGGTCTGCAATTACACTATTGATATCCATGATATCCACACTCTGCAGAAACCAACTATCCCGGGCAACAATAATTAAAGGTTGCCTTCGATGCAGGTTGTGTGAAATCCGCCCCTGGGATTATAGACAGTGGTAATTCGAATCCTGTTTGTCGCGAGCAGTTTTTTTAAATCATCATAAATGCGTTTGGTGATGCCTTCCTGGTAAAGACCGACCGTACGGAAGCTGATCATATAATACTTCAGGGATTTTAATTCAACGCATTTCCCCCCCTCCGGGTAATACTCAATTTTCAGTCTGGCATAATCCGGCAGTCCGCTAAATGGACACACCGCGGACAATTCATCCGTTTCCGTTATGATCAGTTGATTTGGGCTGTCAAACTCAAAGGTTTCCAGGAAATCCGGTTTGATTTTTTCAGGTCCGTCAAAGGGAAAGACCATTCCTTCAGGTGTTGCCAAGTTTAGTCTCCTGTCTTGGTGATAAATTCGTAGTAGCCTTTAGATCTGAGTAAACAGGCAGGGCAGTTACCACAGCCTCTTCCCCAAGGATTCATTAATGACACGGCATTATAGCAGGTAAAAGATTCCTTTATAACCAGATCCAAAACACCCTCTGTTTTTGCCAGTTCAAAGGTCTCAGCCTTTGTCAGATACATCAAGGGTGTTTCTATTCTGATGGACTGATTCGACCCCAGGTTCAGCGAGGTTTCCATAATGGTTATAAAATCCTGCCTGCAATCCGGATAGCCGCTATAGTCTGTCTGACAGACACCGGTTATTATAGACTCCGCCTTATAGGTCTGAGCCAGCGAATGGGTCAACAGGATAAACAGGGCGTTTCGATTGGGAACAAAGGAAGCAGGCAGATCCTCATGGTCTTCATGGCTGCCGCTGACATCTCCCGTTCCGAAAAGAGCGGAGTTCACCATTTTTGAATAGAAGGAGATATCGATTACTTCCAATGGAATCTGCAGGCAGGCGGCAATTTTTCTTGCCTGCTCTATTTCGATCTTATGTTTCTGTCCATAAATATATGAAACTGCCTTGACCTCTTCATACCGATTTTTTGCCCAACCCAGACAGGTTGTCGAGTCCTGTCCACCTGAAAATATTACGATTGCTCTGCTCATTTTCGGTCTTTTCTCAAGGAATTGATTTTCAGGATATCAGACGGGCTCTCTGGAAAAACGGGGTTAAAACCCGCAGAATCCGTTATAAACGGACCTCTATTGTACCCTGGTCTTAAAGCTGTGTCTGCCATCCAATTCCAATTCCAGGTTGTCACCCGATTGCAGCCTGCTGACACCGGCAGGAGTCCCCGTTAATAACACGTCTCCAGGCATGTAACTGAAATAGCCGGAAGAGATGACAATCAGATCTATGATCTTATTGATCATCAATTTAGTACTTTCATTCTGGCGAGTCTCTCCATTAACGATCAATTTCAGCTGGGTGTTCTGTGGATCAGCCAATTCGGATTTTTGGATGAAGGGTGATATTGGGCAGGAACCATCAAAAGCCTTGGCCTTCTCCCATGGGTACCCTTTTTCTTTCAGTTTCTGCTGGACATCCCTCAGGGTTAAATCCAATGCGATCCCAAAACCGGCGATTGCCTTATTGACCTCTTCCGCATTAGCCCGTGTCAACTGTTTATCAAAGAGAATGGCCAATTCCGTCTCGTGGTGACAATTATCGCTATAATCCGGTATGACAATAGGTTGATTCAAATTCTGAATAGCGGTTGCCGGTTTAATGAAAAAAATCGGTTCTGTGGGAACGGGATTGTCAAGTTCCTTTATGTGGTCATAATAATTTCGTGCGACACAGACTGCTTTTCCAACCGGCAGATCGCAGGGGGTTCCATTCAGGAAGGTATGCTTGTATTTCATGATATAAACCCGGTAAGAGTCATGCCAAAAATATGAATAAAAAAAGGGTAACTATGCAGACAACCAGAAATACAATCTGAATAGTATAAAAACTGCTAACTAAAAGGATAAGGGATTGTAACGAAGTTTTGACAGCAAGAAGTTCAGAATAATTGACGTGCCTGAACAGGAGCACAATTTTTTATCATGGTATATAATAAAGATTGCGATATTGTCTTGCAAACCTGACAATCGGGAAATTTCCAATGACTGTCATGGGCTTTCTGCCAATAATCCCAGGATAAAACGGGTCTGCAGGTCTATATACTCATCAATGGAATAACTCCTGGCAAAATGCCAGCGTCTGAATGTCCACATATGGCCCAATACCGTGATATTTTGGGCTACCATGTCGCAGGTCTTTTCCGACAATTTAGGAATGCCACCCTCATTCATTGCACGATTTAGTGCATCAATAATAAGGTTGCTAATCCGGATGTCATTTTCCAGAACCTTATTCTGCCACTGCTGGGGAAGCGATTGGGTCACCTGGTACATTAGTAGTATTTGATCATTCATACGGTCACACACCATGAAGTATTCCCGAATCACTTCTTTAAGCATCTCTCTGCCGCTGGTCGTCTTTGAAATGGCGCTGGTGACTCCCTGCTCCACATGATTATGAATCGAGAGACAGGCCAGGTAGAGAATATCCTCTTTGGAAGCAACATACTCATACATCGACCCGACCGATACTTTAGCGGCTTTGGCAATCTGACGAGTGGTGGTCTTGTGAAAACCGTTCTCGATGAATAAAGGCACTGCTGCATCAACAATCTGCATTCTGCGCTGCTCGACCAACTTCGGGTTTTTTACCTGGGTCGGCACATCATCAGTCCCTATGGGATTATTTTTCATTAAGCTCCTAATTAAACAGGTAGAATTGACGCCTTTCCTTTTGCTGGTACACCAGCCACCCTGTAAACGATACCAGGGTTATTACATAATGATATGAGCGAGCGCTCAATCGTTTTAATCTCTTTCATTTTGTGAAGAATGTCAAGGTAGAGGGGGGAGCTAAACAGGTCAATTGGCCAACAGGCTCAATATCTGAATAAATTTGGTCTGCAGTTTTCGGGGTGGATCAAGCACAACGGAACCGCTAGTTTTATATCCCGTTCCTGGTAAAATTGGGGATACTGCTGGGACGGATCGGCTGATTCGGAGATTCGATCATTCTTGTGAATTGTTATCAGCGTTTATGAACTTGATCAATTCTAATCCTTGATCGGCTTTAATCGGATCGCAAAACCGAGCCTGCACGATGAAATTCCCGAATCTTGATTGAACGGGTCTGCACCAGGACGATTCTGCCGAAATTGGGTGATAAAGGTTTTTGCTCAACTCCTCGGCTGGTTCTTTAAACAGCTGCAGGGTAATTTTGAGGTTGGGTTTTATGGTGCGGAAGGAGTAAAACATGCAGCTGGTTTCCGTTAGATCGAAACAGCGAACCTGCTCGGAGATATCATTTGTGACCAGACGAGCAACATATTTGGCACGTCTTAATTTTTCTTTTGCCAAGGCGAGAAAACGATCAGCAATTTCATCAGGCAGACCTAATTGGTTTGCAACATGGTGCAAAAATTCTACTTCACGAGTAGCCAGATTTTCGTCAACAACGGCCATTACAGTGAGATGTTTCACAATCTCAAGAGCTTCATTGGCAACCAGTTCCAAAGGCTCCAGTTCAGGCGTCTGATTGTTTTTAAGCATATTCGAGATAGACTGGACCAGATCCTGTCTCTCTAAAAAACCGATCAGATTGTTGAGATATTCAAGCTCAGCTTTATCAATACGTCCATCAGCCAGAATCATTCCCACAATGGCTTTTGCGAACCATTCTTTTGTTTCGGGAGACATCAGTTCGATCGTATTATCCTGCATAGTTGATCCTCCATTTTTTTACGTAATAGATCTAGCCAAAAGTCTGTCATAATCACTGGAAAATTCAATAAGTTTTACATCTAAACACCATAGCTTAGTATTTAAATACTTGAAATAAAAGTTATTGTTGAGCATATATTTGAAGAGCAATCGTTTAAAAACATGATTTTTGTATCAAAAATCCTCTAAAGTAAGCGCTTATGGGGAGAATCACCCATATCCAGGCAGTGCAGATAAAGGTGATTGTTTGGTGAAGATGATTAATCCAGGTATTTGAAGGATACTTTCAGTTTTGTTCGGAACATCAATGCTTTTCCGGATTCAACTTTAATATCTTGCTGAATAACTTCGGCAATTCGCAAGTCCTTCAGGGTTTTTGACGCTCTTTCAATGGCTACTTTTGCAGCATCATCCCATGAAACCTCGCTTGCACCGACAAGTTCAATCACTTTGTAAACGCTGTCTGCCATGATTTTCTCCTCATTGTTAATACATTGTTTAACAATATTGCAGTTAGATCTTTTTTACTGCTTTGATGGATTAGAAATAGAAATCGCTTCATGGTAACATAACCTTATGTTCTTTCAAATAAAAAAGTACAGGAACGAAAAATCATCTGAAAAATGATGGCTGGCAACGGATTTTAGGTGTGTTTGACCGCATGATTCATGATAATTCAGGCTGTTATTCCCATTAACCGGATAAAAATTTTTTATCTTTTCCGGTTTCAATGACGAGACAAACCCGGTTAAAAGATCTATAATATCCATTTTTAATAGCGTTCTTAGTGCCTGATCTTAATGGATGAAAACCGGTATTCAACTTCTGGATTAAGTATGTTTTTTTCTTCTAAAGTATCCAATAACGCTCTCTCCGGTGCAGTGAGTGAAAAAAGGAAAGGATTTTTGGCCTATAAAAGTGCATTATGTAATGTAATCTGTCTGTTAGGACTGCTTATCGGCTGTTCCTCACCGAATGTAAAACTGGTCAGCACTGAGTTGTCTGACGCCTACTATGATCCTGATGCCTATTTCCTTGAATCGGTACGCTATAACAAAATAATTACCGCAATAAAATTTATCGAGGAAGGGTACGTTGATGTTAATATCAAGGATTCATATAAGTGGACAGCATTGATGTATGCAGCGCGGAACGGATATATCGGGTTGGCGGAATACTTGATTTCCAAGGGAGCAGAGATTAATGCCACCGACAGCTATGGTGCCAACGCATTAAGTATTGCTCTGGAAAATGGTCAAGTGGAATTTGCCGGATTAATTCTGGAGCACAACCCTGATCTCACCATTACCGATGTGAATGGCTACACGTCCTTAATGAAAGCCGTTTACTGGCAGTATACGGATCTCGTTCCCATCATCATTGCTCAGGGTGCTACCATTGAACAACGGAATTATGAAGGAACCACGGCGCTTTTAATAGCAGCCAACAACAATAGTCTTGAGCTGATAACCCTGTTATTGGATAACGGGGCCAATCCCAACCAGGTTGACCGAGTAGGCCGATCGGCTTTGCACTATGCAGCAGAGAATCAAAACGTAAAAATCACCAGCCAATTGTTGAAATCCGGTGCAGATCCAAATCTAAGAGACAGGCAGGGGCAGACACCTTTAATGATTTCTGTTTACTGGGGAAACCGGGAAATCATTGCTCTTCATATCGACGGAGGTGCGAATCTGAACAATAAGGACTTAAACGGATTAACGGCCTTAATGATTACTATCCAATATAATTATGAGAATATCAGTCAGGAATTGATTGCAAAAGGAGCTGACATGAATATTCAGGACGATTTCGGTCAAACCGCTTTGATGATGGCGCTTGATAATAAACTTCATGCCATCGCAAAATTCCTGATCAAAATGGGAGCGAACGTTACGGTCAAAGACGAAAAAGGTAAAACTGCATTGGATAGAGCCAAGGAGAGGGGGTACTCCGATTTGGTGAATTTGATGCAGTAATCAGGCTGAGTTACAACTAACATAAACAGAGTTTTACTTTGTCATCCCGGCCTTGAAACTGGAATAATGTGATAATCAGTTCAGATTTCAATAAAATTCATCTGTTTTTTGGATTGTTTTCTGTTTTAATACCAACCATAACTTGAATCAGCGGATAATATGAGATCTTCGAGATACTATTTTTTCGGTCTGGTTATAACCAGTCTGTTTTTATTTTTTGGTTGTTCCTATCTCAATATCAGTGAAAGAGATCTTTATGTTCCACAAAATGATGTCGACAGGAAGAAAACCGAACAGGCACGAAATAATTCCAGTATAATCCTGGGAAATATTCGAAGTGACACAACCCTGCAGGCTCCAGTCCTGATCGTGGCATATCCGGTGAACCCCTTAGATGAGACGGATGGCTTTCAAAATATCATTGTTTTGCAGCAACCCGGCAATTATATGATGTATCTCCCTAAGGGGCAATTCAGGATTTTTGCTGTGATGGATGTTGACAATGATGATTGGTTTGAAAGCAGTGAAATTTTTGCTGTTTATGATAACTTGAATCCGCTGGAGCTTAGTGAAGGAGAGGTAAAACCCCGGGTGGATCTGGATTATTCTGCTAAACCGTTTGCTTCCAGCTTTTTACCTCAGGAACTGAAGATCCCTTATGTTTTTAATGGCAGTGAATATCAGGCGCAAAACGGTCAAGTCAGAAAGATCTATGATGTAGTATTTGACCCCAAGAACTCCGATATCGGTCTGTGGGCTCCTTCAACCTTCATGCGGAATTTCGGCGCCAATATCTATTTTATTGAAGAATACGATCCCGGTAAAATCCCCATTCTGTTCGTTCACGGATCTAACGGAACCCCCCAGGACTGGGTTTATTTTTTGATAAGATTGGACCGCTCCCGATACCAGCCCTGGTTTTTCTACTATCCTTCCGGTGTTCGATTGCCATTGATTGCCAATGTTCTCTATGAAAAACTGATCGAACTCCATGAGCAATATAAATTTGAAAAGTTGTGTCTTTCCGCACACAGTATGGGAGGATTAATAACAAGGGCGATGTTAACTTCAAACAGCTTTGAAAAGTATAACGACTTTATCAAAATGTATGTTACCCTTGCCACTCCTTGGTCCGGTTTTAGATCGGCCGATACCGCCGTGATGACCTCTCCCAAAAAACTGCCGGTATGGATCGATGTTGCTTCACGCAGCAAGTTTATCCACAACCAATTCAGAAAATCTCTCCCCCAGACTATTAATTACTACCTCTTTTTTGGAAAAGAGGACCTGGTCTCGAAAGGTGCGGCAGTAGACCAGCGGGTTTTTGCCGGATCAACCGGCAATTATTCCTTTGATGTTAACCATCAAACCATCCTTTCCGACAGAAATGTAATTAAGCAATACAATCAATTACTGGAAAAACAGTTTTTTGATACTTCAAAGTAGCTTTTTGGCTCTTGCTTTTTGACGTCTCTGAAAACAACCCACCACTCCCCGAATGGTGGCCCAGGCCTTGGAGATCAACAGTTCAGAAGCTGACGGGGCTTTCGGAGAAGCGGCTATCAAATGATACAATGCACTGGCTGAGGGCGGTTGGGGGATTGTTTTTCTGGAGGTGAAAGAGGTTTGATCCAATCCCGGATGTCGGAAACCTTGAGAATTATAAAGGATCCAGCCGGGATCGACTTCAGAGAAAAAACACACTTTTGAAAAACCCCATCCAGGCGGGTCTTTGAATGATCAGATTGTGCAGTTTCAGATGGGTAAAAACCGGAACAATACCCTTAAACAGGAAGCGGTTCGTCCCATTCCTCTCGATAAAAACAGGTATGAGCAGGAGTGGAATGATTACCTGGAAGAAAAACACTTCCAATAATTTAAAAGGATTGCCATGAAACCTCTATTAGTTGTATCTGCCGGACTGGTGCATCCTAATCTTCGATGTCGTCGCAGTCTGAAAAAAGTGTTGAGTGGTATCAAGGGAGTCTCCTTCGTTTACACCTCCGACATCAATGACCTGGCTTCCCTTAAATTAGGTCTTTACACTTCAGTAATCCTGTATTTTCAAAAATCCGGAATCTCCGATTCTGCTCTGGAGGCAATGGAAAGTTTTGTATTTAACGGTGGTGGTCTAATGGCGATCCATTCGGCTTCTGCATCCTTTAAGCAGAGTGAAAGATATTATAATCTGATTGGCGGAAAATTTGTGTCCCATGGGAAAATAGCTGATTTCAAGGTGAAACCCCTGAAAAAACCATCCGGACTATTCAAAGGAATCACCGGATTCAACGTTTTTGACGAGCTCTACCTCCATAGATACAAGGAAGACGTTTCGGTACACTTTTATACCGAAGTGGACAAAAGAAAAGAACCGGTCGTTTGGACCCGTGAGCTTGGAAAGGGGAAAATCGCCTATTGCTCGCTGGGACACTGTGCCCCAATTTTTAAGGTACCCCAGGTGAAACAGATTATTGAGCACAGTGTCCGCTGGATTAATTCCAGATGATTCGATTTTAATCCCTTGTCTAATTTATTGGAATTAAAGTTCAGAAGCAAAAAAGGGGACGTTGTGTACTAATTGTACAAACTTAAGTGGTATTATTTTCACGTTCTATATTGACACTAACAATGTTTGATAAGATGGCAAGACGTATTCTCATGATTGCCATTAGGTCAGAGCATCTCGATTTTTATGTATTTTGTCTTCTGCGTCCCCTTCTGTTACTGCAAAGGAACAAGGAAGGTAACCATATTAAGGACAATATGTTGACTAGCTGGAGTCAATATGTTGTTGAATAATACTACTGAGCTGGAACAAAGACGTAATACTTTAATAAATTCAAACGTAAAAAATCCAAATCGGAACGGTACAACTATTGCTCTAAGTGGTGAAGATGATTTCACCACACGGATGAGATTGCTGTATTTCTATAAATTATCTTGGATCATGCTGGCAGGTATACCATTAATTGGGATGCGCTTTTTTTAAAGTGTTGGGACTGTATTTAGAGCGAATTTGATCAAGCAGCATATTCTGACTCTCTACTCAATTATAAAACTAGAAGCATAATCGTATTGTCCAATCGGGAGTCTTTTTTTGTCCGGGAAAACATGCCGGAACGGTTCAATAACAGACAAGTTTAAATAAACCAATAGACAAGGTTGGCCGGGAGAAGAGGGGAGGCTGATTGGAGAGACAGGTTTTAATCAAAATTCATAGGAGAAACAATGACAAAGGTATTTAGTCAAGAAAACAGAAACGGTGTTGCTGTTATTACGTTTGATGTACCGGGAGAAGCTGTAAACACATGGACTGATGACGCTATCGATGGATTTCAGGAAGTGCTGGAGCATCTTGAGAAAAACAAAGGGGACTACAAAGGGGTTGTTTTTATTTCCGGTAAAAGTTCCTTTCATGCCGGTGCCAATCTGAATATGCTTTCACAGGATGTTGATCCGGAGCTTTTTAAACAGCGCTGCACTAATTTTAACCAGATGTTTTTAAGAATGGAGGATCTTGGAATACCGACGGTTGCGGCAATAAACGGACCGTGTATGGGTGGCGGCTACGAATTTGCTTTGGCCATGACTGCGCGCGTTGCAACAGCTTCCAGAAAAACCCTGGTGGGTCTACCGGAATGCAATGTAGGTGTAATACCCGGGGGCGGAGGTACCCAAAGGTTGCCAAGGTTAATCGGTTTCCAGGCCATTGAAATGATTCTAAAGGGAAAGGTTGTCGGAGCTGAAAAAGCCATGGAACTTGGAATGATTGACCGGGTTATTCCGGAAGACGGATCATTGCTGGAAGGAGCGTTGGATTTAGTAGAGGAGATAGTATCCGGTAAAGCTGCTCTGAAAAGAGTAACTCCTGACCTTTCAGCTTTGGACGAAATAATGGAAATGGCATTTAAGGGTGTTTTAAAGGCAACACGGGGAAGAGAGCTTCCACAACCCATAATGGCTATCAAAGCTATGAAAGAGGGACTAAAGGTTTCTCTTGAGGAGGGGTTGGCCGTTGAAACCGATTGTTTTATTGAAGTCTTAAAGTCTCCCGAATCCAAAGGCATGATCAACACCTTCTTTATCAAGACCATGTCCGATAAACCCCAGGCCATGATACCCAAGGGATTTGAGCCCAAAGCTATCAACAAGGTTGCCGTATTGGGATTTGGAACCATGGGGAGAGGCATTGTGATTGACGTCATTCGCAATATGCCGGTGAAACTGGTAGTAAAAGATATTCCGGAAGCTCTAAAACCTGGTCTGGATTTCGTCCGAAAGATACTGGAAGGAATGGCGGAAAAGAAACGGCTCAAGGGAAACGTTGATGACCTTTTGAACAATATCACCACTGTTTCCGAATGGAGCGATGATTTTAATGATGTGGATCTGGTGATTGAAGCTGTTTTTGAGGACCCGGCTGTCAAAGAAGAAGTGTACAGTGAATTATGTAAACGTGTACCGGAGGATTGTTTGATCGCCAGTAACACCTCCAGTTTGCCGGTCAATCTGCTGGCCAAAGGTGTTTCCAAACCGGAACGGTTTGCCGGGGCCCATTTCTTTTCACCGGTCTGGAAAATGCAGTTACTGGAATTGATCCGGGGAGAAAAAACATCGGATGAGACAATCCACAACCTGATGGCTGTTTGTGCTGCCATGCGGAAAAGACCGGTTTTATGCAATGATAACCCGGGATTTGTGGTTAATGCGATGCTCTTTCCCTACTTTATCAAGACTTTTGAATTGCTGGCTGAAGGTGTTTCTATTGAGGCCATCGACTCAGCCATGCAACAGTTCGGACTTCCAGTCGGACCGATCAGGTTAGTGGATGAAGTGGGTATTGATATTTCCTACCTGGTGTTGACAAAATCGTTGTTGATGACTCCTCCTCCGGCTTTGGAAAATGTGTACAAGGCGGGTCGCTATGGCAGAAATAAGAATGGTAAAGGATTCTATGATCAGGAAGGCAACGTCGATCCAGACGTTCTTCCACTGGTGAATCCTGATGGCAATCAAAAGGAGTATTCTACCAAAGAGATCCAAGATCTACTGTTTGGGCCTCTGGCGCAAACAGGGAAAGAACTTCTGGATAATAAAGTGGTTTCCGATCCCAGATTGATTGATATCGGAGCTATCTGGGGCGTAGGTTTCCCGCCCGATAAGGGAGGTCCGATGAAATGGGCGGATCTCACCGGATTAAGTCAGGCACGTTTTGGTAAGAATTTTTATTCCGCCTGACGGGCACTCTTTTGGAACACCACCTGTTTGCCCACAATAGCGTTTCTGTTAAACCTTTTTCTAATGGGAGTTTTCAGTACCTTCTAGGTTATCTGAGCTAAAAATCGGTATATCGTTCGATTCAACGGGAAGTGATTCGGATAACCCAAGTGTTCAGCATTTAAATCCTGGAAAGAAACGGAGGTTAGATGAAATGAAATACAAAGTTATTCAGTGGGCAACTGGTGCCATGGGAAAGTCCTGTCTGAGAGCGGTCATAGACCATCCCGATCTGGAACTTGCCGGACTCTTTGTTTACAGCAATTCAAAAGCAGGTCTGGATGCCGGTGAAATAGCAAAACGTGAGGCTACAGGGATTTTTGCCACCAGGAATATCGATGAGATTCTTTCCCTGGATGCTGATGTAGTGATCCATGCACCCCGACTGCAGCCTCCCTATACCCATCACAACTTTGACATTTGCCGGTTGTTGGCATCCGGGAAAAACGTTATCAGTATCAACGGTCACACTTACCCGCAATACTGGGGGAAAAAATATCTGAATACCTTTGAAAAAGCCTGTCGTCAGGGAAGATCCACCCTGTTTGGAACAGGTCTGAATCCGGGCTTTATTGTCGAAAAAATAGCTGCCGTGGCTACAGGACTTTGCAGTCAGATAGATCATATCTGTATCAGTGAGATCGCCGATGGCACCTTAATGCAGAACCCGAATTATGTATTTGATATTCTCGGATTTGGTGCCAGATGCGGTTCCATAGATCCCAATGATCCGGACTGGGCACCGGCTGAGATATTAAACGGCATGTATAAAGAGGTTGTGGCGGGTCTGGTTGACCGGCTTGGATTGAAGCTGGAACGTATAGAGACCGATCATATTATGCTTCCGGCGACACAGGATCTTTCGATCCCAGCCGGCAGGATTAAGAAAGGAACCATCGGGCATACTAACTGGCGTTGGCACGGGATTGTCAACCGGAAACGGTTTATTACCCTGTCCATCTCCTGGATTATGGAAACAGCCCATCTCAAAAATCCGGATTACAACCTGTGGAATATCGACATTCGCGGATTACCGGGGGTGAAAATGGCGATTGATCTAAAAAATCCTGACGATTACCCTTTTCGTACCAGTCCGGAGCAGCTAGCCGTAGCATCATCTGTCGTCAACAGCATTCCTGCAGTCTGCAAAGCAACACCGGGTGTAATGGAAATTCCGGTGGCCAACCATTTCCGCAGCTGTTTTGATTAAAGAATTTTAAAATCCTCTGGAGATCGAAGGTATTTGAGAAAAAACGGACTTACTCTTTTTACCTCCATACGGAAAGATGGGAGATACCGATCTCCCTGGATCAATGTGATTGTAACTCTACAGCATAGTCAATGGAGCAATCATCAATGTAATACCGGATGTTATCAAAAATAAAATAGTATCTTGAATAATTGATTGAAGTGCTATTGCCCTGAAGTGAAGCCTGGTTGCAAATATGGGGGTCTTTGATGATTTTGAGGGTTGTGTAAAGAGTATCGGAGTAAAACACTTTCACAATGCCGTTTTCAAAATAAGGCTCAAATACCGGGTTTTGTTTAATATGGTCAAGAAAGCTGTTAAATTTTAAGTACCAGACTGTTGATAGTTGATCCGCTACAAGAATCGGGAAAGGATACTCGGGAACCATCTCTATGGTTATATGATCTTTTTGATCAATAAGATCACCACTGCTGTCTCCGACATATACGGTTGGGATAACCAGGGTGTTCAAGTAAATATAAGTGCGATTGCCATCATCATAGATCTTCCTGATGAAACCGAGTTTTTTTAGATTATTTGAGATGCTGTAGCGGAATTTTAATGACTGTTTCTTAGCGGAAAAAGTCTGAGTATCTAAAACGAAAAACTCCTTATTGATATCGGCAAGAGGGATTGGAGAATCTTCAAGATTAAGCACGCCAGAGTAATATACAGCCCCGAAAGTAGAAATAATCAGGGCAAATCCCATCACCGGAATTATTACCATCTTAAGAGAAAGTTTTGTGATCCTGAAACTATATATGATGATGATAAGAATGGCGATGGCAGACAATACAAGAAATAAGACAACCAATAAAATGGGTACATCCAAAATGTGGCTGCCAATTTCAATGTATCTGTTCATTCGGCTACTGAGTCAATGATAAATCGCCCAAGATCTCCAAACTTGAATTGTCCGGCGACCTGATAGCTGTTCATAACATTTCAGTTCTTTCCCTGAACCAATGTTCTTTGAATATGTCTTAAAGCAGTCGGCATCCTCGATTAAGTGCCTATGCAGCCCGGTTTATAAATACTCAATGAATCCTTGGCAGTTTAAGTATTGATATCAATTGAGAATACGATATTTTAGTAATGTCCAGATCGCCTCAATACCATCGAACCATCTTATCTTTTTCCCTTCCTCCACCGACCGGCCTTTATAACTTATTGGGACCTCAGTAATCTGATATCCCTGTTTCAAGACTTTTGCCGTTACTTCGGGACAAAACTCAAATCTTTTCGATCTTAAATCGATCTTTTTGAGGACTTCTGTTTTGAACATCTTATATGCAGTTGCTTCATCGGTTAGTTTTGATCCATATAAAACATTGGTTATTACTCGAAGCAAAACATTGATCATCCAATTTTTATACGCCATCCCATCCAGTCTTTTCGTTTTATTCAAAAAACGAGAACCATATACTATTTGTGATCCCTGCTCGATAATCGGTTTTAGTAGTTTTGGGTAGTCTGCAGGATCATACTCCAAATCGGCATCCTGGATGAGCACCACATCTCCGGTTACATACGTCAACCCTATTCTCGTTGCTGTCCCCTTACCAAAGTTCAGTCGGGATTCATGGACAATCATGGTTTTGTCATTTTTGTATTTTTCTAACTTGGTTGTTGTACCATCTTTAGAGCCGTCATCAATCAATATCATTTCCAAATCAGAGATTTCCGGAGGAAGCTTCACAGCATTTATACGATTGATAACTTCATCAATATTGTTGAACTCGTTGTATATTGGGATTATGACTGATAATTTCAATTCAATTACCTTTTGGCAGAGTTACGATTGTAAGGAAACTTTTATAATCATTGAAGTGGTATCCGTATTATTTTAACAACAATTCCCGATTCTGTTGGATCTAAGCATCTTATGTATTCTGTTGTGACTCCATCAGGATCTATTTCTTTTTCATATGGCGTATCCTTATATTCCCAAGGTAAGACCCCGCCGAAGTTTAAAACCCTTATCACACTATTGATGCTATCGACCAGCCAAGGGCATAGTCTACCCAATTCTTCAGGATAATTAAAACGTTGCCCGCGCTTGTAACTGATTTTGCCATTACCTCGGTACATCCAAGCACAGATTCCCTCTTTTGATAAGTCAGGGTAGATGATGTCCCCATCTTTCTTTACTAATTTCCCTCCCCTGCCTTCGAATATTTCGATCTCGATTTTATACTTTTTCATCAATTTTAGACCACCAAATAAATACCTTAAAATCCCGGATTTAGTTCTACTTCCTGAAATGTCGGAACGCTACTCGATTGCGAGATATTACACGAAAAAACAACTGGAATTCTATTTTCCCCAAAAGTCTCGATTTATTGTAAAAAGTAAATCCAACTCAGAACTTACCGTCTGATGCACTTTTTTTTGGTTCTGAGGCAATGTTGTCGGAAAACCTGATCTTGATTCAATAGAAGATGATAACCACCAGCTTCGGAAATGTGTTAAAAGCTAGAATCTTTACAACGGAAACTTGTAATTTTGAACAGTACTTGGTTGCAAAGTTGATTGCCCGGGTCAATGTCCGGATGTTTAAAATCCTGGTGGGTATTTACCATGCCAATCTTTTTCATAACAGACTGAGATTTGAGATTACCCACAGCGGTAAAAGCAACTACTTCGTCCAGTTTCAGGTTGTCAAATGCAAACAGTAGTCCCTCATTAGCAGCTTCCGGGGCGTATCCAAATCCCCAACACTTCCTCGCTAATCGCCATCCCCCTTCGACACACGGTGAAAACGGTAGAATCGCTTTTGGAATGTGCAATTCGGTAAAGCCTATAAATTCGCCATTTTATTTAAGTTCCACCGCCCACAAGCCCCAGCCTCGCTCTTGAATTAATCTCTTGATCTTATCAGCCATGCCATCGCTTTCCTACCGTGATAGCGGTTTTGGAAAGTATTCCATGAGGTAGGCATCAGCGTTTAAAGCAGCAAACTTTGGGTAATCCTCATCTTTCCACTGACGTAAACACAACCTTTCTGTTTCTAATTCCATTATCCAAAGCAAAAGATTTGATACAGCTTTATAAAGCTATCCTCAATAATTGTCACTCATCCGATTATTCAGTTATGCAATATTGCCTTCAACATGTGTAACATCACAATGTGAATTTGGGATTGTCATACTATCTTCTTGTAACCCTTTGATATGGGTTTCTATCGCTTCTTCTATTAATCCAACAACTTCTTTTTTGTTTTCCCTGCAGCAATACAACCTGGAAGATCAGGGACAAAAGCACCATAATTTGAGCGGAAATGTGACACTTTCATTGTTATTTCTCAAAATAATCAGTATCAATGCGATAAATCTTATAAGTATCCTTTACCGATACTGCTAGCTCATGATCAAGCATTAATTCAGCTATTTGTAACCCATCGATTAAAGCAATATTCGTATCTATGCTATTTAAGTGTTCATGGGCCTGTTTTGAGAATGACAAGGTGGTAACAAATATTCCTTTTTTTCTCATTAACAATGCAAAACCCCAACGAATTTTTGGATTTCTGGTTTACCCACAGTGCTTTCCCATTTTTTTGCTTGAATATGTATCTTGTCCAATCTCGCTCTGTCTTACTTTATTATTACATTTATGCTTTCATCTCCGAATTTGCCGACCACCTCACCGAATTCAATTTTATTACTACCATATCCAACTTTTATTAGCAGATCCACAACCAGATTTTCAAAGAACCTTGGTGTATTTGACTTTACAATGTCTGGCAATTGACTGAGGAGGTCGTCCAGAATTTTGGTATAACCAGTTTCTGTTAATTCATCCGATAACCTGCCAGATGAAAAATTTTTAGTGGAACTCAAAAGGTAATCACTTATTACCGGAAAACTCCTTATAAACGCAATTGGGATCGATTTTAGGGAAAGGAAGGAAAACATTATCTGTTCAAAAAGTCTCAATATGTGTCTTTCAAAATGTCTTTATATGTATCAAAAAGTGTCTTTCAGAAAAAATGCATTATCTATTATCACTGTAAATAACTGATATATTGCATTTAACCAATAATGGCACATTTTCTGCTGATTAGGTGTCAGGTTCAAGAACGATTTTAATTATTAACGCAACTGGAGGTTAAAATGAAAAAGGCACAAAAAAAAGGATTTCTTAAGAGCCTTGAAGAGGATTTTATGGCCGCCGGGTTAGCTGAAGGTGATCCCGACATAGCACGAAGGTTTTTAGACTCAAGAAAATTATCTTCTGATAAACCGTTGTGGGCTAAAGTGAAAGATTACGCAAGAGAGTTGGAGAAGGATTTTGCGGCAGCGGGTCTTGCCGAGGGAGATCCGGAAATAGCTCAACAATATTTAAACCAGGGAACTTCATCAAAAAATGAATCACTATTTTTTCAGTTATCACAAAAGGCAAAAGGGATGATGTGTTCATTTGAAGAGGTATTTGCAGCGGCAGCAATGGCGGAAGGATCTCCTGAAATGGCAAGAGAGTATTTAAAACTGGATTTACAAAAACAAAAACCGACAGGCAGGTCTTTTAATGATTTTTTGCAGACCGTCGGATTAAATGGAATCCCGGTTCAGTATAGAATCGCGGTTGTATAACCGGCATTCAAAGGACATCTTCCAAAAATGAAAACCGGTTTATTAATTGTTGAGAGTGATAATCTGTTTCGTGAAAACATGGCCCAAAGAATGCGACTTGAAGGGTATGAGGTAACGTTATCGGATCAGGTTTCCGAAACGAAACGTCTTATCAAAAAGAGAAAAATTGATGTGGTGTTGTTGAGTCTGGTGGAATTAAAGAAAAAGGGGTTGGATATTCTGGCAATGATTAAGAAACAGCGACCATTTGTGGAAGTTATCTTGATCAATAATTCCGAATCAATGGATCTGTCCATAAAGGGGATGAAGCTGGGCGCTTTTGATGATTTTTTTCTGCCACTGGATATGACAGTGCTGCTTGCCAGATTAGAGGAAGCAACACAGCGGAAGCTCCAAAGAAAGAAAAACAAGAAACCATTTATGCAACGATATGAAGAGATGGTTATTGCCATCAGTCTGGCGGAAGGCGGGGCTACGGATCTTGCTCATGAATATCTAAACCGGGAAAAAAGAGACAAAACAGAGAGTGTCTGATGCGTCACATCTCTCAACCCTTTCAACTTAAAACAGGAATAAATGATGAAGCAAATTAAGTTGCTATTAGTGGATGATGAAGAGGAGTTGGTAAAAACATTATCCGAACGAATGACCATGCGTGACTTTGGAACGGACATCGCCCTGAATGGGGAAGAGGCATTAAAAATTGTTGATAACGAAGTTCCGGATGTAATGGTTCTGGATCTGAAAATGCCCGGAATAGATGGGATGGAGGTGTTAAAGCGGATAAAGAAACACTACCCGGAAATCCAGGTAATTATCCTGACCGGACATGGTTCCGACAAGGATGAACAAGATTCCATGGAGCTGGGCGCTTTTGCCTATTTGACAAAACCCGTAAATATAAACCTGCTGGTTGCTAAAATAAAAGAAGCATACGCCTTAAAGGTAACAGTTTAAATAGATAAGGACCACAATTTCACAAGAAACACTCATTTTGCCCATGCTCATATGATTTCTTCAGGAATGGAATCTTAAAAACTTGATATGACTATCAAAGTATTAATTGTAGATGACGAGAAAGACTTCACTGAAACATTGGCTGAACGCCTCAGGTTCAGAAAATTTGATGTGGATTGCGCCAATAGTGGAAAAGAAGCCTTAGAGAAGATCGGTCAACAGAGCTTTGATGTAATCCTTCTGGATGTCTTAATGCCTGAGATGGATGGCATTGAGACATATGCAGAAATGAGAAAATTGGATGACCTTGTTCCGGTCATTATGTTGACAGGACACGCTAAAATCGAAACAGCCATTAACGGTATAAAAGCCGGTGTATATGACTATTTGGTCAAACCGGTGAAGATTGAGGATCTGGTGGGTAAGATTATCATGGCTCACAAACTTAAGATCGTCTCTACAGAGCGTATTGATAAGGATGTGTGACTAAATGAGAAAAAGAACAGACTTTTGAAATAACAGGAGAAATAAAAATGAAATTCATTACACAATGGGGCCGTTTCATGATGATGGGTGCCAGGGCACATGCCAAGTGGGAAATGGAAATATCCAATACGATATTTAATGATAAAAAGAGAATGATTATTCTGTTTTTATTAATTATTCCGATCATTGTCGGTGGTGTGGCAATTGCCAGTGATGTCAGCGGTATTATACCGGAATCGCTGGGAGGTAAAAAAGCTTATAGTCCGGCCTATTTCACACCGGGAATATTTTTTGCGTCAATCCTCATCGGATTGGGTGCCGGCCTGATTACCGGTTGTATCGGTGCAGGTGGCGGATTTATTATAGCGCCGGCATTGATGAGTGCCGGGATAAAAGGGATCCTGGCAGTTGGGACGGATCTTTTTCATATCTTTGCCAAGGCCATTATGGGAAGTGTGATGCATAAGAAACTGGGAAATATCTCAGTGCCATTGGCCGTCCTCTTTTTGATTGGTGCCATTGCAGGCGCAACAGGTGGAGGAACTATCAACCGGTTGTTATATGAGATTAACCCGGTACTGAGTGACACGTTTATCACGACGGTTTATGTTTTAATGCTTGGAATTTTAGGAACTTATGCCTTAACAGACTTTTTGAAGTCCAGAAAGTCGGGAGAAGGTGATGATTTTGACAGTGGCGGATCAAAAGTTGCGGGAGTAGGGGGTTTGGCAAGGAAGATTCAATCCATCAAAATTCCGCCAATGGTTACATTTGACCAGGGGTTGGTACCGGGCGGTCGAAGAATCTCATCTATTTTCTTGATTCTCAGTGGCGGCTTGGTTGGTTTTTGCGCCGCAATTATGGGTGTTGGTGGAGGATTCTTGACCTTTCCAATCTTTGTCTATGTGCTTGGTGTTTCGTCAATGACAACCGTAGGGACGGATATCTTTCAGATTGTCTTTACGGCAGGGTACTCATCGATCAGTCAATATGCGGTATACGGATTCATTTTCTATACATTGGCGATAGGAATGCTGTTGGGATCACTATTTGGGATTCAGATTGGGGCATTGGTGACTAAAGTGGTAAAAGAGATCACCATCCGTGGGTTTTATGCCATGGCTGTTCTTGCCGGTTTTGTGAATCGTGCATTTGCTTTGCCCGGCAAACTTTCGGAAATGGAAATTATCTCCTTGTCAAAACGAACAATAATGATCCTTGATCAGATTGGTATCTGGTCCTTTTTTATAGTGATATCCATCTTTGCGATCTGGGTGATCGGTACTTTTTTAAAGAATATAAAAGTCCTGAGAGGAGTGGAGGTTGAATTATGAAAACGTCAAAACGAGAACTAACAAAAGGGATTACCCTGTTATGTGGGTTTGTAGTCATTTTGGTTCTGCTGTTTTCACCGGTTTTTAACGGTCAACGGCCGATCAACTATTTTGACGATCTGTATAACTCGATTTCCAAAGGGTCGGTCTACTACATTCCCAAACTGATTTCCGAAGTTGATAGATATAAGGGAAAGAGTGTCACAGCTCCTGTTGGATTTTTGACAAAAGACCAGGCCAATGAAATGGTTAGGGTCTATGAAAGTGCGGGAGTCAAGGCTAGTGTTAATGAGAATGATATTTCTGTGTCCGGGGATTTGGGAGGCATTTTGGCTCTCTCGCTCCGGGATGCAGATAATCTCTTCAATAACCAGGGAGATACGGTTTTTACAAGATATCAGCTTGATGAAAAAAAAGTGCTCTATTACTGGTGGTTGACCTTAAAAGGTGTTGAAAAAAAGTTGACCAAGGAGAAAAGATTTGAAGAGGCAAAATATGTAAATTCGGTGATCACCAGGGCGGTTGAATGTTCATTCAACTATTACAAGGTTGAGCCACGGCAAATATCTACAGAGGTCCTCTTTGTGGTTCTCTCACTTCTGTTTTATGTGGTATACACCTTGTGGTTTGGTTACGCCATCATGTACATTTTCATAGGATTAGGCTTGAAACTGGAACATTAGCCGTTTTTGAGCTAACAGGAACAAGATGTAAAAAGCTTTAATCGCCGCACCTTAAAAAGAGAGGTGCGGGATTGGTTGTAAGAGATAACGGTAATGTTTATAATTACAAAAGAAAATTATCTTTGTATTAAAAATTGGCAACCACAACATGAACCGGCTAATTGAGCTTATCAAAGAACTCTTTTTTAGATGGAAGCAGGGCCATTTACTGGACAAATACTCAGCCGCAGCGGCAATGGCTGAGGGGGGCGGTGATATGGCCCTGGATTATCTTGCTTCTTCGGAGGTGGATGATAAACGAGCTGCAGAACTTCGTCTGGAATTCAAAACCCGATACCATAGTTTTAAAACTTTGTTACAAGCGAATAACAATGCGCTTGAAAACATGGCTGCCATTGAAAAAAAACTTCAGGAAAACAGCCCTTTTCCCTTCGCTTTTGTCAACGATAAAATAACCTCGATCTCTGTTGATGTCTTCCGTATGATTCGAAATCTGGAAGAGATAGTTCCCGGCAAATACAGCAACCTGAATGATAGCTTCAACAGAATCAAAAACGAGATCAATTCACATTTGATTTCTCCGCGAAGAACGGAGGACTCGCCCCTGATTATTCCCTTTTCATCTGTTGACCTCTCCAATACTGATCTGGTGGGAAACAAGATGGCAAAACTGGGGGAAGTAAAAAACAATCTTCATTTGCCGGTTCCAGAAGGATTTGTGGTTACCACCTATGCTTATGAGTTAATAATAAAGTGCAATGATCTGGATGCAGAAATAGGAAGACTGTTCCAACTGGTTGATTTTGAAGATATGGAATCAATTCAAAAAACCAGTCAGCGTTTACAGAATTTAATTCTGGCGGCAAAGATCCCCCCCCAACTTGAAAGTGAAATAAAACAGGCAATCTCAAATCTCAAAATCGAAGGTGTGGCTTTGAGAATGGCGTTACGAAGCAGCGCCCTGGGTGAGGATAATCTGAAGACTTCTTTTGCAGGGCAGTACCATTCAAAACTCAATGTGGATGAAGAGAGTTTCCTTGAGTCCTATAAAGAGGTGGTTGCAAGCAAGTATAGTCTGGAAGCAATCGTTTACCGCTATAATCACGGGTTGAAAGATGATGATATCCTAATGAGCGTTGGTTGCCTGAAAATGCTGAATACTGTGACAGGAGGCGTAATCTATACTCGTAATCCGGTCGACATAGAAGATGACGGGATATATGTTGAGTCCTGCTGGGGATTACCCAAGACAGTTGTTGAAGGTAATGCAACCAGTGATCGTTTTGTAGTCTCTAGAGAACCTCCCTACGAGATCATTCACCAGGATATTCAATCCAAATTGATGCAATACGGTTGCAGTCCCGAGGGAGGGATTTATGAGGTACCTGTTGACGGGAATAAGAGCAGCAATCCTTCGCTTACACCTGTGGAGATAGCTGAGTTGGCCAAAATAGCAACCCGGTTGGAAATGCATTTTCAAAAACCCCAGGATATTGAATGGGGCATTACAGGTGACAACCGGATCATGATTCTGCAGTGCCGTCCTTTATCAAGAGTAAAAACAAAAAATGCCATCCCACGACAAGCAGAGACCGATATATCCACAAATACGATCCTCTTCAAAGGAGGCATTGCCGTAAATCCCGAAGTCACTTTTGGAGAGATATTCAAGGTTGAAAGCAGGGAGGATGTAATGCGTTTCCCCGCGGGAGCTATTCTTGTTACCACACAAGCTCTTCCCAGGTGGGCTCCCTTGTTAAGCCGGGCAGCCGGGATCATTGTTGCAGAGGGCAGTTTTGCCGGACATTTGGCCAATGTATCCAGGGAGTTCGGAATCCCGGCGCTATTCGGTGTAGGCGCCGTGATAAAAGGGATGCAGAACGGCACTCTCATCACGTTGGACGCAAATAGAAGGGAGATTCACTCGGGTAAAATAGACGCCTTACTGCTGCAGACCGGGAAAAAAACGAGTCTTATGGCCGGAAGTCCTGTTTATGAGACTCTAAAAAATATCAGTAGATACATCGTCCCCTTAAATTTGATCGATCCGGATTCTGCTGACTTTAGACCCTCGAAGTGCACCACTCTTCATGATATTACCCGCTTTATACATGAAAAATCGGTTGCCAGGATGTTTGACTTTGGCAAAACCCATCATTTTTCAGAACGGTCGGGAAAGCAGCTTTATTACAAGGTACCAATGCAATGGTGGGTTTTAAACCTTGATGACGGCTTTATACAGGAAACCGAGAGTAAATACGTGAAATTGGAAAACATTGCATCGATTCCCATGTTGGCTTTATGGGAGGGAATGGTAGCTGTTCCTTGGGAGGGGCCACCCCCTATTGATGGCAGGGGATTCTTATCTGTCATGTTTCAAGCGACAACAAACTCTTCGCTGACAGCAAGTGCTCGAACCGGTTTTGCCGATAAAAATTATTTCATGATTTCAAAGAATTTCTGCAATCTCTCCTCCCGACTCGGATTTCATTTTTCGACAGTCGAGTCAATTGTTTGTGATAACCAGGAAGAAAACTACATTAGTTTTCAATTCAAAGGCGGAGCTGCTGACTTTAGGAGGAGGCATAACAGGGTTCTGTTTTTGGCAGATATTCTGGAAATCTATGGTTTTTCCACCAGTATCAGAAAGGATAATCTGATCGCCCGGCTGGAAAACCTGGATCATGAATATATGAAAGAGCGTCTGGTAATTTTGGGGTATTTATTGATTCATACCAGGCAGATCGACATGATCATGTTGAACAATACAGCTGTATCCTATTACAAATCCAAGTTTGAAAAGGATATAAACACTATTTTACAGGAAAATCCCGGAGTACTAGCCTCCTGACGATTGAACAGCACCAGGAGAGAAAAATACAGTCCCAAATACAATTATTGATTTGATTCATATTGTTTCAAATTCATTCATTGACGAATGAAACGAATTCTCTTTAAATGAAATAAACGTTTACCAAGAGACCGCTGCACACCTTGGATTTCTGCCTGATACTTTCGACCATCAGACAATATAGGAGAAGTCGATTAAAACACTGCCAATCATTAATAATCTGTCAAAAATCCCTATAGCTCTGCAACAACTGATTGATAAAATCCCTTCAGGTATTGTCATTCTGGATATGGACCGTAAGGTTATTCTTATGAATCGTGCTCTGGAAGCTATTACGGGTTTTGCCAATAATGAAGCACGGGGTCTACCCTGTTATCATGTGCTAAGGAGCAGGCTTTGTGTGAAACAATGCCCACTCCGCAAAGAGCAAAAAGAATTTGAACCGATATCCGTGGAAAGTGACATCATCGATCGGGATCGGCAGCTGATTCCTGTCAGTATCAATATTGCAGCGGTGAAAGACATCGAAAACAAAGTGGTTGGATACCTGGAAACCATTGAAGACTTGAGGGCCATTCGAGAATTGGATGCCAAAATGAGTCATGCCTACAGTTTTTCCAACATCATCGGTCGCAGCCCCCAGATGGAGAAAATCTATCAAATCATGCCTGTACTGGCTCAAAGTGATTCATCCGTATTGATTACCGGCGAAACAGGAACTGGCAAGGATCTGGTTGCAGAAGCTCTGCATCAGGCATCCAATCGGTCCAAGGGACCCTTTATTAAGGTGAACTGCGGGGCGCTACCGGAGAACCTGTTGGAATCGGAACTATTTGGACATCAGAAGGGCGCTTTTACAGGGGCTACGGAAAACAAACCGGGCCGCTTTAGATTAGCCCACAACGGCACTCTTTTTCTAACCGAAATCGGGGATCTTCCCTTAACCCTGCAGGTTAAACTGCTGACTTTTCTGGATGATCAGGTTATTTATCCTTTGGGCAGTACAGCAGGATTTCAGGCCAATGTGCGCGTAGTTGCCGGAACTCATCGCAACCTTGAACAGATGGTCAGTCAGGGACGATTCCGTAGTGATTTGCTGTTCAGATTAAATGTGGTGCGGATTCATCTGCCTCCCCTGAGAACCCGGGAAGGTGATCTCCAATTGCTTCTTGATCATTTTCTACATACTTTAAATTCAAGATTTCAAAAGAAGATTTCCGGATTTTCCAAAAACACCATGCAGATTTTGTTTCAATACCCGTTTCCTGGAAACGTCAGGGAATTAAGAAATATTGTCGAATATGCGGCAAATATTTGTGAAAGCAGGTATGTTGAGCCGGAGCACCTGCCGACTTATATCCTGGAAAACAAGGTGATACTGTCAACCGTGGAACCGATTGAATCGCCTGTAAATCCGGGGAGCCAGAGAGAAAATCATTCTGTTGTGTCCTCAGAAAAACATGAAACGTGGACCAATATGGAAAAACAGCTGATTATGAATGCTCTTCTAAGTTCAGGGGGACGTAGAAATGAAGCAGCCGAAAAACTTGGATGGGGACGCAGCACACTTTGGAGGAAAATGAAAAAATACGATTTAAATTAAGGATGATGGTGTAGCTGTTGTCAGAATCCCTTGTGAATCTTTAGCCGATCACATAACTTATTACACTTGTATGTGACAAATGGAACAAAAAATACTAATCCCTTTGTATGGAAATGATGTGGCTCCAAGGTTTGATCTTGCCACAGAAATCCTGATTACCCAGGCAGGTACTCAGAAGGGAGAAGATACAGAAAAAATAATAGTACTCCCACAAGCCTCAGCGGAAAAGCTGTGTCATCTTGTTTTAACTGAAGGAATTGGCACTGTTATTTGCAGTGGAATTGAGGAGGAGTTTTACCACTACCTGATCTGGAAAAAGGTAGTGGTATTGGATTCAGTGATAGGCCCATGGAAATCTGCCCTTAGATCCTATCAAAAAGGGGAGTTAACCAGCGGGAAAATCTTGGACTGAAGTCGACAAATAGTTAAGTGGCTCAAGAGAATTAAAACACAGACGAGTTTAGCAATTCGTTTAAATAGAAGGCTTAAATGAGAATAAGTAAAAAATTATTAAAGCAGTTAAGACTAATAAGTCATGGATTTCTTGCCTTTCATGAGGATATTGAATCCCCACATCGGTATACCATTCTGCGGCGTAATATTATTATCTTAATGATATTGGTTACCTTTGTTCCGCTTATATCGATGGCAGCATTCAACTACCTTCAGTATCAATCAAACATGAGAAGAGAGATTCTGACACCTCTCCGGCTGCTGATGAGCAAAACCGTCCATTCCTTTGATCTGTTGATGAAGGAAAGACTCTCAATGGTACGTTCGGTGGCATCATCCAACTCTTTTGAAGAACTATCCAAAGAGGAAACGCTGAATCGCCTGTATCGTGTTTTAAAAAAGGAATTTGGCGGATTTGTCGATCTGGGAGTTATTAATGGTGATGGAATTCAAGTAGCCTATGCTGGGCCTTACAAACTGCTTGGAAAAGATTATTCCAAGCAGGGCTGGCATCATGAGGTGGAGGTGAGGGGGTTTATCATCAGCAATGTGTTCATGGGGTACAGGGAATTCCCTCATATGGCTATTGCGGTTCAACAATTTGCTGACAATGGAGAAACCTGGACACTCCGGGTTACGCTGGACACCCAAATTCTTGATAGCATCATTACCGCAATGGAATTAGATTCGGAAAGTGACGCCTTTTTAATCAATGACAAGGGGATCATTCAAACCCATTCCAAATTCTATGGTGCGATTCTGGACAAATTCGATCTGGTTTCTCAAACGGGTGGTTATGGTCCACAAATGAGTGAGGAGCTGGATCCGACAGGAAGAGGTAAGGTTCTGATGTTGCATGCTAAGCTTACCCTGGCAGACTATTCTCTGATAATCGTAAAGCCCCAGTCTGTAGTGTTGAAATCATGGTACACCCTCCAGAGTGAGATGTTTTTTATCTTGATAGGTAGTAGCATTTTAATCGTTATTGCTGTGTTTAAAATCGCGGATTTCCTGGTGAATCAGATTAAAAAAGCAGATGAACGCAGAGAGTCAGCTTTTCGAGAACTGGAACACACGCAAAAACTTTCATCAATAGGCAGACTTGCAGCGGGAGTGGCGCATGAGATCAATAATCCCATGGCGATTATTGATCAAAAAGCGGGTTTGATGAAAGATCTCATCGAACTTGACAGTAACTTCAAGGACAAGGAGAAATTTCTGCAACTTACGGATTCAATTATCGGCTCCGTGGATCGATGCAAAACCATAACCCACAGATTGCTGGGCTTCGCCCGCAGAATGGAGATCAATTTTGAATTGCTGGATGTAAACGAAGTAATAAAAGAGGTTTTAGGGTTTTTAGAAAAAGAAGCCGTTTATCGTAAGGTTTTGTTAAATCTCCACCTTTCACCTGACTTACCCCTGATCCCTTCTGATAAAGGGCAGCTTCAACAAGTGTTTTTGAACATTATTACAAACTCCTTCGCAGCCATTGAAGATGGCGGTGAGATTACAATCATGTCCTGGGTAGAAAACAGTGAAACCATTGGGATCTCAATAAAAGACAACGGCTGTGGGATGTCGAAAGAGACATTGAATCATATATTTGAACCATTTTTCAGCACCAAAAAGGGAAGTGGAACAGGTTTAGGTCTTCCTATAACCTATGGAATCATTAAAAAGCTTGGTGGCGAGTTTAAAGTAACCAGTCAACTGGGTCATGGCACCAGCTTTATTGTATTCTTAAAAAACAAGCCAAAAGAAGCCAAAGGAGAGAAATGAGAAACCCAAAAGTTTTGTTGGTGGACGATGAGGCTGATTTTGTAACAGCTTTAGCAGAGCGACTTCAACTAAGAAAGATCAATGCCACAATCGCGACCAGCGGTGAAATGGCATTAGAGATGATAGAAACCGATCGCCCGGATGTTGTCATCCTGGACATAAAAATGCCGGGATTGGGCGGACTGGAGGTGTTGCATCAGATAAAGGGGAAGGATAAGTCAATTCAGGTGATCCTCTTAACAGGCCATGGATCTACGAGAGAAGGGATTGAAGGAATGCGTCTCGGGGCATATGATTTTCTGATGAAACCCATTGACATTGATGAATTGATCAATAAAATGAAGGAACTCCCCGAACTTAAATAAGTTGACAATTCATTCTGTTTATTTAAAATTAAAAACGTACGCTTTAGCCCCTTCGAATCTGAAGATCCCAGGGAGGAACAATCGGGGGTATGGATTTTTAGTGTATCTTCATTAAATCCAAATTGGAAAAGATGTCTGGCAATGAGATGGCAAAAAGATAAGTACCTCATAGATGATGATCCGTCCTCCATCAACCTGGAGGTCGTTGTAGAACTGCTACGTAAAAGCCATTGGGCGAAACATCGAACCGCCGATACCGTTAAAAGGAGCATCTTAAACTCCCTCTGTTTTGGATTGTATAACGGGGATTCTCAAATTGGTTTTGCCAGGGTACTGACAGATTATGCTACTTATGCCATTATCCTCGATATGATTATTGCAGAGGAGTTTCGGGGAAAAGGATTGGGGAATTGGCTGATGGAGGTCGTAACGAATCACTTCTCAATCAACAATACCCGTCAGATGCTTTGGACTTCGACAGCACAAGGTCTATATGAAAAATCCGGATTCACCCAATTGGGTGGAAAACCGGTTGTGATGGCCAAACCTCCGTTTCCATAGCAGGGCTTTAAACCTTTATCAGAGATAGGTTTATGGTCGCTCTTTCTTCCAGGTAAATCCAATAAAAACCTCCCCAGGAAACCGGATGAACGGTATAAACAAATATATAACAATGCTTGATTTCCTAAAGGAGATTGAAACCTTCAAAACATGCGAGAGAACCTGTCATACCACTAAAATTGGCCGGGCAGAAAGTGATGCGGAACATTCTTGGCATCTGGCACTTTTTCTGATGTTGTTCGAAAAAGAGTTTGAGTCGGTTGATTTTACGAAATTGCTGAAGATGGCATTAATTCATGATCTGCCGGAACTATACGCAGGGGACACAAATCCGTACCGGGGCGAAACAAAAAATAAGGAGGAGAATGAAGAAATTGCAGCCCGGGAACTGTTTTCCCGCCTACCGGATTTCATCGGAGAAAATCTTATATCCCTGTTTGCGGAATATCAAAAACAGGAATCCGCTGAATCCAGGCTGGTAAAATCAGCCGATAAACTGATGCCACTGGTACAGAACCTCTGTACGAATGAACACCATTCCTCCTATCGAAAACTTAAAGTAAAAACCGAAGAGGTGGAACATTACATGGGACAATATTTTACGGATGACTCTTTTCTCAAAAAGCTCTACTCGATTCTATTAAAGGAATGCAAAGAGAAAGGTGTTTTTTATTCTGAAGACAGTTCTCAGATTATAGTTTGAATCGTTGGGCTACAATGAAAATTTCTTATTAAAAAGTAACCTGATCTTTTGAGGTTTAATATGAAAATGTTTTTGAACATATTCTTGGTCATGATTTTTTTGACTGTGCCGATAGGGGCTTTAGCTGAAAGCAAGTGTACCGAAATCTATGATACGTGCGGTTTGACTTGTGACACCAAATTCAAAGATGACGGTTACAAGCGTAGAAGTTGCAAAAAAAAATGCTTTACCAATAAATTATCCTGTCAGTCAATTTCCGGATCAAAAAAACTGGAAAAGATTACTAACAAAGGCGCCAAAAAAGTTGAGGAGTTTTTTTCGGGATTGAAAAAGTGAAATAGATGAGATGATAAGAATTTCACTTCGATTGTTCTCTCCTCTTTGAATAGTGAAGTGATTCAGTAAAAAAAGGCACTAAGTTCAGCTGTTTTTAAAAAATGGTGGCTTTCAAAAATGTCAGTTTTAATATATCACATCACTTACCGACCTCTTACACAACGTATTGCGGCATTACTATATTTATAGTCTTCTGCTACAACCCCTGGAGCACTATCTGAATAGCCTATACGCCATGCTTTATAGTATGAATCTTGAAAAGTTGTTGAGGACCAATAAAATTCATCACTAACGTTTGTGAAAATGGTATCATCGATTCCCTTAACTGTTTTACTGATGTTATATTTTATTATTGAAATCAATTCATTCCGGGAGGGGAGTCGCCAATCTGTATATCCCCCCGCGCTTTCTGTCTGTTCACAATAGGAAATTGCATCTGCCCAGTTTCTTGAAGTTGTTTCTCCTTTCACCCAAATAAGCCCGGTCCTGTTATCTTTGACAACAGTGCCATCTCCATAATCACTATACTCCTCGGCCGGAACACTTTGAGTTCCTCTCACACAACGCACTCCAACAGAACCTTGACTTTTACCCGTTGAAAAAACCGGTCCAGTGTGAAAAGGGATATACCATGCATTAGCATTGGAATCGTCACCGTTTATATCATACTCCTGGGATGTCCACATGAGTGTGTTGATTGCATTTGGAAAAACCGAAAGATCAATCGGGGGTCTATTTTTACTCATATCCAAAATTAATGATAACTCAACAGGATTCGGCAAACGCCAATCATTATTACCTGCTAACTCTGATGTATCACAATAGTCATAGGCCCCCTGCCAATTATACTGATCGTTTTTATTGTCGGATGTTTTTAACTCCCAAATCAAGCCGGTGTTGTTATCCGTAATGGTTTCATCGCCATTATCTGTAAAGGATTTTGCGATAAACTCGTAGCTTCCATCCTGCGCAAGTTCACTGCCTGGATCAGGGCAAGTGATAATTGTACCCGAGTTATTGTAACATAATGTTTGACCTGTATCCGGTAGATTGATTGGCGAGGTTACTACCAAATCAAACTGTTTGTTGCTGGACGAGCTCCCTATCGAAATATTGGCTGTCAAGCTAACGGACGCTGTTCCTGAAGATGGTCGATTAATCGTTCCATCCACAGCAATCACAGTAGAATTTGTAGTAAACCATTCAATCATTGTGTCTTCCGAACCATTTTCTGAAAGGTTTAACGCGCTGAAGATCATGTCTTCTTCCATATTCAGGTTTTTAATCGTATCAAAAGTTAAATTGGCCTTGGCGGCAGCCACGGCTTCTTCATCGGTTTGAGTAAGCTTGATTACGGTCAGCGTATAGCTTTCGGAGTCTAACTCCGTTCCTTTGCTGATCGTTGCGGTTAAAGTGACAGTAAGATTGCCAGTGGAATAAGATGGTCTGGTCACCGTTCCTGCAGTTGAAATGGTACTTTCATCATTAGATACCCACGAGATGGCGGTTCCATCACTCCCTGATGTAGGTAACGTTAAATTGGTTAAAATACTACTTACAGCTGTGTTATCATTCTTAATACTGTCAAAGGTCAAATCATTTTTTGCTATTGCTACAGCTTCTTCGTCGGATTGAGGAAGTTTGATAACTGTTATGGTAAAGCTTTTCGTTTCAGTCGCACCATCTTTTGTAATTGTGGCAGTTAGTGTTATTGTTTGGTCACCTTCGAAAAAGGTTGGTCTGCTTACTTCCCCGTTATTGGATATGACGGTTTCATCACTGGATGACCAGACAATGGTTGTTTCATTACTGCCACTATTTGGCAGTGACAAGTCGTTTTTAACATTGTTGACTGCTGAATTTTCATTAAGAATAGTTTCCTGTAATAAATCCTCTTTTGCTGCGGAAACTGCTTCTGTTGCATTTTGAGGGAGGGCGATGACTGTGAAAGTGTATGATATTGTGCTTGATTCAGTTCCTTTTGTAATTGTGGCAGTTAGTGTTACTGTTTTATCACCGTCTGAATATGAGGGGCGTGTAATAGATCCATCTTCTGTAATTATCGACCGATCGCTGGATGACCAAGTGATACTTGTGCCGTTGCTTCCAGTTGTGGGTAAGGTTAAATCGGTTAATACATTGCTCGCAGCAGAATTATCTTCCAATATCAAATCTACCTTTAAATCGTTCTTTGCCGCTTCCACCGACTCGGTATCATCCCCTGTTTGTTCGATCACAGTTACGGTAAACTTCTTTATGGCTGTCTCTGATCCTTTATTGATTGACGCACTCAAATTGACGGTTTTGTTTCCTGCTGAATATGCGGGACGTGTAACGACACCTTCAGTTGTGATTGTTTGATTATCATCCGTAGACCAGAAGATATTCGTTTCAAAGTTACCTGTTTTGGGCAATGTCAAATCAGTCAAAATATTACTTGCTGACGAATTTTCCTTTTTAATTGTGTCAAAAGTTAACGCCTCTTTTGCAAGTGCCACATCGGATTCTGAACTCGAATTTCCCGAGTTTGACCCACCACAACTTGCCATGACTGATAATATCAAAATGGTAATTATTGATTTTGCTATATTTTTGTTCATTGCCATCTTTTCGGTTACAGAGTTGTTGTGAAAATAAGAACAAATTGTCTAACATCAAAACTGATAAATCAGATCAATTAATTACAATTATTATTCGAAAATAATGGATGTTATAGTCAAATAAAAGCTTATGTGAAAACTGTTAAAACTATTCTAAACTTAACATAAGTATTTGTGATAAAATGCGTTTTGTGATCTTGTGTGCCTTTCTGAAAATAAGATAATCCAAATCATTTCATATTCATCTTCAGTGGAAAAACCAATGGAAGTTATGTCCCGGTTTGTTAAATGTTATTTAGGAATAAAAATGGTTCGATTAGTAATTTATTTGGTTTTATCGATTTCAGTACTTTCAGCTTGTCAATCCAGATCAATTCCATCTGCTCACAATGGAATAATGGATCTTTCAGAGTGGGATTTTGAAGAAAACGGGACAATTCGACTCGATGGTGAATGGCTGTTTTATTGGAACCAAATACGACCTCCTGATTCGTTTATCTCTTCCGAATCGCGTGATGCTAATGAACTGATTAAACTACCTGGTGCGTGGAATGAAATTTCGAAGAGTGGAGATTTTTATTCCGAAGATGGCTATTGTACGATGTTACTGAACGTAAAAATAAAACCCGGTTCAAAAGAATTGGCAGTACATATTCTGGATATTCATTCTACTTATTCACTTTGGATCAATAATGAGTTAGTTGCAATGAATGGGACTGTTGCAAAACAACTGAAGGATGAACAGTTCCTTTTTTACAACCTTCAATTGGCTTCATTCCAGCCTCAAAAAGATCAGCTGCAAATAGTTCTTCAAGTTTCAAACTTCCATCATCATAAAGCTGGTGTTACAGATTCCATCGTTTTGGGAGACGCCGGCCTAATGAAAAAAGCTAAAGAGCAGAATTATCATTACAAACAGTTTATTAATGGGATATTGCTTGGATTGGGGATGTTTTTCCTTTTGCTTTACTTGAATAGAAAGCATGATTATTCATTTTTGTTTTTGGCTGTCTATTGTTTTCTTTGGGTAATAAACTTTCAATGTCCTTGGTTATCAGAACGGCATCAGGCCGCCGCTCATTTACTGAAACATGTTGAATTCATTTCCTATTATTTTACGATTCCAACGCTTATTGCCTTTTTGGCGGTGATGTTTCCGGATGAAAGTATTCCGCTTGTTAAAAAAGGTTATGTTTTATTGAGCGTGGTTTTTTCAGTTTTAGCTGTTTTTTCCAATCTTAAATCTCTGGGTATACAATTTGATATTTACTTAATATTAACAGTTCCATCGATGATATATGGTGTTTATGTTATTACTCTAGCAGCAATCAAAAAACGACCGGATTCGATGCTGATTTTAATAGGTCTTCTGCTGCTCATTTCAACAGGTGCTATCGATATAGTTCTTTCTCTGCAAAACAAGTCACTAAACATGGTAACCATTTATGGCCTGTTGCTGTTTATTGCGACCATGTCGATCTCCATTTCAAAACGCTTTTCCCGGGCTTTTTCTGAAGTGAACCGTCTCTCTTTAGAACTGACAAAGAAGAATGCCGCCTTATCAAAGCTGGATAAGTTAAAAGATGAGTTCCTGGTAAATACCACCCATGAATTAAAAACGCCTTTGCATGGAATGATTGGCATTGCGGATTCCGTTATTGAAGTAACAAAAGGGAAGCTGGATTTACAACTTCTACAGAACCTTGAATTAATCACAAAAAGTGGAAGACGACTTTCAAATTTGATTGATGATATTCTTGATTATTCCCAATTAAGACAACACGATCTTATCTTGGATCTGAAACCGGTACATCTGCAATCCAATGTGTCAACTGTTATCAGCATAGTATCCCAGTTGCTCAAGGGAAAACCGATCCATTTAATTAATAAGGTGTCAGAGGATTTTCCATTGGTTCTTGCCGATGTAAACAGACTGCAACAGATTTTATATAACCTGATAGGAAACGCAGTTAAATACACAGATGAGGGAGAAATAACAATTGAAGGTAAATTACTTGATAGCAATGTCGAAATCATAATCAGTGATACGGGAGTGGGCATTCCAGCGGATCGTTTCACTGATATTTTCAACTCTTTTGAGCAGCTGGATGGTGGGACTAACAGCTCAAGGGGAGGGACAGGAATTGGTCTTTATATTACAAAGCAGCTTGTCGAGTTGCATGGTAGTGAAATACAGGTTGAATCGGAAGTGGGAGCTGGATCAATTTTTCGTTTTCAGTTAAAGCAAGCATTGATTTCAGAAATTCGTAGTGAAAGATCAACTATGCCGGTATCCATTATTGAAAACCAAATGCCTGAAAGTAACTTACTCCTCGGGTTCACTCCGTTGGCGAATAAGAATAAAGCAACAAAAGAAAGATCAACGGATGAAAGTGATGTCACAGTATTGGTTATTGATGATGAATTGATTAATCTTACAGTCATATCCAACTATCTCTCTTCAGCTGATATCAATGTTGAATCAATATCTGATACACGGAAAGTGATGTCATATTTTGATTCCAATCCAGTACCTGATTTAATCCTTTTGGATGTGATGATGCCACATATTAGTGGATATGAGTTGTGTGAGAAAATTCGCCGGGATTTCAACATTAATGAACTGCCTATCATCATGCTTACGGTTAAAAATCGTGTTGAAGATTTAAAACTTGGATTTAAGGTAGGTGCTAATGACTACATTACGAAACCGTTTACAAAAGATGAATTACTTTCGCGGTCTATATCTTGTATCAAAACAAAACAAGGTTATCGTGCATTAAAGGAGAATCTTATTCTTAGAAACGAACTTAATTCCAGAAAAGAAACAGAAGAAGAGTTGAAGAAGACACATTACTTGATGCTTGAAATGCTGAACAATATTGACGCATCAATCTTAGCCTTTAATGAAAGTGAGGAGATTAGCTTTTATAATGATTCCTTTAAATCGCAAACAGGATATCTACGATCAGATGAATGGTTGCTTGGAAAACCATTGGGTCAGCTGGTTACACGAAAATCGATAGAGCAACTTTTGCGGTGGAAGCATCAATTACTTCAACGAAATAGCAAAAAAACGAAAATCCGATTGAATATTACTTTTATAAAATCAGATAATTCAAAGCGGAAACAGGACATCATCTGCCAGGTATTGGATTTGGAAGAGGAAAAACAGTTTATTATGATTTTTGATAATACTGAAAATTCAAATAAGAACGAAGATTTGTCCGTTTCAGCAACAGCAATGATCGAAGAGCTGAACAAAAATAAAGAGAGGTTACAGAAGATTGAGGATTCCATTAGTATTAAAGATGATTTAAAAATTTTAAGTTCTTTTCCTATTGTGTCAGAAATTCAGACTATTAAAGATAGTATAAAAGTGATTAACACAACTTTGACAAAAGATCAGGAAAAAGATGAAAAAAGAAAGTTGACAGTAGAAATAATGAATCTCTCTATCGATTATTGGCAGCAGATAACAGGAACAACAAAAGCGGATTTAGCAGGAAAATCAAAAATCTGGAATGTATACACTGATTCAAATGGATGGGAACGGACGCAAACACTTGATAAATACCTTACCGTAAAAACACTTCCCCAATATCCTCATTGGAAGAAAATCATTAAAACAGCAGATTATGTTCTAAATGAGTTGATTGAGAAAACCTCAAAAAGAGAAGCTCTTCTGACAGCACTCACGAAGCTGAATCTCATGATTTAGCTTCGTTGTTTTAAGAAATTGTAATGATATCAGTTTAGTTATTGGATGATAACTAGTGTTTAATAGCATAAATTATCGATAGTATCTCTCAGTTGAGATCCTTTGACTTCTCTTTTCTTCCAGATAAAAGGTCTGGGAGATTGATTGTAGAATTCAATGTATGCCTCTATGGCA